>FSWM01000562.1_pt1 | contig 10482 bp, 8 predicted proteins | sample 1637841 | NCBI WGS metagenome assembly FSWM01 (sample SAMEA3914789, study PRJEB12502) | metagenome | biome: forest; material: soil | place: Canada | collected 2011-07-03 | depth 0.3 m | reverse complement strand
GGCGGCGGCGTCGGGGCCGGCGATCTCGAACTTGCCCAGGGTGGAGACGTCGATCATGCCCACGGCGGCGCGCACGCCGCGGGCCTCGCGCAGGCCGGCCTGGGCGAGGGTCTCGCCGGGGCGGGGATAGGCGCGGGGGCGGCGCCAATAGCCCACCGGCTGCCAGGGCGGGTTGTGCGCGGCGTGGATCGCCTGCAACGGGGTGCGGCGCAGCGGGGCCATGTGCCGGCCGGTCGCCTCCCCGGCCAGGACGGCCAGGGTGGTGGGGGTATAGGGCGGGCGAAAGGTGGTCAGGCCGACCTGGGGCACGGGCCGGCCCTCGGCCTGGGCCAGGCGGGCCAGGCCGATCAGGTTGCTGGTCTTGCCCTGGTCGGTGGCCATGCCCAGGGTGGTGTAGCGCTTGAGGTGCTCGACCGAGCGGTAGCCCTCGCGCCAGGCCAGGTCGAGGTCGGCGGCGGTGACGTCGTTCTGGGGGTCGACAAAGGCGGTCTTGAGGTTGACGCCGGGGGCGGGGGTCCAGTTGGCCCGGGTGTTGGTTGGGCCGTCATAGGGGGTTTGAGCGCTCGGCGGGGGTCCATGTTGCGTGCCTGCCGCGTGCTCACCAGCAAGCCAGCCGCTGGCCAGGACCGCAGCCAATCCCTCAACGCCCGCGCAGGCGCCCACGGACACCTGCCCCTGGCGGGCGATGGCCGGGGTGAAGGCGCCGGTGGTCTCGTTCCAGTCCAGGGTTCCGCCGGCCTGCATGTGCAGGTGGACCACGGGGGTGAAGCCGCCGCTGACGGCGATCAGGTCGGCGTCCAGGGACAGGGGGCGGCCGGCGACTATGGCCTCGGCCCCGGTGACCCTTGCGGCGCCCCGGGCGGCGACCAGGCCGGCGTCCAGATGGACCGGAAAGCGGGCGCGGGCGGCGGCGACGATGGCGCTGTCGGGGGCGCTATCAGCCGCGGGACGGCTGTCGAGAACGGCGGCGATCTGCGCGCCGGCCTCGGCCAGGGCCAGGGCCGCGGCATAGGCCGTGTCATTATTGGTCGCCACCACCACCCGGCGGCCCGGCAGCACGCCATAGCGGCGGGCATAGGTCTGGGCGGCGGCGGCCAGCATCACCCCTGGGCGGTCGTTGTTGGAGAACAGGATCGGCCGCTCGATGGCGCCCTGGGCCAGGATCACTTGGCCGGCCCGCACGCGCCACAGCCGCTGGGCCAGGCCGGCGTAATCGGGGGGAGTGGGACCGGGGGGCTGGCCGGGTTCGACCCGCCGCTCGATCAGGCTCAGCTGGTTGTGGTCGTAATAGCCCATGGCCGTGGTGCGCCGCAGCACCCGCGCGCCGAGGGCGGCCAGCCGGGCCTCTGTCCGGGCGATCCAGTCCAGGGCCGGGACGCCGTCGATGACCGCCTCGTCGCCCAGCAGCGATCCGCCCAGGCGCGCATCCTGCTCGCACAGCATCACCCGCGCGCCGCCCTGGGCCGCCGCCAGGGCCGCGGCCAGGCCCGCCGGCCCCGCGCCCACCACCAGCACGTCGCAAAAGGCCGCCCGGTGCTCGAAGGCGTCGAGCTCGGCCTGGCTGGGCGCGGCGCCCAGGCCCGCGGCGCGGCGGATCACATGCTCATAGAGCTTCCACAGCCAGGGCGGGCCGATGAAGGTCTTGTAGTAGAAGCCGGCCGGGATGAAGCGGGCGATCAGGCCGTTGAGCGCGCCCAGATCGAAGGCCAGGCTGGGCCAGCGGTTCTGGCTGACGGCGCAGAGGCCTTCATAAATGAACAGGTCGCTGGCCCGGGTGTTGGGCTCGTAGCGGCCCTGGGTTCCGGCGCCGACCAGGGCGTTGGGCTCCTCGACCCCCGCCGCCAGCACCCCGCGCGGGCGGTGGTATTTGAAGCTGCGGCCCATCAGGCTGACGCCATTGGCCAGCAGGGCCGAGGCCAGGGTGTCTCCGGGATGGCCCTCCAAGGCCTGGCCGTCGAAGCGGAAGCGGATCGTCCGGCTGCGGTCGATCAGGCCGCCCCGGGCCGCGCGCGACGGGCCGCTCACGCCCCGGCCTCGACCAGCAGGATCTCGGTGATCTCGTGGGTGACCCGGTGGCGGCGCAGTTTCAGCCAGGCGCGGCAGCCATAGGCGTGACGCCACAGCTCCTGCTCGACATCGCGGGGGTTGGTGCGGGTATAGAGGGCCTGGACCGTGGCTTCAGCCGTGTCGGACGGGCGGGCGACCGCCTCCACAGCCCGCTCATAGACGAACTCGGCTTGGGACCTAGGGCCGCAATAGGGACAGGCGATCAGGACCATAGGGCTAGGCGAGCCTCATCGCGATTGGGGCAGGGGGCCGCTGGCGGCCTCGTCGATGGTGGCCCCCCGGGCGAAGCGGTCCAGGTCGAACGGGGCGGCGACGGGGTGCGAGACGCCCTTGGCCAGGGCGTGGGCATAGAGCCAGCCCGACCCCGGCGTGGCCTTGAAGCCGCCATAGCACCAGCCGCCATTGAGATAGAGGCCCTCCACCGGGGTCGGACCGATGATCGGCGCCCCGTCGAAGCTCATGTCGGTGACCCCGCTCCAGCAGCGCAGCATGCGCAGGCGCGACAGGGACGGGATCAGGCCGATGGCCTGGCCGGCGACCTCCTCGATGCGCATGGGGATCCCCCGCTGGGAGTAGGAGGGATAGAGCTCCGGGTCCCCGCCCAGCACGATCTCGCCCTTGTCCGACTGGCTGATATAGCAGTGGATCGACTGGGACATGATCACCGTGTCGATCATCGGCTTGACCGGCTCGGAGACGAAGGCCTGCAGCATGTGCGACTCGATCGGCAGTTTCAGCCCGGCCATGGCCGCCACCAGGCTGGAGTTTCCGGCGACGCAGAGGCCGATCCGGTCGGCGCCGATCGCCCCCCGGCTGGTGCGCACGCCCACCGCCCGGCCAGCCTCGACATCGATCCCGGTGACCTCGCAGTTCTGGATGATATCGACGCCCAGGGCGTCGGCGGCGCGGGCATAGCCCCAGGCCACCGCGTCGTGCCGGGCCGTGCCGCCGCGCTTCTGGATCAGGCCGCCGTGGATGGGATAGCGGGCGGTTTCGGACATATCGAGCAGCGGGCACAGCCGCCGCACCTGCTCGCGGGTCAGAAGCTCGGCGTCTATGCCGTTGCACAGCAGGGAATCGCCGCGCTGGGCCAGCATAGTCATGTCGCTGTCGGAATGGCCGAGGAACAGGGCCCCGCGCTGGCTGAACATCAGATTGTAGTTCAGCTCCTGGCTCAGCCCCTCCCACAGCTTGAGGGACAGTTCCAAGAGGTCCTGCATCTGCGGCAGGCGGTAGTTCGAGCGGACGATGGTGGTGTTGCGCCCGGTATTGCCGCCGCCGATCCAGCCCTTTTCCAGCACGGCGATATTGCGCAGGCCATGATGCCTGGCCAGATAATAGGCCGTGGCCAGGCCATGGCCGCCGCCGCCGATGATGATCACATCATAGCGCGGCTTGGGCTCCGGCGCGCGCCAGGCCCGGGTCCAGGATCTGTGCCCGTCGAACCCGCCCCGCAGGAGCCCGAGGGCGGAATAGCGCGTCATTTTGTCGGTTCTGTCCTCGCCGTCCGCGCCAAGATGAGGGACAGAAGCGCCGGGGCCAGCGAAAAAAACAGATCAGGCCTCGCGAAAATTAGATTGGCCTTGGCCCGGCCCCTCGCCGTGTCTGGGATCGGACGGCCGGGCCCTATAGCCTGGCCGAGAGTCGGGAAGCGGAAGACCCTATGGCCAAGACCAAGGCGGCGGCGGAAAGCCCCTATATTCTGATCCTGAAGTGCCCGGACCGAAAGGGCGTGGTGGCGGCCGTGTCCGGCTATCTGGCCGACAACGACGCCTCGATCCTGGAGTCCAACCACTTCAACGATTCCATCGCCGACGAATTCTATATGCGCACGGTTTTCCGGGCGAGCGGCCCGTCCATGCCGTCCCTGGATCGCCTGCGCCAGGGGTTCGAGATCATCGCCGACCGCTTCGGCATGGAATGGGCGTTCCACGACACCGCCATCAAGCCGCGGGTGCTGATCGCCGTCTCCAAGTTCGGCCACTGCCTGTTCGACCTGATGCACCGCTGGCGCAGCGGCGCCCTGCCGGTGGAGGTGGTCGGGGTGATGTCCAACCACGACGACATGCGCTCGTTCGTCGAGTGGAACGACATCCCCTATCATCACCTGCCGATCACCAAGGACACCAAGGCCGCACAGGAGGCCCAGTTCCTGAGCCTGGTCGAGGAGTCACAGGCCGACCTGGTGGTGCTGGCCCGCTACATGCAGATCCTGTCGCCCGACCTGTGCGCCCAGCTGTCCGGGCGCTGCATCAATATCCACCACTCGTTCCTGCCCAGCTTCAAGGGCGCCAAGCCCTATCACCAGGCCTGGGAGCGGGGGGTCAAGGTCATCGGGGCCACCGCCCATTATGTGACCACCGACCTCGACGAGGGTCCGATCATCGAGCAGGGCGTCCAGCGCGTCGACCACCGCCAGACCCCGGACGACCTGGTGGAGATCGGCCGCGACGTGGAATGCACCGTGCTGGCCCGGGCCGTCACCTGGCATGTGGAGCGCCGGGTGCTGGTCAATGGGCACAAGACGGTGGTGTTCGCGTAGGGGCCGCCCGCCCGGCCGTGACCGTGGCGGCGACGCCTTCTATAGGGGGGCGATGACCAGCCGCGCGCCATCCCATTCCCAGGCCTTCGCCGTCGCCGGTGTCGGCATCGCTCTGTTTTCGATCATGGACGCGCTGATGAAGGGCGTGTCGATCGCCATCGGCGCCTATAACGCTGCCCTGTGGCGCGCGCTGGCCGGGGTCGTCATCACGGGCCTGGTGCTGATCTGGCGCAAGCCCCGCTGGCCGCCGGTGGCCGTGCTCAGGCTGCATGGCCTGCGCGGGGCGATCTCGGCGCTGCTGGTGTTTCTGTTCTTCTGGGGCGTGGCGCGGGTGCCCTTGGCCGAGGGCATAGCCCTGTCCTTCATCGCCCCCCTGATCACCCTCTATCTGGCCGTGGCGCTGCTGGGTGAGGTGGTGACGCGCTGGTCGGTGGTCTCGTCCCTGTGCGGCCTGGCCGGGGTGGGGGTGATCATGATGGGCCGGTTGGGCGGCCCGCATTCGCCGGAGGCCGTCAAGGGCGTGATCGCCATCCTGATCTCGGCCGTGGTCTATAGCTACAACCTGATCCTCCAGCGCCAGCAGGCCAGGCTTGCCGCGCCAGAGGAGAGCGCCTTTTTCGGCACGGCGGTCATGGCCGTGATCCTGCTCGCCTTTGCGCCCTTCCTGGCCAGGCCGCCGCCGATCGCCCAGGTCCCGGCGATCCTGGGCAGCGCCGTCTTTGCGTCCGCCGCCTTCATCACCCTGTCCTGGGCCTATGCCCGCGCCGAGGCCCGGGTGCTGGTGGTGCTGGAATACACCGCCTTTCTGTGGGCGGCTTTGCTGGGCTTTGTGATGTTCAAGGAGCCGGTGACCCTGCCCACCTTCGCCGGCGCGGCCCTGATCGTGCTCGGCTGCCTGGTCTCGGCCTGGCATGAACACCATCACCAGCCCAGCGCTGAACTCGGCATCTGACGCTGGGGTGGGGTCGGCGGGGGCGCCACTATCGCTGAAAATTCGGTGCTCATCGTCGACACGGCAGCTTGCCGCCCTGTCGCCCGGCATGTCAGCTAAGGCCGAGGTTCTAACCGGGAGGCGGCGCGTGACCGACTATCTGCGGCGGCCGGTGGCCAAGGCCGCGCGGGAAGTCTGGAGGAGGCGCTGACATGCGGAGCGTATTGAATCGAAGATCGCAAAGTCAAGCTAAGCGTTTCCAAAGTAATTTATCGTGGTTTGTTGGCTGTGCAGCAGTCCTGATGGTCAGTGGATGTGGCCCCGCCGGTGCGCAAGAGGAACCCGCTTCCCACTGGATGAAGATTCCTGAGAGTCCTTCGGCGATTTGTCATGACTTTGAGGCGGTTACAAGCGAGTACAACCTATCGCAGCTCAAGACAGCTAAATTTGATGCGGCGCTGGGCGAAAAATATAGGTGGAATTGGGACATTTTTCCGAAGGGCGCGGGCTATGAGTCGAAGATCGCGCCCCTAAGTGACAAGAATCTTGTCGACGAGATCGGCAGGCGCGCAGATCTCGTCGCGGCGTTCGAGTATGGTCGGCGCTTACACCGGTCTGGAAAAGACGATCTCGCCCTGCGCTATTTGGCGCTAGGGCTACTTCGCTTTTCGCCAAGAGAAATCGTCGTGAGTAATAATGATGAAATCTTATATTCACGAGAACACTATCCATCGTGGGGTTACTACGCGCCTTCTGTTTGCCTTGCTCAAGTGCTCTGCGGAGCTAGGGTCGTGGTGCATCCGGTTGCGGAACCGGATTGCAAAATCTTCGAATAGGAAAAGAATGCGCCTAGCATGTCCCGAATTACCCTGTCTCACCTCAGGGGTGCACTCCGCGCATCCAAGACAAGGGCTAGCTGTCTGGCGTGTTTGGGGTCGGAAGTTCCGTCCAACGCAGCTTGCCGTCTGAGGTGGGGGAGGTCCTGAAGAGAAACTCTTCATTCTTTTGGGGAAGCTTCACCCCAAGAATTGTCGGCCGATAGGAGACCGCTACCGATACTTCAGCGGCAGAGAGATCAGGCGGATGCACACCAAATGTTTGATCAAAGGAGAAATGGTCCTGTGGGGCGAGAATTTTTCCGCCATAAGTAACTGGATCTACCAATTTTGTCCCAACGGGTAATTTACAATCTATCAGATGATCGTGATCGGTCTTGTTGTCGATATTTCTAAATATCGTATGGTTTTTTGTAATCCAGTAACACATTCCCAATCCCGCGCTTAGCGCGGTCAGATCAATGTTTCCGGAATTGGTTATCGAAAATGAGCCCAATATACCAGTGTTTGGATCAGGGTCTATCTCAGGTAAAACAGAGATTTTGGGGCGATATGTGAGAATAGCTATGATCGCAGCTATCAAGCCCACCGCTGGAATAGCGAATTGGAAAACCTTTACGATAGCAGGGAACGTGCCCCTGGTGCCAATTGCAGGCTGTCGGGCTCCCGCCCCCGAAGTTTTTTTTTGGCTCGGCAGTTGGGGTGCCCGCTCAATCCGCCTCGTACGCCGTCTCTTTGATTTCGGCATCCGGTCTTCCTGATTGCAGCCAACGCCATACGCGCAACTCCGTCATTCGGAAATTTACGACGGGGCTTCGTATGAATATTGCATCACATCCTAAATAGGTTGTCTGGGAGTTACGGTGACAGCGCACCAAACTCCCGAACAGACGCCGCAACGACGCGCCTGCGCCACCCTAACCCTTCTTGCCGAACAACTCGAAGAACAACGCCTCGCACCGCTCGCGGCCGGTCTCGGTCAATAGCACCGACTTGGCCTTGCCGACGGGGTCGAAGATCAGGTCCTTGTCGTAGAGCCGGTTCATCGCGTCCCAGTCGAACGACTTCCAGGCTCGCACCAGGCCGGTGAATCGGTCGGCGTCGTGCAGGGTCAGGTACATCAGCGCCAATATGGCGTCATCGATGCGGTCGGTGTCGATTTCAGGCTGGTCCATCCGCTCACCCGGGCTGTTCAATCCTGGCGCACAGTCTAGCCGCGCCGACGGCGGGCGTCACCTCAGGCGCGGCGATGACGCGCGGAAGGGGGCCGGGCGGTTCAATAGCTGTCCACCGCATGGAACCCTTCCCCCTCGATGGGGGCTACGGCGTTCGCACATCCCCAAAAGTCGTTTTTAGATCAGAGGCTTGCGCATCGTCTTCCTTCCCCCCTTGCGGGGGAAGGTGGCCCGCGAAGCGGGTCGGATAGGGGGTGTCAGCGCCGAGCGTCGCCGAGGAGCGGTTGATCAAGCCGTTGATCTGATTGAATCTTGGGTGTCTCACCCCCTATCCGTCGGCTCCGCCGACACCTTTCCCCGCAAGGGGGAAAGGAAGACATCAGGTCTGCCCCGCACTGATGCGTGAACCCGATAGCTCGATGGGGAAAGGCAGGGTTGGGGTGCGTCCACGTGGTCGGGGCGAAGCGCGCGGCGGGGCGACGTCGCCCAACGGCGTCACCTTCGGCCGCCAATCGCCAACACCCCAACCCAAACCCTTCCCCCCTCGAACGGTGAGTGAGCACGGTTCGGCATGGAGCCTGAGCGGCGCGAGCGCCGCCCAGGTCTAGGCGGAGCTTACTTCGGCCGGACGGCCGTCACCTCCGCGGACGCGCCCTGCACGTCGCAATCGAAGTCGATGGTCTGGCCGACCTTCAGGCCCTTGAGTAGGGCTGGCTTGGCCTTGAAGGTCATGGTCATGGCCGGCCACGACACTGCGGGGATCGGCCCGTGCTGTAACGTGACACTGCCGGCCTTAGGATCGAGCCCTTTAATCACGCCCGTGCCCTGCCCGTGCTTCATGCCCGACGACGACATGGACATGCCGGGCATGCTGTTCATGCTGTCCTGGGCGTTGGCGGCGCTGGCGGCGCTGGCGGCCGTGAGGGTCAGGGCGCCGATAACGGCGCAGGTAATAGCTCTCATGATGATCTCCTTTGGGTCTGAGAGGCTGGGGTAAAGGGGTGGCGTCGGCGGCGCAGCAGCAGATAGGCCGCGGGCACGACGAGCATGGACAGCAGGGGCGCGGTGAGCATGCCGCCGATCATCGGCGCGGCGATCCGGCTCATGACTTCCGAGCCGGCGCCGTGGCCGAACAGGATCGGCAGCAGGCCGGCCAGGATCACCGCGACGGTCATCGCCTTGGGCCGCACACGCATCAGGGCGCCTTCGCGCACCGCGTCTTCGACCTGGGCGTCCGTCGGGTCGTCGCCGCGATCGGCAAGGGCGTCCTTCAGATAGATCAGCATCACGACGCCGAACTCGGCCGAGACGCCGGCCAGGGCGATGAAGCCGACGCCGGTGGCGACCGACTGGTGGAAGCCCAGCCAGTAGAGGGTCCAGATGCCGCCGGTGAGCGCGAAGGGCAGCGTGCCCATGATCAGGGCCGCCTCGTCGAACCGGCCGAAGGTGACATAGAGCAGGACGAAGATGATCAGGAGGGTCGCCGGAACGACCAGCTTCAGCCGCTCGACCGCCCGCTGCAGGTATTCGAACTGGCCGGAATAGGCGATGGAGACGCCGGGGGAGAGCTTGACCTCCTTGGCCACCGCCTTCTGCAGGTCGCCGACCACCGACGCCAAGTCGCGGCCGCGCACGTCGATATAGACCCAGGTCGACGGCCGACCGTTCTCGGTCTTGAGCATCGGCGGGCCGTCGGCGATCTGGATGTTCGCCACCGTCCCGAGGGTGATCTGCTGACCCGAAGGTGTCAGGATCGGCAGGGCGCGCAGGCCCTCCACGCTGTCTCTCAGCTCGCGCGGATAGCGCACGCTGATCGGATAGCGGGCCACACCCTCGACCGTCTCGCCGATATTCTCGCCGCCGACGGCGCCGGAGACGATGGCCTGCACGTCGGCGATGTTGAGGCCGAAGCGGCCGGCGGCGGCGCGGTCGATGTCAAGGTCCACATAGCGCCCGCCGGTCAGTCGCTCGGCCAGGGCCGAGCTGACGCCCGGCACGGTCTTGGCTGTCGTCTCCACGTCGTGGGCGATACGATCCAACTCGGCGAGGTCTGAGCCCGATACCTTCACTCCGATCGGGCTCTTGATGCCGGTGGCCAGCATATCGATCCGGTTGCGGATCGGCGGGACCCAGACGTTGGCCAAGCCCGGGACCTTCACTGTGCGGTCCAACGCCTCGACCAGCTTCTCCGGTGTCATGCCGGGTCGCCACTCCTTCTGCGGCTTGAACTGGATGGTGGTCTCGAACATCTCCATCGGAGCCGGATCGGTGGCGGACTCGGCGCGGCCGGCCTTGCCGAACACGCTCTGCACCTCCGGCACGGTCTTGATCAGCCGGTCGGTCTGCTGGAGCAGTTCGCCCGCCTTGGCGGTCGAGAGCCCCGGCAAGGCGGAGGGCATGTAGAGCAGATCGCCCTCGTTGATCTGGGGCATGAACTCGCCGCCGAGATGGACGAGCGGCCAAGCCGTGGTGGCGAAGACCAGGGCCGCTATGACCAGGGTCGTTCTTGGCCGCAGCATCACCCAGTCGAGCACCGGCTTGTAGATCGCGGTCAGCACCCGATTGATGGGGTTGCTGCTCTCCGCCGGAATGCGGCCGCGAATCAGCCAGCCCATCAGCACCGGAACCAGGGTCACCGACAGGATCGCCGCCCCGGCCATGGCGTAGCTCTTGGTGAAGGCCAGGGGTGCGAACAGCCGCCCTTCCTGGCCCTGCAGGGAGAACACCGGCACGAAGCTGAGGGTGATGATGATCAAGCTGAGGAACAGCGCCGGCCCGACCTCGGCGGCCGCCCCGGTGATCACGTCCCATCGGGTCTGCCCCGCCAGCCGCTCGCCGGGATGATCGTGCTCCCAGCGCTCGATCTTCTTGTGAGCGTTCTCGATCATCACCACGGCGGCGTCGACCATGGCCCCGATGGCGATGGCGATG
>FSWM01000319.1_pt1 | contig 10503 bp, 11 predicted proteins | sample 1637841 | NCBI WGS metagenome assembly FSWM01 (sample SAMEA3914789, study PRJEB12502) | metagenome | biome: forest; material: soil | place: Canada | collected 2011-07-03 | depth 0.3 m | reverse complement strand
GACATGGATCGTCGAAGGCGGGGCGGCTCGCTGGATCGAAGGCGTTCCGGCGTCGGCCGTTGAAGATCCGGTGGGCTGATCGAGGACCGCTGAGGGTCGATAACGCCCCCCAGGCCTCGCCCAGCAATCAGACATCCCCACCACCAGCCGCCGCTAAAGCGGCATGGCCATGATTTCCTTATAGGCCGAGATCACCTGGTCGCGGACGGCCATAACCGTCTGCAGGCTGGCCTGGGCGGACTGGATGGCGGTGGCCACGTCGATCAGGTCGGCCTTGCCCTTGGCCTGGGCGATCATCTGGGTTTCGGCGTTGTGCGAGGCGTGCATGGCGTCGCTCATCGCCGACTTGAGGATGTCGGCGAAACCGTGACCGTTGGCGCCCGCGGCGTGGTTCACCGGGGTTGCGGCCGAGGTGATGTTGGCCGCCTGGGCCTGGATCTGGGCGTAGGCTTTGGCGGCGGCGAGGGGAGCGACCACGGGTCAGGCCCTACTTGTTCAACAGGTCGAGCGTGCGGTTCTGCATCTCGTTGGCGGTTTCGATCACGCTGAGATTGGCGGAATAGGCGCGCTGGGCGGCGCCCATATCCATGGTCTCGACCAGCGGGTCGACATTGGGCAGCTTCACATTGCCCTTGGCGTCGGCCGACGGGTGGCCGGGGCGGTATTCGATCTTAAACGGCGTCTGGTCCCTGGCCACCCGGCTCATGGTGACACCCTGGCCCCCGCCCGGCAGGAGCGTAGGCGAAAACACCGGCACCTGCCGGCGATAGGGATCGCCGCCGGCCGTCTGCGAAACCGAGTCCGCGTTGGCCATGTTCTCGGCGATCACGCGCATCCGCGCCTGTTGGGCGCGCAAGGCCGAGGCGGCGACGCTCATGGTCGCGATGGCTGAGGTCTGACTGTCGGCCATGTCTCATGGTCCTTTCCTCATTGGCCCTTGCCAGGGGCGCGGATCGCCGTCTGGATCATGTTGAGGGATTTTTCGTAGAAGCCGATGGCGGCGTCGTAATTCTGGCGCGCCTCGGTCATCTTCATCATTTCTTCTTCCAGCACCACCTGGTTGCCGTCCATGCGGGTCTCGGAATCGGGGGTTCCCTTGGCCTTCCAGGCCTTGGACCCGCCATTCGAAGCCGGCGCCAGGTGCATCGGGCTTGTCAGCGCCGGCGTCACCGGGGCCATGGCCAGGGGCGCGGCTCCGGTTGATCCCAGGGGGGTGGTGAAGGTGTTCAGGTCCTGGGGCGTGAAGCCCGGGGTGTCGGAATTGGCGACGTTCTGCGAAATCAGGCGCTGGCGGTCGCTGAGATAGCCCATGTGGCTTTTCAGCATGGAAAACAGCGGGATGTCGTCAAGCGAAGCCATAGGCCAGAGGGTGAGGGATTACGGTTAATTGCGGATTAACCACGATCTTTCGGGCCTGTGGCGCCCTGTCGCGGCGCCGCGGCGGTTGATGGATTTATGGTTAATCGGGCATTAACGCTGTGGGCGCACAAGGGTGTCAACGGGGTCCACACCCTGATTCCCAAAGGCCGCCGCCCCGCCGTCATGTTGCTCGCAGACATCGCCCGCATGCTCGCCGGCCTGGCCGTGACCCTGGGGCTGATCGGCCTTTGCGTCGTGGCTCTGCGCCGCTATGGGCCCGAGACGCTGAAACGCCTGCAAGGCTTGCAATCCGGGCGCGAGCGGCGACTGAGCATCGTCGAGACCCTGGTCCTCGACCCGTCCCGGCGCCTGGTGCTGGTGCGCTTCGACACCGAGGAGCGCCTGCTGTTGCTAGGCGAAGGCCGGATGATCGACGCAAAGTCCGCGCCCCAACCCGTCCCGCCTGCGCCAGAGGAAACCTGACGCCATGCGCACTGTCGCCACCGCATTCCGCCGCCTGTTCCATCGTCTGTTCCGGCGTGAACTCGAGCCCTCCGACCTGCGCCGCGCGCTCGGCATGGCTGCCCTGACCACCGCCGGCAGCTTGATCTTCCCGGCCATCGCCGTGGCCCAGCAGGTCAATATCAACCTGGGCACCGGCGGCGGCCTGACCGAGCGCGTTATCCAATTGGCCGCCCTCTTGACCGTGCTGTCGCTGGCGCCGTCGATCGTGATCATGACCACCTCATTCGTACGCATGATCGTGGTCTTGAGCCTTCTGCGCACCGCCATGGGCCTGCAACAGAGCCCGCCCAATGCGGTGCTGATCAGCCTGGCCATGTTCCTGACGGCCATCGTCATGGCCCCAACCTTCCAGGCCAGCTACGACGCCGGCATCAAGCCGCTGATGGACAAGAAGATGGAGCTGCCCCAGGCGTTCAACGCCTCGGCGGCGCCAGTCAAGGCGTTCATGCTCAACCAGGTCAACCGCGACGACCTGGCCCTGTTCGTGCGCCTGGCCCGCGTGCCCAAGCCCGCCCACCTGATGGACCTGCCGGTGCATGTGGTGACGCCCGCCTTCATGATTTCGGAGCTGAAGCGGGCGTTCGAGATCGGGTTTTTGCTATTCGTGCCGTTCCTGGTCATCGACCTGGTGGTCGCCAGCGTGCTGATGAGCATGGGCATGATGATGCTGCCGCCGGTGGTGGTGTCCCTGCCGTTCAAGCTGATCTTCTTCGTGCTGGTCGACGGCTGGCGACTGGTGGCGGGGAGTTTGGTGGAAAGCTTCCACCATGGGCTGGGGGTGACGTAGCAAACCGCCTAGCGCTTCAACCGCCCCGGATCGAACAGCGACCCCTTCTCCTCCGCCGCCAACGCACTCATCCCCTCCCGCAGCCGCACCTCCCAAAGGAGGAGCGCATCGGGCGCGCCCGCGTCCCCGGCCCTGACTTTCGCGATAACCGCCGCCAGATCCGCATCCGCCGTCGCCAGGACCGCCCGCGATCGCCCCGCCGACGCCTGATCGTAGCGCTCGTAGATCAGGCCCAGCCGACTACGGGCCGATTCCAGCATCAGGACCGCAGTATCGGCGTCCTTACGGTCCAGCGCCTGCATGGCGACCTCGACCGCGCGCGCAGCGTCGGTGGCGTAGTCGGCGGCGTGCAGCGGCCGGCGTTCTTCGGCAGGGCAGGCCGCCGGGCTCAAAGTCCTTACGTAGGCGGCAAGGCCCTTGAGCACGATCGGCGATGGCTCGGGGCCATTGAACTCCTCGGTGATCTGGCCGTGGATGAAGCGCTCCAGCGCCGGAGAGGCCGGGTCCTGCGACACATGCAAGCGATCCTTGGGGCCACCGAGGTCGGGGATCGGGTGCGGATTGTCGATACCGTCGTCGCGGTGCGAGCTGAACAGGGCGGTGGTGACGTCGGCCGTACCGGGCGCGCCGGAGAGGCCCGGGAACTGGAAGTCCGCATTGCGTCGTCCGCCCTGGTGGCAGGTCTCGCAGGCGATCCCCGCCCGTGCCGCCTGGCCGCCGAGCAGCAGGGGCGTGCGAAACGCCGCCCGGCCCACCTCGACCAGATAAGCGTCTTCGGCTCTGACCGCCGGCAGGCATTCGCCCTCGACGGTTCCGAGGACGCGCACCGGGTCGGCGCCCAGCGCCATCCAGCGGGCGCCGCGGAGGGTTGTGAAGCTTGGCGCGTCCGCGCCTGCGAGCAGCAGGGCGGCGGCGGCGAGCCCCCTCCAGCCAGGCTTCAAGATTGCGGCGGGGCGCCGTGGTCGATCCACCGACGCAGGTCCTCCGCCTCGGCGCAGCCGAAGCTGCACTGCGCATCCAGCTTGGCCAGCATCTGGCGGGCGCCGGCCAGGTCGCCGCGCTCTACCATCAGCTCACCGTAATATTCCGTGGCCCCGCGGTGGTTGGGCGCGATGGCCAGGGCCTGGCGGTAATAGGTCTCGGCCAGGTCGTAGCGGCCGAGCTTACGGTTGGCGTAGCCGATATAGGTGAGGACGTCCGGGTGCGGCCCGAACGCCGCCTGTGCGCCCTTCAGCGCGGTCAAGGCGTCCTCGTAGCGGCCCAGATTGATCAACCGCACGGCAGCGACATAGGCGTGGTCCCCCGCCGATGGATCGCTCAACAGCAGGCTGGCCGGGGCCTTGGTCGCCGCCGCAGCCGTCGGGGCCATGGCCGCGTTGACCGCATCTATGGCGGCCTTCAGGTCGGCGGCGTCGGGACAGGTTCCGGCGCAGGCGCCCGAGCGCGCCTGCAGGCTCGCAAGCTGGGCCTGGGCCTTGTCGGCTTGACCGGTCTTGGCCAGGGTCACGGCCAGTTCGCGGCGGGCCAGGATCTGCTGCGGATCGGACTTCAGGGCGCGCTCGTAGAAGCGCTGGGCGCCTTTCAGGTCGCCCTTGCCGCTCTTGGCCAGGCCCATCATCGAAAGGGCGTCGGCGTTGCGCGGCGCTACGTCCAGCACATGGTCGAAACTGCGCTCGGCGGCCTTGTAGTCGCCGCCCTTCAGCGCGGCGATGCCATTCTGGTACTCGACCACCGGGTCGTATTGCGGCGCCTCCATGCTGGGCATGCCGCCGCCCCCGCCGCCACCGCCGCCGCTGGCGGCGACCATCTGCGGCGTGGCCAGCAGGGCCAAGACTGCGCCCGCCAGGAGGATCATGCGATTTTTCAGGTGAACGACCATGGCAACCTTCCCGACGCCGCACAAAACCAGCCTGTCATACCGCGAGACAAGCGGCGACGCAGGTTGATATCCACACCGACGGCAAAGGTTCAATGGGCGCCTAACCCCTGGGCGGCGTCCCGGCCGAAGCCTGGCTGGAGGCGTCCCGGAAGCGCTGCTTCATGGCCTGGACCCATGTGGCGAAGCTGTCGTTCTCGGCCGCCGCCTTGGTGAAGTCGCCGCCGGTCAGTTGCGCGCCGTTCAGACCCGACAGCGCCACCCGCAGGGCGTCGGGGGCATGGGCCTTGTCGATGAAGCCCTGGTAGCGGCCGCGCAGGCGGGTCAGGCCACCCTCGTCGCCCGCCAGGCTCATGGCCACGCCGGCGCGCAAAAGGCTCGCCTCCTCGTCGCCGTTCAGGGGCGCGGGGTTCTTCCAACGGTCACCTAGCCGGCGTTCGAGCAGGGCGCTGGCGCCCGACCAATCGTGCTTCTTCCACTCGACCTCCGCGCGCACGGCGTCGGCGTCACCCGAGCGGTCGTTTTCCAGGATCTCGGTTGCATGATCATACTGGCCGAGGCCCAGCCAGGCGCGGGCCTCGATCAGCCGCCTCTGGGCGCTGAGCGCCGTGGGCAGGATCGTCGTGCGCGAACTATTGAGGGCGTCCAGCGCCGCCTCCGGCTGGCGGTTCATCAGCTGAATGGTTGCGAGGTCCGTGGCCACCTCGGCCCGCGGCACGCCGTCCAGACGATGTTCGGCCTGGTATTTCAGGAGATCCGCCGCCTGGCTCAGAAGGTCGACATCCACCAGCCGGCGGGCCAGGCGCCGGACCATCTGGTCGCCGTCGGCGCCGATGGGGGTCAGCTCCTTGAAGTCGTAGAACAGGGCCAGCGCCTGGATCGGCTGCAAGCCATCGGCCTGGCCATCGAGGAACAGGGTGCGGAAGGCGCTGTGAAGGTCGGCCTGCAACTGCACGGCCTGGGGCAGATCGGGCAGGCGCTGGCCGGCCGAGCGCAGGGCTTCCAGCGCCTCACGATAGCGGCCGAGGCTGATATAGATCTGGCCGAGTTCGCGGATGGTGTCGAGCTCGGTGGCGTCGCCGCGCCAGCGATAGCGCAGGCCGTCCAGAACGCTGGCCGCCTGGGCCGGAGTGATCTTGCCCTCCTCGAACTTGATCTGGGTGGCGTGCAGCTGGGCCGGAGCGGCCAGGGAATCCAGCCGGGCGGCGGAGATAGCCTCATAGACCCGAAGCGCCCTCGCCTTCTGGCCCTGAGCCTCGAACAATCGCGCCTGGATCAGGCGGGTAGCCAGCTCCTCGTCGGGATCGAGCCCGTCGCTGCGCAGGGCGTCGTCGACCGCGACCTCGGCCACCGGCAGTTCGCCAAGCGCCAGGGCGGCCTCGGCTTCCGACCGCGCAAAGCGGGCGCGCCAGAGGGGATCGAACTGGAACAGGGCGGAGGCGCCGGGGGCGAAGGCTGTGCGGGCGTCGGCGTTCTCGCCCAGCTTTTGCGCCACATAACCGCGCCAGAGGGCGCTGGCCGGGTCATCGGCTATGACGGGGGTCGAAAGGTCCGCCTGGGCCTCCTTATAGCGCCCGGCCATGGCCTTGGCCGCCCCGCGCAAAGCCCGGAATTCGGCGTCGCCCAGAAGGCTCTGATTGGCCTTGGCGGTCATGTCGAGCACGCCGATGGCCTCGAACGCCAACTGGGAGCCGATCAGGAACCGGGCCAGCGCCATGCGCGCCTTGACGTCGGTGGCCTGGCCGGCGTTGATCTCGGTGGCGGCGGCGCGCTGCAGGGCGGCGTAGCGGCCGACGAAGCCGTCCGCGCCCAGGGTCGACCATTCGTCGAACTCCACCAGGCCCGGCAGCGAGGCGGGCTGCGGCGCGGCGAGGTCGGCCGAGGTGGGGCCGGAATGGGAGCCTTGAACCACCACAGCCTGGGGCGAGAGCGAGAGGCCATTGGGACGGCCGATAAGCACGACATCGCCGTCGGTGGCCACGCTGAGATCCTCGCGCGACGGCTCGATGGCCAAGCCGTGAGCGGAGGGCAGCAGCGCCAGGTCGATAAAGTCACGCCGCGCCGACACGCCCTTGGTGGGGGCCAGGGCGGTGACTACCGCGATCTTGTCGCCGACCACTGGATCGTCGACCCAGGCGACCTTGGTCGAGCCGGCCATGGTCACCACCAGGCCCGCCGTGGCCGCGGTCTGGTCGCGGCCGATCTTGACCTGCTCGGCCCCGGAACTTGGCCCGGCGGCCAGCACCACGGTCCACATCGCCCCCTCGGCGATGGCGGTGGCGGTGACGTCCCGCGGCGCTTCGATGCGGACCGCCGAATAGTCGGCGCCCTGGACGGCGCGAACATTCCCCACCTGGCGGAAACCGTGCGGCGCGCCGCTCAGGTCCAGCTTTGCGGCGCTGTCGAAGACCGCCCAGATGGCGCCGCCGCGCCGGAATATCGCCGCACCCAAGGGAGCCTTCCAGGGAAAACGCAGCAGGACGTGGCCGTTGGACATCTCCGCGGCCATCTTGACCACGCCTGAAGCCGGCACGGCGTTGGGATGCGGCGGCGGGGTCAGAGGGCGGGGTGCGGCCGGCGCCGTAGCGGCCTGGGCGGCAAGCGCAGGGGCCGGGAGCGGCGCTGTCTCCGCCGACTTGGCGGGATAGATGTTGACGAAGGTCGCCCCGTCAGCATCGCCGACCTTGGCCTCGGCGCCGTCCTCCAGGGTCAGGGTGATCTGCAGGGCGTTGCCGACCTTGGCGTCCTGACCGCCCTTGAGCCAGCGCGGCGGATCGACCCGAAGGCGGGTCATGTCCGGCTTTGCGTAGCGGCTGAAGCGCAGGGTGAGGCTCTGGCCATCCCGGTGGCTGGTGACCCGTGCCCCGCCGGCCCAGCGGAATTCGATGCGCGACAGGTCCTTAGCCTCAGCCACGCGCACGTTCAGGGCGCCGGACGTCGCCTGCGCCTCGGTCGCCAACGGCTTGGCGACGCCCACGGGCGCGCAGAGGCTGGCGATGCAGATCGCCGCCACGCCAGCGCGCAGGTGGGTCCTAAGGCGCATCGTCCGCGTCAGCCGCTCTTGGGCGATGCGGCTCCGGCCGCTGTGGGGGCCGCATTCTGAGCGGCCTTGGCCTTTGCGCCCTTACGGCGCGGCTTGGCCGGCGCGGCCGGAGCGCTCGTATCGGCGGCCTGGGCCGTCGGCGGCGGGGCGGCCGGCGGATTAAGCGCGGTCTGGGCGTCGGTGATCGACTTGGCGCCATTGACGCGCTTGGCCAGCTTCTCGGTCAGGGACTTGGCGTCTTCGGCCGGCATCTGGGCCAGGATGGCCGAGAGCGCCCTCTCCTTCATCTTGGCCGCCATGGGCAGGCGCACGCTGTCGTCCATCAGGGTGAAGCGCTGCGCCGCGTCCTTTGGCTTCATCGCCTCATAGACCCGGATCAGGCGGTCGGTTTCGGACTGCTGCTGCTGGTCGGCCTGGCCCAGCAGGGCCTGGATGTCGGACTTCAGCCCGTTCATCTGCTGGATGCGGGCGTCGAGCTTGGCCTGGGCGGCGGCGATCAGCTGGACCTGGGTGTCGAGGTCGCTGGCGCGCTGGTCCAGCTCTCCCCGGCGGTTGCCCAGGGATTGCAGAACCTGCAGCTCGGCCGGCGACAGGCCCGCCTCCTTGGCCAGTTCGGCGGCGGTAGGGGCGCAGGCCGGCGGCGGCGATTTGGCCGTGCTCTGCGCCACCTGTAGCGGCTTGGGCGAAAGCAGCGAGGGCATGGTCGACGCGGCGGGCTTGGGCTGCCCGACATCCTCGGCGAAGGCCTTTGCCCCTGAAATCAGTTCGGGCGCCCCGGCGATCGCCTTGACCGCGAGGACGCCGCCGATCGCCACCGCGACCATGGGCAAGAGTCTGGGAATGCGGCTCATGACCGGCCTCCGTCAAAGGCGCGAAGACGCCCGCCCCTGGCCCGCGGATCGAACAGGTCCTCATCGATCTGGGCCCGGGAGCGGGGATTGGGGCGGACCGACTCGGCGCGCTGGATTTCCGGCTGGACCTCCGGGATGGCCGCCAGGCGCGCGGCGCCGCGCGGCGCGAACAGGCTGTCGAAACGGCGCTCTGGCCGGGGTTCGGGACGGGTTTCGGCGCGCTGAAATTCAAGGTCGCGGCCAAGGCGAGCGCGGGCGACGGCGGCGGATTCGAGCGGCGCGGGCGGGGCGTCGCTGGTCAGGACCTCGCTTTCCGAAAGCCGCAGGATCAAGGCCTCGGCGGCGGCCTCGGCTTCCTCGTCGCTGGTCTGGCGCAGCGCCGGCGCCGAACGTGGCCGGTCGAAGATCGAACGGACCTGCGAGCGAGACGCTGAGGCGGAGGGCGCGGAGGCGGCGGGCGCAGGCGCCGGGCGGACCGTCCTGGCCGTTTCGGCGGCGACTTCGGCGCGGATGGTCAGGATCTCCAATTGCTTGGCCAGTTCGCGCGCCTTGTCGATGCGGCCTACGAGGAGGTCCACGGCCTGATCGGTGCTTGTGCGCAGCTCGGTCAGGCCCACCTCAGCCCGCTGGGCGGCGCGATCGAGGTCGCCCACAGCATGGGCGAAGCCCGCGTGGCTGTCCTTCAGCGCCTTCAGCTGCCGGCTGAGCCGCCAGCCGAACATCAGGGTCAGGGTCAGTAGGCCCGCCAGCAGCAGGTTCAGGGCAAGCGAAATCGGACTCATCACAGCCTCTGGATGGCGGTCTTGGCCGAGGGCGACAGGGGCGCCTCGATCCGGACCGCGATGTTATGGTTGCGTCGGCCCATGCGGCCGCGGGTCAAGGTGACGTCGCCGGCCCTAAGCTCGATCAGGCTCTCAGCCGTGGCGTTGAGGATCAGGGTCTGACCGACCTGAAGGCTCAGGACCTTGTGCAAGTCGACCTGCTGTTCATCCAGCACCGCGTGCACGTCCAGCTGGGTGGTCCAGAGCTCGGTGGCCAGGTGGCCTTCCCAGATATTGTCGCGGCCGAACTTCTCGCCCATGAACTGCTGGAGCAGCATCTTGCGGATCGGCTCCAGCGTCGCATAGGGCAGCAGCAGTTCGATGCGGCCGCCGCGGTCTTCCATGTCGATACGCAGCTTGACCAGGATGGCGGCGTTGGCCGGCCGGGCGATAGCGGCGAAGCGCGGATTGGTCTCAAGCCGGTCGAGGTTGAAGGTCACCGGGGTTAGGGGCTCGAAGGCCTGCTTGGCGTCCTGGAGCACCACCTCGACCATCCGCTGCACCAGCACGCGTTCGATGGTCGTGTAGGGCCGGCCTTCGATGCGCATGGCCGCGGTGCCCCGCCGGCCGCCCAGAAGCACATCGACGATCGAATAGATCAGGTTGGAGTCGACCGTCAGCAGCCCGTAGTTGTCCAACTCCTCGGCGCGGAACACCGACAGGATGGCGGGCAGCGGGATCGAGTTAAGATAGTCGCCGAAGCGGATCGAGGAGATGTTGTCGAGGCTGACTTCGACGTTGTCGGACGTGAAATTGCGCAGGGAGGTCGTCATCAGCCGCACCAGGCGGTCGAAGACGATTTCCAGCATCGGCAGCCGCTCGTAGGACACGAGGGCCGAGTTGATGATGGCGCGGATGCCGGTGCGGTCGCTGGTCTCATCGTCGGTGAGATCGAAACCCAGCAGGCTGTCGATCTCGTCCTGATTGAGGATGCGCTCGGCCGCACCCATCCCCATGCCGCTTTCCCAGTCGGAGGCGGGGGTGACGTTGGCGTCGAGATCTTCGTTGTCGGTATCGGCCATGGCGTTGGATCCACGAGGCTCATCGCCTAGTTGATCAGCATCTCCTCGATCAGCACCGAATTCACCTTGGCGGGAGCGATCACCAGATTGACGCGGCGCAGCAGTTCAGTGCGCAGTTGATAGGTGCCCTGCGACCCGTTCAAATCCTCAGGCCGCAACTCTCGCAGGAAAGTCTGAAACATGTCCTGCAACCGGGGCCAGTTTTCGTCGAGCGCGTCG
>FSWM01000390.1_pt1 | contig 10571 bp, 13 predicted proteins | sample 1637841 | NCBI WGS metagenome assembly FSWM01 (sample SAMEA3914789, study PRJEB12502) | metagenome | biome: forest; material: soil | place: Canada | collected 2011-07-03 | depth 0.3 m | reverse complement strand
GGACACATACAGCGGCCCCTCGCCCCCGTGATAGGCGTCGGCCCCGCCCTCATAGGTTTCCGAGCGTTTGAAATAGGGCAACACCTCGGCGTAGGACCAGCCGCGCAGCCCCATCTGCCGCCACTGGTCATAGTCGCGCGCATGACCGCGGATATAGACCATGCCATTGATCGAGGACGAACCGCCCCAGCCCTTGCCCCTGGGCCACCAGAGTTTCCGGTTCTCCAGGTTCGGCTCCGGCTCGGTCCAGAAACCCCAGTTGTAGGTCCCTTTTTTCGACAGCAGCGCCCCGCCCCCTGCGGGCATGCGCACCAGCACCGAGTTGTCCTTGCCCCCGGCTTCCAGCAGCAGAACCCGCATCCCCGGATCGGCCGTCAGCCGATTGGCCAGGACGCACCCAGCCGAGCCGGCGCCGATGATGATGTAGTCGTGGCGCTGCAATGGTCCCTCGCCTGGAGACGGCTTTTTGTTTGCCGGCAACGTGGCCCGGGGCGCGGCGGGGCGCAAGGGAATGGGTGACGCGGACGTCAGGCTCTGAGCGGGGCGGCGGCGCGTCCGGCCGCCAGGCCGCTACGCCTCCAAACGGGCCTGCCGCTCGGCCGCGCCAGGGCTGTCGAGGGCTATGTCGTCGATGATGTCTTCGAGGCCGCGCGCCGCCCGGGCGGCGAAGACCAGGCTTGGCCAAGGGGGTGAGGCTGACGCTGGCGCGACGGCGTTGTCGTGACATCAAGGCTCGGTCCGGCCTCGCGCACACGCGCCACAACAATTCGTTCATGCGATGCAGATGCAACGCCCTTGAAATGCCGCAAAGCTCAGCCTATTTCCCAGGTGTGAGGCGTCCCTGACGCTTCTGCCCTTCCTGGGCGTTTCCTCCCTATGAACTGGCCGCGCTGCGAGGCGCGGCCTTTTTTTTCGGCCGGCGTCCGCTACGCCAACGCCAGGCGCTTTTCTTTCAGCTTCTCGTTGACCCAGTAGAAGTAGTCGACCTCGATATTTTCCTGCAGGGCGACGAGGTCGGTGGCCTGGCCGCTGAGGAGCTGGCCGAGCTGGGCGCCGATGTTGCATTCGCGCTCGACCAGCTTGGACATGGTGTTGGCGCCCGCGATCGTGTCGGCATAGCGCAGCCAGGACGTCCAGCCCTCCAACCAGCCCTCTTGCAACTGAAGCAGCCGCCGCCACGCCGCCTGCTGCATCTGCAACAGTTCGCCCAGCGTGTCGGGGTCGACGCCGTGGGCGAACAGCTGGGCCGAAGCGGCGAGGTTGCCCATCGCCCGCGTGGCGCTGTTGCGCTGCAGGGCTTGCGCCTTCACCGCGTGGTCCAGCATCGGCACATGGGTGCGCGGCGCGGCGGAGGCCGAGACGGCCGGCGCCGCGAGCAGCGCCGGAAGGAAGGCCTGGGTCATGATTGGATCGCCTTGGTTGTGGGCCGGCCGCTGCAAACCTGCTGCAACATCCTGTGGATCGCCTGGATCTGGATCGCGTCCTTGGAATAGTAGTCCGGCGCCTTTGGATCGGGGCTGGTATAGCCCCACCAATCCCAGCATCCGTCGGGGTTCTGGGCGGCGTTGTCGTCGTCGCCGGTGGCCTGGGGGTAGAGCACGATCAGGTTGTTGCTCTCGGCCATGTGGTTGTAGCCGGTGGTGGTGATATAGCGGTTGCCATAGGGCGCATTGTTGGCGCTGTCGGCCCGGCCGAAGATGTAGTTCACATAGCCGTAGCCCTGCTTGCAGCCGTGCAGCACGATGTGTACGCCGCGCGCCTTGGCCCCCTGCTTGACCGCGGCCGGCACATAGACATAGCCGAACGCGCCCATGCTGGCCCGGTCCGCCTCGTCGCCGACGAAATCGCTCTGGTCGAACAGCATCAGCTCCCCGCTCAGCCCCGGGGCGGGCGGCTCCAGGTCGCCATAGATGTGGCGCAGGATATCGTGGGACTGCATGAAGCCGCCGTTGTTGATGTAGGGCGGGCGGTTGGCGTCCAGCGGCAGGTCTTCCGGATTGCTGGTGACGATGGAGTGGCCGGCGGGCACGTCGTCCACGAACTTGATCTGCTCTGGCTTAACGCCGAGGTGCTCGTAGAAGGTCCGCGTACTCTTCACCACGTCCTGGTGAACCACCGTGTCCTTGCTGCCCGTAAATACGTAGAGGCGATCGTCGGCCAGGTTGTCGATGGGGTCGATCTTGCCCGCGGCCGCCGTCTCCCGGGCAAGGGCGGCGAGACGCTTGGCGTTCGGCCCCGTTTTCGGAATGAGCGGCGTCATGCAGATATAGAGCGCATTGACGGCATAGGCGTCCTCGGCCGTCGGCGCCGTGTCGGGAAAGGACTCGACACACCGATAGGGGCCGCCGGCGATGACGCCCGCCCCGATGAAGCTGGACGAATGCGCCAGATGCAATTGCACGGTCATGAAGGCGCCGGAAGACAGGCCGGAAATGGAATTCTGGCCGCTTTCGACGTTGTAGCCCTCGAGTTTCGGGATTTGCGAACCTGTCCCACCTGTCATCAGACTGTCCTCACGCGCTGACCTTCGGAGTTTTCGGTGAAGCCGGACCCCCGCCTTCCCGCATAGACGATTTGGCCGCCAGACCATGCTCTCCCTTTGTGACGTCGGTTGCACAGCCCGCCCCGGCCGTGGCCGAGGACAACCAATCAGGTAGAAATTTCGTATCATACTACCTCAACGCGTTCGAGCGGTTTTCGCCGGCTCAGCGAGCGCCGGCGCATATCGCCTATTCGCCAGGCAGGAAGTTTTCCGCACGCCTCAGCGCCCCCGTTGATGGGGCGGCCTCGATGCGCTGAACTACGCCTGCTACCAAGACGCGGCCACGTCGCACTTCAGCGCCAGGATCTCCAGGGTCTCGCGACATTCGCGCGCCGCCTTGTCATTGCCCGCGTAGATGGCCGCGACCCGCATGCCGTCGGCCTTCAGCTTTTCGCAGACGGCGCGCCCGATTCCCCGCGTCCCTCCCGTCACTACCGCGACTTTTGACACCAGCCTGTCCTCCTGGCCCAACATGCCGCGTATGTGGCGCCGCGTCTGGGGGCTCGGCATTGACCAAGGTCAACCGCATCAGGAACCAGAACCAGGCTTTGATCCGCATCAAGGCGCTCGCGAGCCATAGAGCAGACCCTTTCGCTGTCATTCCTGCACCCTTGAGGCCACGGCCGATGGCGATTCGCGACCTGATCCTGTTTCTCGAGGCGGGCTCGCCACCCGGTGCGCGACTGACCCTCGCCGTGGCCCTGGCCGAACGATACGGCGCTGCGCTCACCACCCTGTTCACGCCCCTGGAGCCGGTCGGCGTGCTCGCCGACTGCTACGCTATCGGGCCCGCGGCCATAGCCGACGTGCTGGAGCGACGCGACGCGGAGTTGGCCGAATCCCTGGCGGCCATGCAAGCCGCCCTCGCCGTCGCCATAGCCAAATGCAGCATAACCCATATCGAGATACTGGCGGCGGCTGGCGAGTCGCCCCAGGACTTGGCCCTGCGCGCCCGCTGCCACGACCTGACCATTCTCCGGCGGCCGATCGCCCACGACCACGCCAGCCACGCCCTCGCCGAGGCGGTGGCGTTGGGCAGCGGAACGCCGTGCATCCTGGTTCCGGACGAGCCGACACCGGATACGAGCCTGGAGCGGATCGCCGTCGGCTGGAACCGCGCCCGCGAAGCCAAGCGCGCGGTGCAGGACGCCATGCCCCTGCTGCAGCGCGCCTGCTCGGTTTGGCTGGTGGCGGTCGCCGGCGAATCCGGCGAGACCCCGGGATCGTTGGAGCGTGACGAGGTCGTGCGATACTTGGCCCAGCACGGGGTGGCCTGCAGGGTGGACCGGGTCGACGCCCAGGGCGAGGACGCCGGATCCGCCCTGCTCCATCACTGCGCGGCCGTTCAGGCCGATCTTTTGGTCATGGGCGCCTATGGCCATTCCCGGACCAAGGAGCTGATCCTGGGCGGCGCCACCCGGACAGTCCTGACCCAGGCCCCACTGCCCGTGTTCCTGTCGCATTGAGAGCCGGTGTTTTGCGCTCCCCTGGGCGGCCTCGATCGTGAGTCTGAGGCGGTCCGCCCGCCGCATGGCGTTGGAGCTTCTTACCGGGCAGGAACGAGATGACTCAAACCCCGGCATCCAATGAAACCGCTCGTCCCGGCGAACGCCGGAACGAGCGGGAATTGGGTGACCGAGCCTTCATCACACCTCACGCCCGCGCCTTTAGGCCCGCGCGGTAGCGTTTCCAGTTGAGTACATAGCCAGCCGTTCCGTGGGCCATGATCGCGGCCTGCTCGGGGCTGACCTCGCGCACGACCTTGCCCGGCGCGCCGATCACCATCGAGTTGTCCGGGATCTCCTTGCCCTCGGTGATCAAGCAATTGGCGCCGATCAGGCAGTTGCGGCCTATTTTGGCGCCATTGAGCACGATCGAGCCGATGCCGATCAGACTATTGTCGCCGATCGTACAGCCGTGCAGCATCACCATATGGCCGATGGTGACATTGGCGCCGACGGTCAGCGGACTGCCGATGTCGGTGTGCAGCACCGAGCCATCCTGGACGTTGCTGTTCTCACCGATAATGATCGGGTCATTATCGCCGCGGAGGGTCGCGCCAAACCAGATACTGGCGTTCTTCTTGAGAATCACCCGGCCGAGCACGGCCGCATTGGGCGCAATCCAGTATTCATCCGGGTTCGGCAGCTCGGGGCTGACGCCGTCCAAGTCATAAACATTCATCCGATCACACCCTATATTGCAACTAAGGACTTGATTAACCGTTTCGAAAGACTGTTAGCATTAGTTTCGTCAGGCGATTCGAGTCGGCCAAGCTGGTTCGTATCCCCGCCACGGGGTTCCCCCTCGTGGTCTCCTCTGGACGGAGTATCGGGTGTCGCGTTCCGTGTCCCGGCGGGTTTCAGGCCCGCCTCGCCGCCAAACCGCAGCAGGGCCGCCAGGCCCGACGCCAGATGCGTCCGTTTCATTGCCTACTTCATCCGAAGGGCGGTCCATCGCGGACGCGCCCTTTTCTTTTGCCTCGACGGAGAGCTCCATGACCAAGCGTGCATTGAAGCGAATGGTGCGTGAAGGTGCGTTTGACGCCGACCAGTTCGACGACGGCAAGGTGCGCCGTCTGCCCGTCGAACGCGGTTGGACGCCGGCCATGAACGCCTATGGGAGCCATCACCAAGAGGACCGTGAACAGGGGTATCTGAAGACAATAAAGCCAAAATCGCCCGGGCAGGCGAAGCTGATCGAGGCCATCGACGCCCGCAACCTGATTATGGCCCTGGGTCCCGCTGGGACAGGCAAGACCTATCTGGCGATCGCCAAGGCGGTCGAGGCGCTGGAAGCGGGCAAAGTCGGCCGCATCGTGCTGTCGCGCCCGGCGATCGAGGCCGGCGAGTCGATCGGCTTCCTCCCCGGCGACATGGAGGACAAGCTGGCGCCCTACCTGCGCCCCCTTTACGACGCCCTGTCGGACCGCCTGTCGATGAAACGGGTGCGAGCGCTGATGAGCGAGGGGGCCATCGAAATCGCGCCGGTGGGCTACATGCGCGGGCGCACCCTGAACAACGCCTTCGTGGTCATCGACGAGGCCCAGAACTGCACCTATGTGCAGCTGAAGATGCTGCTGACCCGCCTGGGCTGGAACTCGACCATGGTGGTCACGGGCGACCCCTGCCAGTCGGACCTGTTGCCCGGCGTGTCAGGCCTGGCCGACGTGGCCGACCGGTTCGAGGCCCTGTCCAACATCGCCGTGGTCCGCCTCAGCGACGGCGACATCGTCCGCCACCCGCTGGTGGCCGAGATGCTGGGGGTTCTGTAAGCGTAGACGCCCTGCCGGCCGGCGTCTCAGGCCTCGGTCGGCAGCAGCCCTACCTGGGCGAAGATGTCCTTCACCCGCCGCTCGATCTCGATCCCCGGCGGCGCTTCCACGCCCTCGATGGTCACGGCGAAGCTGATGTCCTGCGCTGGCGCCTTGACCCGGCCGACCCACCAGCCGACCCGGCGCGAGCCGTCCGCCACTGATGAGCAGCTCGCGCCCCGACCGCTGACGACAGTCTGGCCGCCCTTGGGATCGGCGCGCGTCTCGTCCCAGGTCAAGGCCTGGACCGTCGCCAGGCTCTGCGGCTTGGCCGGCAGGTCGCCCGCGTAAAAACGGCGAATGAAGTCGGCTTGCTGGCCAGCGGTAATAGTCAGGAAACCGCCGGCCTGCGGCCCTTGCCAGAAGGCGCCCGTCATGCCCGCGGGATCATGCGAGCCGTAATCGAACGCTCTCAGCCGCTCGACATAGCGGTCGTGCCCGATGATGCCGGCCAGGCGTTGGAACCACCAGCCGTTCTGCATCTTGAAGGCTTGGCTGAAGTCAGCGTCGCGCTGCCAGAGGGTGAAGGGCTGGGGCGAGCCATCCCACTTGTAGACCGTCTGCGGCGTGATCGCGCCCTGGTCCAGGCCGATCAGGCTGTTGGCGATGTCAAAGGTGGCGCAAGGCGGCAGCTTGGCCAGGCAGATCCGCGCGTCGCCATAGTGGTAGACGTCACGTCCGCTCTGGGTGTCCAGCAGGACCACGCAGGTGCCGAGCCCGCCGATCTGGGCGTCGACCAGGGCATTGAGCTTGTTGATATCGACGCCCGCCTGCGATGGCGCTGGCGCCCGCCGGCCGGCGGACGGCGCCGCCTTCTGGTGGCAAGCGGAAAGCAGTGCGACGACGGCCAGGGCCGCCCTGAACTTCGGAAAACGCTTTGTCATCGCCTCATCATCGCACACCCCCTGCCCCGCAAGCAGGTCTAACCCAGATGGCCCATCAAGAACTCGCTGACCTCGTCGAGGATCGGCGCCTTGCCGCGGAACGGGCGCGAAAGGGCCAGCACCGTGTCCGAATGGTTCAGGCTCTGGAAGATCTTCACGTCGGCCTTAGCGCCGGCCGCTTCCAGGGCGCGGCCCATGCGCACGCTCTGTCCGGTGCTGACCGCGGTATCGCGCCCCCCGTGGACCAGCAGCACCGCCGGGGCGTCGGGCCTGGCGTAGTTGACAGGCTGGGTGGCCTCCAGATCGTCGGCCGCGCCGAACGCCGCTGTCGCCGCGGGCGTTTTCAGGGGCAGGAAGTTGTAGGGGCCGGACAGCCCCGCCACGGCCCGCACATGCGGGGGCTCGACGCCGACGGCTTTCAGATAGCGGGTATCGAGGCCAAGCTGCAGCGCGATATAGGCGCCGGCGGAATGGCCGACGAAGCCGAGGCGCGCAGGATCTCCGCCATGGGCTGCGGCGTTAAGGACCGCCCAAAGCGCGGCCGCCGCGGCGTCTTCCAGAAAGGCGGGGTATCTCACCTGGGGCACGAGGCGATATCCGGCCACGATCGCGAGGAACCCGCGGGAGGCCAAGGCCCGACCGACAAAGCCGTATTCCTGCCGACGTCCGGTCCGCCAGCCGCCGCCATGAAAAAAGATCACCACCGGCGCGGGCGCGCCAGCCTCCATCGGCGCATAGACGTCCAGGGCCTGCATCCGGTCGGGGCCGTAGGCGGCGCCGACCACGACCCGCCTGGCCGGGTCACGCGGCGCGACGGCGTTGAAGGCGCCGATTCGGGAAATAGATTTGGCCAAGGCGACGATGATCGGCTCTCCACAAGGCGCCAGCATTTGACAGAAGACTGTGGCGGGGCCAAGTCGCGCCCATGGTCCAGCTGCGCTCCCTGTTCGTCACCCAGCTCTATCAGGCCACCCTCGCCGAGGAGCGTGGTTTTGACACCTTCAACGCCGAGCTGGAGCAGGCCTGCCTGATGCTGGCCGAGGAGGACGTGGCCGGCCGCGCCTGGTGCAAGGCCAACGCCTATGGCGGCTACACCTCCTACGCCTCGCTGGACGACCTGCCGACACGGGTCAGCGCCTTCGGGGCGCTGAAGAAGAGGCTCGACCGTCATGCCCGCCTATATGCAGACGCCCTGCACCTGGACCTGGGCCAGCGACGACTTCGGCTCGACAGCCTATGGGTCAATGTCCTGAAGCCAGGCGCCGCTCATACGGGACATATCCATCCGCACAGCGTTGTTTCCGGCACGGTCTATGTAGCCACCCCGCCCGGCGCCAGCGCCCTGAAGCTTGAGGACCCCCGCCTGCCCCTGATGATGGCGGCGCCGCCGCGAGCTTCGGATGCGCCTGAGGAGGCCAAAACCTTTGTCTATCTGACGCCCGAGCCCGGGACGATCCTGATGTGGGAAAGCTGGCTGCGCCACGAAGTGCCCGCCAACCAGGCCAAGCGGGCGCGGATCAGCGTCAGCTTCAACTACGGCTGGGGGTGATCCTTTTTCTGGCGCCGCCGTAGGCTCGCCCCAAATTCCAGCTTATCGTCGATCACAAACATGAGGAGTTCTGCATGGACGGCGGCGCGAGCATCAGCGGGTTTTCACGCGAAGGCCTGACCCAGATCGAACCGGCCCTGCGGGAGGTGGTTGATAACGGCTACCTGTCGGGCGCGGTCACCCTCCTGTGGCGCAACGGCGTCATCGTTGACGTGACCACAGTAGGAAAACGGGACCTGTCGACAGGCGCGCCCATGGCTCGCGACACTCTGTTCCGCATCGCCTCCATGACCAAGCCCGTGACGTCCGCCGTCGCCCTGATGCTGATGGAGGAGAGCAAGCTGACGCTGGATGATCCCATCACCCGATGGGCTCCCGAATTCGCCGGCATGACGGTGCTGAAAGACGCCGAAGGGCCCCTGGACCAAACCTACCCCGCCCCCCGCGACATCACCATCGATGACCTGATGACCCATCGTTCAGGCCTCGCCTACGGCTTCACATCGCTTGGCCCGATCGCTCAGGCGCACCAGGAGGCGTTGGGCGATGTGTTGAACAGCCATCACCAGCCGGATGACTGGATGAAGGCGCTCGCCAGCCTTCCCTTGTCCTATGCGCCCGGCGAGCGGTTCCACTACAGCCACGCCACCGACGTCCTTGGCTTTCTGATCGAGCGCATCGAGGGCAAGTCGTTCCGCAAGGTGCTGTTCGAGCGGGTGTTCGATCCCCTGGGCATGGTCGACACCGACTTCTGGATACCGCCCGAAAAGCGCGGACGCGCAGCGACCGTCTATCGCTTCGACGATCGAGCCAACGCCCTGAAGCCGGTTCGCTTCGCCGAATGGAGCGAGCCCCCGGCCTTCTGTGGCGGCGGCGGGGGTCTGATCTCGACCGCCGACGACTACCTGAAGTTCGCGCGCATGCTGCTCGGCAAAGGCGAGGTCGACGGCGTGCGCCTGCTGAAACCCGAATCGGTCGAGCTGATGACCGCCGATCGCCTGACCGACGCCCAGCACGAGATCCCCTTCCTGGGCATTCCGTTCTGGGCTGGCCAAGGCTTTGGCCTCGGCCTCTCGGTGATCACCGATGCGGACAAGCAGGCCTGGATGGGTGTCGGAACCAACGGAGCTTTCGGCTGGCCTGGGGCCTTCGGCACATGGTGGCGCGCCGACCCGGCCGAGAACATGGTCATGATTTATCTGGTGCAGAATTCCATGTCGCTTGAGCCCGGTTCCGCTAGCCAGCTGGCCACAGGCCAGCGCCAGGCGACCGCCGCCGCCCTGCCGATGTTCCAGAGCCTGGCCTATGCGGCGCTGGGGCGGTAGGCGCGGCCCCCCGCCCGCATCTGTCTACTTGCCACCGATCTGGGGCTTGAAGCCCACCTGAACCGCAGGCTTGGGCTTCTCCGCCTTGGGTTTGCGGGTTTCCTTGTTGCTGCGCTTTTGACCCTTGGCCATCTGGCGTGTCTCCTCAGGGCCGGGCTTCGATGCGCCTGATGCTTGGATAGGAACTGTGCCAGAGCGGCAGCCCGCCGCTCCCTGTTTGACTGCAGATCGAACGATGCCCGACGCACCATCATACATGAGCTGAAGGGCCTGGGCGATCAGATCGGACGGGAGCGGCCGTTTAGCGTATGATGCCTCATGTCCCAATCCCCAGCACGCCATATCGCCCCGGTTCTGTTCACTTGCCAAGCCAAGGGCGGCCCCGTTCCGACGGGTCATCGCATGCGCGCATTGGAGTTCGCCGCCGTCGCCGGCCCCCGATCCTTCCGCTGCGCCGCCTGCGGTGAGATCCACACCTGGACCAACGCCACCGCTTGGCTGCAGGGCCAGACCGAGGTGGCGTTGGAGGCCAGCCCCGGGCTCTAGACGGGGAAGCGCTCCTCGAACGTCGCCACGCGCCCTCGGGCACGGATCGATGCGTCACCGGGCCTTTCCGCTGACGCGGTCAGTTACTGGCTGACGAAACGCGTCCAAGCGCGGACCGGCATCCAAATATCCGCCAGTCCGTTCGTATTCGGCGAAGCGCTCATGGGCTACCGCCCAGTTCACATCGAGACCATCCGCGACTTCATTCCGTCGTCGGCCGTGTGGCTAGGCTCAGCCGATATCGCGCCCCAGTCAACTATCCAGGAAGCTCCGTAGTTTCCGCGACCGGCTCGGGTGCTTCAGTTTGCGCAGAGCCTTGGCTTCGATCTGGCGGATGCGTTCGCGGGTGACGCTGAACTGCTGGCCGACTTCTTCCAGGGTGTGGTCGGTGTTCATGCCGATGCCGAAGCGC
>FSWM01001217.1_pt1 | contig 10591 bp, 7 predicted proteins | sample 1637841 | NCBI WGS metagenome assembly FSWM01 (sample SAMEA3914789, study PRJEB12502) | metagenome | biome: forest; material: soil | place: Canada | collected 2011-07-03 | depth 0.3 m | reverse complement strand
GCAGCTCCATCACCATCCCACCAGTCCGCGCCAATCGCTCCCTCAGGCCAGTTGGCAGCGCACCCAGTTCTGGATTACGGGTTCGATTGCCGCCCTCAGATCGCCATTGGCGTATCCGCACCAGTGCACGGGCGTGTCGATGTCGAAGGGCGCATCGAACGGCTCACCAAAACCATCGGTAAGAACCACGCCGGCGGCCGCCGCGATTGGCGCGCCGGCAAGGTCATAGGGATGGCAGCATAGACCGGAGACGCCACCTTCTCCGCGCCGGCGCAAGATATCGTAGAAGATCGGGCGTAAGTCGCAGCAGAACCTGTCCTTCCCGGTCAGCAGCTCGACCATCTGTCCGCCGCTGCAAATGTACTGGTCGTCAAAGATCAGCGCCTCGGCGATCGAGACGGACCCCAAAGTCTCAATGGCGATGTGTTCCATCAGCTCGGCGGCGAGCCTCTTCGTACCGGGAAAGAAGCTGGAAACCTGGCCGAAGCCGTGCCGCAGGGTCGACGCGGTGCTCGGCCCACGCTGCAGCAATTGGGTCTTCTCGCCCAAGAGGGAGCGACGGCGGCCCGTCCAGGCGTTGCCCTTACTGAAACTGTAGTCGTCGGCGAGGGCCTGCTTGCTGGTGGGGAGCTCGACCATCACCGACGCTACCGCGTCGGAGAGCTTCGTTTCTTCACCAAGGTCCGGCGCGGCGGCTGCAAGGAACCAGCCCGAACGCTTGTCGTAGGCGAGGTTCCTGGTGCCATCCAGGGGATCTATCAGGATGCGGTAGCGAATCGCTTCGTCCGATGGCCCCGCTCGACGCAGGCCATCCATTCCTAGACCCTCGCAAATCACTAGGGCGGGTAGCAGAGCCTTGGGAAGGGCTTCCATCGCCGCGACGACCAGGGGCTCGAGGCGTCGGTCAATTGCGAACACCGTATCGCCAGGTCCTGGGCCGACGACCTGCGGATCAAGGTCCAAGTCACGCCCGGTGATGATCTGCTGGCGAACCTGAAGTCCCAAGGCAAGGAGTTGGTCCGCCAGCATCGCTGCGGCTGATGTTTCGGACGTGCTGCTCATTCTGCTGCCCCCTCAGACAATCCCAACCGCGCAAAGTGCTTGGCGGTCAGCAAGAGGCACGCGGCGCCGGCCGGAAGCATGTCCAGTGCGCGATCCCCCATGGACTGTCGCCGCTCGGTCGCCTCGCGTATCAGACCGTTTCTAGAAAGTCGCACCCACTGATGGCGGGTGACCTTGGGGTCTGGCGTTTGAAGCTCCCAATTGAATTTGAGCGCGGGCCTTGGGGGCCGCACCTTCGCCCAGTCGATGATGATCGTGCAGAGGATCTCGGGCTTGAGCGTAATTGGGTCCAAACCGAACCCGTAGAGAAACATCCTCGCGGCGGGGTCGGTGCCGTCGAAGAATAGGTCCTTAATGCGCGCGACATCGGGATGCCGGACAAAGTCGGACCAAGTTTCGGACTGTTTGCTCAAGCTTTCCTTGTTGAACAGCTCCTCGGCGAACTCTCTCACGGCGGTGCGCCATATCGCGGCGTCCTCGCGCTGCGCCCCCTTGGCGAAGGCCTGGTGTCCGCCGGCCGGCACCACATGCAGGGTATTTTGCGCCTGCAGCTGGGTTTCATCTCGCTTGTGCAGCAGCACCCAATCGCCGAGCGCGCGCCGACCTTGCTCGTCGTAGTTGAGGAAGATCGTAAGGCAATTGACGCCCGGGTAGGCGGCCCTGTTGCCGATGTCGTAGGCATCTTCCGGCGCACCGCGCAGGTCAAACTTCGGCGGCAGCCGCTGAGTGTCGCAATCAAAGTCGATCGCCCATTTCGCAAGTTCCGCGCCCAGCACCTCGCAGGTGTCGATGTAGTCGAAATACAGGCCTAGATCGTACCGGAACCCCACAAACCCTTCGCCGTCCCGGACGACGTTTCGGGCGCAGAATATTTCACCATTGTGCTGCGGCTCGAGCCTGACCGTCCGGCGTTTGGGAAAGCCTAGTTTGCCCCGGTAGGTGCTATAGGCGCCCGATAGGCCGGGAAGGCGCGGTGGATGGCGTGGCGGACGAAACTCGGCCGGCTCTTCGAGAAACGGAGCTTCAGTGTTTTCCGCAAGCATGAGGGGCGATGCTCTGATCCAGCCTGGCCTTACGAGAAGCGGGAACGGTATGGCGAAGCTCTTATCTAGGTCATGCGACTGCACGTCTTTGTAGAAGGCCATTGCGGCGGCGTGGAGCGCCTTGCGCTCCCTTGAGTAGAACTGAGCCGGTTCAACCCACGACCGGCGCACCGTCTTGATCGGCAGGCCTACGCGCAGAAACGTTTCCATGTCTGGCGCGAGCAAATGCTCGCGATCCAGGTCAACGAACAGGTCGCAGAGCCAGTGGACGAAGTGGGGCGAGACGCTGTCGGTCCTTAAGGCTTCGTCCCACCAACGCCGGGTGATGACGGTCTTACGAACCGCCGTATCGCCGAACCCTGAGTGCAGGTGGTACCGCCCATGATCGATCGCCGAGGCTAGCGCCTGGTAGACGTCTGATGGTTCAGAAATGAAGCGAGCGTACGCTGGATCCGGATCAAGGTTGTCGACGATCCATTGCACCCGCTCGCCAAAGCCGACTATCTGAGGGTTGGGCTTCCTAGACATCTCTTCAGGCCCGCGACCTTTCAAAAGTTCTGATTACTTCGCGCGCACCATCGGCCGCGCGGCGCCAAGTTCGGATCGTTCCCTGCTTCCGGGAACCCTCAAAGGCGCAGATGACCCATGCCCCACCTCAAAGCCTGCAGCGGCGACGAGGGCCTCTTGCCCTGGTCCAGCCGCCACGACGATCGCGAAGATTTCAGCATCGCGCCCAAAGTGCGTCGCTGGCCGCCGCCGCCTGGTCGGCAGTTCAACCAGGCTCTGTATCACTAACCACACAAGCGGAAGGAGACTCAAATGCGCACGAGAAACCATCACAAAGGCCCTCGCTACTGCCCGCATCCCGGTTGCGGGAAGCGACTGAGCTAGAGCGGTTCCAGCATCGGTCGCAACACTGGCCGCCGGAAGTTCCGGCGGCCTCTTTCTTGCCTGTTCTCCAACGCCGCAGCCGCAGTCCCGGCCTCTGGACGCTCCGCCCGAGCCTGCCCTTGTTTCCTCGTAGTCCTGACCGAGGTGCCGTCTGTGTTGTGATCGCAGTCCAGTTTCGTCTCAGATGCGCCATAAGTCGACCTTTGGACCGCGCTGGGACCCGGAAATCCAGGCGCCCATTGCGAGCCCCGCTGCGTAGCGCTCGAATCGCTCTCCGCCGCTGCCGTGTGTCAACATCGCACCGTGCGAATCACTCCCGCCACCAACCTTGTTGCCGCCGACGATTTCGCCCGCCGTTTCTCCATGCGGCCGGGTGGTCTAATGTGGCTGCTCGGCGCCGGGGCGTCGGCGGCAGCCGGCATCCCGACTGCAGGCGACATGATCTGGGAGTTCAAGCAGCAACTCTACGTCAGCCAGCGTCGTGTTTCGCTGAAATCGGTCGGCGATCTCGCCAACGCCGCGGTGCGTCACACGCTTCAATCCTTCATCGACGGCCTGGATCGTTATCCGACACCCGGAGCGCCCGACGAATACGCGGCGCTGTTCGAAGCGGCCTATCCAAGCGAAGCCGATCGCCGAACCTACATTGCGGCCAAGATTGCGGGCGGCAAGCCGTCCTACGGCCACATCGCGCTAGCGGCGCTGATGAGGGCGGGTCACACCCGTCTGGCCTGGACCACGAACTTCGATCCGCTCATCGCAGACGCCTGCGCCAAGGTCTACGACGGGACCGGCCACCTCACGACCATCTCCCTGGATGCGCCGGGCCTCGGCCGCGAGGTGATCAGCGGTGAACGCTGGCCCGCCGAGATCAAGCTGCATGGCGACTTTCGGTCCCGCCGCCTGAAGAACACCACCGATGAACTGCGCGACCAGGACGCCACCCTTCGCGAGGGATTGGTCTCGATGTGCAATCGGGCCGGGCTGGTCGTCGCGGGCTACAGTGGCCGCGACGACTCGATCATGGATTCGCTCGAGGCGGCGCTCGCCGAGACCACGCCGTTCCCGGGCGGTCTGTTCTGGCTGACACGGACGGACAGCGCCCCGCTGCCGCGGGTGACGGCGCTGCTCCAGGCCGCGGCGGACAGGGGCGTGGACGGCGGCCTCGTCGAGATCGAGAACTTCGACGAGACCTTGCGGGATCTGACCCGCCTCACACCGGACGTGGACACGACCGCGCTGGACTCGTTCGCCGCGAGCCGATCGGTGCTGTCGGCGGCGCCCCGTCCGTCGGGTCGCGCCGACTTTCCAGTGATCCGTTTCAATGCCCTCGAACTGGAAGCGACCCCCTCCGTTTGCCGCCGCCTTGTGTGCAGCATCGGCGGCCACGCCGAGATCATGCAGGCCATCGATGCGGCCGGCGCCGTTGTCCTGGCGGCCCGGGTGCGCGCGGGCGTGCTCGCCTTCGGCGCCGACGATCAGGTGCGCCGCGCGTTCGACCCCTTCGGGATAAAGGAATTCGATCTTCATCCCATCGAGACCCGCAAGCTCCGCTACGAAAGTCAGGAACAGGGGCTCCTGCGACAAGCCCTGTCATTGGCCCTCGCGCGTGCTCACGGCCTGGAGCAAATTCGCCGACGGAGCGCCAACCTCCTCTACCCGGCCATCCCGACCGATGCGAGATGGTCGGACCTGCGGGGGCTCGTCGGGCCGATCAGCGGGCGCGTCCCCGACCACCCCGAGATCGAATGGCACGAGGGCGTTGGGCTTCGTCTCGATTGGGCAGACGACCGGCTTTGGCTGCTGGTCGAACCCCGCACCGTCCTGATCGGGGTCGACGACGCCAACAAGGCGGCGGCGACCGATTTCACCCGCGAACGGACCGTCAGGCGCTACAACCGTGACCTCAACAACCTGATCTCGTTCTGGACGACCGTTTTGGCTGCGGACGGCCGCGAGGTGCACGCGCTGGACGTCACCACCGGTGTCGACGCGGCCTTCAGGCTCGCCACCGACACAGCCTTTTCGAGGAGGATCCGATGAGCAGTCAGATCGCGCCTCACCTCTGGTTCCCTGAACCGCGGCTCTCCTTCCATCCCGACCGCGCCCAGGATGTCGACATCCACCCGTTGCGCGGGCTCTTGCGGTTCGGCCCCTATTCCGCCGGCCTGGTGCCCGACCCCATCCGGGTCGCCACCATCGCGCCGGCCGGGGAAAGTTCACGGCTCTACAATTTCATGAAGGAGCTGAACTCAACCTTCGAGCCGCGCGAACGCAAGGACTACCTGCCCAACTGGCCTGGATTTGGCGCGGCCTTCAACGTGAAGATGCGAGGCGCGGGCTCCGGATGCCACCTCGAGCTTGACGCGCGCCTTGGGTCGGAGCTCGAGGACACGCCTTCTCCGCATATTCTCCTCGCCGACCGGCTCACCCGCGCGGTGCATGCGCTCGAGGCCCGGCGCGACGACTTCGATGTGATCTTTATCTATCTGCCGCAACGGTGGGCGCCGGGCTTCACCGGCGGCGCCGGTGAGGACTTCGACCTGCACGATCACCTGAAGGCGGCGACGGCGGCGCGGCGCATCCCGATCCAGCTGGTGCGGGAGGACAAGGCCCTCGCCTACCCGGACCGCGCGAGCGTGATGTGGCGGATCGGGATGGCGCTCTATGTGAAGGCGGGCGGCATCCCATGGAAGCTCGCCGATGCGAACCCTGAGGCGGCCTACATCGGCATTTCCTATGCGGTACGACCGGTCGACTCAGATCGCCCGCGGTTCGTGACGTGCTGCAGCCAGGTGTTCGACGCCGACGGCGCCGGCCTGGAGTTCGTCGCCTACGACGCCCACGAGGTCGAGGTCCAGCGCGACAACCCCTTCCTGTCCCGCGCCGAAATGTTCCGGGTCATGACGCGGTCGCTCGACCTCTATCGCCGGCGCCACGCTGGGCGCACGCCTCGGAAGGTCATCGTCCACAAGACGAGCGAGTTCAAACCGGACGAGGTCGAGGGCTGCATGCAAGCGCTGCACCTGTGCGAGAGCGTCGATTTGGTGCAGGTCGTCGACGACGTCGGCTGGCGCGGCGCGCGGATCGACAAGCCGAAGGAACGCGGATCGAAGGGAACTCCCGCGGACTATCCCGTCGCGCGTGGATCCCTGGTCAGCCTTAGCGGGCGGGAGTGTCTTCTGTGGATGCACGGGGACGTGAAGGGCATCAGCGACCGGGGCGGCTATTTCAAGGGCTCCAGGAGCACGCCGCACCCCATTCGCCTCGTACGTCACGCCGGGCACGGGCCTTGGGACGAAACCGCGCAATCGGCCCTGGCCCTGTCGAAGATGAACTGGAACAACGACGCGCTCTACGATCCGCTCCCCGTCACCATGAGCTATGCGCAGGTACTCGCGCGGGTGGTGAAGCGGATGACGGGATTGGGGACCGCGCCCTACCAGTTCCGCTTCTTTATGTAGGCCTGGGCCGCCAGCTAGATATCGATCTCGGGCACGCCTGCGTCCGCCAGAAGCTTGAACAATTCGGCGACCTTCACCCGGTTTCCGCGCTGCTGGCAGAAGGCGAAGATCGCCCGCTGCTTAGCGCGCGACAAGGCGACGAAAAACGTCGCCAAGCCTTCTAGATCGCCTGGGTTGTGCGCCCACCACGCCCGGTCATCGAGCCCGACAAACACGATCGTGTCGTACTCAAGCCCTTTGCTTTTGTGGACCGTCATCAGCGGGATCTGGTCCAACCCCTCGAAGACGTCGAGAACGTCCGACCAAGTCTGCGCGCCAGCTACCGAGGCGATCAGGTGTCGGAGGAACCCGTCGACCATGACGTCCAGAAGATCGCCCACCGCATAGTGGATGTAGCTGCGCCGAACCGCATCGACATCGATGAAATCGACGATCTGCTCAGCGAAGGCGATGGCGCTTTCGCGCGATGGCGCGGTCTGCGCCATGTCGCGCCGCAGCCCCTGGACGAAGGCGGTGAAGGCCGTCTCAACCCGTGCTTCGGCCAGCTCGTCATCCGGGGCGACGGCGCGCAATTCCAGAATGGCACTCGTTGCGGCCTGCCAGGCGTGGGGGGCTCGCTGTACCGCTCCCAGGCGAAATATCGCGACGGCGATCCGGACAAACTCGTCGGCCAAGAGGTCCTGGAGCGTGGTCTTGCCCAGCGTGTGGCTCTCGTTTCGCAGACGTAGGCCCTGTCCCTGGAAGGCTTCCTCAAGATCAGTTTCGACCTCGTCGGATTTCTGCTTGACGAGGATCGCGTAGTCGCGCGGCGTGCGGCCGCGCGTATCCATGTCGGTGCGCAGCCACGCCGCGAGATATTGCGCCTCGCGCTCTTTGTCGGGGCTCTTCCAAACCTGCGCCACGTCGCCATCAACCTGGCGCGGCGCCTGCGCCACCGCCGCGGCGGTGTTAGGATCCAGTGCCCGGGCGACGACCTGTTGAATCTGCACCAGGTCCGCCGAGGATCTGAAGTTGAAGAGCAGGGGGATCCGGGCGGCTTGGAAGTCCGCCTCGAAGCGCTGGAAGGCGTCTGGCCGCGCGCCAGCCCAGGTCATGATCCGCTGCTTGTCGTCGCCCACCGCCGTGACGCGCAAGCCCACCCCGCGAAAGGCCGAGAGCAGGAAGTCGTATTGTGCGTAGGTGGTGTCCTGGAACTCGTCCACGAAAATGAAGGGATAGGTCAGCTGCAGCGCCCGTTTGACGTCCGGTGCGGCGCGAAGCGCCAGTTCGGCCAGCCTGTTCAAGGTGACGAACGTAAGCGCCGACCGGGGCTGCGCGGCCAATGCGTTGTCCCACCAGCGCTGCACGGCGAACTCGTCCGGCGTTGTCGGCGGCCGGCGTGGAAGCGGCAGACGGTAGGGTCCGACCCGATGGGATTCGAACGTGAACCCCCCCATGGCCGCGATCGCCGCCTGCCACGGCTGCGGGGCCGCCAGCCGCGCGCCGGTCAAGAAGCCCTCCAGCTGCTGACGCGTGGGGAAGGCGATGTCGTACGGGCGCGAGGGTCGCCAGGTCTCGGGCAGCGCAGTCAGGAAGCGGTCGACAAGCCCTTTGGTAAAAGCGTCGAAGGTCAGCGAGGTGAACCGCTGGGCGAGCTCGGCCGGGCAGCGCAATTGCACGCGATCGGCCAGGTTCTTGGCCGCGTCGCCCTTGAAGGAGATGGCGAGAACCCTGAAGGGCGGCGGGCAGAGGCCGGTCTCCAAGAGATAGACCGCGCGCTGCGCAAGGAACTCGGTCTTACCCGCGCCTGGTCCGGCCACCACGGACGTCGACCCATCATGCCGCAGGGCCGCCCAGGCCGCCGGCTCTAGGTCGGCGATGCCCCGCGGGCGCCAGTCTTCGGGTCGCACGAACGCCACGTCAAACCAGGTCCGCACCGGGCGCAGGCGAGAGACGGTTGACAATGGACTGCAATAGCGCGGTCAACTCCTCCGGCGCCCCTGCCGCCAACGTGACCTCGTCCATGCTGCTAAGGACGCGCACGTGCGTGCTGGGTTTGCCGCGCCCGAGGAACAAATACCGATACCAGCGCAACGCCAGGTCTTCGGCCGCCGGATAAAGGTCGCCGCGTCCCTGTTCGCCTAGCACCGCCGATCGCGGATCGCCGTTTGGGGACGGACCATGCCGACCCGGTTCGATCACCTGATACGCCCCAGGGAAGGCCTGAAGCATGGAATAGTCGAGGTCGAGCGGCGTACAGAAATAGACGTGGAAAGTCCGAAGGAAGGCGGCCCACTGGTTCAAGAGTTGGCGGTTGGCGACGTCCCATCCATCAAAGGCGTCCAGGTCCGCCTGTGGTCCCGCCGGATTGGGGTTCTGCCAAATCTGGCCCGGAGCTGTCCCGACCTGCAGGAGCTGGGCGCAGGTCGATTTGATCCGTCCCCACCCGCCGCCGTCGCGGCCCCAATCCAAGTCGAGCAAGGTGGCGTGCGGGATCTCCAAGTCCGACAGCAGCCGCCAGAGGTGATTAACATGGCGGCCGCCAAGGGGTACGACGGCCACGAAGGAGCGATCGACATCGAGGTCGAGCGCTTCGGCGAGCCGCGGCAGGACCACTTCCTCGGAGGCGCCCTCGCCCAGCACGGCGAACCGGGCGAAGTAGAGCTCCGGATAGGTCCTGACCGCTTCGCGGATGAACTTGGCCGCTTCCTCCTGGCCAGCGGGCAGCCGGATTGGCCGGACGCGCGCGGTGCGCTCGGCGGGATCCAGCCGAAAATGCCGGACTTGCTCGGGCTCGACGCGCGAGAGAATGCTCGCCGAATGGCTCGAGACCACAGCCTGCGCCCGGGGTCCTTGCGTCAGATCCTCAATCTGGCGCACGATCCGGCCAAGGTAGAAGGGCGCGAGGTTGTTCTCCGGCTCCTCGATCGCGATCAAGGTGAGCGCTGGCAACGGGACGCCGCCGGCCTGAAACCCGACGGCGGCCGGATCGGCGGCCACTTCGCTCTCGACGTCGAGGGTGGCCGCCGTCATCGCCAGGTGGAAGAGCGAGCGCTGGCCGTCGCTGAGGTCTTCGATCGCGCGTTCACGGCCCGCTTCGTCGGGACGGAAGACGACCTCCACCTTGCGGATGAATTCCTGGAAGCGTAGGTCGATGGGCCGGAACACCGGCGTGGTGTCGGTGCCTGCGGTATGAACCTCCTGCCAGCGGCGGTGGACCGCGCTAACCACAACATCGACCGCCGCCTCTCCCGTAAAGGCGTTGTTGAGGGTCGCGCCCGCGGTCGCGAACGTATCGCGTACACCTTGGGACCAGTTGATCGCCCGCCAGAGCCGCCCGCGCAGGAAAGCGGTGACCTGCGAGGCGGCATCGCGCGAGGCCGGCACATAAATCAGCTGAATCCGGGAGCGGTCCGTAGCCTTAAGATCGATGCAGTCTGCCTCGGTGAAATCGCCGAAGGCGCGCACCGCCCAGTATTTCTGCTCAATCAAACCCTCCAGCGAGCCGTCGTCGGTCCACAACGCCTCCATGCGGAGCCGACACTTCAGGTGACCGGCTTCGTCCGCCGCCATCTGCTGGAAGAATTCGGGGACGGCGGCGGCGTCCCCGCCGCCCTGCAGCTCCGGAAAGGCGAGGATCGCCTCGAGAAAGAAGGTCCGTTGTCCAGGGACCGCGTCTTCGTTCGCGGGGATATGGAAATCCTGGCGTCGCAGGCGACGCTGGTCGGCGGTGATCCCGAACAATCGCTGCATGGCCTGCATGGCGGCGGTCTTGCCGGCGCCGTTAGCGCCTACGAAGGCGGTTAGGCCTGGCGTCAGATCAATCGTCGTCGGCTCGGGTCCAAACCCTCGAAATCCTGAAAGGACAAGGCGCTCGATGTACATGTCTCACTCTCAGGTTGCGGCCGAGCGCCGCTTTTAGCAAACGACGCGCATTGTGGCTGCTCTTCCTACGGTCGCCTGCTTCGACGAAGAAGTCTGCGATGTCGGCACCCGTCCCACAGTGAAGCGGGCCGAAGTCCCCCGCAACCGGACCTTCCGAAGGCCAGCTAAGGTTGAGGATTCTTGGACGCCCGCCCAGCGCCAAGCCTCGCCGCGCCCCGGAGGCGGGTGTTTGAGAATGCCTCAAGTCTGACCCGCGGGATGGCGGTC
>FSWM01000259.1_pt1 | contig 10621 bp, 8 predicted proteins | sample 1637841 | NCBI WGS metagenome assembly FSWM01 (sample SAMEA3914789, study PRJEB12502) | metagenome | biome: forest; material: soil | place: Canada | collected 2011-07-03 | depth 0.3 m | reverse complement strand
GGACAGGTCCGTGTGGCGACACGAAAACGATGCGCCTGTTGAGCCATCCGTCGTTCGTCGCAACCTCAATCACGAGATGGTCTGCCCTGATCTGGCCGACATTCGTCACGGTAATCGACAAGTGCCGTTGATTGCAGAGAAGTTCCATCTTTTCGTTAAACCGCTCCACGAATCGCGGAAGCGTCTTGGAAGTGTATGTACTAAATCTATCCTCATATGAATAATCGTGATCCAAGGACGTTATGCTTAATCCACCTGAATGGATGCTCTGTGATTGGCGACGATTTTCGCTCTTCAGTTTTCCGATCAACTTGGAAGACTGATCGTCATTCAGCGCGGAAATCTTAATGATCTTCAGCGGCTCGACGTCAGAGAGAGTAATCTGGATTTCGAAGCTGGGCTCGTCTTTTCGGAACTCGTTCAGTTGGTGCTTCAGGCGTTGAATTTCCCTGTCCTTCGGTCCCGGCTCAACAGGTCTCAGCCAAGCGTCTGACGCCTGATGGACGCGAAGGTCACGGCCCCTGGCGTAGGCAAGCGGCTTGATGTCGTGACTGATCAGAACCCGTCGATCGGGGTCCACATTCCGCGCGTTCAGCACCTCAGCCACAATACGGCTGTCACCATCGTTGGGATCGAGCTCGTCATAGTCTTCCCAGGGGATGCGATTGCACACGGCCATACCGAGTTCGACCCGTGGTCCAGCTTCGCGGATCACCACCGGCGCGCCGTTGATGACCGACGGTGCGATCAATTGATTGAACGCACGAGCGATCGGCCCGAGTCGTCCATCGCGCTTTCTTGAGTCAATCTCTTCCATTGCTTTTGGAACGATCAGCGCGAGAATAGTGCCGTTGCGCTGCAAGTCTTCCCATGGAAGCTCGGCCAGCGGCCGGCCCTCTAAAACAATATTGGCATCGAGAAACGCCCACAGGCGGACAAGCTTAGCAGCGCGAGATTCGTCAGCGCCGTTGTCGTTTTTCGCGCTCATTGAACATTACCCACTTCGCTGACGAACAGACCTTCCCGAGGGCCGCGACGCTTCATGAACCTGCCACAGCTAAGCTCAAATGTCTCATCGTGACGGAATAGCGTAGGAATACTGTTGCTCACCACCATTATGCACGGCCCGCGGCATCGCCGATGAAAGTCCGCTCGGCCAGAAGCGGAAATTGGCTCGGCTCCAGATTGCGGCTGTTCGAACTTCGAAGTCGCAGACCTAAATCTCGCAGGTGGCCCCTACATTTTGGGTCGCCCTTCACATCGGCCACCACCTCTAGTATCCTCCGCTTGACTGTCCACGTCGTTGTGGGCGCCTGTCCTGGCCCGGGGGTTCAGGGTGAAGATCGAAATTCACGACGTCGATCACGGTGCCTGCGCCGTGATCACCAGCCCGCAAGGGCACCGGCTGATGCTGGACTGTGGATGCAGCCTCGATCGGCCTTGGTTCCCCTCGATCGCCTTCGCCCGGCAGCGGATCGACACGCTAATTATCCAGAACCTGGACGAAGACCACGTCCAAGATTTCCAGGACGTTTGGCGCGATGTCCCCATCGGAGCCATCTTCAGCAACCCGACTGTATCGGCCGACGCCCTGAAGTGGATGAAATCCCAAGGCATGCGGTCGGGCGTGAAGCAGGCCCATGCACTCCTCCAGGCCTTCGGCACGGGAATGATGGGCAACTGGGACCAATGGCTTGGCGGGGTCGCGTGGCAGGCCTTCTACAATCCGTTCGGCGGCGTCTTCCATGACACCAACAACCTCAGCCTGGCCGTGTTCGTCAGCTTCGGCGGATTTACGATCCTGTTCGGCGGCGACATGGAGGAGAAGGGCTGGAAAAACCTGATCCTCAACCCGGCGTTCGTCGCCCGGCTGACGGAGGTGAACGTCTACGTCGCCTCGCACCACGGCCGCGACAACGGCTGCTGCGATCCGCTGATGGCCTACATGCAGCCCGAGTTGGTGATCTTCTCGGACGGCCAGAAGCAGCACGAGACCCAGGAGACGGCGCGCTGGTATGCGCAACGCACGTGCGGCATCCCAGACTACGGAGGGCAAACCAATTCCCTGCTTGGCCCGCCGCTGCGCAAGGTGATGACGACCCGCAAGGACGGCACGCTGACCATCGCCGTCCAGGCCAGCGGCGATTACCTAGTCACGCCGTCCAAGCGCCAGCAGACCAATGACGAACTGCTGACGTCGATTCTGGCGGGCCTGTCGCCGCTGACGCTCGCGCCGGCTCCGGGCTTGAACGGGCTCGCTAGGTTCGCCGGCGTGCCGACGCCAGCCTTGCCGCCTCCGAGCAATGCCCTCGCCGACTATTTCGCCATGATGGACCGGACGCCGAGCCCGGACGTGCTCGCTGGCCTCGCCCCGGCGCCGTCCCTGTCGCCCCTGGTCAATGCGCTCCTGAGCCGCCGCTGATGGAGGGTGCCAAGTCCTTCGACGCCTATGAAATCGTCGGGATACTCGCGCCGGGCGTTGTAGTGACGTTGCTGCTGGCGCTGGAGTACCCGGCGCTGAAGACCTTGCTGGGCAAGGACGGGCTAAGCGTCGGCGACCTGGGCCTATTCCTCGTCCTGGCGTTTGTCCTAGGCCACCTGCTCCAGGCCCTCGGGAACCTGATTGAGGTGGCGGTGTGGCTGTTCGGCGGGTTGCCCACCAACTGGGTGCGGTCCCCGAAACAGAAGCTCGTCACCGTCGCCCAGCGCCAAGCCCTCCAAGCCAAGGTCACGGCCATGGAAGGTGACCCAGCCGCGCTTGAGACCTACAAGCGAGCCGCGTGGCGGGCGGTGACCACCCGGGCTTATGGCTTCGTCTGCGCAGCGGGCCGGTCCATCCGGATCGACAACGCAAACCGAACTTACGCCCTAAGCCGCGGGCTGACCGCCGCCTTCACCGTGAGCTTGGCTTGGTATGCGCTGATGCACCGGGACCAGTGGCAAACGCTGGCCGCGCTCGGCGTCATGCTGCTAGCGTCAATCTGGCGAATGCGTCGCGGCGGGGTTCACTATGCCCGGGCGCTCATCCTGGAATTCATCGACACCCCACGGGCGTCGGCGACAACCCCGTAGGCCCGGGTGTGGCCTGGACTTGTGACGCCCTGCATGTCTGAGCCGACCGACCCGCCGTCCGCGACGAAGGAAACGCCCCTGCAAGGCCACATGCTCTCGCAGTTCGGCGAGACTGCGGTCGATATCCCGACTGTCAAGTCGCTGCTGCCGATCTTGACGGCAGATTGGCCGCAAACGCCTTGACCCGCTCCAGAGCCTCAGCGGTCAGTTGCGATTTTGCCGGCGGGACGGCAAGGACGCCGCTTTCAAGCGCCCACTTCACCTGACCCGGCACAAGCGCCATCGCAGCCGACAGGATCGGCGCCTCGTCCTGCTGAACCATCACAGCGATGAAGCTGCCGAACTGAAGTGTCGGCTCGACGACCAATTCGAGGAACGCCACCAGCCGATCCGGCCCCAACTCCCCGCGTTTCGCCAAGGCGGTGCAAAGGATGGCGGCGAAACGGAATATGGCAGGGCCGACCTCGCCGATCCAATTGTAGCTCTCATCCAGCAGATAAATTTCGCGCAATGCCAGGAAGATGGCGTCCCAGGCTTCGGATCGCCCCGGCCCCTCGGCATTCAAGGCGGCCAAGGCCCAACACAAGGAGGCTCTGGCAGTGTCGTCGACGGCGCGATACGCCCCAATGCGGTAGCGTTCTCGTTGAGCATAGCCGGCGGTCCAAACACGCTCGAACCAGATGTGTAATTCCCTGCCGACGAAGACCTGGCGGACGAGGTCGGCCTCAAACGATGCAGGATCGAGGGCGCGCTCACGGCCCGTGACGGTCGCCCGGCCTTCCGCCAGCGCCCATCCCAGAAGCCTAGGCCCGTCGGCGAGGCGATCATGATCGAGCAGGATCGCCGCCTCTACAAGCACGCGGTCGACCTGCCATAGGTCCAGCCGTTCAGCCCTTATCCATGCGCGGCTGTCCTCCTCGGGCAACGGTTCGAGCCGCTTGGTCAAGGCGTTGAACAGGAGCCCCGGCCACGTTTCTTTCCTCGTCAGGTTGCGATGGGAAACCTCCCAGAGCACCCGCTGGCCCCAGGCTCGACCCAGCCATGGGGCATCGTCTCGCGAGAGCACGGCGTCCACCAGAACGCCGACGGACTGGCCAATTTCACCATCCTCCACCTTCGCCAGCCGCTGATGCGCCCCCTCCAGCAGCGCGTAGAGGGCGCCGGAGGCGGCCGGCGCACCTTCGTCCGAGAACGCGCTTGGCGCCGCCCTTATGAGCTTCGCCAGTTCTTCCAGTTCGAGGTCGCTGGAAAACATCACGGTGGTGTGGGCCAAGCCGATCGGCATGGCGTGCAGGAGCCGCGTAAAGGCTGCGGGATCGACGCGAAGCGCCGCATAGGCCCAACTATGCCGGATCAAGGCTTGCGCGTAGGCGCTCGACCACAGGTTCTGGGTTGTGGGCGGCAGCGGTTCTAATTCGCGCAACCTTGGCCGCCAGGCGAGGCGGTTTGGATCGGTCCTGCCCTCGTCGATCAGACCGGCTAGCGCGGCCTCAAATCGCGCCCTTGCTTTCGGATCTTCCGACAGGAACTCGGCCAACCCCTCAGGGGCGCTGTGCTCTGAATAACGGAGCTGATCGAACGCGGCCTTGGCGATGTCGAGGAAGTCGTCGCCCGTGCATGAAGCGGCAACCCCAAGCCCTGCCCGAAACAGCAACGATTTGGCGAGTGTGGCTTCGAGGCTTTCCTCGTCGAGGGCCTGAGCGTCGACAATTTCGGCCCACCGATTGAGACCCGCCTTGCGCAATTGGGCGGCAAGCGTTGGCGAAACCGAGCCTCTGCCCGCCACCGCCGCGTCCAGGTCATCCGGCCCAAGTCCGGACGGCAGATTGTCCAGCCAAAGTCGCGCGCATTCCACCGCGGCGTCGTGCCCCGGCTCAGCTTCGAAACGATCCCAGATAGACGGGCCAGGGCGGGTGGCGTTCAAGGGCTGCCTCCCGCCAAGAGGCTGGCTTTCCACTGGCTGAAGGATTCGCCCCTCGCCGCCTCTGCGAGGACAATTTCAATCAGCTCCTCGGGCCGAGCGATGCGGGTCATAGCACTGTAGTCGCCGTCGCCGACCTTGTTGAACGAGTGGCCGCAGTGCCAGGCCTCCTCGTCGATGATAAGGAAGCGGTCGTGGAAGGCTTGGCCCCCCATCGGGATTTTCACTTCGACGGTCTCGGGCTTGATGATGTCGTCTGCGGCGAGATCACCAGCTGCCTGCTCCAGCCAATCGGCCGCCGATAGCCCGGAGGGAGCGCCAGGCAACTGTTTCGTCAACAGCTCGGTGTCCCGGCCCACCAGGACCGTGATCGCGACCTGCTGCTGCGAGACGGCAGTGGCAAACTCCAGCAGGTCTGGTGCGCAGAAGTAGTGATCCACGAAGATAAGCCGCTGGCGCGCCCGCCCAATCAGACGGCGGATTTGCTCGACCGCTGCGCCCCGGTCGGTTTTGAAGATCAGTGTGTCCCGCAGTTCCGGCCCGATGGCGAGCGGCCGCATCTCACCGAACCGCCGCCGGCGCCTGGCCTCCAGCTCCGTGATCCGGCGCAAGCCGGTCACAGGCGGGCCGGGCTGCGGCGGCCGAGGCGGCAGCACGCTTGCGTTCACGACGCTGGCCGCTCCCGACGCCTTGCGCGCCGGGACGGTGACCTTTTTGCTGAGGGGCTGATCCTGAACATAGGTCTGGAACCCGCGCATGAACCAAGACGGCACGTTCTCATGCAGGATGCCGCGCTGGTCGCAGGTCACAGTCAGGCCAAAATCCGCGACCTCTCCTTCGAACCGCTCCTGGACATAGCCATGGGCACCGAGGGGCTTGATAGAATAAACGCCCAGCGCCTCGACACGCCGCTCCTGGAACACGACCTTTAGGGAGCTGGCGCTTTTGGTGGCGCGCAATTGACCGCCCACCTCAACGGTCTCGGCCGCGGTGTCGCGGGAGGCGATCTGAATACTGATGTCGCGCATCAAGGGGTTCGGGGCCACCAGGGCGACTGCGCCCAGCCAGTCATCATGGGCCAAGACGTCGAAATGGAGCTGGCGTTCCAACCACACTCTGGCTCGCTTAAAGGCGGGGACAGTCGTCATTCCCGTGGCGAGGCTGGCGACCAGACCTTCCGCCTCGTCCTCTGGCGCAAGCCTGTGGATGCGCGGGGTCATATGCCAGGTGGGTGAAAAAGGCGGGGTCGCGGCAAGCGCGAAGCGTTTCACCGCAGGCTCCGCTGCAAACGTCCCCGCCTCGACAGCGATCGTAGATCTCGGAAGCTGCGTCTGGCCTGCCCATGCCGCCTCGTACCAGTCGAGCCCATCGTCGATCGGTACGACCACCCGACAAGCCGAGAGCTGGACCTGCTTGAAATGCTCCTTCTCGAAAGCTTCCGGCGGGCTGGGAATTTCCGTCGGCAAGAGCTCGACGGATGCGAAGAGCAGTTGCCGGCGCTCGGCTTGCGTGGCGATGGCCACCCGCAGGACGGCACGATCGTAGTCGCCAGCGATGAGGCCTCTCCAGCCCCGATACGACTCTACATCCGGATCAATTGCCGCCAAGGTTGTCGCGCTCCCGTGGCGCCTCTCCTCAGCCGCCTTCAACGGCCGAGTTTAGCAGCCTGACGCGTGGTCACTAGGTCGACCGTGACAAGACTTCGCCGAAAGTCGTCCGACTGTCAGGGTGCCAGCCCTCGGCGCACCGTGACGCGCCGCCGATGCGGCGTACACTGCCGATCCATGTGCGGCGACAAAGCTATCCCGCTGGCCGCCTTGGACGAAGCGTATCCCACGCCGAGCTTGCTCGGATCTTCTCCAGACCGCGAAATTCTCGACCTGCTGGCAGCGGCGATCGATCGATGCGCCGCCTATCAGGCTGTTGCCCGCAAGGTGTTGGTCAGCGGAGGCTCGGGCCCAGTTCTCCATTTCCCTCGAAAGGGCAGTGACGTGGCATCGGACGCGCATGGGCGTATCTCGCCGACAGCCCTTCTCCGCGCTCACTCGCCAGGGTGCGACAATCTGTCCGAAAACCTGCTTACCCGCTGCTTACCCGGCGCTTACCTGACCCCCTTTAAGGCCCGGGTAAGCAGTAGAATCTCGGCTAAGTCATTGATTTTATGGTGCCGCCTAGGTGACTCGAACACCTGACCTACGCATTACGAATGCGCCGCTCTACCGGCTGAGCTAAGGCGGCCCGGGGCGACTCGGACATTGAGGCGCCGCTGGTAGAGGCCTCTTTAGCGGGCCTTGGCGCGGGCGCCAAGGGCGCGGCGGCCGCGGGGGGCCGGGGTGGGGGGCGGTTCGGTCTCGTCGGCGGGTTGCAGGTCATCGGCGAAGTCGCTGTCGTCGACGATGGGGGCGGGCAAGCCGCCCTCCTCCGCCGCGGCGATGAAGGGCGAGGAGTCGGCGTAGGCGGCGGGGATGGCGGGCAAGTCGTTGATCGTCCGCTCGCGCCGCTCGTGGCGCGGGTGGATCAGCTCCCCGGTCTCGGCGTAGGCCGCCGCCAGGCGCGCCCAGTCGGCGGCGGCGTAGGCGAAGGCGGCGCCTTCCGGGTCGAGGTCCGACCAGTCGGGCTCCTTCGGCGCCGCGGCGCCCCGAGCGATCCAGGCGCGGGCCTCGTCACGGTCGGCGGCCAGGGCGGCGACGCGGGCGAAGAGGCCGGCCAGGCGGGCGGTGACCGGCTGCGCCAGCAGGGCCTTGGCGGCCGCGCGCGCGGCGACAGCGTCGCCGGCAATCAGGGCGGTTTCGGCCAGCAGGATGCGGCTCTCGCGGTGGTCCAGGTTCTGGGCGGCCAGGCCCGCCAGCCGCTGCGCCCGCTCGCGCGGGGTTTCGTCGGTGCGCAGGTCGCGATAGGCCAGCCACAGCGCCGGGTGGGGCCGGGCCTTCCAGGCCGCCTCCAGGATCTGCGCCCCGCGTTGGGGCTTGCCGTCGGCTGCGAACAGGCGCGCGGCCATCACCGCACCGGGGGCGAAGTCCGGGCGGGCCTTCACGGCGCCCTGGGCGAACTCCAGCGCCTCGCCCCGGCGGCGAGGGTCGGGACTGGCTTCCAGGCCGGCGGCGGAGGCGGCCAGCAGGGCGGCGCGGGCGCGATCGGCGACCAGGGGCGAGACGATCTTGCGGTCCAGGGCGCCCTGCACCAGCACCAGCGCCGCGGCCCAGTCCGTGCGCGCCAGCGCGGCGTCGAGCACCGCCCGCCAGGCCCAGGGCGCGGTGCGGGCCAGGGCGTAGGCGGCGTTGGCGTGGCGCAGCGCCTCCTCCGGATCGCCGCTGTCCAGGGCCGCCTGCATCAGGCCCCGGTGGGCCGCCAGGCGCATGTCCGGAAAGCCCAGCATGGCGGCGTAGGCGGCGCGGGCGGCGGCCGGATCGCCGGCGGCCTCGGCGGCCTGGGCGGCCAGAATACGCACCAGCTGCGGCGTCTCGTCGGCCAGGCCCGCGGCGCGGCCGGCCAAGCGGCGCGCTTCCGGACCATCGCCGGAGGCCACGGCCAGGAAGCCGCGGGTGAGGGCCTCGGCGCCCTGCCGTCGCCGGGCATCCGCGCGCGCCCGGGCCGACCGGCGCGGCGCCTCCACCAACCAGATCACCGTGCGCCACAGGATGGTGGCCAGCAACGCGGCCGACAGGATCAGCAGCACCGCCGCCACGGCGGTGGTCCGCACCTCCCAGCCCAGCCAGGTCAGGACAGCGTCGCCGCTCTGGCCGCCGACGGCCAGCAGCAGCCCGGCCAGGGCCAGGATGGCGATGACGAACAGGACCAGGGCCGTGCGGATCATGTCGCGGTCTTCGCGAATGCGGTCAGGCCCCCCAGCGCTTGGGCGCGCAGGCTGGCGATGTGGCGGTCGATCTCCAGGCGCCGCTGGGCCTTGGCCCGCCAGGACGCCAGCGCGTCGCGGGCGCTGGGCGGCAGGCCGTCGACGAGCCGGATGGCGCCGTCCAGGTCGCCATCGGCCGCTTGCGCCTCGGCCCGGGCCAGGGCGGCGTCGGTGCTGGAGCCGGCGCCGTCGATGCGCCGCACGCTGACCACCCGCGATATGGCGTAGCCCAGGTTGGCCAGGAAACCGGCGTTGCGGTCAGGGCGGCGCGCGGCCACGGCGGCGTCGGCGCCCGCGCGGCTCAGGTCCGCGGCCAGGGCGGCGCGGGTCGGCGCCCCCTGCGCGGCCAGGGGGCGCAAGGCGCGGGCGTCGGGCGAGTAGGGCAGCGCATGTTCGAAGGCGGCCAGCTCGTCGGCGAAGGGACGGGGCTGGGCGGCGGCTTCCGCCAGGACCGAGGCGGCCAGGGCCTGGGTGGCGGCGTCCAGGGCGTGCGTCTGGCCGCTCTCCAGCCGCTGGACCCGGTCGGTGAGGGTGGAGACCGCGGCGGCGGCGGCCTGGCTGGCCTGCGTAGGGGCGGCCGGGGTGGGGAGCTGGCTGGCGGATGGGGCCGCCCCTGTGGCGGCCACGGCGGCGGCCTGCGTGGCGGCGTGCGGCGGCGGTCCGGCGAACATCGGCGCGAACTTCACCAGCGCCGCCCCGGCCAGAACGCACCCCAGGCACAACGCCATCATCGCCCAGAAGCCCACCGAAAACAGGCGGCGTCGCGCGTAGGCGGCCGGGTCGCGGCTCGGAGCCAGGTCAGACGGGTCGGGCAGGGCGGTCATGACGTCCTACAAGTGCCGCACGACGGGGGGCGACGCAATGATGCGCCTGCGTGGCGTTCAAGGCGTGTTCCGGCCCGACCCGGCGACGTCGCGGCGGAAATCTAGCCCTGCGCCGCGTCCTGCGCCTTCATCCGGCTTTGCAGCAGCCGCAGCAGGGCCTCTTCGCTGGGCGCGGGGGCGGCGGCGCGTTCGGCCAGCTCGACGCGGGCCAGGGGACGGATGGCGGCCTTGGAGATGCCGAAGACCTTCAGCCCGTGCGCCGGCGCGGCCTTCAGGATGTCCTTCAGTGCGCGCGCGCCCTTCAGCGAGTGGATCAGCGCTGCGTCAAGGTCGGCGATCTTCTCGACGAAGCCCTCGGGCAGCGGTGCGGGGACGGAGTCGTAGAGAGCGACCTGGCGCACCTCCAGGCCATGCAGCGCCAGTTCTCCAGCCAGGTCGCCGGCCAGCTCCGACGCGCCTGGATGCAGGATCACGCCCGCCAGTTCGCGCTTGCGCGCCGCCATGGCGCTGGCCAGGGCCCGCACGTCGCCGTCGGTGGAAAGCACCGTGGTGAAGCGCGCCTTGCGGGCCGCGTCGGCGGTGGCGGCGCCCACGGCGAACACCTTGTAGCTTCGCTCGATCGACAGCTCGGTGAAAGCCCGCACCGCGTTGGCGCTGGTGAAGGCGATGGCGCAGACGTCGGTGAGGTCCAGCTGGACATCGGGGACGGGCCTCAGCTCCAGTAGCGGGGCGATGACCGGGTCAAAGCCCAGCCCCACCAGCCGCGCCGCGGTCGCTTCGGCGCCCGGCGGCGACCTGGTCACCCAAACCCGTTTGCGCGCCCCGGTCATGAGGCTCCCCAAGAGACCGTGATCTCGACGCCGTCACCCGGCGCTGTCTCGCGGGCGAATAGTATCACTCCGGCGCCAGCAAAGCCTCTCCGCCCTCGGCGGCGATCGCCTCGCCCAGCGC
>FSWM01001207.1_pt1 | contig 10662 bp, 8 predicted proteins | sample 1637841 | NCBI WGS metagenome assembly FSWM01 (sample SAMEA3914789, study PRJEB12502) | metagenome | biome: forest; material: soil | place: Canada | collected 2011-07-03 | depth 0.3 m | reverse complement strand
TCAAAAGGCCGGATACATGACCGCTCCAGATCGTTCGCCAAAATCGCCAATCGCCTACTTGCCCAAAGGGGGCCGTCCATACATGACGCTGTTGAGTGGTCGGCAAAGACTCTCGTCATGGTGAGGAGCGGACCCTCAGGTCCGCGTCTCGAACCACGCAGGGTCCCCGCCTCGCCGCCCGCGTTTGGCATTCGGGCCGGCTGGCGTTAGAGGAAGCGCCTTCCGATCTTTTCTTGGCGCAAAGCGGTTCCGTGCAACTTCCCCAGGCTCGACTGCAACAGGTTCTCGAACGTTTCCGCGAGGTGGAGGCGCGCATGGGCGCCTCCACCAGCGGCGGCGAAATCGTCAAGCTGTCCAAGGAACACGCCGAACTGCGCCCCGTCGTCGACGCGGTCCAGGCCCTGGAGCGCGCGCGTGACGAGGCCCCTGAGCTGGAGGCCATGAGCCGCGCGGACGACGCGGAGATGGCGGCCCTGGCGCGCGAGGAGCTCGACGCCCTCAAGGATCGCCTGCCGGTCCTCGAACGCGACGTGGCCCTGCTGCTGGCGCCCAAGGACAAGGACGAAAACGCTTCGGCCATATTGGAGGTGCGCGCCGGCACCGGCGGCGACGAGGCGGCCCTGTTCGCCGGCGATCTGTTCCGCATGTACCAGCGCTATGCCCAGTTGCGCGGGTGGCGGGTGGAGATCGACACCGTCTCCGAGGGTGAGGTGGGCGGCTACAAGGAAATCATCGCCTCGATCACCGGCGACGGGGTGTTCGGGCGGCTGAAGTTCGAAAGCGGCGTGCATCGGGTGCAGCGCGTGCCGGAGACCGAGGCTGGAGGCCGCATCCACACCTCGGCCGCCACGGTCGCCGTCCTGCCCGAGGTCGAGGATGTGGAGATCGAGATCAACGACGCCGACATCCGCATCGACACCTATCGGGCCAGCGGCGCCGGCGGTCAGCATGTGAACAAGACCGACTCGGCCGTGCGCATCACCCACCTGCCGTCCGGCATCGTCGTCACCTCTTCGGAAAAGTCACAGCACCAGAACCGGGCGCGGGCGATGAAGGTGCTCAAGGTGCGGCTCTATGACCAGCAGCGCGAGGCCCTGGACACCGCCCGGGCCAGCGCCCGCAAGAGCCAGGTCGGCTCCGGCGATCGCTCCGAACGGATACGCACCTATAATTTCCCCCAGGGCCGCGTCACCGACCACCGCATCAACCTGACCCTCTACAACCTGCCCAAGGTGCTGGAAGGCGAGGCCCTGGACGACATCATCAACCCTCTGATCGCCGAGGACCAGGCCGAGCGGCTGGCCACCTTGGAGGAGGGGTGAGGGGAGGCAGGGGTGAGGGAAGGACAGGCGATGGCGGCGTTCAGCCTGCGAAGATGCAGCGAAATCTTGCCGCCCTGGCCCGGCTGAGGCTAGTCAGGGTGAATGACTGGCCAAATCCAATCCCTCTGGCGCCATCCGGTGAAGGGCTTCACCCCCGAGCGGCTTGAAGCCGCGGCCCTGACCCCGGGCGGCTATTTTCCCTGCGACCGGATGTTTGCGGTCGAGGACGGACCGTCGGGCTTCGATCCGGCCGCGCCGGCCTTCGTCCCCAAACAGAGATTCACCGTCCTGGCCAAGATCGCCGCCGTGGCCAAGGCGCGCACGGCCTATGACGAGGCCAGCGGCGAAATTCGCGTGACCGCCGAGGGCCGGCCCGAGCTTGTCGCCAATCTGGGCGCCGCCCAAGGCCGCGACGCCTTCGCCGCCTGGCTGGCCGCCTTCCTGGGCGAAGCGGCGAGCGGGCCGCTCAAGGTGGTGGAGGCGCCGGGTCATCGCTTCACCGACCATCCTCTAGGCTATGTCTCGATCATCAACCTGGCCAGCGTGCGCGATCTGGAGGCCCGGATCGGCCGACCGGTCGACCCCCTGCGCTTTCGCGGCAATGTCTATGTGGAGGGCTGGCCGGCCTGGGCGGAGAACGACTGGGTCGGTCGCGCGTTGCGGCTGGGCGAGGTTGGCGTACAGGTGTTCAAGCCGATCGTCCGCTGCGTCGCGACCCACGTGGACCCAGCGACCGGGGAGCGGGATATGGACTTGGTCAAGGCCCTCTACGACCTCTATGGCCATCTGTTTTGCGGGATCTATGTTTCGGTGACCGCCGGCGGGCGTCTCGCCGAGGGCGAGGTGGCGGAGGTGGCGGCATGAGCCTGACCCTGGTGCAGGCCTGGACCGCCGCGCGCAAACGCCTCGAAGGCGCCGGCGTCGACGGACCGGTGATCGATGCGCGCCTGCTGGTCGAGGCCGCGGCCGACGCCACGCGCGTCGATATTATCGCCGATCCCCAAAGGCTGTTGACCGAGGACCAGGAAGCGACGCTGGAGGCCTATGTCGCCCGCCGCGAGCGGCGCGAACCGGTCAGCCATATCCTGGGGCGCAAGGGGTTCTGGAAGATCATGGTGCGGGTGACCGCCGATGTGCTGACGCCTCGGCCGGACACCGAAACCCTGGTCGACCTGGTGCTGAAGGCGTTTCCGGAAGGGCGGGTCTTCAGCCTGCTGGATCTCGGCGTCGGTTCGGGGGCCATAATCCTGGCCATCCTGGCTGAACGGCCGGGCGGCAAGGGGCTTGGCGTGGACGTGTCCGAAGAAGCCCTGGCCGTGGCGCGGGAGAACGCGGCCAATCTCGGCCTGGCCGGACGCGTCGCCCTGCTGCGCGGCGATTGGACCCAGGGGCTGGGCGAGGCCAGTTTTGATCTGGTGGTGGCCAATCCACCCTATATTCCGACCGATGACATTGCCGGCCTGCAGCCGGAGGTGAGCGCCTATGAGCCGCGGCTGGCCCTGGACGGCGGGCCGGACGGTCTGGACGCCTATCGCCTGCTGGCCCCGGAAATCTTGAGGGTGGTCAAGCCGGGCGGCCGTTTCTTTGTGGAAATCGGATTTGATCAGTCCGAAGCGGTCGAAGGCCTGTTCAAGGCGGCGGGCGCCGCCCAGGTCGCGACCGTCAAGGACCTGGCCAATCGAGACCGCGTGGTCATGGGTGTCAGGCCCGCCTAAGAATTCCCTTGGAAAACGGCGTGCGACTCGCTAGATCAGGAATGTTCCCACCCAAATCGCCGGGTATCTGGGGTCAGCCTTCGATCAGACTCGAAGGTGTCTCAGCGGCGGATATGGCTGGCGCCGTCGGCGCGGCGCCCTGAGGACGGGAGCAAGGACGAAGCGTTCTCGAACAGGATCGATCCCGGGACACTGAGGTCCCGATCCGACGCAGGCAGGCCAGGCGCCCGAAGGGTTCACCCTCGGGCGATGGCCAAGACCACTGGAAAACATGAGAGATTTTAAGGGTATGAAGCGGCAACGTAGCCGCAATCGCAGCGGAGGCGGTGGCGGAAAGCCACAGCACAACGCGAACCGCGCATTCGAGTCCAACGGACCCGACGGCGTCAAGATTCGCGGCGCCGCCCAGCACGTCTATGAGAAATATCAGCAGCTGGCGCGCGACGCCCTGACGGCGGGCGACCGGGTTCTCGGCGAAAGCTATCAGCAGCATGCCGAGCATTATTTCCGGGTGCTGCGCGCCATGCAGCCTCAGCGGCCGGCCAGCGACATCATCGGTCGCGACGCGTTCGCCTCCGGCTTCGATATCGATTTCGAGGACGAGGGCGGCGGCGACACGGACGGCGCCGACGCCGGCGAGGGCGACAACGACCAGCGCCAGGATTGGCGTCCCGAGGCTCGTCGCGACGAGCGGCCCAGAGACGAGCGGCCCAGAGACGACCGGTCCAGGGATGACCGCCCCAGGGATGACCGTCAGCGGGAAGATCGTCCGCGCGACCGCAACTTCAATCGCGACGACCGTCCGCGTGACGACCGGCCGCGCGAAGACCGCTATCGTGACGATCGCCCCCGGGACGACCAACCCCGCAACGATCAACAGCCCCGCAACGACCAACCGCGCAACGATCGTCCCCGCGAAGATCGCCAGCGCGAGGACCGGCCCCGTGAGGATCGGCCCCGCAACGACCGGTATCGCGACCGTGACGACCGTCCGCGGGAAGATCGCCCCCGTGAAGATCGGCCAGTGCGTGAAGAGCGCGCCGCCCGCGAAGACCGTCCGCCGCGCGAAGACCGGCCCTCACGCGAAGATCGGCCCTCACGCGAGGACCGGGCGCGCGACGATCGGGCGCCCGAGCGCCGCTTCGAGCGGGTCGATCCGATGGCGGTGGTCGAGCCGCAGGCGACGCCCCTGACCACGCCGGCCGAGCCCGCCGCCAGTTCGCCCATGCTGCGCTCCGGCGATGGCGACGTCAGCCACGCCCCGGCCTTCCTGCAGGCGCGACCAGAACCCAAGGCTCCCGAAGCCAAGGTTGTGGAGGCCAAGGCCCCCGAAGCCAAGGCCCCCGAAGCGACCGCCGACGAGGCCGAGGCCAAGCCCGCCCGGACACGCCGCCGCCGCGCGCCGCGGACCTTCGATGCGACCGAGGGCGAAGGCGCCCCGCCGGCCAGCGGCGCGACCGAGGACGCCTGATCCCCATTGACCGCCTCGCCCCGCGCTTGACGCGGTGACGAGGCGGGCCATGCGGATATTGCATTTGGGACACAGTCGGCGGGCCGCGCCCCCGCGGCCGCCGTCCCGGCGCCGATAGGACTTGCGCCGGTTCAGCGGGAATCGCATCTAGAGCCATCCGCAAACAAGCGTGGCCTGGACCCAGTCCTGCCCTAAAGCGGGATGAGGTTTGATCGAACCACCACAGTTCCACCAAGGCCCGCTCTTCCCCTGTTCCTCTTCCTGAGGCGCCCGCGCAGCGGGCCTCGAAGGACCCAGAGACGGCGCCGTGCGAGCGTCCTTCGAGGCTCGCCGCCGCGCGACGAGCGCCTCAGGAAGAGGAGCAGGGGTGGGGTGTCAGCTTAAAGTTTTTATCGTCCGCCTTCCGAGCCGATCGGAAAAGCCGGGCGCGGATTTCAAGGGGGCCAAGTCGAGTGGCGAGCGACGAGCGCGGCGAACGGCGCGTATTCCACGCATTGGACGGCATGCGCGGCGTCGCCGCCGTGTTCGTGGCCATGCGCCACACCGCCTTCTTTCACAATCTGGGCGTTCCCGGCGGCTATCTGGCGGTGGACCTGTTCTTTGTTCTCAGCGGCTTCGTCATCGCCCACGCCTATGAACGGCGGCTGGAGGCGGGCCTGTCGCCCGGCCGCTTCCTGACCTTGCGTTATGTGCGGCTATGGCCGGTCTATGCCCTCGGCGCGGCGCTCGGCCTGGTCGCGGCCCTGGTTCACGCCCTGCCGGGGCGGGACGACATGACCGCGGCGCAGGTGGCCCATACCGCGCCGTTCGCCCTGGCCATGCTGCCGGGCCCCCACGTGCGGCCCATGCTCTACCCGGTCAATTCGGTGGCCTGGTCCCTGGCGCTGGAGCTGATCGTCAACGCCGTCTACGCCTTCGCCTGGCGCCCGCTGCGCAAAGCCTGGGTGCTGGCCCTGACCCTGGCGGTCTCGGCCGCGGCCCTGGTGGCCACCGTGCTGTGGTTCGGCAAGCTCGATATCGGCTTTCTCTGGCGCGACGCCCTGGGCGGCGCGCCCCGGGTGGTGTTCTCGTTTACAGCGGGCCTGGCGGTCTACCGCCTCTATCGGCGGACGACCTGGCGGCCCAAGGCCCCGGCCTGGGTGCTGCTGGCCGCCCTGCCGGCGCTGTTCGTCATCGACCTGGGCCCGGTGGCCTATCCCCTGGTCTGCGTGCTGGCCATCTTTCCGGCCATGGTCTTCGCCACCGCCGCCGCGCCCCAGCCCGGCCCCCGCCTCGCCGGCCTGTTCGAGGGGCTGGGCGCCGCCTCCTACCCGCTCTACGCCCTGCACAAGCCCCTGGGAGAGATCGTCGCCCTGGCCCTGAACCGGACCGCGCCCCAGGTGCTCAAGCACTGGGCCGTCCTGGCCGGCGCGCCCTATCTGATCGCGATCTTCGCCGCCTGTATCCTGGTCGAGCGCTATTATGACCGGCCGGTGCGCCAGGTTCTGAGCGCCGCGGTGTTGAAGGCCGGGCGCTGGGCCCGCGCCAGGGCGCGAAGCATGACCCAATTGGCGCCAGGCTAGGCGTGGTCGTCGGCGGGTGATCGGCTAGGTCGCATGGCTTGGTTTGCGTGGTTCGAGACGCTCGCTGACGCGAGCCCTCACCATGACTCTATTGAGTGGGCGGCAAAAATCCTCGTCATGGTGAGGAGCGGACCCTCAGGTCCGCGTCTCGAACCACGCAAGGACCAACCCACCTTAGGCCCTGCGGGCATCCATCCGGCTTGCAACCTGCACGTCGATCAGGCGCCGGCGGCGATGATCGGCCTGCTCAACGGCGCCGACAGCGGCAAAATGCTGGTCAAGCTCGCCGGCTGACGGCGCGGCGTGGAGCTCGGCCCTAGGTCGAGATGAATTCAAGCCAAACCAGAAGCCGCTCATCCCCATGGGCGCTAAGTTAGGCCGGGGCGGTCGAACCTACCTTCTCCCATGGGGAGAAGGAGGGCCCCGTTCGCGAAGCGAATGGGAGGATGAGGGGATAAGGTCTCTCATATCCATCCTGAAAAGCCGCAACCCCTCACCCTCCCACGCCTTGCGGCGCGGGCCCCTCCCTCTCCCTTTGGGCGAGGTGTTTCTTGGCCAGATCCTCACTTAGCGCCCATGGGCCTTCGCCGGGATGAGCGGAGTTTATGCTTGGCTCAACCTGATTTCATCACGCCCTATGTCGCCTCCGCCGCGGCGAGCCGGGCGGGCTTCCACGGCCAGGACAGCCTGGGCAGCGGGCGCCGCCACCAGGCTTGCGGATGGGCGTCGATGCAGGTTTCCAGCAGGCCCAGCAGCACTTCGGGCGGGCCGTCGTTCATGAAATGGTTGGCGCCGGCCGCCTGGTGGAAGCGCATGGTCGGGCGCGCCGCGTCGACGACCAGCTGCTGGGCCGCCTGCAGGGGCGCGAAGTCATCCTTGTCGCCATGGATCACATGGATGGGCGCCTTCAACCGCGCCAGGGCCTTGCGCATGTGCGGCAATTGCGAGGTCTGGCCGACGACCTCGACAATGGCGTGGCGCAGGTCGCGCGGGATCAAGGCGCCCAGCCGCTCGCCCAGGTCCACCAGCCAGCGCGCCGTGGGGCCAAGCTCTCCCAGAAAGCTCGACAGCATCACCAGGCCGTGGACCTTGCGCGGGTGGTTGGCCGCCATCAGGGCGGCGATGGCCGCGCCATAGGACTGACCGACCAGCAGCACTTTCTGGCCCGGTGCGGCGTCCAATAGCGGGCTTAGGGCTTCGGCCTGGATGCGGATATCGGGCACGCAGCTGGGCGGTTCGCTGTGGGCGAAACCGGGGCGGTCGACCACCACCATATGCCGGTCGTCGGGCAGGGCGGCCAGCACCGGCGCCCAATATTCGGCCCAGGACGGCGCCCCGGTGATCACCACGATTTTCCAGGGCGTGGGGGTCTCGCGGGGGGTTTCCAACGCCGACAGGGTCCAGTTCAACCCGCCGCCGGCCGGAAAGGCGATGCGGCGCATGACCGTGTCGGGATAGTCCTTGGAGGTCGGCGCGTGCTCGGCGCGGCCCATGGCGGCGGCTTCGAACGAGGCCCAGCCGATCCCGATCACCCCCTTGGGACGACGGCTGGCGGGCGGAGCGTTCTTGGGGCGTTCAAGCAGCATACCCGTCCTCATTCCGCACAGCGTCCGACCGGGAACGCATGGACCGCGCCATGGTTCTAAGGATGTGGTCACCATAACCACAAAGCCAAGCTCGGTCTTCGCCGACCCCTGTCTTGTGTGGCGTCTTTGCCACACCTACATCTTTGGTCGGGTTGCTTGCGCTTGATCAAGGCGGTGGCCCGGTCCGTCGCCCACAGGGGAACCCATGAACATCGATCTCTACTCCGATCGCGCTAAACAGGCGATCCAATCGGCCCAATCCCTGGCGCTCGCCCGCCGTCACCAGCAGCTTGCGCCCGAACATCTGCTCAAGGTGCTGCTGGAGGAAAAGGACGGCCTGGCCCGCGCCTTGATCCAGAGCGCCGGCGGCCGGCCCGACGCGGTCGATCAGGCCGTGGAGGCCCAGCTCGGCAAGATCGCCAAGGTCGAGGGCGGCTCCGGCCAGCTCTATATGCATGGCGACGCCGCGCGGGTCTTCGCCACCGCCGAGGCCGATTCCAAGGCCGCCGGCGACGCCTTCGTCACCACCGAGCGCCTGCTGATCGCCCTGGCCAAGGATGGCGGCGCGGCCGCGGACGCCTTGAAAAAGGCCGGCGCCACGGCCAAGGGCCTGGAGGACGCCGCCTCAGCCCTGCGCAAGGGCCGCACCGCCGACAGCGCCGGGGCCGAGGACAGCTATGACGCGCTCAAGCGCTACGCCCGCGACCTGACCCAGGCCGCCCGCGACCAGAAGCTGGACCCGGTTATCGGCCGCGACGAAGAGATCCGCCGCACCATCCAGGTCCTGTCGCGCCGCACCAAGAACAACCCGGTCCTGATCGGCGAGCCCGGCGTCGGCAAGACCGCCATCGTCGAGGGCCTGGCCCTGCGCATCGTCAATGGCGACGTGCCGGAAAGCCTGAAGGACAAGAAATTGATGGCGCTCGACATGGGCGCCCTGATCGCCGGGGCCAAATACCGCGGCGAGTTCGAGGAGCGGCTGAAGGCGGTGCTCAACGAGACCACGGCCGCCGAAGGCTCGATCATCCTGTTCATCGACGAAATGCACACCCTGGTCGGCGCCGGCAAGTCGGAGGGGGCCATGGACGCCTCCAACCTGCTCAAGCCGGCCCTGGCGCGCGGCGAGCTGCATTGCGTGGGCGCCACCACCCTGGATGAATATCGCAAGCATGTGGAAAAGGACGCCGCCCTGGCGCGCCGCTTCCAGCCGGTGTTCGTGTCCGAGCCCACGGTGGAGGACACCATCTCCATCCTGCGCGGCCTGAAGGACAAGTACGAGCTTCACCACGGGGTGCGGATCAGCGACAGCGCCATCGTCGCCGCCGCCACCCTGTCCAACCGCTACATCGCCGACCGCTTCCTGCCCGACAAGGCCATCGACCTGATGGACGAGGCCGCCAGCCGGGTGCGCATGGCCATCGACTCCAAGCCCGAAGAGCTGGATGAGATCGACCGGCGCGTGGTCCAGCTGAAGATCGAACGCGAGGCCCTGTCCAAGGAAAAGGACGACGCCTCCCGCCAGCGGCTGGAAAAGCTCGAGGATGAACTCGACGAGCTGGAAGGCCAATCCGCCGAAATGACGGCGCGCTGGCGGGCCGAAAAGGACAAGGTCGGTGTCGCCGCCCAGTCCCGCGAAGCCCTCGAAAGGCTGCGCGCCGAACTGGAGCAGGCTCAGCGCCGCGGCGACCTGCAGCGGGCGTCGGAAATCCTCTATGGCGAGATTCCGGTCCTCGAAAAGCGCCTGAACGCCGAAGAGGTCCAGACCGAAGACACCCTGACGCCGGAAGTGGTGGACGCCGAGCAGATCGCCGCCGTGGTCTCCCGCTGGACCGGGGTGCCGGTGGAAAAGATGCTGGAAGGCGAGCGTGAAAAGCTGCTCAAGATGGAGGACGCCCTGCGCGGCCGGGTGGTCGGCCAGGAGGCTGCGCTTGAGGCGGTGTCCGACGCGGTGCGCCGCGCGCGGGCCGGCCTGCACGACCCCAACAAGCCGATCGGCTCATTCCTGTTCCTGGGCCCCACGGGTGTGGGCAAGACCGAGCTGACCAAGGCCCTGGCCGAGTTCATGTTCGCCGACGAGAGCGCCATCACCCGCATGGACATGTCGGAATATATGGAAAAGCACTCGGTCAGCCGCCTGATCGGCGCGCCTCCGGGCTATGTGGGCTATGACGAGGGCGGCGCCCTGACCGAGGCGGTGCGGCGCCGGCCCTATCAGGTGCTGCTGTTCGACGAGGTGGAGAAGGCCCACCCCGATGTGTTCAACGTGCTGCTGCAGGTGCTCGATGACGGCCGCCTGACCGACGGCCAGGGGCGGACGGTGGATTTCAGGAACACCCTGATTATCATGACCTCGAACCTCGGCTCGGAATATCTGTCCGGCCAGTCGGTTGTCGGCGACGGCGAGCCGGAGGACGTGGAGGCGGTGCGGCCGCTGGTGATGGACGTGGTGCGCAAGCATTTCCGCCCCGAATTCCTCAACCGGATCGACGAGATCATCCTGTTCAAGCGGCTGGGCCGCGGGGAGATGGACTCCATCGTCCGCATCCAGCTCAAGCGGGTGGAAAAGCTCCTGGCCGACCGCCGCATGACCCTGGACCTGGACGGCGCGGCCCAGCACTGGCTGGCCGAACGCGGCTACGACCCGATCTATGGCGCCCGTCCGCTCAAGCGGGTGATCCAGAAGGAGCTGGTGGACATCATCGCCAAAAAGCTCCTGGCCGGGGACCTGGCCGACGGATCGGTGATCCATGTGGGCGCCGACGAGCATGGCCTGGAGATCGGCAAGGCCCTGGTGCACTAAGCCGCTGTTGATAAGCAAATGCGTCGTTTTTTCATTGCGCTCATCCCCGCGCAGGCGGGGATCCAGGCAACCCACTGAATTCTGTGGATGAGTCTGGATCCCCGCCTGCGCGCATAGGCGCTAAGTTAGGGGCCCAGCTAAGAAACACCTCGCCCGAAGGGAGAGGGAGGGGCCCGCGCCGCAAGGCGTGGGAGGGTGAGGGGTTG
>FSWM01000450.1_pt1 | contig 10670 bp, 8 predicted proteins | sample 1637841 | NCBI WGS metagenome assembly FSWM01 (sample SAMEA3914789, study PRJEB12502) | metagenome | biome: forest; material: soil | place: Canada | collected 2011-07-03 | depth 0.3 m | reverse complement strand
GTGCTGCTGGCCGCAGCCGCGGGCTTGGCGCCCTTCACTGGCGCTCCACGCCCCACCGACGTTTGAGCGGCTCGCATCCGTCGACCGCCGCCGCGCCGTCTATAGGCCGGAAGCGGTCGGGGACGTCGTGAAGTCAGGCCGGCGTGAGGACGCCGATGGCCAGCCGATTGGTGACGCGGGTGACGCCCGGCGCCAGCCAAGCGGCGCGTTCGGCCTCCTGGCGTTCGGCCCACGAGCGCACCTTGCCCGTCAACGTTACCTCGCTGCCGCTGACCTCGACACTGATATTCCTGGCCTCGACCTCGGCGTTGCGCTTGAGTGCCTCTTCGATCTTCTCCTTGACCGCGGTCGCGGGGACGTGCGGCTTGATCTGGATCTGGTTGAGGACGCTGCGCACGCCCCGGGCGCGTCGCGCGATACGTCCCGCCCATTCCTTCTGATAGTTCCACTCCGCCTCGCCCTCCAAGGTGACCACCCCGTCGGCGACCAGCGCGCGCAGGTGCTGGGAGGCGACTGGCAGTTCAGCCTTCATGGCGGCGGTGACATCGCGGGCGATATCCGGGTCGGGCCGCTGGTCGATGCTGGGCACCCGGACCTCGATGTCATTGGCCACGCCGACCACACCATTCACCTTCTTGGCGGCACGCTCGGCCTCAAACATGGCGCCGTAGCTCTTGGTGAAGCCGGTCAGGGCGACCACGCCGTCCTTGACCGAGACGCCAATGTCGGTGGGGTCGATCTGAGGATCCCAGCGCAGTTCGGCTTCCACGTCACGTTTGATGTCGATGTCGCTTCTCATCGTGATCTCCATGAATGAAAGGGGCGAGCCCTCGGGCCTCACCGGGGTGGCTCTTTGGGCCAAAGCCTCGCCCGCCGCCCTGATCTCGATCAGTCGCCCGACAGGACAATCCCTGAGGGATGTCCCCGAGTGGCGCTTGCCGCGAAGGCGCTCATAGTCCGCGCGGCGGTGGGGTGAAGGAGGACGTCATGCCCGCTGCCAGGCCGCTTCATCCTGACAACGTCCCCGCAAGGGACCGGTTGACGCCCACGCCAGGGGTTTCTCGCCTGGCGCCCTCGCTGATCCTGACCTTGAGTGCGGAAGAAACCATCTACCGTCAGGACCAACCGGTCGGCTTCCTCTACGAGGTCGTCATCGGTCTGGTCCGAACGGTGCGGTTGGCAGCGGACGGCCGGCGGACCGTGCAAGCCTTCTTCGTCCCCGGCGATGTGTTCGGCCTGGAACACGGCGAACGACATCTCTGCTCGGCCGAAGCGGTCGGCGAGACCCGCGTGGCGCGATGCGAACGGCGCGCGCTGGAATCGCGGGCGCTGGGTGAAGAGGCAGCGGCGCGCACGCTCTGGTCTTGGATGACGCTGGCGGCCGAACGCGCCCAGGCGCGGCTCGTCTGGGCCGGCGCCGTCGAAAAGGTCAGCGCCTTTCTGGTCGAGATGGCGGAGCGCACCGCGGCGGACCGACGCTTGGACCTCGCCATGTCCCGATATGACATCGCCGACTACCTTGGCCTGAGCAGCGAAACCGTCAGCCGGACCTTCACGGCGCTCCGCCACCACGGCGTGATTGCGATCAATGGCCGAACCATCCACCTGTTGCGACCCGACGAACTTCGCCGCCTGTCCAGTGCGCGGGCCCACTGACGAATGTCCCAGCCACGCGCCTTTCCACCCATTGATCTTCGACGCTGAACCCTTGAACAGGAGAAACACCCATGACTCGCCAGACCGCTGTCCGCCTCGACGACGGCGCCCGCAGCTGGATGCCCAACCCGGTCTTCCTGCTCCACCGCGAGATGAACCGACTGTTCGATGACGTCATGACCGGCGGCCTGCCGGCCGTGGGCGCCGCGGGATTGGCCGAGCCGATCATCGCGCCGCGCCTCGACGTCAGCGAGACCGATCAGGCGCTGCAGATCACCGTCGACCTGCCCGGCGTGGACGAGAAGGACATCGATATTCGGCTGGATGGCGATCTTCTCACCATCCGCGGCGAAAAGACCGCCGAGCACGAGGAAGAGCGCAAGAACTACCGCCTCGTCGAACGCGCCGTCGGCGCCTTCCAGCGCAGTCTGCAATTGCCATTCCCGGTAGACCCCAAGCAGGTTCGCGCGCAGTTTCGCAACGGTGTCCTGACCCTCACGGCGCCCAAGTCTGGGGACGCGGAGCATTCGCACCGCATTCCGCTGCAGGCCGATGATCGCCCGTCCGCGCGCGCCGGCGACGTCGGAGCCGAACAGCCGACGGGTTCGTACGGCGGCCAACCTGCGGCTTCGGCGAACCCAGGCGGCGAAAAGCAGAGCTCGTCAGCGAGCGCCTGACCGGACGCCTATCGCATCACCTCAGCTCGCCCCGTCGATGACCTGCGGTGCGGCCCAGCCCAGGAGTTGTCCCATGGCCAGCCCTTCCAGCGTTTCGAGCCGGCGATACGGCGGCCGCGTGCGTTCGGAATTATCAGCCTTGCTGGCGCACAATTGGTGGGCCGTAGGCTTGCGCGGCCTCTGCGCCATCCTATTCAGTCTCGTCGCCCTGTTGACGCCCGCCATCGCCCTGCTCTCGCTGGTGCTGGTGTTTGGCGTCTATATGCTCGTCGACGGCGGTTTCGCCCTGATCTCGGCGGCGCGGGCAGCCCAGCATCACCGCCGCTGGGCCGCGCTTCTGTTGTCAGGCCTGGTCAGCGTGGCCGCCGCCGCCTTCACCCTGTTGCTGCCCGGCCTGACCGCTCTGGCCTTCGTCTTCATCATCGCCGGCTGGTCGATCGTCTCGGGAATCCTGGCGATCGTCGCCTCGATCAGTCTGAAGCGCGACCACGGCCGCCTCTGGCTGGCGCTCGGCGGCGTGGCTTCGGTCGTGTTCGGCATGCTCCTGGCCATCGCGCCCTTGATCGGCGCCCTGGTGCTGACCTGGTGGATCGGCGCCTATGCGCTGGTGTTCGGCGTCACCCTGCTGGTGTTGGCCTTCCAGCTGCGGCCGCACCGCATAGACCCTCAAGCGCCGTCCATGGCGGCCCACGCCTAAGGTGTGGACGTGAATCCTGAATGGGTCACCGCCATCGGCACCGCCATGATGGGGACGGCGGCCTGGGTCGCCAGCTGGGCCGGCATCCGAGGCCTCGACGCCTGGCGCGCCGAGGCCGTCGGACGTCGCAAGGCCGAACTGGCCGAAGAGGTGCTGGCCCAGTTCTACCGCATCCGCGACGTCATCGCCTGGGCCCGTCTGCCAAGCCATCACAGTCCTGTCGTCGGAGAGTCGGCTGCAGGCGCGGCGGATCGGCGCAAGGCCGCCGCTCAGGCGCCTGTCGAGCGCCTCGCGGCCGAGAGCCAGCTGTTCTCGGAACTGCAGGCCAGCCGATATCGGTTCATGGCCTATTTCGGTCAGGAAGCGGCCCGTCCCTTCGAAGAGATCCGGGCGATCCACACGGAGATCATCGACGCCGCCAGCCGGCTGTCGCGCAGTCCGGACGACAAAACCTCGACCAGCCAGGCGGCCGACCACAAACGCTGGGGCGAGTCCTTGGGCTGGGGCGACCTCGACGCCGACGCCTTGGGGCAGCGCCTCGATCGAGCGATCCGGGCCATCGAGCGAATTTGTCGTCCGCTGATCGAGGAGCCGACCGCCAGACCCCGGCGCCGGCCGAGACGCGATCAAGCCCTCGAGGCTCACGCGGACTCCCCTGGCGCAGTGAAGAGGGCCCCGTCTTCGTAGCGGTGGGGCCTTTGACCGCCGAAGCCGCGTCGGAATTCGACGATCCCCCAGCCGAAGCGGCTGAGCGTTCTAGAGTCACCATTGCGAAATGAGAGTCAGGTTTCACGGACGGTGACATCAAACCGAAGTGGCGCGCCGAACCGGTCGCTTCCGAGAACTACGCATACGCCACAGCCATCTAAAATAGGGCTCTCGATTCCGTCCGCCCCAAGCCGATCATTGGAGTATGTGAGAAGCGCATGAGCGGACTCTAGGGTGCCGAACAACAGACACTGCCGCTACGCAATGCCTCTTGAACGAGCTGCAAGCACCCTCTTTGTGCACATACAAAGCCGCACGTGAACGTAAATTTGGATTGACGTGCGCGGCTGGCAAGGTCACCACCGCCTGAGGGGCGGCGTCGAGGATGCGGGTGACCGCGCCTGGTGTGACCGCCATCGTTGAACCGCTGTAGCCCGCAAAGGCGAAGCGAGAGCGAGAAGACTAATGCGGGCCAGAACCGCCCGATCGGCTAACCGGGAAGACGATATCCTCGCCATCGCCGTCGAGGAGTTGAACACCATGGGGGTTTCGCTCGAATGGTTCGGCGACATCGCCCGCAGGCTGGGGATTACCCGCCCGGCGCTCTACAGCTACTTCGCCGACCGCGAGGACTTGCAATTCCGCTGTTACGAGGACGCTTGCCAGGCGCTGGAGCGCGGGCTGGAGCGCGCCTTCGCCCATCATCCGGGCGACATGGCCGGAGCGGTCGAGGAATTCCTGGCCTCGCGGCCGGAGGACGGCGAACAGGCTGTGATGTGCGAGCTGGCGGCGCTTCGCGACCCCCAACGGGAGGAGATCACCGCTCGGCTCGGCCGCATGGCGGATCGGTTGAGCGCGGCTCTGGCCGCCGGGATCGCGGCCGGAACCTTGCGACCGATGGATTGCGACATCGTCGCCAGCGCGATCATCGGCGCGGCGTCCTACGCCCCGCTGCTACGTCGCTGGGGCGGGGGCCTGGATAGCGGTCTGATCGCTATCGGGTCGGTGGAGTTGATAAGGCGCGGCATGGCCGCCGACCGGCGGGCAGAGGTCGAGACCTTCAGACCGCTGGCGCCGCTGTCGACCCCACGGCCAGACGCCTTCGATCGCGCCGGCCTGGAGCAGGCCAAGCGCGAGCGGATCCTGGTGGTGGCCTCGGCCATGTTCAACCGCCGCGGCGTCGGGGCGACCCGGCTGGAGGACGTCGGTGAAGCGCTCGGGATGAACAAGCGGGCGATCTACTACTATGTCGGCGGCAAGCAGACCTTGGTCGACGCCTGCGTCGAGCGCGCCTACCGCTATTTTCTCGACGTCATGCATGCCGCCGAAGGCCTGACCGCGCCGCGATGCGCGGTTGTCCATGCGGCGATCAAGGATGTGACCAGCGCCGCCGTGGACCCCGGCGTCTCTATCATCCTGCCCTACGTGGGCTACGGTCTGTTGAGCGAGGCCGCCAAGGCGTCGGTCGCCGACAGCGCCCGGGCGATGTACGACGGCTATCGCGACATGATCCAGCAAGGCGTGGCCGAGGGCAGCATTCGGCCTCTGCCGGTGGAGGCGGTGACCGTCAGCCTGCCCAGCCTCATGAGCTGGAGCCCGATCCAGATCTTCACACCTGAGACGATCGCGCTGCGCGCCCAGGAGCTGGCTGACTTGGCCCTGTGGGGCATCCTGGCCCGCTGACCGGCAGGCCTCACGGCGCCTCCCCGCATAAAGGCTCGCCCAAACGGGGTGAGCCTAGCCGGCGCTCAGTCCTTACGAATAAGTGCAACATCACAATATTTAGCAAATTTTTCGATGGCCGACGTTTGCGTCACCTGTTAGTGGAACGAAATACAACAAAAACGCACCTAAACGTAAATTCGAGAGAGGGTTTCCAGGATGGGCTCCACGAGCGAGGCCGAAGGATTGGTCCGAGGCTTTTCCCTGCAACGGCTCGCGCGCCTTTCGCAGGCGCTGGACGCCCTGACCGGGCGCGGCGAATACGCCGGCATAGCGATGCTGATCGCGCGCCGCGGCGAGGTTCTGTACCGCCACCACGCGGGCCACGCTGACATCGAGGCCGGGCGACCGCTGGCGGACGACACCATCTACCGCATCATGTCCATGACCAAGCCGGTGACCGGTGTGGCTCTGATGATGCTGCACGAGGAGGGTCTCTGGAAGCTGGATGACCCCGTCGCCCGCTTCATCCCTCAGTTCGCGGGTCTCACCGTGGCGACCCAAGACGGCGGCCGCGAGGCGCTGGCCCGGCCTATGCTGATGCGCGACCTTGTGACCAGCACCGCCGGCTTCAGCATGCTGGCCCCGCCTGAGATTCCCCTGCGGGGGCTTTGCCGCAATGTGGAGGTGGCCGAGCTCTACAGAACCCTCGACCTGCATGGCGGTCCCCTGGACCGGATGGTCGACAGGCTGGCCACGGCGCCGCTGGCCTACCAGCCGGGGACCGACTTTGAATACGGCGTCACCCATGACGTTCAGGGCCGAGTGATCGAGGTGATTTCCGGGCAGAGCCTGGACGCCTTCTTCGCCAGCCGCATCTTCGAGCCGCTGGGCATGGCCGACACCGCCTTCGAATTGGACGCGGCGCAGGTGAAGCGCCTGGCGCAGGTCTATGCCTGGGGACCGGATGGCCGCGTAACGGCGACGCCTCCCGCGCTGGCGACGGCCACGGACGGCGGGCGCGGACCCTATCCGTCGGCGGGCGGCGGCCTCTATTCGACGATCCCTGACTATCTGAAGTTCGCCCGGATGCTGATGGACGGCGGGCGAGCCGGGGACCAGCGGCTGTTGTCGCCGGCCTCGGTGCGGCTGATGACCGGCAATCTGCTGCCGGCCGGCGTGCTGCAGAACTTCGCCCAGCCGCTGCTGGGCCTGGGCTATGGCGTCGGAGTCGGCGTGGTCGAGGACCCGGCGCGGGCCAGCTTCAACGGCGTCGGCTTCGGTCAGGGGACCTACTACTGGACCGGCTGGCTTGGGTCCTGGTGGTGGAACGATCCGGTCAACGACCTGACTGTGATCGGCATGACCCAGCAAGAGGGCGCCGCCATCGCGCACGTCGGCCTGCCCCAGCGGGGCGCCGATCTGCGCGCCTTGAGCGCCGCCCTGGTCTACGGCGCGCTGATGTACTAACGATCAGACGCCAGATTGCACTAGAACGTAAATAATGATCTTTGACTGAGATCGCCGCGCTCCGAGACGGCGTCGGCAGGACAAAAGCCAGGCAAGCCGCCACCAGAGCGGCGCCACACACAAGGGAAAGGGAGGGACATGAGTCAGTCATTTAAGGGGGCTTTGCGCCTCGCGGCGGGAACGGCGGCGCTGCTGGCCGCTTCGGCGGCCTGGGCGGACGACGCGGCAACGACCTCGTCGTCCACCGAGGCCTCGGCTGACGCGACAAGGCTGACCGAGGTGGTGGTCACGGCGACCCGCCGCGAGCAGTCGATCCTGGCGGTCCCCGCGGCGATCAGCGCCATCTCCGGCAAGACGCTGCAGGAGCGCGGTATCGAGTCGGTCAACGACCTCCAGTTCGCCGTACCCAGCTTCCATTCCGGCACCCTGACGGGTGGGACCAACATCGCCATCCGCGGCGTTGGCGCGACCACGGGCGGCCCGGGGGTCGCCGAGAGCGTCGACGGCGTCTACCAGACCCAGACCGCCGTCGCCGACATCGCACAGGTCGACCTGCAGCGCGTCGAGGTCCTGCGCGGGCCGCAGGGCACGCTCTATGGGCGCAACGCCAACGCCGGGGCGGTGAACTTTATCACCAACGCCCCCGGTTCAACCTTCGGCGGTTCGCTGCTGGCTGGCTTCGCCCAGTACCACGAGTACCATCTGCAGGGCGTGCTCAACGTCCCGCTGAACGACGACGTACGCACGCGCCTGGTGGTGGACTACCGCGACCGCCAGGACGGTTTCGTGCAAAATGTGCTGCCGGGCGGCGAGAGCGTGGATAAGGGCGCCAGCCTGTCGGGTCGGCTGCGCGTCAGCGCCGACCTCGGCTCAAACGTCAAATTCGACCTGGGTGTCTCCGGCCTGCACGCCACCGGGCCCTGGGAATATGTCACCAACTATAGCGCCCCCACCGCCGGGGCCATCGCCACCAACCCCTTCCTGGCCAACGCCACCTTCATCAGCCAGCCATGGCGCACCGACGTCAACGACCCCGTGACCAGCCGGCGCGACTATGAATCCGTGCACGGCACACTGACCTGGCGCCTGCCCTTTGGCGAGCTGAAGTCGATCACCGCCTACCAGAACTACGGCTATGTCGCGCAGAACGACGGCGACGGGCTGAACCTGTCGGCGGCGCCCTACGCCACCCGCAAGACCGACCGGGCCTTTACCCAGGAACTGAACCTGAGCGGGCGCTGGGACAGGCTGGACTTCGTGGCGGGGGCTTTCTACCTGGATGAACACACCAGCAATGCGATCATCTATCACTTCGGACTGGGGCTGACCGGCCTGCCGCCCGGCAGCTATCTCGACTTCGAGAACCCCACCTACGACACCACCTCCTATGCGGTGTTCGCCGACGGCGTCTACCACCTGACCGGCGGGCTCAAACTGATCGCCGGCGCCCGCTATTCACGCGACCGCATCACCGCGACGTATGGCAATACCTTCGGCCTGACGAACGGGGGAACGAAGGTCCAGTTGGGCGCCTTCTGCCCCACCGAGACGGACCGGCTGACGTTCGATTCCATCACCGGCCGCGCCGGGGCGCAGTACGATTTCGACAGCAGCCACAACGCCTATTTCACCTATTCCTCCGGCTTCAAGGCGGGGGGCGCCAACATCTATTCCTGCCAGAACGACTTCAGGCCCGAGCAGATCGTCTCCTATGAGCTGGGCTACAAGGGCCGCTGGCTCTCGAACGCCCTGACCTTCGGCGTCGCCGCCTTCGACTACCGCTACACCAACTTCCAATTGCAGCAGATCGTCGGGCTCTCGCTGAATGTCACCAACGCCGCCGCGGCGGAGGTCAGGGGCGTGGAGTTCGAGAGCGCCTGGCAGGTCGATCGTCATTGGACGGTGAGCGGCAACGTCTCCTACATCCACGCGGTCTATACGGACTTTTCCAATATCGACGGTCTGAACCCGCAACTGGGGCTCCAGAACCTGAACGGCCGGACGCTGAACAACGCGCCCCGCGCCGCGGCGGACCTCAGCCTGGCGTACCGCACCGACGCCCTGAGCTTTGGCCGGCTGACCTTCCGAGTTGATTCCAGCTACCGCTCGCGGATCTATTTCAGGGAGTTCAATGCGCCGATCGACTCCCAATCGCCCTACGGCCTGGTGAACCTGACCTTGGTCTGGGACAGTCCGGATGACCGCTACCAGGCTCGGCTCTACGCCACCAATCTGCTGAACCAGGCCTATGTCGCCGGCATGGGCGATTCCACCAGCATCGGCACCCGTTACGTGAGCTGGGGCAGCCCGCGGCAGGTGGGGTTGGAATTGCTGGCGAAGTTCTAGCCCGTTTCGTGGGGACGGCGCGCGTACCTATCCCTGCGACGAGCCACTCGACTTTGATGTGCTGCAGCGAAAGCAACGAGAGGCCGTCAAGCAGCTCGTCGATGATCTGTTGAAACATCCCGAGGAATTTAAGAAGGCGCTTCCGCGCATCAGTGTCGGGCAGCAACGTATCCCAATCACAATGGATACCGACTTTGTCTCGGCCTCCTTTTTCCTCACTAAACCGGCGTCACTGCTGGCGCAACTACCATCAACCGTTCCGGCGCGGTGGGTGGTTCCTGACCAGTTTCCACCCGTAAGCGAATGGAATGGGAAGAAGGAGGCCCCGTCAGCTTGGCTCGGAGTTCTGTCTCAATGCCCAACGAGCTTGCAATCACCAGGCCGACGCATCGTTGGCGCTATGACCCCGAGGCCGAACTCGCCGAGCCAATTCCGGACCCTCCTCACTTCCCAGAGGCGATGAAGGACATCCAGGAACGCGTGACGCTGCGCGTTGGCACCGTGGTTCGCTGCCGCGATCTGTCAAAGCATGCGCTATGGTTCGGAAGGTTCTGGCGAATGACGACAGGCGTCGCGAGAAACATCGCCTCTCGGCCTATCCAGCGGGGAGCCCTTAGCGCCACGCAGGGGAGGGGGTCCCCCCGGTCTCGGCCGACCCCTTCGAGCGGGGGAACCCCCGCAACGCCTCGGATTCGGCGAGCGGCGACGGGCGTGCTCGGTCCCGCCGCTATCGCGGCTCCTACGGGTCCGCCTCTTGTGGGCACCCTTGGAGCGCCGTCAGCCGCTCGACGGCGCTTCCCGCCACGCGCGATGCGTGGGCTCCTAGAGCGGCCATTTTTTTGGCAGATGGCCGATCCGAGCGGATCGCCCTAACAGTCGCGACGTTAAGCTTGGCGTAGGTTCACCCGCGAGGCTGGCGACGATCTCTCTGCCCGCAAGTGAAGTTCTAGTGTAGCCGTCGGCAGCTGCATCGATCATGGCGAGGCTCCCATCCGCGGCGGCCCCAAGGGTCGCCCTTGGAGAATCCTGTCCCAAACGACGGCTGACCCCGAGTTAGAAGATGTAAGGCGTTGTTGTCCGCCTGCCGCCGGTCGCTTGGAAGGCGGCGCCGTGACAGAAAGGTAAGGTCCCCTGGTGCGGCCGATCGGTCAGCCTTGGTCGGGTGTTCACCCTGCCTTCTGATCAGCGCGTGCCACCTGCGGGCTACCAAATCCGGCCCGACTCGGGGCGATCGGAAATTCCATCGCGACCGCGGGGCGCAGCCATTGAAGGGACGGCGCTCGCAAGATATGGTGGCGGGACGCGGTCTCCCCGTTTTGCACGGATACATGAATAACGGCCCCTCAACATTGCGTGAAGTGCTTTCTTTTGGCCCGTTCGACTTATTCACAACTGCGAGGCTAGTAAAGAAGGCTGATGAACCGATCCGCCTTGGCAGTCGCGCGCTCGATATT
>FSWM01001003.1_pt1 | contig 10756 bp, 6 predicted proteins | sample 1637841 | NCBI WGS metagenome assembly FSWM01 (sample SAMEA3914789, study PRJEB12502) | metagenome | biome: forest; material: soil | place: Canada | collected 2011-07-03 | depth 0.3 m | reverse complement strand
CTCTCAGTTTCATCCTGAAAAACCGCAACCCCTCACCCTCCCACGCCTTGCGGCGCGGGCCCCTCCCTCTCCCTTTGGGCGAGGTGTTTCTTGGCCAGGATCCTAACTTAGCGCCTATGGGCCTTCGCCGGGAGGAGCGGAGTTTTATCGGCTCAACTTGACATCATCACGCTCTAACCGCCGATAAACCCCCTCAGCAGCGCATTGGTCTCGGCCGGCTTTTCCAGCATGATCTGGTGGGCGCAGTCATCGATCACCTCCAGCCGCGACTGGGGCAGGAAGCGGGCCAGGGCTTCGGCGCCGGCGGCCGGGGTCAGGCCATCGTCCGAACCCGCCACCAGCAGGATCGGCAGGTCCAGATCCGGCAGGCCCGCCGCGTCCAGGGGCGCGGTCTGGGTCATCAGGGCCTTCATCATGAACAGCGTATTGCTCCGGGTCAGCCGGTCCTCATAGCGGACCAGGTCCGGATCGGCGCTGCCGTGCCAGGCCAGGCGGTTGAAACTGCGGCTGAGCAGGGGACGCATCAGCACCAGCACGGGCAAGGGCCAGGTGGCGATGGGGCCCAGCCCCAGGGTGCGGATCGGCGGCGGCGCGCCCAGCAGCATGGCCCGGTCGACCAGCGACAGCCGCCCCTGGGCCTGCAGCGCCAACAGCACGCACAGGGTCAGCCGCGATCCATAGGAATGGCCGACCAGGATATTCCGCGCCGCGCCATAGCGCTCGATTATGGCCAGATAGTCCTCGACCAGTTCGCTGCCGGCATAGACACCGGCCCGGCGCGGAGACCGTGTCTCGCCATGGCCGGCGAAATCCCAGGCGATCACGCGATAGCCGAGGCCGGTCAGAAGCCGCCATTGGTTGCGCCACTGGTTCTTGTTGCCGCCGGCGCCGTGGCACAGAAAGATCGCCGTGTCGGCCCGCTCGCCGCCTTCGTGGATCACCAGATTGAGGCTGCGTCCGGGCCGAACCTCCACGGGCTGGCCGCTGACGATGCGGGCGTTGGGCGCGGGGGTGTCGACGTCTTCGGTCATGGTGCGGCCTTTGTCGGGTGGACGGAGCATATCAGAACTCTTCCCCTATCGAGGGGGAAGGGCCTCTCGCGCCGCCAGCGCCCGTTCCAGATCGGGCGAGGCGGCGATCAGCTGGGCGGTATAGGGGTGCTTGGGCGCGGCGAAGACCTCGGCGGTGCGGCCGGCCTCGACGATCTGGCCAGCCCGCATGACCATCACCCGGTCGGTGATGGCGCGCACCACCGCCAGATCGTGGGACACGAACAGGTAGGAGACCCCCAGCCGTTCGGACAGGCTCTCCAGCAGGGCCAGGACCTGAGCCCGCACCGTGACGTCCAGGGCCGAGGTCGCCTCGTCCAGCACAACCACCGACGGCTCGGTGATCAGGGCGCGGGCGATGGCGATCCTCTGGCGCTGGCCGCCGGAAAACTGATGGGGAAGGCGGTCGGCGTCGGCGGGCGACAGGCCGACCTGGTCCAGCATGGCCTCGACCCGGCGCCGGCGCTCGCGTCCCTCGGGCGGAGCGTCGAACAGGGCGAAGGGCTCGGCGACGATGTCGGCCACCCGCCAGCGGGGATCGAAACTGCCGAAGGGGTCCTGGAACACCGCCTGGATGCCTCGGCGCAGCCGGCGGCGATCGGCCGGCGCCGCATCGCTGAAGGCCTCGCCCCCGAGGCGGACCTGACCGCCGCTGGCGGGGTCCAGGCCCAGAATGGCGCGGGCCAGGGTGGTCTTGCCGCAACCGGATTCGCCCACCAGGCCCAGATTCTCCCCGGGCGCCAGGCTGAGCGAGACCTTGTCCACGGCCCGATGGGCGGGCGCGGGCCTGAACAAGGATGTGCGTCGGCCCGGATAGTCGCGGACCACCTCGCGCGCCTCCAGCACGGGCGGCGCCGAGACCGGCGGGCGCGGTGCGCGTATCCGGGGCGCCACGGCGGCGGCCAGGGCGCGGGAATAGGGATGGGCGAGGGTGCGGAAAAAGGCGCCGGTCTCGCCCTGTTCGACGATCTCGCCCGATTGCATCACCACCACCCGGTCGGCGGTCTGGGCGATCAGGGCCAGGTCGTGGCTGACCAGGATCAGGCCGGCGCCGTCCTCGCGCGACAGCTGGATCAGCAGCTTCAGGATCTGGGCCTGGGTGGTCACGTCCAGGGCGGTGGTCGGCTCGTCGGCCAGGATCAGCTTGGGCGCCAGGGCCACGGCGATGGCGATGGCCACGCGCTGGCGCTGGCCGCCCGACAGTTCGTGCGGATAGCGGCCCAGCGGGAATTGTTCGGCGGGCAGGCCGACCCGCGCCAGGGTATTGGCGGCGGCCCGCCGGGCTTCGGCGCGCGAAACCCGCCGGTGCAGGCGCACGGTTTCGGCCACCTGATCGCCGATGCTGAGCACCGGATTGAGCGCGGTCATCGGTTCCTGGAACACCATGCCGATGTCTCGCCCGCGCACCGCCTGCATTCCGGCCTCGCCGAGGCCGAGAAGGTCGACGCCGTCCAGGCGCACGGCGCCCGTCAGCGTCGCCCCGGCGGGCGGCAGGCCAAGGATCGACAGGGCGGTCAGGGACTTGCCCGACCCGGACTCGCCCACCAGGCCCAGGACCTCGCCCCGCGCCACGCTCAGGGATATCCCCTTGAGCAGCGGGCGGCCCTCCAGGGTCAGGGCCAGGCTCTCGACATCCAGCAGGGCCATGGCGATCAGCGCTCCGCCGCGTGCGGATCGAGCCGCGCCCGCAAGCCGTCGCCCAGCAGGGAAAAGCCCAGCACCGTCAGGACGATGGCGGCGCCGGGAAACAGGGCCAGCCAGGGCGCCGCGGCGAACAGGGTCTGGGCGTCGGCCAGCATCCGCCCCCAGCTCGGCTCCGGCGGCTGGGTCCCCAGGCCGACATAGGACAGGCCCGCATCGGCGATGACGGCCAGCGACAGCTGGATCGCCCCCTGCACCACCAGGCCGCCGAGCAGGTTGGGGGCTATATGCTCGGCGCTGATGCGCAGGCGGCCCTTGCCGGCAAGGCGCGCCGCCAGCACATAGTCCTGCGCCCACAGGCTCAGGGCCGCGCCACGCGCCACGCGGGCGAACACCGGCACGTTGAAAATGCCGATGGCGACCACCGCATTGATCGCCCCGGGTCCGAAGGCCGCCGACAGCAGCACCGCGATCAGCAGGGCCGGGAAGGCGAACACCAGGTCGTTCAGCCGCATCACCGCCTCGTCGACCCAGCCGCCCCGGGCCGCCGCCAGCAGGCCGAGGGGCGCGCCGACGCCCAGCCCTATGGCTGAGGCGGCGATCGCCACGGCCAGGGCCGCGCGCGATCCCGCCAGCACCATGGACAGCACGTCCCGGCCATAGGCGTCGGCCCCGAACGGATGGGCCAGGGATGGCGCCGCGAGCCGCCCGGCCGCGGCCATGTCGCGCGGATCGTAGGGGGTCCAGACCAGCGAGGTGAGGGCGACTGCGACGACCAGGGCGGAAATGGCCGCTCCCACGATGAGGGCGGAGCTGGGGCTAGGACGCCGGCTAGGCGATGGCGCGCTCATCCGCGCCTCCGCAGTCGCGGATCGGCCGCCACATAGGCCAGATCGACCAGCAGGGTGACGGCGGTGACCGCGAACACCAGCAGCACCACCACACTCTGCACCACGATCAGGTCGCGCTGGGTGATGGCCTGGAACACCAGCCGCCCTAGGCCCGGCAGGAAAAAGACGTTCTCGATGATCACCGCTCCGGCCAGCAGGAAAGAGAACTGCAGACCGAGAATAGTCAGGACCGGGATCAGGGCGTTGGGCAGGGCGTGGACCACCAGGGCGCGGCCGGGGCTGAGGCCCTTGGCGCGGGCGGTGCGCATATAGTCCAGGCCGCTCTGCTGGTTCAGTTCGGCGCGCAGCACCCGCGCCAGGATCGCCGCCTGGGGCAGGGCCAGGGCTATGGCCGGCAGGGTCAGGGCCTTCACGGCCGGCCCCACCCCCGCCTCCCAGCCCGGAAAGCCGCCGGCCGCGAACCAGCGCAGGGCGCCGGCGAACACCACCACCAGCACCATGCCGAACCAGAAATTGGGAATGGCCACTCCCAGGGGCGTCAGCAGACCGAACAGCCGATCGGCCCACCCGCCGGGCCGGGCCGCCGCCGCCAGGGCCGCGACAAAGGCGGTCACGGTGGACAGCAGCAGGGCGTAGACGGTCAGGGGCAGGGACACGGCCAGCCGCTCGGCGATCAGGGTCCCGACCGGGACGCGATAGGTGTAGCTGACCCCGAAATCGCCGTGCAGCAGCCCGGCGATCCAGCTCACATAGCGCTGGGCCAGGGGCGCGTTCAGCCCCAACTGCTCGCGCAGCGCCGCCAGGGCCTCGGGATCGGCGCTCATGCCCATCATGTAGCGGGCCGGATCGCCGGGAGCGACCTGCAGCAGGGCGAACACCACCAGGCTGGCCACAACCAGGGTCGCGGCCATGGAGGCCAGACGCAGGGCCAGATAGGCAGGGCCAGCCTTGGCCCCGGCCCACGCCGCCAGCAGGGCGAAGGGCGCAACCAGCGCCGGCCACAGCCAGGGCGGCGCTCCGCCGCCGCGGGCGCCACCGCCACGCGCTTGGGCGCTGTCGCCGCCGGGCGGCCCCTCGACATAGGCCTCGCCAAGGTCGAGCGCGCTGACCGGGGTCGGCGCCCACAGGGCCTTGACCTTGGAATTCCACACCCCGATCGACGGATATTCGAACAGGAACAGATTGGCGGCGTCGTCGGCCAAGGTGCGCTGCATCTCACCCAGGATGGCGCCTCGCCGCGCCGGGTCCAGGCTATCGTCCAGCTGGGCCAGCAGCGCCTTGTAGCGCGGGTTGGAATAGCCGAAATAATAGTCGTCGCGGGCATAGATGTCGTAGTCCATCGACTCCACATGGGCGACGATGGTCATGTCGAAGTCGTGCCGCCCGAACACCTGGGCCAGCCACTGGGCCCATTCGGCGTTTTCGATATGCACCCGCACCCCGGCCTCGGCCATCTCGGCCGCCACAACCTCGCCGGCGCGGCGGGCATAGGATGGCGGCGGCAGTTTCAGGGTCAGGTCGAAGCCGTGCGGATAGCCGGCCTGCGCCAGCAGCGCCCGGGCCTTGGCAGCATCGTGCGGATAGAGGCCGGTCAGGTCCACATAGCCGGGGTTCTGCGGCGGATAGTGGCTGCCGATCGGCTGGCCATAGCCGAACATGGCCTTGTCGATGATCGCCCGCCGGTCGACGGCGTAGCTCAGGGCCCGGCGCACCCGCACATCGTTCAGCGGGGCGCGGCGGTTATTGAGGGCGACGATGGTCTCGGCCTCGGACGGGCCGATGCGGACGGTGAAACGCGGATCGGCCTGCAGGGCCTTGACCGCCTCGGGCGCCGGAAAGCCGCCAAAGACGTCCACATCCCCGGCGCGCAGGGCCGCCACTGCGGCGGTGGGATCGGCGATGAATTTGAAGGTCACCCGCGCCAGCCGCGCCGGCCGGCCCCAATAGTCGGGGTTGCGCTCCAGGGCGACGCTGTCGCCGCGCCGCCAGTCGGCGAAGCGGAATGGGCCGGTGCCTATGGGGTGGGTGGCGTCGGCGGCGATGGATTTGGGCGACACCATCACCGCATCGCCCCAGCCCAGCACCTGCAGCAGGCTGCTGTAGCGCCGCTTCAGATGCAGGTCGACCGTATAGGGATCGATGATCTGGACGCTGTCGATCACCGCAAAACGCGGCTTTTGCGAATTGGTCGAGGTCTTGGCCCCGGCGCGCTCCAGCGAAAACTTGACCGTCTCGGCGTCGAACGGGGCGCCGTCCTGGAACTTCACGCCCTGGCGCAGGCGAAAGCGATAGGTCAGGCCATCCGGCGAAAGGGTCCAGCCCGTGGCCAGCAGCGGCTGGGCGACCCCGCCGGGACCCAGCTTGACCAGCCCCTCATAGATGGTCTGGAACGTCACATCCTTGATCGCCGCCGCCGCGCCAGAGGTGGGGTCCAGGTTCGGGGGCTCAAGCTGAACGCCCACGACCAGGCTGTCCTTGGCGAAGGCCGTGGTGGTCACGAGGAAGGCGAAGAGGAGGGCGAGGAGGAGGCGCATCCACCCTTCTCCCCTTGTGGGAGAAGGAGGGGCCCATGGCGTAGCCATGGGAGGATGAGGGGTCGCATCGGCTTTTCCGCCTCTGATGCGCGGCGTGTGAAGTCGGAGCGCCCGCTTGTCTGAGCCGGTGCGACCCCTCATCCTCCCAACCGCTTCGCGGCCGGGCCCCTCCTTCTCCCACAAGGGGAGAAGGGTTTTAGCCCCCACCCTGCTCAACTCACGCCGTCAGCAGGCTATGCGCCGCCAGCGCCATGACCTTGGCGGCGGCGACCATGTCGTCGATGCCGACCCATTCGTCGGGCTGGTGGGCCAGGTCCAGCACGCCGGGGCCATAGGCGATGCAGTCGCGCAGCTTGCCGATGCGGTCCACGTGCTTCTGGTCATAGGTGCCGGGCGAACAGACGAATTGCGCCTCGCGGCCCAGCACCCGGCGCACCGCCCGCGCGGCGGCGCTGGCCACCGGGCCGTCGCGGTCGGCCATGGACGGGGCCACCGAAAACAGCTCCCGCAGCACATAGTCGAAGCCAGGCCGTTCAGCCTTGAGTCCGTCCAATAGGTCGCTGACCTCGGAGCGGACATCGTCCAGGCTTTCCTCGATCAGGAACCGGCGATCGATGATCATGCGGCAGGACTCGGCCACCAGGGGCGAGGGCAGGCCCTGGAAGCCTTCGGCCTGGCCGCCATGCAGGGAGTTGATGTTCAGGGTCGATTGCCGCGCGCCCTCGGGCACCACCGGCATGTCGGAATGGCGGCGGGCCAGGGCGGGATAGAGATCGTCCTCGATGCGCCCCAGCACCGCGCTCATGTGGCGGATGGCGCTGTCGCCCAGGAAGGGCATGGAGCCGTGGGCGATGCGGCCCTTGGTCTCGATCTCGGCCCACCAGACCCCGCGATGGCCGATACAGACCCGGTCCACATTCAGCGGCTCGGGAATGATCACGTGATCCACGCGCGGCTTGGAGAACCAGCCCCGCTCGGCCAGATAGGCCACCCCGCCATAGCCGCCCGATTCTTCGTCCACCGTGCCGGAGATCTCGATCGCGCCGGGCAGGTCGAGACCACTGTCCAGCAGGGCCTCCACCGCGATCACCGACGAGGCCAGGCCCCCTTTCATGTCGCAGGCGCCGCGGCCATAGACCCGGCCGTCTTTCACCACCGCCGCGAAGGGATCCACCGTCCAGCCCTTGCCGGGCTCGACCACGTCGAGATGGCTGTTGAAATGCACGCAAGGCCCCGGCCCGCTTCCCTCCCGGCGGGCGATGACATTGATGCGCGGATAGGCGTCGCAATCGCCAGGCGAGCCCTCGGCGCGGACATAGGTGACCTCGAAACCGCGCGCCTTCAGCCGGTCGCCGAGATATTCCGCGCAGGGGCGATAGGCCTCGCCCGGCGGATTGATGGTGGGAAACCGGATCAGGTCCTGGGTCAGGCTCACCAAGTCGTCGGCGCGGCCGTCGATCCGGCGCAGGACGTCCTCCAGCGAGGCGTATTGGGCGACATCGGTCATGCGTGAATTCCGATCGGGGAAGAATGGGCGGCCTTGGTCCGGTGCGCGCGCTCGGCGGCCTTGGCGGCCTGGGCGGGGAGACCGAGACTGGCATAGACCTTGGCCAGGGCGCGATTGACCGGGACGCCGTCGCGGTCGGTCTGGCGCCGCAACTCCAGCAACTGCTGCGCCGTGGCCAGGTCGCCGGACCTGAGCACCGCGTCCAGGCGGATCTGTTCGAACAGGTCGCGTTGGGCGTGGCTGCCGCCGATCGCCATCAGGCGCGGCAGGGCCGAGGTCAGCTGTCGCGCGGCCTCGGTATAGTCGCCATGGGCGTGGGCCAGCAGCCCCTCGGCCAGCGGCAGGGCGGCGCCGGCCCAGGCCTCGCGGGTAAAGGCGGGGGCGCCGGCCGCCCGCTCGCGGATCGCGGCCATCAGGGTCTTGGCCTCAGGTCGCCCCGCCCGAGCCAGGCCGTAGAGATATTGCACACTGAGAAAGGGTTGCGTGGTGTCGGCCTCGCGGGCGGCCAGGAACTTGCCCACATCGGCCCAGCGGTCGCCGACCTCGACCCCGTCCAGCTCCAGCCGCGCCAGCAGCGACACGGCCCCCACCTGGTCCTGCGAATAGTCCTTGGCCACCCCCCAGACGTGGCGGTCATGGATCTGCAGCGCCCGGCGCTCCCGGCCCTGGCTCAGATAGAACAGGGCCAGGTGCCACCAAAGATGGGTGACCATGAACGAGTTCAGATCGCTCCAGCCGTCATGCACATCCTCCAGAAAGCGGGCGCCCTCGTCGATGCGCCCCTGGGTCAGCATCACATGGGCCAGGGCGTGCTGGGCCCAGGGCTCCTTGCGCTTCAGCCGCAGCGCCTCGCGGGCGGCGGCCTCGGCCTCGTCCAGCAGATGGCATTGCTCAAAGGCGAAGGCGGCCATGCCGTGGGCGTAGGCGACCTCCCGATTGGCCTCCAGCACGGCCAGGGCCGCGCGCAGCATCTCGGTGAACCGGCCCAGGTTGAAGTTCAGATACTGGCTGATCTTGACCATGACCAGATCGCGCGGAAAGGCTGTGATGGCCTCGTCGCACAGGGCCAGGGCGGCCGGCACGTCATCCTGGCTCCAGGCGTCCAGCACCTCCACGGCCAGCTGTTCGCGCCGGGTGGCGCCGTCCCGCGCCGCCTTGGCCAGGGCCAGGTATTTGGCCGCCCGCGCCGGGGCCTCCGGCGCCTCCAGCAGCATCCACAGAATGCCGGCATAGGCGTTGGCCAGGGCGCTGGCGGGATCGCGCTCAGCCGCGCCAAGGATGTTGGTGGCGCGGGTCTCATAGGCCAGGAAGCCTTCGACGAAGTCGTCGATCGCCGCCAGGGTGGCGTCATCCTGGGTGGTGACGGGATTGCCCAGCCCATCCGCGCGCATGATCCAGGTCCTTTCGACGTCGCCCGATACTGATCTGGACGCGGGCGACGGATCATCGCCGCCCGCGCTCAGTGTCTAATACTTATAGCTCAAACGCACCCCATAGGTGGCGGGCGCGCCCGGCGCGGCGATGCTGATCAGCTTGCCGGCGGCGTCGCCGGTGAAGAAGTTGCGGGTCAGATCGTAGCGCTGGTCGAAGATGTTGCGCCCCCACAGGGCCACCGACCAGGGGCCGGTCTTGGGCGACAGGGTCAGGCTGGCATTGGCCAGCCAATAGGCCTTGACGTCATAGTCGGGGCCCAGCAGCACCGGAGTCAGCTTGTCGCGGAAATTATAGTCGGTTTCGCCCACCAGCTGATAGTCGGCCACGCTCCAGGTATAGCTGACCGATCCGTTGTAGCTGAGCGGTGGGAAGCCCTCGTCCTGGCCGTCGCGGTTCACATAGACGCCGGTGGAGGCGTCCAGGCCGGTGAACTTGTCGAAATAACCCTTTTTGTAGCCGATCGACTGGTCGATCTCCAGGGCTGGAAGTGGCCGCCACTGCAGCTCCAGCTCGACGCCGTAAATGTGCGAGGACGGCGCATTGACGATATTGCCGATCGGCCCGGCGAAGGTCGGGATCGCCGACTGCACCTGCTGATCCTTGTAGTCGTAATAGTAGGCGGCTCCGTTCAGCCGTACGGTGTGGTCGGCGAACTCGCCCTTGAAGCCGGTCTCGTAAGACCAGAGAATCTCAGGCTTGACCGCATGTAGCTGGCTGGCCTGGACGGTGTTGTAGGCGGAAAAACCCCCCGACTTCACGCCGCGGCTGATGCTGGCATAGAGCAGTACGCCCGGTTGCAGCTTGTACTGGGCTTCGACCTTGCCCGAGCCTTGCGTATATTCGGTGGATGAGCTGAGTCCGGTGACGCCCAGGTTCAGGCCGCCGCCGATGGGCACGAGCGGATTGGTGGTGGTGGTGTAGTCCAACAGGTCGCGCTTTTCATGCTCGGCCCGAAGCCCGCCGATCAGGGTCAGCTTGTCGGTCAACTGGTACTCGACCTGCCCGAACAGCGCCTGGGTGTTGGCGTGCTGTTTGTAGGAGGTGTCGATGGCGAAGCCGAGGCCGTCGGCGAAGTCGGTGATGAAGGCGTCGCTCAGGTCTTCCTTGGACACATAAAGTCCGGCCACCCATTTCAACGGGCCCTTGCCGTCCGACGACAGGCGCAACTCCTCCGACACCACATTGGCGCCCGTATGGAAATAGGCCCCGGCGAAATTGGCCGAGGTGGCGTCCCAGTCGTTATATTCGCGGCGCGCGAAGTTCTGATAGGCGGTGATGCTGGTCAGCTTCAACCCACCCAGGTCATAGGTCAGGTTCACATTGCCGCCGGCGCCGGTGTCGTTCTTGAACGGCTTGGCGTTCCCGGCGATGCCGGTCAGGGCGGTGAAGTCCGGCGAGCCGCTGCCCCAGCCGGTGTGGAACGGGTTGGTGTCGGCGGGGATGACGCCTGTGGCCGTGGTCACCGGCTTGAACAGGTAGAGGCCCTGGCCGTCCGACTTGTCGCGATTGTAATAGCCCTCGATCAACACATCCAGCGGCCCCTGATGGGCGGCCAACTGGGCGCGGAAGGCGTAGCGGTCGGCGTCGCCAAGCTTCTGCCCGGTGTCGCGATTCTCCATGAAGGCGCCGCCCTGTTCGGTCACGCCGGACAGGCGGAAACCAACGCTGTCGTTGATCGGGCCGGAGACATAGCCCTCGACCTTGCCATAGTCGTAGGCCCCGTATTCGCCGACCACGCCG
>FSWM01000368.1_pt1 | contig 10791 bp, 9 predicted proteins | sample 1637841 | NCBI WGS metagenome assembly FSWM01 (sample SAMEA3914789, study PRJEB12502) | metagenome | biome: forest; material: soil | place: Canada | collected 2011-07-03 | depth 0.3 m | reverse complement strand
CGACGCGATAGATTCCGCCTAGCACCGTGACGAAGGCGACGGTGTGCTCCGAGTGGCTGAAGCGGGCGCTCTCACTTGCGAACAGGATGTCGGCGCGCAGCGCCAACTCGAAGCCGCCGCCGTTGCAGAGGCCCTGCACCGCCGCGATCACCGGGATAGGCAGGCGCTCGAGCCTATTGAACGCGTCCAGGTAGCGCTTGAACACCGACGTGATCTCCCGGCCCGAGAGGTCGGGCCAGGAACGCACGTCGCCGCCGTGGCAGAAGTCAGGCCCGTCGGCGCAGAGAACCACCGCCCGCGCTTCTCTGGCGGTCAAGTCATCGATCGCTTCATTCATCTCGTCGACGATCTCAACTTCGAACCGGTTATTGAGGGGGGTGCTGAGCGTCAAAATGGCCACTGCACCGTCGAACGAAAGTTTAAGACTAGCCATGCTTCCTCCAATTACATGTTCAGGCGACGTCGATGCGATGCCCGCCGCGTTCCGTAGATCGCCGTTGTTTCCATTTGCGCGGAAACGTCGACCATCCGAATTCTCCATCTTCGGGTCGGCCGGAATCAACTCCATCGGAACCCCCACTTCATCGGGTTTACCGATCAATCGAGAGGGCCAGGGCCGGCCGCACTGCCCCCCCCTCCTGCCAAGTAATCTGCCGCGTCCCCCGCAGATCAGTTCAGCGCGACCGATCCGCCAACGACGAGATGTCGGGTGAACCAATCGCGGGTTTCGTTACCGGTGAGCGAAAACTCGTCCGAATAGGGGGAAAAGTGGTTGCCTGGCAGAAGCACCAGCTTCTTCGGCTCCTTGGCCCTGCTGTAAGCATCGAGCGATAGGTCCGGCGGTGTCAGCTGATCGCCTAGCGCCACGATCATCAGGAGCGGCGTGGGCGAGATCCACGGCGCGAACACCGCGTTATCGATCCCCCAATACAAATCGAACGAGCGCAGCGTCAGCTCGTTGCGCCAGTTGGGGGCGATGAGCGCCTGCTCCATAAAATAGTTGAACGCGGCTATGCCCGGCATGGCGCAGAATTCGTCCGGGTCGTCGGAAACCGCCTTCACCACGGTGGGAGCCTGACCAACGAAGCGTTTTTCACGATCCTCGTTCTGGGCTCTGAGAGCCGACCCTCTGGCGTCCGGGCGGACGGAACGGCGGAACCCTTCAAAGCCGTTGATTGCCGGAATCTGGGAAACGACGCACTTCACCCTGCGGTCGTGGGCCGCGACCTCCAGCACGTGGCCGCCTGAAAAGCTCGTTCCAAATATGCCGATCCGCTCACGGTCGACTTCAGGGCGGAGGCTGAGAAACGTGATGGCGTCCCGATAGCCTCTCCGCTGCAACGCCGGATCGACCTCCTGCCGGGGCTCTCCGCCTGAATCGCCAAAGTTGATGTTGTCATAAGCCAGCACCGCGAAGCCGCCGCCCGCGAAGTACTCCGCATACTTCATGATCGAGCCTTCCTTGACGCCGGACATCCCCGGAGCCATGGCGATCGCCGGGAACGGCCCTTCGGTCTTGGGCAACAACAGCAGGCCCCGCAGGGTGGCTCCGCAAGACGTGAATTCGACCGCATGGGCGTCGAAGGCGAAATCCTGGGTGTTGTTGATCACATTGCCCGTTCGCACGGCGGTGTTCGGAATGCTCATTCAAGACCCTATTCTGGCTATCGGCGCTTCACGCCGTCTCGAGCGCCCTCAAGTTCCCTGTCTATGGCCGAACAGGGCTTGCGGCCCTGGTAACCGCAACGCCCCGCAAGCCCGCTGACCATGGGCGTTCAGACCCCGATCACGACCTTCGAGGCTGCGTCCTCGGCCAACGACCGAAGGGTGCAGCTTCCCGATATTTCAGGCGCCCCTCAGGCGGCTCGCCCAGGGCTATTCCCTGTGGCCCACCCCGATCAAGCCCCGGTTCCGCGTCAACCAATCGGGATTGCCGATTGATGGCAGGCCCTCTGGGGCACATCCTCCGCCGCTTGCTTTCGCGGGCGAACCGCAGCGCCTCCGAAAACATGCCGCTCGGCCTGCTCGAGATGTCCATCACGCACATCGTCTCGTTCTGCCGCCTCCTCGGCGGCCGCTTCGCCGTCCCCGGCATCCCACTTCCCTACCGTGGGCTTGGCGCCGCCCAAGCCGCTCGGGATTCAGCCCCGGACACATCGATAGTCACTTAACTGTCGAATTGAACAATCGTATCTTGGGGTTGGGGCCGTTCATGTGCCGAAAGGAGCGCTTGATGCGTTCACCCGTGACTGACCTTGAGGCAGGCCGCACCACGATGCCGGAGGCCCATGCCCATATCACTGAGCGCCAGTTCGCGATGATCGCGCGTGCGCTCGCTGAACCACGCCGCTACCAGATCTTGCAGCAGGTTGGCGCCCGCCCTGATCCAATGCCGTGCGCGTTGCTGAATCAAATGCATGCCGTGAGCGCCGCCACACTGTCTCATCATATCAAAGAGCTGGAGACTGCCGGGCTGGTGGCGACGTCCCGGGAGGGGAAGTTCATGAGCATCGTGCTGCAGCGAGACGTGCTAGCCGCCTACCTTGAGCGTCTGGCAAGAATCTAGATGGGCGTGCGGCCCGAAGTGGCGTGGCCTCCGTTGCTTTCGAAGATCCATGTTGACTAGGCCCGCGGCCCCCTCGGTCAGCTGTGCGGAATGCCTGCTTGTGTCCGCCGGCTTTGGAACAGGACCGGGCGGCTGTTTGCGCGCTTCGGGCCCCGCCACGGCGGCCGCAGCTAAGCCGACCTTTCTGAAGAGCGGAGATATTGAGATCGACCATATCTCAATTCAGTTTTTCTATTGTCTTGCCATGCGACGCCAGGATTACAAATCCCGGGACTGAAGCCACAGCCATGACGAAGTTGTCCCCGCGGCGCACCTGCTTCACCCTGGAGGGTTGAGCAGAGTTGGCCCCGATCGCCTGAACACGCGCTGGGCGGAGATCGGTGGATCCTCTTCCGGTTGACGATTCTCGGGTCGCCCACAGCGGCCGGCGTTCGTCGGTTTGCGCATCAACGCAAGATCGCTCGGCCGGCCGCCTGATCGGCAGATTTCCTAAGGTGTTGAACCATGACGATAACCGCACGGCTTGCCAACTTCTGCGCAGGGGTCTCGTTCGAAACGCTCCCGCCCGAGGTGGCGCAACGTACCCCGCTACTGCTGCTCGATCTTGTTGGCAGCATCGTGCGGGCGCGTCAGGAGGCAGTGGTCGCTCCGCCGCTTTTGGCCGCCGTCCAGACGCTTGGCTTCGGAAAGGGCCAGGCGCGCGTTTTCGGCGACGCCGAGGGCTATGCGCCGGCTGGCTCGGCGTTCTTGAACGCGGCGCTCGGCCATGCCCTCGATTTTGACGACACTCATGCGGCGGGAACTCTGCACCCAGGCGCACCCGTCATTGCGGCTGCAATCGCTGCCGGAGAACTATGTCAGGCAACGGGTGCGGACGTGTTGGCGGGGATCGTGGCAGGTTACGAAACGGCTTGCCGCATCGCTTTGGCGCTTCCGGCAGGTGACCACTATGCGCGCGGCTTCCATCCCACCGCCACATGCGGCGCCTTCGGGGCTGCGGCCGCCGCTGGCCGCGTATTTGGGCTTGGCCCATCAGGCATCGAGCATGCGTTCGGCATCGCCCTCAGCCAGAGCGCAGGGAGCCTGCAGTTTCTAGTGAACGGTGGCTGGACCAAGCCGTTTCAGGTCGGCTGGGCGGCGCTTTCAGGGTTGATGGCTGCGACTCTGGCCCGCGAGGGATTTGTCGGCGCATCCGAGGCGATCGAAGGTCGCCACGGCTTTCTCCAGGGCCATGCTCCGTCACCAGATCCGGACCGTGTTGTCAGCGACCTTGGCAAGAGGTTCGAACTCATGGCGACAGCCATCAAGCCTTGGCCATCCTGCCGTTATGGCCATGCCGGTATCGACGCCATATTGGCATTGAGAAGCGAGTATGAATTGGCGCCTTCGGAAGTGGAAGCCGTCACCTATGGATTGTCGAATGCGGGTCTTCTGCTGGTAGGCGCGCCGGAGGCGAAAAAGCAGAATCCCCAAAACTTAGTCGATGCGCAGTTCAGCGGCCCCTTCGTCCTTTCCCTGGCCTTGGCCACCGGCGAAGTTACCTGGGACGGCTATGGTAAACTTCATGATCCGGTCGTCCGCGAGCTGCTACCCAAGGTGCGTTGCGTACACGATCCCGAGATCGAGGCAGAGTTCCCCACCAACATGTCCGGCAAGGTGACGATCGAGGCGCGGGGGCGGACGTTCGTGCGCAAAGTTATCGTGCCCCTCGGTGAACCATCCAACTTTCTAACGTTGCCCGCTCTACTGGAGAAGTTTCGGAGCCTAGCCACCCCGTTTCTCGGCGCGCATGCCGACCGGTTGGCGCAGGCGGCGCTGGATGTCGGACAACTGGACTGCATAACGCATCTCACCGGACTCGCGAGCGATAGGCAAGAGCGAGACACGGGGATGACAAACACATAGCCCGGCTAGGGATCGGCCGCGGTTATCCGGCGCCTGCCCCATCACAAAACGCCTTTGATTGCGGAGTTCGAGACGGGCCCCGGGGCGCTGGATCACAGAGGCCTGACGATTGGAGGCTACAGGGACACCGCTTGGCGCTTCGCGGTGTGGACCGTCGACGCAGGCCTGCAATTGGAAGAGGTCAACCAGGACAAGGCCGTATCGGCAAAGTACGCGAGCCGGGCAGGCCGGCTCGTCGCGTTCCTCGCCGATCGTGGGCACATCCCGCCGCCGCCGCGCGCCGCGGCGGAGATCGTCCGTCTAGGAATACCAGCGATCACCCGCCGTTCATCGTGGCCTGCCCCATCGGTCGGTCCCGGCCTCGTCCGGCTGGCCGAACCAGGCGTTCGCCGAGCTCAGGCTACGGCGCCGTTCGCCCAAAGAACTGAAGCGGCCTCCGCGGGGGTGCAGGCGCTTGGCCCCCGCGCCCCGCCTTTTGCCCGGCGAGGGCGCTACCCTGAGCGATGCGATTTCGCCGATTGGCCAATGCGACGCTAGCTTCGCTCGGCCCAAAGCCGCCCGACCTAGACTGGCCCTCGCAGCCAGTTTCTGCGGAGGCTTTCACTGTTGGGCGCAAGACATGACGGTCCGTGGGAGGCCGCAAACCGCATGCTGGACGCGGCGCGGCGCGATCCGCTCCGACGTCCGGTCGTCACCTCCTTCTTCGATCCCGAGACCGGCACGGCGAGCCATGTGGTGCGCGACCGCGGCTCCCGCGCATGCGCGATCATCGACAGCGTCCTCAACTTCGACCCGGCGACCGGGCGCACATCCACTGAGTCCGCGAAGGCGATCCGGGACTTCGTGGATGACGCTGGCCTTGAGGTGGCGTGGCAGCTTGAGACCCACGTGCACGCCGATCACCTGTCGGCCGCCCAGTGGCTGAAGTCCGCCCTGGGCGGTCAGATCGCCATCGGCGATGGGGTCGCGCGGGTCCAGGCGCATTTCTCGCCGATGCTCGGTCTCGAGCGCGCCGCCGCGACGGAGGTCTTCGACCACCTCTTCGGGGACGGCGAGACGTTCCACATCGGAGCGTTGCGCGCCATCGCGCTGGAGATCCCAGGGCATACGCCCGCCGACCTCGCCTACGTCATCGGCGACGCGGTGTTCGCGGGCGACATCCTCCTGATGCCCGACGCCGGGTCGGGGCGCGCGGACTTCCCCGGCGGCGACGCGGCGCAGCTGTATCGATCTGCCCGCCGGCTCCTAGGTCTGCCCGCGGAGGCGCGGATGTTCGTGGGCCACGACTACAGGGCTCCGGGCCGCGAGACCTGCGCCTGGGAGACGACGATCGGCGCCCAGCGCCGCGATAATATCCATCTGCGCGATACCGTGGACGAAGCCGCATTTGTCGCGCTGCGCACCGCGCGCGATCGGCAGCTGCGTGTTCCCCGCCTGATCTTCCCCGCCATGCAGACGAACCTGAGGGGGGGGCGTCTGCCCCCGCCGGAGGCGAACGGGGTGGCCTACCTCAAGATTCCGCTGAACGCGCCGTGGCCGACGGGGGAGCCCCGCACCGACGCCGTGCTCCCGCGCCGCCAACACAGGACCGCACCCCCATGAGCCCGACGACCGCACCCTTGCCCCTCGCCCCAACGCACGACGTTATCGTGGTCGGAGGCGGTTCGGCGGGCCTTGCGGCGGCCGCGAGCCTGCTGCGACGGCGCCCGGGCCTGAGCGTCGCCGTCGTCGAGCCCAAGGACCTGCACGACTACCAGCCGGGCTGGACCCTCGTCGGGGCCGGTGTATTCAGCCGCGCGGCGACGCAACGCCCCCTGCGCGGCCTCATGCCCCGAGGCGCGACCTGGATCCGCGCCTCGGTGAGTCGCTTCGAGCCCGAGCGCGACGGCGTCCTGCTCGACGACGGTCAGCGGCTGACCTACCGCGTGCTGGTCGCCGCGCCCGGTCTGCGCCTGGACTGGCGTGCCGTGGAGGGCTTGCCCCAGACGCTTGGGCGAAACGGTGTGACGTCCAACTACCTGGCTGAGCTCGCCCCCTACACCTGGGAGCTCGTCCAATCGCTGAAGCACGGACGGGCGCTGTTCACCCAGCCTCCCATGCCCATCAAATGCGCCGGCGCGCCGCAGAAGGCCGCGTACCTGTCCTGCGATCATTGGCGGAGGCATGGACGGCTGAACGCCATAAACGCTGAATTCCACACGGCCGCCCCGGTGCTGTTCGGCGTGCCGCACTACGTGCCGGCGCTCATGGCGTATGTCCAACGCTATGGCGTCGACCTCAACCTGAAGAGCCGCCTGATCGCCGTCGACGGGGACCGTCGGCAGGCCACGTTCGAGGTGACGGACGCCGAGGAGAGCGTGCGGCGCATCACCCGTCCCTTCGACATGCTGCACGTCTGCCCGCCCCAAACGGCGCCCGAGGTGGTGGCGTCGAGTCCGCTCGCGGACCAGGCTGGCTGGATCGATGTGGATCCCGACACCCTGCGTCACGTCCGGTATCCGAACATCTTCGGCCTCGGCGACGCCATCGGCGCGTCCAACGCCAAGACCGCGGCGGCGGCGCGCAAGCAGGCCCCTATCGTCGCCGAAAACGCGCTCGCGGTCCTCGACGGTCAAGAGCCCCGGTGCATCTACGACGGCTACGGTTCGTGCCCGCTCACGGTCGAGCGCGGGAAGATCGTGCTCGCCGAATTCGGCTACGGCGGCAAGCTGCTGCCCACCTTCCCACGCGCGCTGCTGGACGGGGACCGCCCGACCGCCCGGGCCTGGCTTCTGAAGGAGGGCGTTCTTCCCTTCATCTACTGGAACGGCATGCTGAAGGGGCGCGAATGGCTGGTGAGGCCGCGCCCGCTGCCGCTGGCGCGCCGCTAGCCGATGACGCTGTCCATCGCCCAGGATCTGCTGGGCCTCGCCTCCGGCGGCCTAGTGGGTTTCACGCTGGGATGTTTCGGGGGCGGGGGCTCGATACTCGCGGTCCCTCTGATGGTCTACCTGGTGAGGGTTCCCGATCCACACGTCGCCATCGGGACGAGTGCGCTGGCCGTCTCGGCCAACGCCGCGACGAACCTGCTCAGCCACGCCCGCAGCGGAACCGTCAAATGGCGCTGCGGCGCAGTGTTCGCCCTGGCGGGCGTCCTAGGGGCGGCCGTGGGTTCAACGGTCGGCAAGGGCGTGGATGGCCATCGGCTCCTCGCCCTCTTCGCCGGGTTGATGCTCGCGGTGGCGGTCCTGATGGTGCGGACGCGGTCCGGGGAAGGGGACCCGGCGGCGACCCTCAATCGGCGCAATGCGCCCAGGCTGGCGGCGATCGGCAGCATGACCGGCGCCCTGTCGGGCTTCTTCGGGATCGGGGGCGGCTTCCTGATCGTGCCCGGCCTGATGGTCTCCGCGCGGATGCCTATTCTATTCGCGGTGAGCTCTTCGCTCATTTCGGTGGCCGCGTTTGGGCTGACGACGGCGCTGAACTATGCGCTCGCCGGGTGGGTCGACTGGGAGCTGGCGGCCCTGTTCCTGGCGGGCGGGGCCGCTGGGGGCTTCGTCGGAGCGAGGCTGACCCAGGTCATCTCCCTGCGGTCTGGCCGCCTGAACCTGGTCTTCGCCGGATTGATCGTCCTCGTCGCCGGCTGGATCCTGTTCCGCAGCTTCGACAGGTGACATCTGGCCGTCGGTGCTGCTGTCGGCCGCGTCAGGCCCTCTTTGGAGCGCCGCTTCGAGTTCGGCTGGATTTGCCCGTCGCCCTCCTGACGGTCAGCCGCCTGCGTCGGCACTATGGAGCGATCGTCCTGGCGCTGGGCGTCGCTCTGTTCGTAGGGCTCTTCCTCGCCGGCCTCATAACGCGCCTGCCCATGAACGACTTCGTCGTCGCCATCTTAGCGCCGGCGGCGCCCTTCCTGACGTGGACCATCCGAGAATACTATCGACAGCGCGACACCGCCGACCAACTTGACGAAGTCCGCAAAGCCGAGGTAGCGCTTTGGGACCAAGCGCGGGCTGGCCTTTGCGTCGTCGACGACTGCCTCAGTCGGTCCCGCGAGTTCCAGATGCGGGCGGACTTGGAGGATCAGATGAACGCCGGCGCCGCCGAGCGCATGCGTGAACTGGGTCTCGACCCTGGCGTCCCCGAACGCGAGCCAGAGCCGACAGCCTAATGCAACCATTGACGCGAGACTTGATTGAGAACGGGGCGCTGACCGAAGGCGCCGCTTGCGATTTCAAGTCCAAGCTCGACCTCAATGACGCCCGCGCCAAGAGCAATTTGATCGATGACGTCGTGGCGTTTCTGAACAGTGGCGCCGGTCGGATCATCGTCGGTGTCGAGGAGCGCGGCGGCGCATTTCATGCCTACCGGCCAATCACCGGCGATCGCGACAAGGTCGCCCTGCGGCTACTGTCGGTGATCCAGGACAACGTCGAACCGACGCCGCTTCGCGTCGAGGCGCGGACGATGGAGGTGGACGATGGTTTTGTGATCGACATCGTCCTGCCCGAGCACCGGCTACGCCCCTACCAGAACAAGATCACCGGCGGCTTCCAAATCCGAACGGGAGCCAAAAACCGCGCACTGCCCCGCGATGCAATTCAGGCCATGTTCGTGAAATGCGAAACCTATGAGGCCGACCTTCTTCGGATGATCGAGGAGGAAGAGGCCCGCTTGGCAGCGCGGGACATCTTGCTGGTGGATGGACCATCGCTCCAGGTCAGCATCTTGCCCCTTGAACACTATCAGAGAGGCATTCCGAGTTTCGACAGGGGCCACGGACGCCTAAAGGCGGCGCCGTTCTTCCACGACAGGGGCTCTGCGGTATTCAAGGGGTGCGAAGGAGGGCACGAGGCGCTCTACGGGACCATGAGCGGTAGGGCGATAGAGCGGCTGTTCATTGGCAATACCTGGTTTTTCCACGCCCATGCCGTCCACCCGATCGGCAGCGATTCAGAGCGCGTGAAAATCTATGAATTGCAGGCCCAGATCGCGGCCTATCTCGAAGACCTCGGCGCGCTGATCGAGGGTGAGGCGCTCCACGGCCCGTTCTGCATCATGTTGGCGATCCGCAATCTTGGCCGGTCGGACAAGCTGGCTTGGGCGTTTCCCTCGAACCAGAGCGTGACTTTGCCGCGCCCCATGCTTGCCGAGCAGGTGGCCTCTGCCGACCTGGCCCAATCGTTCTACGATCTGGTTCGGCGCGCGTCGATCTACGGCTGAGACCCGACGACATCACTTCGATGTCCGGCTTCTCTGGGTCATGCTCCATTGTCGGAACCACCCGAGAGCGTCGCCGATGCGCCGATGCCCGTCGCCTGCTTGTATTCGGCCCACGCGCGATCCAGTTCAGTGCGCCGGCGCTTATAGACGCCTGGAAGCGGGAGCGGCGCGCTCTCGACGGCGGCATTGTAGTCGGCCATCGCTTGCGTGATATCGCCCAGTGGGTAGTCACGGCCCCGCGCGGCCGACAGCCTCAGGCGGATAGCGTCCATGGACGCCGCGGACCGAAGGTGTGCAAAGGCCGCGCCGAGCACATCCGACGATAATAGGAAAACGCCAAAGGCCAGCACGATGCGTGCGGCGATCACATGTGTGCTCCCGTTCAGCTGTGGGGCGAAGGCAAGCCAAGCGACGACCAGGCCCACCATCCCGAAGAACATCCCGAGCAGCATGAACTCGCCGCTCCGCCGCTGAAGGTCGGCGGTGAAGAACGCCGACTCGTCGACCATCTCGGCGATGCGTGTCGTTCCGGCCGGGGCCGTTGTCGCGAAATAGTCCGCCACGGACATCGGCGCGAGCTTGGAGACTGGCGCGGCGAACCCAGCCTGGATCACGCTCAGCTCAGCGACATCTTCGCCCAAACCACGGATCACCAGGAGCAGGCGACGAGCTTGATCACCCGCTCCCCGGTGGCGGCGATAGTACATGTCACAGACGAGCCAAACGGACAGCACGACCACGCCGATCCCCGCGAGGACGAGCAGGTGCTCGCCATCGTTCGAGAACACCGATGCCGCAGCGACCAGCGCGACCAAGAACTGGAGCGCAAGGCTCCACCCCCGGAGGACTTCCGCCCGGCTGAGTTCGGCTCGCTGATGGGTCAGTAGTCGATTGATGACGGCCAGATCAGCCATGGGGTGCCTTCAGGACGTCGGTGATGAAGAGGGTCTTCCCCGCCGTATAGGCCTCAAGGTCACCATCAGACGTGGCGGCGAGATGCCTTTTTAGATCCTCATAGGCTCGCGCCAACCTCGGATTCGCCCGAAGCTCATCACGGAACCGGAGCAAGTCTCGCCACTGGCGGCCATCTATGACGGTCAAATGGAGGTTGATCGGCGGGT
>FSWM01001044.1_pt1 | contig 10823 bp, 8 predicted proteins | sample 1637841 | NCBI WGS metagenome assembly FSWM01 (sample SAMEA3914789, study PRJEB12502) | metagenome | biome: forest; material: soil | place: Canada | collected 2011-07-03 | depth 0.3 m | reverse complement strand
TGCGGGCTTTCAGGATGAAACTGAGAGGCCTTATCCCCTCATCCTCCCCTTCGCTTCGCGAACGGGCCCCTCCTTCTCCCCATGGGAGAAGGTAGGTTCGACCATCCCGCCCTAGCCCATAAGCCCAAACGCAAACTGGCCCGCCTCATCGGAAGCGGGCCAGTTCAAAAAGCGCCGGACTAAGGCGTTTTAGCGCGACGCGAGCACCGAGGCCTGGCGTGGCGCGGCGGTCGCGACGGCCGGGGCGGCGTTCGCCCTGGCGAGGGCGTCGGCGACGGAATCGCGGACGCAAGGATCGCGCTCATAGACGGCGAACACGTCGTCGGAATAGGCCTGTTTGCAGGCCTTGAAGGCCGCATCGCCGATCGCGGCGCGGACTTGGGTCGGGGACTTGTCGAGCGTGGAAACCTTGACTTCGGCGGCGTTGGCGGCGGTGGCCAGGAAGGCGACGCTCAGTATAGCGGCTGCGGTACGGAACATGATGGTTCTCCAGAAAGAGACATGAGAGGAATCTTTCCAGACGCTTCCTTGCCGGCCTGTTGTGGCTGGCGCCTCGTCCGGCCCATCGTGGGCGCCGGCTCGGGGTAAACCGTGACACGTAATCTAAACGCTGTCTAAATCTGCCTTTCGATCTAAACGATGTCAACATCAAATTTCGCAAGGTGGCCGAAAATCGACCAAACCAGGGCGCCGCATCGGTGATCGCGCTCGACAGCGCCGGGCCGACACCCGAAGATCGCGGCGAAAACCCGGCGCGAAGGCGACGCTCGGAACCAGGGGAAAAATCCGATGCTGACGCTCTATCACTGCTCGGACGCGCGCTCCTTCCGCCCGCTGTGGGCGCTGGAGGAGCTGGGCCTGGTCTATCAGCTCAAGATGCTGCCGTTCCCGCCGCGGGTGCTGGCGCGCGACTATCTGACCATCAATCCCCTCGGCACCGTCCCGACCTTGCTCGACGACGGCGTCCGAATGACGGAGTCGGCGGCGATGATCCAGTACCTGGCCGCCCGCCACGGCGACGGAAGACTGGATGTGCCGCCAAATGATCCACGCTATGGCGCCTATCTGAACGGGCTGCACTTTGGCGAGGCGACCCTGACCTTTCCCCAGACCCTGGTGCTGCGCTATTCGCGGCTCGAGCCGGAAGATCGCCGCCTGCCCCAGGTGGTCGACGACTATCGCCGCTGGTTCCTGGCCCGCCTGCGCGCCGTCGATAGCCAGGTGGCCAGCCAGCCCTATCTGTGCGGCGAGGACTTCACCGGCGCCGACATCTCCGTCGGCTACGCCCTGCTGCTGGCCCAGACCCTGGGCCTGGACGAGTCTTTTCCCGAGGCCGTCAGCGCCTATTGGGACCGGTTGAAAGGCCGCGAGGGCTATCGCAGGGCTCGGCGCGTCCAGGCCCAGGCGGCCAGCGAACAGGCGGTGGACGGCGCCCAGGCGACGGATCTGCTGAACCGGTGAGGCTCACTACGGTGGGGCGGCGCGCCCCCACGCCGCCCGGACCCCGTCCAGGGTCTGCACAGACTCGGCCAGCAGGTTTAGCGCTACGCGGCGCACCGGCTCGCGGTCGGCTTCGTCGGGCAGGTATTCCACCGGCGACTTACCGTCGACCCGGGCCAGCAACAGGCCCGGCAGCAAGCTTGCGGCGCGCGCCTCGATCTGGCTGTGCGGCTCCCAGTCCACATGGGCCAGATAGGCGCTGGCCAGGGCGTCGAAACTGGCGTTCAACGCCGCGGCGGCGTCCGGAACCACCCGCTGTTTGAGCAGCAGGTGATTGAGGCAGAAGGCCAGGTCAAAAGCCGGATCGCCCCACCAGGCGGTCTCGGCGTCGAGAAACACCGGGCCGTCTGGCCCCATCAGGATGTTCTTGGGGCTGACATCGCCGTGGACCAGGGCGAGGCGCAGGCCGGCGGTGCGCTCAACCAGGGCGCTCAGGGCCGCCGCCGCCTCCGGCCGGCGACGCCCGGCGGCCAGCAGATAGGGATCCAGCCTCAGGGCGTGGAAATAGGCGTCGGTGGCGAAACGCGCCGCGACCTCGGGGTCGCCCGCGGTGGCGGCATGGATACGGCCGAGCGCGCGGCCGACCGCAGAGGCGAAATCCACGTCGACGCGGCCGGCCAGAAGTTCAGCCTTCCACAGGGGGTGCTCGGCCGGCTCCAGAAACGCCATGGCGAACACCCCGAGCTCGGCGTCGCGGGCGATCAATCTGGGCGCCAGGCCCGGGAACCACGCCCCCACGGTCTCGAACCAGCGCCATTCGTAAAGATTGCGCTCCACCGGCGCGGTCCAGTCGTCGGCGACCCGCAGCTTGGCCAGGGCGCGCTTGAGGCAGTAGGCGCGTCCGCCGCTGTCCAACCGCCAGATGTCGGACGACACCCCACCGGACAGGGCGGTCCACCGCCCGGTCTCGCCGGGTCGGATCAGGCTCGCGGCACGGGCGAAGGCTTCAAGCTCGGCGTCGATGCTCATGAACCGATCAGCCGCTTTCCCGGAGCCTCTGTTTATGGACTGAGGTTTATAGACCGGGTCACAGCGCGCGCGAAAGCCATCCTCGGAACGCGCGCCCCCGGAACGCCAGACTGGCTGGGCCGTTGAGCCTGCGCCGTCATGGAGCGCTCCGAATGATCCGTCGTCGTCTCTTTTTTTTCGCCCCCGCATGAGCAAGCCGCCGAAGACGCCGCGCCCGACCCAGCGCGCCGAAATCCTCAATGGCCGCCGTCAGCTGAAGATGGCCCGCTCGGCCCACGCCTATGTGCGCGGCTCGACGGTGAAATTCTACGAATGGCTGGACACGGCGGCCGGCAAGCGCCTGCCCCACGGCCCGGCGGTGTGGATCTGCGGCGACTGCCATGTGGGCAATCTGGGCCCGGTGGCCGACGCCCGTGGCCGGGTGGCGTTCCAGATCCGCGACCTGGACCAGACGGTGATCGGCAATCCCGCCCACGACCTGATCCGCCTGGGCCTGTCCCTGGCCATGGCCGCGCGCGGCTCGGACCTGCCCGGCGTGACCACAGCGCGCATGCTTGAGGCGATGATCCAGGGCTATGCCGAGGCCATGGACGACCGGGCCGATGATGAGACCGAGACCGCCCGTCCGCCTCGCTCCGTGACCAGCCTGCTGCGCCAGGCGGTGCGGCGGAAATGGAGCGATCTGGCCGCCGAGCGCCTGGACGACGTCTCGCCCACCATTCCGCTGGGCCCGCGCTTCTGGGCCCTGTCGGCCGACGAACGGCGCCAGATCGAGGCCCTTGTAGCGACCCCGCAACTGCACGACCTGATCACCTCGCTGAAGACCAGGGACAAGAGCGACGCCGTCACGCTCCTGGACGCGGCCTATTGGATGAAGGGCTGCAGTTCGCTCGGTCGGTTGCGCTATGCCGCCCTCGCCGGGGTGGGAGACGAGGACCATCGGGCCGGCGGCCTGTGCCTGTTGGACATCAAGGAGGCGACCGCCGCCGCCGCGCCGCGCGCGCCCCATGTCAGCATGCCGCGCGACAATGCTCAGCGCGTGGTGGAAGGCGCCCGCCACCTGTCGCCCAATCTTGGCCGGCGCATGCAGGCCGCGCGGCTGAACGACCGGGCCGTCGTCGTGCGCGAACTGATGCCCCAGGACCTGAAACTGGACATGGAGCAGCTGACCCAGAAACAGGCCATGCGTGCAGCGCGCTATCTCGCCAAGGTGGTCGGCGTGGCGCACGCCCGCCAGATGGATCTGGCCGGACGCGCCGAATGGGGCGCCGCCCTGACCCGCAATGGCTCCAAGACGCTCGACGCGCCGTCCTGGCTGTGGAGCAGCGTCGTCGACCTGGTCGCCGACCACGAGGCCGCCTATCTGGAGCACTGCCGGCGCTATGCGCTGCAAGCGGCGGCTTAGAGCCGGGGCGCGCCCCGGCTATTTGCCCTTGCCCGCCTATTTGCCCTTGAACGCCGCCGGGCGCTTTTGCAGGAAGGCCGCGACGCCTTCGCCGAAATCCTCGGTCTTGCCGGCGATGCGCTGGGCCGACCGCTCATAGTGCAGCTGTTCAGCCCAGGTAGCGTCCAGCGAGGCCCACACAGCCTTGCGGATCAGGCCGATGGCCATGGGGCCGGCGGCCAGCTGGCGGGCCAGGCCCAGGGCCGTGGACATCAGGTCGGCGTCGGGAACCACGCGATTGACCAGGCCCCATTCCAAGGCCTGGGCCGACAGGATCTTTTCGCCCAGCAGCATCATCTCCATGGCCCGCGCCTTACCGATCATGCGCGGCAGGATGTAGGTCGAGCCCCCGTCCGGCACCAGGCCGATGCGGCGGAAGGCTTGCAGGAAATAGCCGCTCTCGCCGCAGACGATCAGGTCGCCCATCAGGCCGATCGAGCAGCCGACGCCGGCGGCCGCGCCATTGACCGCGGTTACCACCGGGATCGGCAGTTCGCGGATCACGCTGACCATGGGGTTATAGATCGTCTCCAGCGCCGCGCCTGCGTCGGGCTTGCCGTCGGCGTCCAGCTTGCCGCCGCCGGGGCCGGCCTGCAGGTTGGCGCCCGAACAGAAGCCGCGCCCTTCGCCGGTGATCACCACCGCGCGCTTGGCCTCGGGACCGATCGCCGCCGCCTTCAGCGCATCGCCCAGTTCGGCGCCCATCTCCACGCTGGCGGCGTTCATGGTCGCGGGATCTGACAGGGTGATGATGGCAACGTCGCCGTCGGCCGTCAGCTTGATCTTGTTGTAGCTCATGGGCTGTTCCTCCGAGGACCGTGCAGCCCGTTACGCTGGGCGCTGATCGGCCGATCCCTGGGTATAGCCCAGCCTTACGTTAAGTTCGTCAAGCAGCCTGATGGCCGCTTCGGGCAGAACCGTGCCTGGCTGGAACACCGCCGCGACGCCGTCGTCATACAGCGCCTTGAGATCCTCGTCCGGAATCACGCCGCCGACCACGATCATGATGTCCGGCCGGCCGAGCTTGGCCAGCTCCTGTTTCAGCTCCGGCACCAGGGTCAGATGGCCGGCGGCCAGGGAGCTGGCGCCCACCACATGCACGTTCTTGGCCACCGCCTCGCGGGCGGTCTCCGCCGGCGTCTGGAACAGGGCGCCCACATCGACGTCGAAGCCCAGATCGGTGAAGCCGGTGGCGATCACCTTCTGGCCGCGGTCATGGCCATCCTGGCCCATCTTGGCGACCATGACGCTGGGCGCGCGCCCATCGGCTTGGCGGAAGGCGTCGACCATGGCCCGGGCGCGGGCGATCTTGGGCGTCTCGCCGGCCTCGGCGGCATAGACATTGCGCAGCAGCTTGATCTCGGCCTGATGGCGGCCGAACACCTGTTCCAGGGCCAGGCTGATCTCGCCCAGGGTGGCCTTGGCGCGGGCGGCGTTGACCGACAGTTCCAGCAGGTTGCCGTTGGAGCGCGCGCCGGCCTCCAGCGCCGCCAGGGCGGCCTCGGTGGCGGCCGGATCGCGCTCGGCCTTCAGCTGGGCCAGTTTTTCCAGCTGCTGGGCGCGGACCGAGGCGTTGTCGACCTTGAGCACGGCGATGTCGTCGGGCGCTTCGGGCCGGTAGCGATTGACCCCGACCACGGTCTGCTGGCCGCTGTCGATGCGCGCCTGGGTGCGGGCGGCGGCTTCTTCGATGCGCAGCTTGGGAATGCCCTGCTCGATGGCCTTGGCCATGCCGCCCAGGGCCTCGACCTCCTCGATATGGGCCAGGGCGCGCCGGGCCAGGTCGTGGGTCAGGCGCTCCACATAATAGGAGCCGCCCCAGGGGTCGATGGTCCGGGTCAGGCCGCTCTCAAGCTGCAGGAACAGCTGGGTGTTGCGGGCGATGCGCGCCGAAAAGTCGGTGGGCAGGGCGATGGCCTCGTCCAGCGAATTGGTGTGCAGGCTCTGGGTCTGGCCATTGGTCGCGGCCATGGCCTCGATCACCGTGCGCGGCACATTGTTGAACACGTCCTGGGCCGCCAGGGACCAGCCGCTGGTCTGGGTGTGGGCGCGCAGGGACAGGGAGCGCGAATCCTTGGGAGCGAAATGCTGGCGCATCAGCCGCGCCCACAGCAGGCGCGCGGCCCTCTGCTTGGCCACCTCCATGAAATAGCTCATGCCCGAGGCCCAGAAGAAGGACAGGCGCGGCGCGAACACGTCCACATTCATGCCCGCCGCCACCCCGGCGCGCACATAGTCGATCCCATCGGCCAGGGTATAGGCCAGCTCCAGGTCCAGCGAGGCGCCCGCCTCCTGCATGTGATAGCCGCTGATCGAGATGGAGTTGAAGCGCGGCGTCTCCTTGGCCGTATAGGCGAAGATGTCGGAGATGATCCGCATGGAGGGCGCCGGCGGGTAGATATAGGTGTTGCGGACCATGAACTCCTTGAGGACGTCGTTCTGGATGGTCCCGGACAGCTTGGCGTGCGGCACGCCCTGTTCCTCGGCCGCCACGATATAGAGGGCCAGGATCGGCAGCACCGCGCCGTTCATGGTCATGGACACGCTCATCTGGTCCAGCGGAATGCCGCTGAACAGGGTGCGCATGTCGAGGATCGAATCGATGGCCACGCCCGCCATGCCCACGTCCCCGCTCACCCGCGGATGGTCGCTGTCATAGCCGCGGTGGGTGGCCAGGTCGAAGGCCACCGACAGGCCTTTTTGCCCCGCCGCCAGATTGCGGCGATAGAAGGCGTTGGAATCCTCGGCCGTGGAGAAGCCCGCATATTGGCGGATGGTCCACGGATTGGTCACATACATGGTCGGATAGGGGCCGCGCAGGAACGGCGCCAGCCCCGGATAGCCGTCGATGAAATCCAGGCCCGCCACGTCCGCCGCGTCATAAGACGGCTTGACCGCGACCCCTTCGGGGGTTTCCCAAACGGGTTGGGGCTCGCCCGAAGGCGCCGCGACCAGGGCTGGCGTGGCCGCATCGAAGGCCAGGGCGGCGAAGTCGGGGAAGGCGCTCATGAGCGGGGCTCCTCGAACGGTGCGGACAGGCGAACGGCGGTGAGCGCGACGGCCTGGGTGTCGGGTCCGGGCAGCCGGGCGGAGGGCGCCTGCGCCTTGACCGGTGCCGGGGTTTCGACCGCCACATCCACCGCCTGGGCGTTGGGGAACACGGTGACGCCGAGGATCTTGTCGGTCTTGGCGGCGATGGCCGCGCGCCGCGCCTCCAGCGTCCTGGCCGCTTCGCCGGCGATGGCGCCCGAGATGAGGGCCTGGGCCAGGCCGCCCTGGGCTTCGATGGCCTGGAACGCCGCCCAGCCATCGCGGGCGATCTGGTCGGTCAGGGCTTCGAGGAAGCCGGCGCCGGCCGACGGGTCGGAGACGCGACCGAGATTGGCCTCCTCCATCAACACCAGCTGGGTGTTGCGGGCCTGGCGGCGGGCGAAGGCGGTGGGCAGGCCGATGGCGTCGGTGAAGGCGCCCAGCAGCACCGCGTCCGCCCCGCCCACCGCCGCGCCAAAACCGGCCGAGGTCAGGCGCAGCATATTGGTCCAGGGATCGGCCTGGGTCAGCATGCGCCGGGACGAGCGGGCCTCGATCCGCGCCGGGGCCTTCGAGCCCAGGGCGCCGGCGAGCCGCGCCCAGATCCGCCGGGCGGCGCGCAGCTTGGCGATGGTGATGAAATAGTCGCCGTCGGCGGCGAGCCCCAGCACGATGTGCGACAAGCCCTGCTCCGCCGAAACCCCGGCCCGGGCCAGCGCCTTGGCGTAGGTCACGACGCTGGCGGCCATGAAGCCCAGCTCCTGCGCCTCGCCGCCCCCGGCCTCATGCACCACCTGGCCCGAGGCCAGGAACAGGCCGGCCTTGGGATAGGTCTCCACCAGGCGCGCGGCCACGGTGGCGGCCGAGATCAGGTGGCTTTCGATGGGGCCGGGACTTGCCCCCGTCGCCGCCAGGGCGCCCAAGGGATCCAGGTGAAAATTGAGCAGGGCGTTGGGCGAGGCCTTGGCCGCGGCGCCGAGCCAATCGGCGGCCTTGGGGCCGAGAAAGCCGGCGTCCAGCGCGATCGGCGCCAGTTCCAGCACCACCCCATCGAGCACGGCGGCGAGGCCATCGGCCCCGCCGATCGCAATCCCACCGGCGCCGTCCGGGTCGATCGCCACCACCGCCGAGGCGGCGGCGCCTTCAAGATCGGCCAGGATCTCGCCATGGGCGCGGGCCGGGTCGGGATGGGCCACGCGCACGCGCAGGTCCCAGGGCCGTTGCGGATCGCGGGCGCCCAGCGCCAGCGGTTCGGGCGACAGGGCCTCCGCATAGAGGGGCTGGATTTCGAGACCGCTGGCGGTGTGGCTGACCAACCGTTCCTCGAACGGCGCCCCGTCGATGGTCTTGGCCACCAGGGCCAGCCACTGGTCGCGGGTGGCCGCCTCGAAGCCGTCGGCCAGGGCGATCACATCCTCGCTCATCACGGGCCAGCCCATATCAGACGAACTCCACCAGGACCTCGTCGGCGGCGACATTGTCGCCGGCCTTGGGCCCCACCGACTTGACCACGGCTTCATGCTCGGCGCGGATGATGTTCTGCATCTTCATGGCCTCGATCACGCAGACCACCTCGCCCTCGCGCACGGTCTGGCCGGCGGCCACGTCCATGGACACCACCAGGCCCGGCATGGGCGAGATGACGAGCTTGGACGTGTCGGCCTTCTGCTTTTCCGGCAACCGGTCGTGCATGTCCGAGGACAGGGGCGTCAGCACCAGCACCCGCTCGCGCGCGGCGCGGTGGCGGATGACGAAACCCTCGGCGGCGGGCATGACGTCCACGGTGAAGGGATCGCCGCCGAGCACGCCGCGGAACTGGCCCCGGCCCGGCCGCCACTCGACCTGGGTCAGGCGCAGGGTGCGGCCCTCTTCGGTCAGTGTGACTTCCAGGGCGTCGCCCGCATCGGCCACGGTCACGGCGCGGCGGGTCTTGCCCACCACCACCGACCATTCGGTGCGGGTCAGGGGACCAGCCAGGCCATTGCCCACCTGCCGGGCCCGGGCCGCCAGTTTGCGCTGCATGAACACGGCCGAAACGGTCAGGGCGTCAATCTGAAAGGCGGTGGGCGCCACCCCATGGAAGCCGTCGGGAAACTCGTCGACGATATAGTTGGTCGAGATCTCGCCCGACTGGAACCGGGGCTGGTCCATGACCGCGGCCAGGAACGGCACATTGTGGCCCAGGCCCTGGATATGGAAATCCTCCAGCGCCCGGCCCATGCCGGCTATGGCCCCCGCCCGGGTCGGCGCCCAGGTGCAGAGTTTGGAGATCATCGGGTCGTAGAACATCGAGATCTCGTCGCCCTCGCGCACCCCGGCGTCGTTGCGGACCGTATAGGTCGCCTTCTCGCCCTCGATGGGGGGGTCGTAGCGCACCAGCCGGCCGATCGAAGGCAGGAACTTGCGATAGGGGTCCTCGGCATAGATGCGGCTCTCCACCGCCCAGCCGTTGATCTTCAGGTCGCCTTGCGCAAAGGCCAGGGCCTCGCCGAAGGCCGACCGCATCATCTGTTCGACCAGGTCCAGGCCGGTGATCAGTTCGGTGACCGGATGCTCGACCTGCAGGCGGGTGTTCATTTCCAGGAAATAGAAGCTCTTGTCCTGGCCGGCGACGAACTCGACCGTGCCGGCGCTGTCATAATTGACCGCCTGGGCCAGGGCCACGGCCTGGGCGCCCATGGCCGCGCGGGTCGCCTCGTCCAGCAGGGGCGACGGGGCTTCTTCGATGACCTTCTGGTTGCGGCGCTGGATCGAGCATTCGCGCTCGAACAGGTGCACCACATGGCCGTGCTTGTCGCCCAGCACCTGGATCTCGATATGGCGCGGGCTTTCGATGAACTTCTCGATGAAGATGCGGTCGTCGCCAAAGGCGCCCTTGGCCTCGGCGCGCACGGCGGGGAAACCCTCCTCCACGTCCTTGCGGTTCCAGGCGACCCGGATGCCCTTGCCGCCGCCCCCGGCCGAGGCCTTGATCATCACCGGATAGCCGATCTCCTCGGAGATCCTGATGGCGTGGGCGGTGTCGTCGATCTCGCCGATATGGCCGGGCACGCACGAGACCCCGGCGGCGGCGGCGAACTTCTTGGATTGGATCTTGTCGCCCATGGCCTGGATGGCGTGGGGATTGGGGCCGATGAAGACGATGCCCTCGTCGGCGCAGCGTTGGGCGAACTCGGCCTTTTCCGACAGAAAACCGAAACCGGGATGCACAGCCTCGGCGCCCGTCTGCTTGCAGGCGTCGATGATCTTGTCGGCCACCAGATAGGATTGATTGGCCGGCGCCGGGCCGATGAACACGGTTTCGTCGGCCATTTCCACAGCCAGGCTGTCGGCGTCGGCCTCGGAATAGACCACCACCGTCTTAACCCCCAGGCGGCGGCAGGTCTTGATGATGCGAACCGCGATCTCGCCCCGGTTCGCAATCAGAATCTTGGAAAACATCAGGCCTTTAGCTCCACACCGTCACCCCCGCGCAGCGCCGACCCGGCGCTTCGACGGCAGGGCGCACCCTATAGAGCCCTCGCCGCTACGGCAGTCAAACGGGGGGTGGGGCAGCTGTCGAACGGGATGTTGTTTGAACCACGAAGGACACAAAGGACACGAAGGACTGAGCGAGGGCCGGCGCGAAAAGCGAAACTCGCACTCTATGCTCGACTTCGTGTCCTTTGTGTCCTTTGTGGTTTCAATGGGCTAGCCAACCGACCCGGCAGGCCAGACCTGCAGCTTGCCGGGGACAGGTAAACTGTCCCCTCAACCCGCCCTAGCCTGTCGCCGGTTCCAACAGCGTCGTGCGGACACCAAGCTTTTCGGCGGCCGTCGCCAGGCGCTTGTCCAGGGTCACGAGGACAAGGTCAGCGCGTCGGCAAGCGGCCGCGTGAAG
>FSWM01000957.1_pt1 | contig 10831 bp, 11 predicted proteins | sample 1637841 | NCBI WGS metagenome assembly FSWM01 (sample SAMEA3914789, study PRJEB12502) | metagenome | biome: forest; material: soil | place: Canada | collected 2011-07-03 | depth 0.3 m | reverse complement strand
GGAACAGGCCAAGGCCGGCCGCATCCACATCCTCGGCGAAATGGCCAAGGCCATCTCCGGCGCCCGCGAGGAAATCGGCGAATATGCGCCGAAGATCGAAACCATCTCGATCCCCACCGACAAGATCCGCGACGTGATCGGCACCGGCGGCAAGGTGATCCGCGAGATCGTGGCCACCACCGGCGCCAAGGTCGACGTCAACGACGAGGGCATGATCAAGGTCTCGGCCAATGACGGGGCCAAAATCAAGGCGGCCATCGACTGGATCCGCTCGTTGACCTCGGAACCGGAAGTCGGCGCGATCTACGACGGCAAGGTCGTGAAGGTGGTCGATTTCGGCGCCTTCGTGAACTTCTTCGGCGCCAAGGACGGCCTGGTCCACGTCAGCCAGATCAGCAACGAGCGGGTGTCCAAGCCCTCGGACGTGCTGAGCGAAGGCCAGATCGTCAAGGTCAAGCTGATGGGCTTCGACGACCGCGGCAAGACCAAGCTGTCGATGAAGGTCGTCGACCAGACCACCGGCGAAGACCTGACCAAGAAGGAGCCGGTGGACGCGGCTGAATAGGCTGGTCCATTTCGGATCTTGATTTCGAACGGGCGGCCTGGCGACAGGCCGCCCGTTCTCGCTTGTACGTCAGTTGTTACGCATCTTGTTTTGGGCTGTGGCGGCGCCCGCCGTGGACGAGCTTCTGTCGGTGACGCGCAGGTTGTTCTGCACGTGCTTCACTCCAGAGACCTCTTCGATGCAGTCCTCGGCGCGGCGCTTCGCCCGGCGATCCTCCACCGTGCCGGTCAGGGTGACCTCGCCGGCTTTGACCTGAACGTCGATTTCAGAGGCGTCCAGATGAGGATCGTCGGACAGGCGATCGCTCACGTCCTCGCGAATCCGATCATCCGAGCGGGCATAGTTCTTTGGGCCACGACCGCGGTGCAGGCCGGTCTGGTCCTCGCGGCCTTCGGCGATATTCGAGAGGTAGCGATTCTCGGCGCCAAAGCCTCCGCCGCGTTCAGCGCCATAGCCGCCGCGGCGACCCATTTGACCCTGATCCTGCCGGCCGCTTCGGCCCTCGCCATAGCGACCTGTCTGGGCGCCCTGGGAAAAGCCATACTGGTTTTCGTAGATCGGGCCGGTCTCTCCGCCTGTCAGGTCGCTTGACGAACGGTAGTCGCGCTCGCCGTGGCGGCTGCGATCCATGGCGTAGTCGGACCGGTGTCCCTGCCCATAGTCGCCGTACGGATCGCCACCGGACCAGTCGCCCGAACGGGGCGAAAACGACCGCTGTTCGCGATCATGGTCGTCGTCGTCGCGGCCCCTCATGCGATCGCGGCCGCGGTCCCGGTCGTAGTCGCCGTCATTGCCGAACCAGCCGCCACGGCCATAGCCGGCCTGCCGGTCGCGATCCTCTGCACTATATCTTGGGTTGGCCATTGGTATTCTCCAAGCATTGGTTGTAATTTGTTGTTGCAGTCCATTGGACTGAGAGACGGCCACGCCCTGGGATGCAACCGCCCGCACCTCCAACCATCCGGACGCTTGGAAGTTTCAACTTGACTGGTGAAACATTTCGACTGGCTTGTTCGCCCCTGGAGAACCAGCGCCCGCGCACCTACCTCTGCTGTCTGAGCAAGGAGCCGTGTCATCGCCAGAGCCCGCGCCCGCATCGCCGAGACCCGTTACCGGGTCGATCTGAAGGCCGGCCATCATAGCCTTGTGGCCGATGAGCACACCGATCTCGGCGGTCAGGACGCCGGGCCCGCGCCCTACGAACTGCTCCTCGCAGCGCTCGGGGCCTGCACCTCGATTACGCTCAAGATGTATGCCGAGAAGAAGCATTGGCCGCTGACGGCGATCGACGTCAGCCTGATCTTCACTCGCGAAGGCGAGGACGGCCGGATCGAACGGATTCTCACGCTCGAGGGCGACCTGGACGACGCTCAGCGGGCGCGGCTGGCGGACATCGCCGAGCGGACGCCTGTGACCCTGACCTTGAAGTCTGGGGTCAAAATCGACACACGACTGAAATGAGCCGAGGGGAGCGGAAATGACCACCCAGGTGTTCGACTTCACCGGCGCGCGGGGGCACCAGCTGTCGGGCCGCCTGGACCTGCCGGACGGGCCGATCCTGGCCTACGCCCTGTTCGCGCACTGCTTCACCTGCACCAAGAATTCCCTGGCGGCGACGCATATTTCGCGGGCCCTCAACGGGCGCGGCATCGCCGTGCTGCGGTTCGATTTCTCGGGCCTCGGGCAAAGCCAAGGCGCTTTCGCCGACTCGACCTTCAGCGGCGACGTAGCCGACCTGATCGAGGCCGCCCGAGCCATGGAGGCGGCGGGGATCGCGCCCCACCTCCTGTTCGGCCACAGCCTGGGCGGGGCGGCGGTTCTGACGGCGGCGCCTGAGCTTCCTGGCCTGAAAGCGGTGGCGACGATCGGCGCGCCATTCGACATAACGCATGTGGCTCGCCAGTTCGGCGACGCCCTGCAGGCGATCCTGGACGATGGCGAGGCGGAGGTAACGCTGGGCGGACGGCCCTTCACCGTCCGCCGGGCCTTCGTCGACGACCTCGGCGGCCACGATCTGGGCGAACGCATCCATCGCCTGCATCATCCGCTCCTGGTCATGCACGCGCCGCTCGACGAGACGGTCGGGGTCGACAACGCCTCGCGGATCTTCCTGGCCGCCCGCCATCCCAAAAGTTACGTCTCGCTGGCCGACGCCGACCACCTCTTGAGCCGCTCCGCTGATTCCGAATATGCCGCCGAGGTCATCGCCGCCTGGGCGTCGCGCTACCTTGTGATGGCTAATCCCGGGCCCGCGCCGGAGACGGCGCCGGCCCACACCGTCACGGTCGAGGAGACGGGCGCCGGGCGGTTCCAGGCCGAGGTGCGGATGGGGCGAACCCACTTCCTGGCCGACGAACCGCTGGAGGTCGGCGGCCAGGGCTCAGGTCCTTCTCCGTTCGAAATGGTCAGCGCCGGTCTCGGCGCCTGCACCGCCATGACGCTGCGCCTGTACGCCGAGCGCAAGGGGCTGCCGCTGGGACTGGTCTCGGTGGCGGTGAGCCACCATCGGGTGGATGGCGCCGAACGGTTCGAGCGCACGGTCAGCCTCGGCGGCGACCTGACCCAGGACCAGGTTCAGCGACTGATGGAGATCTCAGGTCGCTGCCCGGTTCATCGCGTGCTGGAGCCGGGCGCGACGATAGAGACGCGACTGACGCCGCCGCTCGCCACGCCTGGCGCCGTGGACGATCATTTCGAGGCGATGTGCGAGGCCTGTGGGTAGACCGCTCCGTCGGCCTATACGGCCGCGTCCGCCTTCAGGATGAACTCCCGCACACGCGGATAGGTCTCCTCGCGGAAACGCCGACCGTTGAAGACGCCGTAGTGGCCGACCTTGGGCTGGACGTAGTCTTCCTTCAATTCGGCGGGAATATTGCAGCAAAGGGTGTGGGCCGCCTGGGTCTGGCCGATACCGGAAATGTCGTCGAACTCGCCCTCGACCGTCATCAGGGCGATGTCGGTGATCTCGGCGGGCTTGACCAACCGGTCGCGGTGGACGAGTTCGCCCTTAGGTAGAAGATATTTCTGGAAGACGAACTCGATCGTCTGCAGGTAGAACTCCTCGGTCAGGTCCAGCACTGAGAGATATTCGTCATAGAATTCCAAGTGCTTGTCGGCGCTATCGCCATCGCCTGAGACCAGATGGCTGAAGTAGCGCTTGTGGGCTTCCTGGTGACGGTCCAGGTTCATCGACATGAAACTGTAGAGTTGGACGAAGCCCGGATAGACCCGCCGCAGCGTCCCTGGATAGGGCGCCGGCACGGTGTAGATCATGCTGCGCTGGAACCAGGTGAACGGCCGCTCCTCGGCCAGCTTGTTGGCCACCGTCGGCGACAGCCGCGCATCGATCGGCGAGCCCATGAAGGTCATGCTGGCCGGGCGGCTGATCTCGCCATCCTCGGCCATCAGGCTGGCGGCGGCCAGAACCGGCGGGCCGGGCTGGCAGACGGACACCACGTGGGGGCGCGGCCCCATGTGGCGCAACATGAGCCGCACGTGGTCGATATAGTCGTGGAAGTCGAAACGGCCATCCAGCATCGGCACGTCGCGGGCGTTGGACCAGTCGGCGACATAGACCTCGTGGTCCTGAAGGAAGGCCTGCACCGTCCCGCGCAGCAGAGTGGCGTAGTGCCCGGAAAGCGGGGCCACGATCAGCACCGCCGGCTCCATATTCCTGCGTCCGGCCCGGCGCATGTCGGTCATGTCGCGGCTGAAGTGGGTCAGCTTCACCCAGGGCGAGAACCACTCGACCACCGGGCGGACGCGGACATCGACGCCGTTGATGGCGATATGGTCGATGTTCCAATCGGGCTTGCCATAGCGGCGCGTGACATTGGCGAACAGATCGGTGGCGGCGAACAGGGTGCGGCCGAAATGGGTGTCGGCCGCCGGGTTGACCGGCGAGCTCCAGGCGTCGCGTGCGAAACGCGCCGCCAGCCGCATCGGGGTCGAGGCGTAGTAGGCGGCTTCGTGCATCGAATAGAGCATTGGTGAGTCCCTTGCGCGGATCGCGCTTGTGCGCCGCACAATATATAGGAATTCGTGAAAAGACCTTAGTCCATTAGTCAGGGTCGCGCGTGTGGCGAAACGCCCGCGCCAGCCCCGGGGCGAAGGCAGTCCATCTATCCAGTCATGTTCATCGCTTTTAGGATCTGATCGCGAGTCTGCTGCGGTGTAAGACCGAATTGAATGACACTATCGAAGCTCCCTCTCGGATTCATCAAATATATGGCCGAAGAATGATCGACAGAATAGTTAGATCTATTTCCATTTTTTTGGAAATATACCTTGTACTCTCCAGCAATCTTGGCGATCCGTTCTGGAGCGCCGGTGAGGCCTACAATCCCGCGAGGAAACGAAGAGCTCGATAGATAGTCCTTCAGTTGCGATGGTGTGTCGCGCTGCGGGTCAACCGTAACGAACACAACCTGAAAGTTCTTCGCCTTCGGCCCCAGAAGCTCGCTGGCCGAGCCCAGAGTCTGCAGGGTCGTCGGGCAGACGTCTGGGCAATAGGTGTAGCCGAAGAAGACAGCCGTCCACTTGCCCAGCAAGAGCCGCTGGTCGGCGATCTTGCCGTTCTGGTCGATCAGTTGGAACGGCCCGCCGATCTGGGCCGCCCGCTCCGATGCGCTCTGGGCCTCGCCGCGCTTGCCGCACCCCCCGACGCCCCATGCCAGGGCCACGCTCAGGCCGAGTGTGACGAACAGCTTTCGGTCGGCCATGGCCGCAATATCTCCTGGTCCGATGGCGACAAGCCGGGACTCAACCTCCAGGGCTGGCCCAAATCCGTTTCGGACGCTAGGCTCCAGCCGTGGACAACCTGGCGAAACGTGCCGCCCGGCTGGCTTTTCTCGATAAGCCCGCGGCCGGCTCAGGGCAAGAAGACGGCGTGCTTGGCGACGGACTGATCGCGCACGGCCGGCTGAATCTCGATGTCCTGGTAGGCCTGCGCTGGTTCAGCCTGGGCGGCGAGTTGGCTGTGGTCGGTGTTTGCTTCCTGGCCCGCCTGCACATGCAATACCTGGGCGCCGTGCTGGTCATTGCGGGTACGGCGGCCTTCAACCTGGCCGTGGGCGCGTCCGTTCGCGCGCTCGGCCCTTCGCGCGACAGCCAGTTGGTGATTCAGCTGGGCTTCAACATCGTGCAGGTCTCGGCCCTCCTGATCTTGACCGGCGGCATCGGCAATCCGTTCTCGGTGATGCTGATCGCCCCGGTGACCATGGCGGCGGCGATCCTGGAGGAGCGCAAGGCCCTGGGGCTGGCCATGCTCGCGGCGGTCCTGGCCGTGGTGATGACGCTCTGGTCGGCGCCGCTGCCGTGGCCAGGAACGCCGCCGCCCATCCCTTCGCCGCTCAAGGGGGCCATGCTGCTGGCGATCCTGTCCGGCCTCTTTCTGACGGCCTTCTATGCCTGGCGTGCGGCGGCGGAGGCCAAGCGCATGGAACTGGCCCTGAACGTCACCCACAAGGTGCTCGCGCGCGAGCAGCGCCTGTCGGCCCTGGGCGGGCTGGCGGCGGCGGCGGCGCACGAGCTGGGCACGCCGCTGGCCACCATCTCCATCGTCGCCAAGGAAATGGTGCGCGAAGCCCCCAACGACACCGTGCGTGACGATGCCGAACTCCTGGTCGGCCAGGCCGAGCGCTGCCGCGAGATCTTGACCCGCCTGACCGAGGAGCCGGACACTACCGACGCCGCCGTGCACGCCCGCATGACCCTGCTGCAGTTCCTCAATGAGGTGATCGAGCGGCACCTGGACACCGAGATCCGCGTCGAGGCGGTGGTCGCGGGCCCGCCTGGCGCGCGGCCGCCCGAGATCCGGCGCATGCCCGAGGTGCTGCACGCCATGACCTCCTTCGTCGAGAACGCGGTCGATTTCGCCAAGTCCGAAGTGCTGGTCAGCGTGCGCTTCGACGAGCGCTCCATCGGGGTCGAGGTGCGCGACGACGGGCCTGGCTTTTCCCCGGACGTGCTGGCCCAGCTCGGCCAGCCCTACATCACCAGCCGGCCCAACGCCGAGGGTTCGCGGTCCGGCCACGTGGGCATGGGGCTCGGCTTTTTCATCGCCAAGACGCTCCTGGAGCGGACGGGCGCGGTGGTTCAGCACTTCAATGGCAGGCGCGGCGGGGCCGTTATCGCCGCCCGATGGGCGCGCGAAGCCATCGAGGCCCCGCCCGTTCCAGGTGGATTTGAGCTAGGCGGACCCGCACAGGGCGAGTTTTAAGTGCAGCTCAACAAAAAAGGGACTTGATGCATGCAAAATATAAGCGACATCATGCCTTCCTTGAAATCGACGAGTGGCGTCGCATCCGGGGCGAGCAATGTCTGATCTGACGGAAGCCGTGGCCCAACTGGCCGACAAAAGTCTTTTGGTGATGGACGACGACTCCGCGCTTCGCATCCGCCTGGGCCGAGCGTTGGAGTCCCGCGGCTTCGAACCGACCCTGGCGTCCTCGGTCGCCGAGGCGGTGGCGGCGGTCAAGGCCAAGCCGCCCGCTTTCGCGGTGCTGGACATGCGCCTGGACGACGGCAACGGGCTGCAGGTGGTGGAGACCATCCGCAACGCCCGGCCCGACGCCCGGGTGGTGATGCTGACCGGCTACGGCGCCATCGCCACGGCGGTGGCGGCGGTCAAGGCCGGGGCGGTGGACTACCTCTCCAAGCCTGCCGACGCCGACGACGTCCTGCGCGCGCTGCTGGCCCGGCATGACGAATCGCCGGCCCCGCCGGAAAACCCGATGTCCGCCGACCGGGTGCGCTGGGAGCATATTCAGAGGGTCTATGAGCTGTGCGGGCACAACGTGTCCGAAACCGCCCGCCGCCTGAACATGCACCGCCGCACCCTGCAGCGCATCCTGGCCAAGCGAGCGCCGCGATAGGGCGAAGGCCTACAGCGTCAGATCCGCCGCCATCCCAAGGCTGCGCATCGCCGCCAGACGTCCGAAGCCCAAGGTCAGGGCCTTTCGGCGTGCGCCCGCCAGCAGGGTTCGCGGGGCCTCGGTCAGCACCGCACCGCCGAACCCGTCGGCGATGATCAGGCCCGGCCCCTCGGGCAGGTGTTCACGTGGGAAATGCGGGGCCACGGCGAAATAGAACAGATCGCAAAACGGGCCGTACTCACCCCATTTGCGATCGACGCGATAATCCTCCAGGCCCGATTTGACCTCGATGATGGCGATTTCGCCGCGCGGCCCCAGCGCCATCAGGTCGGCCCGCCGGCCGTTGGGCAGGGTCACCTCCGCCAGGGGCGTGTAGTTGAGCGAAAGCAGCAGGCGCGCAGCGCCGCGCGTCACCGTTTCGGTGGTTTCGGGCCGGGACGGGGTGACGGAGACGATCACGTCCATGACCGCATTCTGTTCGGCTTTCGTTCCGATTTCAAGCCTAGACTCGAGCCTCGGTCAGCCCCGTTGAACGGTCAGGCCGAAGGCTGGCTGTCGAAGATCAGCTTGGAGACGTCGAATCCAAGAGCCCTGGCCCGAGCCACCAGGGTGGCCCTTTCATCCGGACTGAGGTTCGGGTGGCGGGACATGATCCAAAACCACTTGGGATTGGGCGTAGTCAGCATGCACCAGCTGTAGTCGTCGCCGCGGTCCAGCACCCAATAGTCCATCTGGACCAGGCCGCCGAAGAAGCCGATGCGGAACTTGGAATTGCTGGCCTCGTCGACGATGCGGCCCGATCCTCGCCAGATCTTGGGCGAGCCGTCCGCGCCGCCCATGCGGCAGGTCTGGACCACCTGGAAATCGCCGTCAGGATCGCGCGACCAGTCGGACGTGGCGGCGGCGCAGTTGGACTGGATCTTATTGGGCAGGCGCGCGACCTCGTACCACCGTCCGGTATAGCGCTTAGGGTCGACCGGCTTGCTGGTCGCTGAGGGCGCAGCCTGCACGACCCAGGCGCCAAGCAGGCACGCCGCGAAGGCGGTGGCGGTCAGGCCGGGAGACAAGCGTTTCCGCCGCGGCGACCCGCGTTTGGTCTTGGATAGGTCCGTAGCCGCCCCTATCCGACGAAAAACTTGCATTCCCAAGTCCTAATCCCCGAGGGCCCGCCCCCAAACACCAATACGCCCCGCCCGGTTCCGAGCGAGGCGACAAAGCCTACTGATAACTAAGGCTATTCGGCGGCGATGAGAACCTGGATCGCAGGGCGGTCCTTGAAATTGATCGCCTGCAGGAAGCGGATACCCTCCTCGGCGATGTCATCGCCCACCATCCGCTCGCCTTCCGCCTTCAGTTCATCCATGTCGATATAGGTGGCGTAGAAGGCGCGGGTGCGGTCGGTGATGATGCCGGCGTTGAGCAGGGTCTTGATCAGGACCCGGAATATATTAGTCGATTCCTTCATGTCCTCCCGGCGCACATCATCGGTCATTACCTCGCCGAAGGCCTGCATCACCTTGTCAGGATCAAGGCCGAAGTCGGTGTAGAGCGCCGCCTGCTGCGTGGGGGCCACCAGATTAAACAGCAGCACCTGGAAGCAATGCGCGGCCCAGTCCTCGATGATCGCATGCTCTTCGGCCGTCAGCTTGGGCACGGTGCGGTCGGCCCAGATCTTGCCGAACTTGTGGTGAAAGGCCTCGTCGGTCATGACGAGTTGCAACAGCTTCTTGCCGACCGGATCGGCGATGCAGTTGTAAAAGGTGGCGAAGGCGCCCATGGCCAAGCCCTCGATCAGCATCTGCATGCCGATGATCTTCTTGTAGACCTCGGGCGCGCTGATGATTTCGACCAGCAGGTCCTTCAGGACCGGGCCGCATTCCAGCGGCCGACCCCAGCGCGACTTGATGTATTTGGCGAAGGCGGTGACATGGCGCGCTTCTTCACGGGTTTGGTTGGCGGCGTATTCCTGGGCGCCCTGGTCCTTCAGCACGTGGCACAGCGAGGCCGACAGGTTCAGGGCCCCCTGCTCGCCGTGCAGGATCGACGAGAAATTGTGCAGCACGATGGTGTTGATGAACCGCGTGCGCTCCTTGGGGTCGGACAGGTGGTTGGACACATAGTCGGTCTGCAGGGCCGCGATCATGTCCTCGGGCACCAGCGGGGTGTTCTCGATGTCGAACGGCTCGTCGAAATCGATATATTTCTTGTCCAGCGGATCCCAAAAGTGGTCGTGGGTGGCCGAGATGATCTTGTCGAACGCCGTGGTGCGGGCGTTGTAGCGGTCCAGTTCCAGCATCGAGACGAAATCGTCCGGCGCCACCGCGTCGTACATGGCGTCCTTGGTGATGTTGTTGTCGGTCATTCGGCTGCGCTCCCAATGGCTTGGTTGGGCGCGGACAGCGCCATCTTGCGCCTAACTTGCAAACGCAAGGTGGGTTCGTCAAGAAAAATGACGCATGCGTCACGATTAAAAAATCGTAATCCCGTTCAGCTGGGGCTGGGCCGCATCAGGGCGGCCATCTCGTGCGCGCCCAGGTCGTCCAGGGCGTTGGCCGCCCCGGCCTGGGCGGCCGGCGGCTTGTTCTGCGACAGCTTGCGCACGCCCTCCAGGCGCTCGACGGTCATCTCGTAGGCGATGATCCCGCCCAGCATGGCCTCGAACCGGCCGGGGCTCATCTTGGCGCGGCTCCAGGGCGGCTTGGGCGCCAGGCGGGCCTCGAACGTCGCCGACAGGTCGTCCAGCAGCGCCGTGGCTCCCACGGCGTCCAGGCGGCGCACGCGCCCCTCGATCTCGGCCGACAGATAGTTCCAGGTCGGGACCTGATCCTCCAGGCCATACCAGTCGGGGCTGACATAGGCCTCGGGCCCGGTGACCACGGCCAGGACCTGGGCGCCGTCGGTCAGGGCCTTGGCCAGGGGATTGCCGGCGGACAGATGGAAGCGCAGACGCCCGCCGGACAGCAGCACCGGAGCGTGGGCGCAGAGCGGCCGGCCGTCCGCTGCGCTGATAATCAGCGCCAGACCGGTCGCCTGGATCAGCGCCGCCAGGCGGGCGGGGTCGGTTTCGTGGAAGGCGTGGGCGGGGTGCATGCTCAGACCGCCATCTGGGTCTGAACCACCAGGGCCAGCAGCTTTCCGGCCTCGTTGGTGATGCGCGTCTGCCAGACGGAGGTGCGTCGACCGACGTGCACGGGCGTCGACTGCGCCGTGACCACGGTCCCCACGGGCGCGGCGCCCAGGAAGTTGGTCTTGCTTTCGATGGTCGTGGTCTGGGCGCCGTCAGCCAGGTTCAGGTGCGCGCCGATGGCGCCGGCGGTGTCGGCGAGGGCCATGAAGGCGCCGCCGTGCAGGATAGCGCCAGCGGTGCAGATCTCGTCGCGGACGGCCAAGC
>FSWM01000528.1_pt1 | contig 10899 bp, 11 predicted proteins | sample 1637841 | NCBI WGS metagenome assembly FSWM01 (sample SAMEA3914789, study PRJEB12502) | metagenome | biome: forest; material: soil | place: Canada | collected 2011-07-03 | depth 0.3 m | reverse complement strand
TCTTCAGACAGGACCGGCCGAATACCTCGTCCGCAGGCCGGTCACCGCCGCGCCTGCAATGCTCCAATGCCGCGGGAGCGGCTTAGTCCTTTGGCGACGTTCGGCTGGAACCGGCGAGCGGCAAGTTTGCGGAAGGAACCTCCCGGCGGTTCGCGCCCCAAGGCAGCCATTGGCGCAAGCAACGGCGATCGGGTAGTCGCGTTAGGGCAAGGCGCCGACCGGCCGGCTGAACAGCATGCGCGGCCACGCGGCGAGGATGCGGACCATCATCGACGGCGGATGCCCGAGGTGGCTCGGCAAGCTGTCGCCGACCCGCTCTTCCGACCGTCTGAATCGGGTGCAGATCCGCCTTTCTACCGGCGGCGCATCGCCCCCGAAGCTGGCGCGGAACGCCGACACCCAGGGCCGCTTGTCGTCGAAGGCCAAGTACATCGGCGTTGCGCAGCAGCAGGCGATCATCCGACGGGTCTTCGAGCCCTCGGTCAGCCTCATCGCCTGAAGGCGGTCCGCGCCCCGCGTACAGGCGATGCGGTTGCGGCGGAACAGCATGAATTCCGTGCCACCGGCCGCGGGCGCCGCAGGTGGCACGGTATTGGCGGATGCGGCGAGCCACCCAGCCGCGGCCTGACAGTCGTCGCAGTAGCAAGCGTTGACGGCGATGGGCTCGCCCCAGGCGCCAACCTCGACCGCGCCACATCGGCAATGCGCCACGTGGGTTGGAATTTTCTTGGTCATGGCTGCGCTCGGCGAGGTTCGTCCATTTCCCGGCGCTCCCTTCGTTCTCAGCCTGGCGCGAACTCCGGTGCGTGTTCCTTGAAGGTCGCAAGCTGCGCCGCGAGCGCCCGCTGGAACGCCGGGCGCGCCTCGCCGCGGGCGACGTAGGGCCCCAGCACTGGGTCGGCGCTGACGATGTCGGTGTGGCGCAGGTTCCGCAGCACAGTGATCATCATGAGGTCGCCGGCGGTGAAACGATCCTCCAGCCACTCGCGGCCGGAAAGCCGGCGGGCCAGGGAGGCGAGCTTCATCCGCGTGAAGGCCTCTTGGTCCGGCCGGCGCGCCTTCGCCCAGGCCTGATCGGCATAGAAGACGTCGATAGCGCCCAGGTTGCTGACGTGCGGCTCCACGGAGTTCTGGGCCGCGAACAGCCACTGCGCCACCTTCGCCCGCCCGGCCGGGTCGCGCGGGGCCAAGGATTCAGACCTCTCGGCGATGTACTGGACGATGGCGCCGCTCTCGAACAGCACCAGGCCATCCTCCTCGATCACCGGCACCTGGCCCCACGGCTGGATCTTCCGGTACTCGGGCGTGTCGGGTTCGCCCTGGGCCAGCAGCCTGACTGTGTAGGGGATGCCGGCCTCCTCGAGCGCCCAGCGGACGCGCAGGTCGCGGACGAGCCCTTGCGCGAACTCGGGGACCCATTTGAAAGCGTAGAGCGTGATCATTGGGACGTTCCCTGGGGATTGGCTTCGACATAGGCCTGTTGACGATCAATGAGCCCGCTCCAGCCGGCGATGTGGCTGTCGCGCCGTTCGACGGCGGCGAAGGGGGTCTGGTGGAAGGTCTGGATGGTCCCGCCATTGGCCTCGGCGAAGGTGACGGTCACTACGGTGTCGACGCCGCCCGCGGGGCCGGCGTCCCAGACGAAGGTGAAGACGATCCGCTGGTCGCGATCGATCTCTTTATAGACGCCGCCCTGCCAGTTCTCGCCGTGGGTCTCCGATACGAAGCAGGCCCGCCAGGCGCCGCCCTCGCGAAACTCGTGGCTGAAGTAAGTGCAGCGGCAGCCCTTCGGAGCCCACCAGTTCGTCCGGTGGACCGGTTCCTCCCACATGCGGAACACCAGGGGCAGGGGCACGGCGAAGTGGCGGACGATCAGGAGCTCGTCGTCCCGGAGCGGCATGCCGGGGTCGAGCCCCACGCGCGCATCAGTTCTTGCGTCCATCGCGATTTCCTTTCGTGAGCTTGGCCAGGTAGGCGTCCATCTTGTCGAAGCTGCCCTCCCAGAACCGGCGGTACTGGCCGAGCCAGCCGTCGAGGTCCTTCAGCGGGCCGGCCTCCAGCCGGCAGGGCCGCCACTGCGCTTCCCGGCCGCGGGAGATCAGGCCCGCGGCCTCCAGCACCTTCAGATGCCGCGAGATCGCCGGCAGGCTGATGTCGAACGGCTCGGCGAGCTGGTTCACCGTCGCCTCGCCTTCGGTCAGCCGGGCCAAAATCGCCCGTCGCGTGGGATCCGCCAGCGCCGAAAGGGTCGCGCTCAACGGGTCAGCCGCAGCCTGCATCTTCTACACCTCGTGAAATCGGTCATCGTCCGGAGCGCGCCGCCCGCCTGAGCCAGGGGGACAGGTGAAAGGCGCTCATGAGCAAATACATCTGGCTCATCCCGCCTATCGGAAATCCAGGTTTGGCCGCGCAAGCGGCGTCCAGCGGCCCGCCGCCCCAGACGGCGGTCGCCAGCGCCATGGCCGCCAAGGTCGGCGCGGCAGCCAGGCTGAGCCATTCCGCGGCGCCTTGCGTGAAGGACTGGCTCATGCCCTGGCCTCCGGGCTCGCCGCTCGGAACGCCGCCTCGCCCGCGTTTGACACCTCGATCCACTGCGGATCGGGCGTCGCCTCGGCGGCATAGTTGTCGTGCCAGTTCCACCACTTGTACGGGGGCGTCTGGGGGTAGCCCGCCGGAGAATCCTCCCAGCTCTCCTGGCGGCCGAACGGCGTGATGTCGAGAAGGCTCCAAGTGCCGCCCAGCGCCTCGTCGCCGCGGTTGTTGATGAAGTAGGTTCGGAAGACCTGCTCGCCGAGGCGGACGAACACATTGTGGCCGTGCCACTCATCCACGCCGAAGTCCGCGTCGAAGCTGTCGGTGAGGCTGTACCAGGGCATGTCCCAGCCCATCCTGGCCTTCAGCCGAGCGATATCGGCCTGCGGTGCGCGAGAGACGTAGGCCAAGGTCGTGTCCCGAGCGTTCAGGTGCGCCAGGTGCGCCACCTGATCTGCCCCCAGCGAGCAGCCACGGCAGGCGTGGTCAGGCCAGCCGTGGACGCCGGGCTCGAAGAACGCCCTGTAGACGATGAGCTGGCGGCGACCTTCGAAGAGGTCGATGAGGCTGACGCGTCCCGCCGGCCCCTCGAACCCATAGCCCTTCTCAATCGACATCCACGGCATTCGCCGGCGCTCGGCGGCCAGGGCGTCACGGGCGCGGGTGTGCGCCTTCTCCTTCACGATCAGCTGTTGGCGGGAGGCTTCCCAGGCTTCCGGCGACACAATCGGCGGTGTCTGCATGGCGTGCGTCCTTCCTCTTTGTCGTGCCCAGACCGCGGCTTCAGTTAACAAGATGGTTATTTATTGAGTAGGTTAAATATGCTTCTCGATCCCGGAGTCAAGGGCCCTCGCCCTTAGCCGAGGTTAATGGCGGGTCTGCCTCCTCCCCGGTCGATCCGGATGACCGCTTTCTGGAAAACTAACGCTGCGCTAGCCACGGAACCAGGACGACAGCATCTGGCGACCAGCTGAACAGACTGGCGCGGTTCGCGCCCTGGGTGGCTCCGGCCTCCGTTCGCCTCGGCTAGCCGCGGTGAGACGAATGCGTAACCATCGATTACGAGCTACAGCTCGTTCCTCGCAGGTGGTCGTAGGTCGCCGACAGCCGGCTGACCAGGTAGTCGCTAACAGTGACGGGAGGATATTTCGGCGCCTGACGCGGATTGAGATCGGCGGGGTCGACCCTGGCGTCGGGGTTCGGGTCGAGGAAGAAGGCGATAGAATAGCGCTCCTGAGCCGGAACGCCGACCCGGTGCGGCGTGGAGCGGTAGACGTCGTTGGTCCAGCGCATCAGGCAGTCGCCGATGTTGCACAGGATCAGATCGCCCGTGTCGGCGACGCCCAGCCATTCGCCGCCGAGGCTGCGCACCTCCAGACCAGCGACGCCGTCGGTCACCAGCAGGGTGATGTTGCCATAGTCGGTGTGCTCGCCCGCCCCCGGCTGGGTCGTGGGTTCCACGCCCGGAACAGCGGCGGGATAGTGCAGGAGTCGCAGCACCGCAGCGGGGCGATCGATTAGGGAGTCGAAGAAGGCCTCGTCTTCCAGGCCGAGATCGAGGCAGAAGCCGTGGTGCAGCACCCGACCGATCTCCAGGCAACGGTCGTAGTAGTCCAGCATTAGCGCCTTCCAGCCGGGCAGATCCGGCCAGAAGTTCACGCCGCGCAGGGGCCGGCCCTCGCGGATCTCCGGCACGTCCGGCTCCAGCTCCAGGCCAATGTTGAACGCCTCCTTGCGGTCCGCGCCCTGCGCCGGGTCCAGGCTTTCGCTTTCCAGGCCGACATAGCCTCGATTGTGCGGAGAGCGTTTGATCGACAGGGCGTCTTTGTCGACCAAGGGCTGGGCGAAGAAGCGCCTGGCGGAGTCGAACAGCGCGGCCCGCCGGGACTTGTCTACGCCATGGCCCGTGACGCAAAAGAAGCCGATCTCGCGGCAGGCCGCCCCCAAGCGGGCTGCCGTCTCACGGCGTTCGGAGGGGGTCCCGTCCCTCAGTTTCGCGAGATCCACGACTGGAAGTTGCAGCATGTCATTAAAACCTTCGATCAATCCGCATTCACGCGCGGTCCTCAAGGATCAGGTCCGCGGCTCTCCCGGCCACAGCCATGGCGGGCCCGTTGGTGTTTCCAGAGATGGTCGTCGGCATGACCGAGCAGTCGACCACCCGCAGTCCTGTGACACCGCGCACCCGCAGGCGCTCGTCCACCACGCACTCGCTCCCCTCCGGCCCCATGCGGCACGTTCCGGTGCCGTGCAGTCCGCTGCTCAGCAGCCGGTGGGCGGCGTCGAGGATCTCGGCGTCGCTCCCTGCGCCGGGTCCCGGAACGGTTTCTTCGCCCACATAGTCTCGCAGCGCCGGTTGGCGGACGAATTGTCGGACGGTGCGCACGAGTGCGACCGCAGCTTTGCGGTCAGCGTCTTCCGTAAACCAGTTGGCTTCCACCCGAGGCGGATCGCGAATGTCGGCGGACCGGATCGATACCACGCCGCGGCTCTTGGGCCTCAACTGGAAGGCCACCACCGACAGTCCGGGCTGCAATTCAGTCTTGCCCCGGCCCGGCACCGGCTGGGCGCCCGGCGGGGTGGCGATCGACGCCGGCGTGACGCCCAGCTGAACGTCCGGCCAATCCGGCTCACCCGACGTGGACAGCATGACGCTGACCTCGGGTAGGGTGTAGGCCATGAGGCCCCTGCCCGAAGCGAAGTAGACCAAGGCGTGTTTCCATACCCGCCAGCCGCGGAACTCCCGGTTCAGGCCAGGCGCGCCATTTAACCGAAATTTGAGCGTGATCAGCATGTGCTCGACCATGTTGCGACCGACAGCGGGATTGTCATGCACCACGGGAATGGCGTGTTTGCGCAACAGCTCCGCCGGCCCGACGCCTGACAGCTGCAGCAGCTTGGGCGACTGCAGGACCCCCGCACACACGATCACCTCCCGCGCTGCGAGATAGGTCACGTCCACACCACCATCCCTGACGCATTGAACGCCGAAGGCTCGTGCGTCCTCGAACCGCACCTTCCTGGCCAGAGTGTGGGTCATGATGGTGAGGTTCGGCCGGTGGCGGGCCTTATGCACGAAGGCGGTGTAGGCGCTCACGCGCCGTCCCGCGCGGTCCACCGTCATCTGGGTCATGCCGATGCCGTGAGTCCCCGGTGTGTTGACGTCCTTCAGGATCGGCAAGCCCATCTGCCGCCCCGCTTGCAGAATGGCTTGAACGAGGGAGGAAGCATCGCGGTTGGCGGTTACCTGCACGGGTCCGCCGCGCCCGCGGGAGGGATCAGCCTCGGGTTCGAGATAGTCCTCCATCTCGCGGTAATAGGGTTCGAGTTCGCGCCAATTCCAGCCCGCACAGCCTTGCGCCTCCCACTGGTCGTAGTCCTTGGGCTGTCCCCGATAGTACCAGGTGCCGTTGACGGCGCTCGAGCCGCCCAATCCCTTGCCGTAAATCCATTGCTCGTTCTTCGGCCGAAAGGGCTGCGGCTCGACCGGGAAAGTCCAGAAATAGCGCGGATCCTGGCCGAGCTTGATGTTGCCCCTCGGCATCGAGATCAATGGCGAGCGGTTCTGCGAGCCCGCTTCCAGAAGCAGCACACGGCTGGCCCCATCCCGCGAAAGCCGCTCCGCCAGGACGCAGCCGGCCGATCCCGCGCCCACGATGATGTAGTCGAAGTCCATGCACAAATCCGGCAAATGTTGACGAATAGGCGTGAGGCGGCGTCCGCAGCGGAGGAGCCTCAGCTCAGCAGCGCGGCCAGCGGGCCCTGATCACCAAGAATACTCGATCCGCACGCCGTAGGTTCGCGGCGGATAGAATTCATAGGCGTAGGCCGACGCGTACTGGCTCTCCTCGGCGTCCTTGAACACCACCGAGTCTTCCAGGTTGCGGACGAAGGCCGTGACCTTCCAGCGGTCGGCGGCGCGCTGGTAGGTCAGGAATGCGTCGGACATGGTGTAGCCCGGCTCTCGCGTGTCCGGAAAATTGTAGAACGAGAAGTAGGACGCGGTCTGAGCCTTGGACTGGATTCGGCCGGTCACGGTCCCGCCGAAGGCCTCCCAGTTGTGCTCCAACCCCATGCCGAAACTCCACGCCGGTGACTGCGGGGGCTGGTTGCCGGCCAATTGCACGTTACCGCTGGCGGCCGGGTCACTCGGGTCGGCGACGGACAGGAAATTAGTGTAGCGGGCGTTCAGGTAGTTGGCGGTGAAATTGAGCGTGCCGACCACTGGGATTTTGTAAAGCAAGTCCATATCCACGCCGTACATGCGCGCCGTGCCAGCGTTGAGGGTCAGCTGGACCGGTTGGCCGGTGGCGAGGAAGGCATAGGTGCCGACCTGCTGGTTGGTGTCGTTGTCAAAGAAAGCCGCCAGGTTCAGTTGGACAGTGTCGCCGAAGAACCGGTTCTTTGAGCCGATTTCGTAGGCTTCGATGGTCTCCGGCGCATAGGCAGCGCCGCCGAAGTTGAAACCGCCGGCCTTATAGCCGGTGTCGTACTTGACATAGAGCATGTGCGCCTGCGCCAAGTCATAGTCCAAGGCCGCGTGAAAGGTAGCCTTGGACGATGAGGCGCTGCCGTTCTGGTAGGCGTATACGACGTTCCCCGTGATGTCGCCGTAGAAGCCGTTCTCATCCTTATAGTCCGAGGTGAAGCGGAAGCCGCCGGTCAACTTGAGCTTGGGCGTCAATTGATAGGACGCCTGGGCGTATCCGGCCTCCGACTGCTGGCGGGTGTGATAGTTGAAGCCGAAGAAAATGTCGTACCCGCCCGACGCCGCTGGCGAAGTGTCGCCGCCAAAGATGTGGGACAGTTCGCTGAAGTAGTAGCCGCCTAGCTGCCACTGGAAGGGACCTGAGCTCTTGGAGGCGATACGGACCTCCGCATTGGCCGTGTCCGTCTTCTGCGTGGGGGCCCATTGGTAGACCCCGGTGGCCTCACCCGGATAGAGTGTCTGGTCGTCGCCCTGAGACCAGTTCGTCTTGTCGTAACCACCAAGCGCGGTGACCTCCACGCCGCCGAAGTCGTACACCAAGTTGGTGCGCAGTTGCAGACTAGTGGTGCGTATGTAGTTTTCCGTTCCCTGTGGGAATTGCTCGCTATCGATCTGCGTGGGCAGGTTGTGATTGAGCGCCCCGGTCGAGGTGTAGGCGAAGGGGATGTATTGGGTGTCGTCTCCCGATCCGGCCTGGTTGGTATATTGCGCGGTCACCAGGCCGGTCAGCTTGGCGATCGGCTCGAAGGCGATCTCGACACGCCCAGACTTGTCGTCCTGATTGTCGCCCCGCGGCTGCGGGTTGTTGTCGCGATAGCCGTCATGAGACGCGGACAGGAACGAGGTCCGCACCTGGACCTGATCGCTGAGAGGCAGGTTCAGCATGCCCTGCAGTTCCAGATCGTTATAGTCGCCGTACTGGGCGCTGATATCGGCCGCGACGTGGTTGGCCGGCTTGGCAGTGATGATGTTGATGGCGCCGCCGACGGCATTGCGCCCGTTCAAGGTCCCCTGCGGGCCGCGCAGAACCTCGATGCGGTCGATGTCGTAAAGGTTGGCGTTCAGACCATAGGGACGGTTCATGTAGAAGCCGTCCACGTTAACCGTCACCGCCGGATCGCCGTTTTCGGTGGTGTCCAGGCTGGATACGCCGCGAATGGTGATGATCGACTGTCCCTCGGTCGTGGTGAAATTGATGTCCGGCGCCACCGCGCTCAGGGCGGCCAGGGTGGTGATCCCGACGGACTTCAGCGCGCCGCCGTCGTAGACTGATATGGCGATGGGAGTCGTCTGAACGTTTTCCTTCCTGTGCTGGGCCGTGACCACCACCTCGGTCAGGGCGTCCGTCGGCGTCGTCTGCGCCGAGGCTTGCTGCGGTAGGAAAGTCCAAGAGCACGCGCAGATGATGGCGCTGGTCGATAGCAGAACCAGGCGCAGGCCCCCACCGGAATAGGTCCGGGCGCGTTTGCTCAAGGCGGAGCGCTTGGCCGCTACAATGTTGGACTGGCCCATGATCAGAAACCCCCGATGCTTTCGAACTGGTGCAGTCGAGCTTGCTTGCGGCTCGGGGGGTGCGCCACCTGTGCGTTCGCACAGCTGTCTTGGCGGACAACGCGCCTCATTGTCGGCTTCACGATGCGCGGGATCGCCCGGCCCCCGCGCCGGTCATTCCGCCGGGAGCCCGGGCAATTTAGATCGAGGCCGCGCCTCGAGCCGAGTTCCCCCTCGAAGCAAAGCAAAAGAAGGCCCACGATCATGCCGTTCGTCAGAAGAACCTCCGATCTGAACTATATCCAAGCCGCGGACGGCGGAAAGATTCTGGAGCTCACGAGCCCCGCCAACAGCGCCGTAGGAGGCATCAGCACAGCGCGCGCGCTCCTGCCCGCCGCTACCCGCGCCGCGCCGCATTGGCATGCCCGCACGGAGGAGGTCTACTTCATCATCAGCGGTCAGGCGCAGGCGTTCATCGGCGGCCAGCAGCATGAGCTCGGCCCCGGCGACGCCTTGTGCATACCGACGGGATGCATCCACTATCTCGAAAACACCACCTCGGAACCGGTCGACTACCTCGCCATATCCTGTCCGCCCCATGCGGACGACGACATGATCTACGACGTGTCCTCGGCGCCGAGCGCGGCCGAAGATCCGTCCTGAAACGTCGCAACCCGCTTCAGCCTATGCAGCCCCGCCGAACCCCATCTGCCGCCGCCTGAGCGATGGTCGCGGCCCCGAGCTTCATGCGCGCATTGGTAAGGTGAAACTCGACCGTGCGCCTCTGCACGCCCACGATGGTCGCCGTCTCAGACATGGTCTTTCCTCGTGAAAGCCAGGTCAAGCAGAGCGATTCCTGGGGCGTGAGGACTATCTCATCTTCGTTCGGTTGACTGTCTCTGCGACCACTGGCTGTGAACAGCGTGTCCAGGCGCGCGGCGATCAAATAGAGCAAGGGCGATTGATAGGAGTCCGCGCCGACCACGTCGTCCTGTCCATGGCTGAACGTCAGGAACGCTTCTTGGCCAAAGCCGTGGGGCAGCGGAACGTTTATGCCGGCGTTCACGCCATACTGCGCCGAGTCTTCCAGCATTCTCATCCCGGCGCGGTCATTCGCCAGACTGGCTAATCGGCGGGACCATGGCGTGGTCTTCTGCGTCAGCCGCACCATTCGGCGGAAAGGGTCGATGGCGTCGTAGTTCTGCGCGCGATAACGCTCGTCCCAGCCATAGGCCCCGTTTGTGAGCGAAGCACCGCTGCCGGGCGGAACATAGTAGAACCAGGTGAAGCCCAAAGCCTTGGCGACGAGGGTCCCCAGTTGGTGGGGCGAATAGGTCGCCGACGCGGCGTCGATGGCGTCCAGCGCGGCACAATAATTAGGCGCCATGGTCTCAGTATCCCGCCGGCAGATCGACCCCCGACCAAAGTCGTGCCTGGGGCTGCCGCGCAGGGTTGCGGCGACGCTGTGCAATGTCACAGCTAATACGAGGTCGGGACACTGCCATGATGTCTCCGCGCGCGCCGATCGTCGTCTTCGGTCGCGACCTCAACTCAAAGTATATGATCTCCGCCCGTCCAGATTTTCGGAGCCCTTGGTTGCACATATCGAAGCCTCAAGAGGTGAACCACAAGGCAAGCGTCGTAATCCGCATCGCTGACGTCGAGAAAATTTATGAACTCAGCGGTGGGAAGACATTCAAGGCTCTGGATTTAATCAACCTTGATGTTGCAAAGGGTGAATTGCTGGCACTCACTGGTCCGTCCGGATGCGGAAAATCTACCTTGCTCCGGATGATCGCATCGCTAGAGGCGCCGACGCGGGGCGTGGTCGCCATCAACGGCCGCCCTCCCGCCGAAGTCGCCCGCGAGCACCGCATCGGCATCGCCTTTCAGGACCACGCGCTGCTGCCTTGGCTGACGATCCGGCGGAACGTCGAGCTGCCGTATCATATCGCCGGAACGCCAGTGGACAGCGCCAAGGTCACTGAGCTTCTGGCGCTTGTCGGCCTGGCCGCCTTCGCCGGCGCGCGGCCAAAACAGCTATCAGGCGGCATGCGGCAGCGCGCTGCCATCGCGCGCGCCCTGGTTCTCAACCCCGACATCCTCTTGCTGGACGAGCCCTTCGCCGCCTTGGACGCGGTCACGCGGCGGACCCTCAATCTGGAACTACAGCGGATTTTATCCGAACGTCCCGTGACGACCGTCCTTGTGACCCACTCGATGGAGGAGGCGGTCTTCCTGGCCGACCGAGTGGTCGTGCTCAGTGGCAGGCCCGGCGCCGTCAAGCTGGTCCGCGATATTCCGTTCGGGCGCCCCCGCGATCGCAGCTGTCTGACGACGTCCGACTTCCATCGGGCCGCCGACGCTCTGACCGCGGCGCTCGATGT
>FSWM01000648.1_pt1 | contig 10938 bp, 9 predicted proteins | sample 1637841 | NCBI WGS metagenome assembly FSWM01 (sample SAMEA3914789, study PRJEB12502) | metagenome | biome: forest; material: soil | place: Canada | collected 2011-07-03 | depth 0.3 m | reverse complement strand
GCCGAACCCCATCCGGCGCCGAATCTTATTGAACACGGTGTTCAGCGCCAAGACGGTTCTATAGGACCAATCGCCGAGGAAGGCGAGCCAGCGCGCGTGCCGCGTGACGCCATCGAATTCGTCGCCGTGCAGAACCAGGTAGCGCTTGCCGTCCGCCGCCTCGTGCACGGCGTCGCGGGTGACCAGCACCCCCCCCAGATGCACGCCGCAATAGTCGCGCGCGGCGTCGTCGTGATTGCCGGGGACATAGATCACCTGGCAGCCCTTGCGAGCCAGGCGCAGCACCTTCTGCACCACGTCATTGTGCGACTGGGGCCAGTGCCAGCCGCTCTTCAGTTTCCAGCCGTCGATGATATCGCCGACCAGGTAGAGGGTCTGGCAATCCATATGCCGGATAAAGTCGAGCAACAGCTCCGCCTGGCAACCCCGGGTGCCCAGATGGACGTCGGAGATGAACACGGTGCGAAAGTGGTGAACGGGGATGTCGGCGCTCATGGCGTCGAACCTCGTGGGTCAGGGCGGGCCGAAGGGCTGCGCGATCCTTCGCCGGTTATGCTGATTGCATGTCGGTTTCGTGAACCTGGTTCGCTCAGTGGCGCAAAACCCCTGGCGCATACGGGGGGCAGGCTCTACCTAGGCCGGACCTTTTTAATGACCTCTCAAGTTCAGACCTGCCGATTTTGGACCGCCGAACCTTCGACCGCATGACCGACGCCAACCCGCCAGCCACGGCCAAGGATACGCCCAAGTCCTTGCGTACGCGCGCGCGCATCCTCGACTGCGCCATGCGCCTGTTCGCGGAGATCGGCTATGCCGCGGCCACCAATGGCCGTATCGCCGAGGAGGCCAAGCTGACGCGCGGGGCCATGCTCTATCATTTCCCCACCCGCGAGGCCCTGGTGGATGCGGCGGTGGGTCACATCCAGGCGGCGCGCCTGGCCCTGCTGTCCGCGGCGGCCGATCAGGCGCCGCCGGGGGCGGATGTGGCCGAGCACGCCATCGACGCCTATTGGGCGGCGCTGCATTCCGCGCCGTTCATCGCCTTCGCCGAACTGGAGGCCGCCGCCCGCACCGACCTGGACGTGCGCGCGCGGATCGCCGAGGCGCAGTCCGAATTCGACCACGCCCAGGTCGGCGAGCCCTTTTCGCGCATGTTGTCCACCGGCGCCGGCCCGCGCTTTCAGACCAGCCGCGACCTGGCCCGCTTCATGCTCGAAGGCCTGGCCCGCGCCCAGCTGACCTTCGAAGCCGACGAGCGGATCGAGCATCTTCTGGCCGTCATCAAGCGGGCCACCCATATCCTCAACCGCAAGGGCCCGCCACAAGACCTCTGGCCCGAGGACGCCACCGCGCGTTAAATTACGGCCGTTGAACTTGACCGTTGGATTAGGTTTTCCCCGTCATGGCCGGCGCATGCCGGCCATCCATTCCGTGAACGAATGGGCGAGACTACGGGCATTGGACTCATCCTGAAGGCTTGGTGCGGCCCAACCTTCACGGCATGGGTCGCCGCGACGAGCGCGGCGATGACGGTGATGGATGGGCAGAACCTTCAGCGGTCAGTCTACAGGCCGCTGGTATTCGATAACGGCCAGATGCCTTAAGGTCATCGCAAACAAGGTGAGGAACCCCATATGGCCGGCTCGATCGATCCCTTGCGCGAACAGTTCGACGCCTTCAAGGCCCTGCCACGCGACCAGCCGATCCAGATGCTCAATCTGGTGCGGCTGAAGGCCAAGGCCGACTATCCGCAAGGCCATCCCGATCATGGCAAGGGGCTGACGGGCCTGGAGGCCTATCGCGCCTATGGTCGCACCACCGCCCCTATCTTCAAGCGCGTGGGCGGGCGGCAAATCTGGGTCGGGCGGCCGGATGCGGTGGTCACGGGGCTGGCCGACGAGCGCTGGGACCTGGCCTTCATCGCCGAATATCCCGGCGCCGGGGCCTTTCTGGCCATGGTCACGGACCCCGAATACCGAGAATTCGTCAAACATCGCCAGGCCGGGGTGGAGGACTCGCGGCTGATCCGCATGGCCCCGATGACGCCGGGCGAGGGCTTCGGGGAGTAGCTACCGCACCGCGTCCAGCCGGCTGATCACCCGCTTCTTGCTCCAGTGGGTGTCGATCCGCGTCAGGCGCGGCCCGAGGGTCGGAAGGCGTCTTCGGCGGCCCATTCGCATTGGGGATCGAGGATCTCGGCGCAATCAGGGGGCGCAATCTGGGGCGCAGAGGCTTCGGTCATGACGGCGCCTATTCCGCCGCCACGGCGACCGGCGCCGCGCGCGGGCCGCGCAACAGCCGGCCGGGCAGGGCGCCGGTGGGGTCGCCGTCGCGATAGGTGACGGCGCCGGCGACGATGGTGGCCACATAACCCTCCGCCCGCTGGATCAGCCGCCGACCGCCGGCGGGCAGGTCATAGGCCACCTGCGGCGAGCGCAGGGCCAGGCGCCCATAGTCGATCACGTTCAGGTCGGCGCGCAGGCCAGGCGCGATGCGACCGCGATCGAACAGGCCGACAATGGCGGCGGTGTCGGCGGTCTGCATCCTGATCGCCGTCTCCAGGGCCAGTTTCGGCCCCCGCGTGCGGTCGCGGGTCCAATGGGTCAGCATCGAGGTCGGGAAGCTGCCGTCGCAGATCATGCCCACATGGGCCCCGCCGTCGGACAGGCCCGGCACCGTGTGGGCGTGGGTCAGCATGGCGTAGGCGGGATCGAGCGAGCCTTCGGCATAGTTGAGGAAGGGCACATAGATCATGGCCTGGCCGCCGTTCGACAGCATGTGGTCCAGGGCCACGCTCTCCGGACTGACCCCCAGCGCCCGGGCGCGGGCGCCGACCGTGCTGTCTTCGGTGGGTTCGTAGTCGGGCTGGTCCGCGTCCATCAGGTGCATGCGGTCCCAGTTGGAGACCAGCTTGCGCACCGGATTGTCGGGATGCTCGGCCAGGAGCTGGGCGCGCAGCTCGGGGCTCGACAGCCTGGCGACCCGCTCGGCCAGGGGCGCCTTGGCCAGGTCGCGATAGGTGGGGTGGAAGCTGAACGGGTTGAGAGTCAGTTCAAAGCCCAGCAGCAGGCCCACGGGACGGGGCGCCACCTGGGCCGTCATTTTCAGGCCCGCCGCCACCGCATCGTCCAGGGCGGCCAGCAGGGTCTTGTAGGACTGCGGGTGGATCGGGCTCTGCACCAGGCTGAAGGACAGGGGCCGGCCCGACGCCTCGACGATCCGGCGCAGCATGGCGAACTCGGTCTCGGGATCAGTGAAGTCGGACACCACCTGCAGCACGCCGCGACCCGCCGCCTTGAGCCCCAGGGCGATCCCGGTCAGTTCATCCTCACCGGCGGTCAGGGTTGGGGTCGGCTGGCCGTCGCTGGTCCGATGGTTCAGGGTCCGCGAGGTGGAGAAGCCCAGGGCGCCGGCCTCCATCGAGCGCTTGGCGATGGCGGCCATGGCGGCGATGTCGGCGGCGGTCGCGGGCTCGCGGTCGGCGCCGCGCTGGCCCATCACGTTCACGCGCAGGGCGGCGTGGGGCAGTTGCGAGCCGATATCGATGTCGAAACGCCGCTCGGCCAGGGCGTCCAGGTAGTCGGGATAGCTGGTCCAGTTCCATTTCAGGCCCTGGCTCAGAACCGGAAACGGAATGTCCTCAACCCCCTCCATCAGCTTGATCAGGGTGTCATGGTCGCCGGGGTCGCAGGGGGCGAAGCCGACCCCGCAATTGCCCATGACCACCGTGGTGACGCCGTGCCAGGATGAGGGCTGCATGTGCGTGTCCCAGGTGGCCTGGCCATCATAGTGGGTGTGCACGTCGACGAAGCCGGGGGTGACGATCCGGCCGCGGGCGTCGATCTCCTCGCGGCCATGGCCGGTGATCTTGCCCACGGCGGCGATCACCCCGTCCGCCACGGCGATGTCGGTCTCAACCCCTGGCTCGCCGGAGCCGTCGAAAACTTGGCCGCCCCGGATGACGAGGTCATAGGCGTGGTCCATGGCGCGCTTCCCTGATCGTTGATTACCTATATCAGGCGCGCGAGAGGCTGGGTCGTCAAGCGGCGGGGCGCGTCTATCCCATCACAAGCCGCGCGCCCAGGGCCGCGACCAGGGCCGGTGGCATGACCAGCAAGCCCAGCTTGAAGAAGCGCCAGAAACTGACGCTCTGGCCCTCACGGCGCAGGGCGGTGAGCCACAGGATGGTGGCCAGGGAGCCGGTGATCGAAAGATTGGGACCCAGATCGACGCCGATCAGCAGGGCGTCGACCACTGGGCGCGGCGCATGGGCCTGGGCCAGGACGGCGCTGGCCACCAGACCCGCCGGCAAGTTGTTCATCAGGTTGCAGGCGAAGGCGATCAGCAGGCCGGCGCCGGCCGCCGCACCGGTCTGCGAGCCATGGATGGCCGCCTGCAGCACCATCGCCAGCTGGGCGATGGCGCCCGTACGCCCCACCGCCTCGACCAGGATGAACAGGCCCGCCACCAGTGGCGGCACGCTCCAGGATACGCCCTTCAGCACAGGCCATGGCGAGGCCCGCGCCGCGATCAGGGCCAGGGCCGTGGTCAATACACCCAGGATGAAGGTCGCCAGCCCCAGGGGCCAGCCTCGCGCGGAAACAACGGACAGGGCGACGGCGGTTACGGTGATCCCGGCCAAGGCCGTCCAGCCGCCGGCGGTCAGGCGTGGAACCTCGACCTGGGCCTCGCAAGCCGCGCCGAGGGCCCGCCGCTGGCTCCAGCGCAGCACGGCGAAGGTCGCCCCGATGGACAGGATCGATGGCGGGCCGAACCGCGCCAGCCAATCGAACAGGACGGGCGTTTGGTCCGCATAGAGCACCAGATTGGCCGGATTCGAGATGGGCAGCACGAAGCTGGCCGCGTTGGCGATCAGGGCGCAGGCGAAAAGGTGGGGCAAGGGGTCGGCCTTGGCGTGACGCGCGGCGGCATAGACCGCGGGCGTCAGCACCACCGCGGTGGCGTCATTGGACAGGAACACCGTCACCACCACGCCGACGGCATAGATCAAGATGAACAGCCGCCGGCTCGATCCCCCGGCCAGGTTCACCGCCCGAGCCGCCACGGCGTCGAACAGCCCCAACCGCCGCGCCGTCTCCGACAGCAGCATCATACCGACCAGGAACAGATAGACATCCGTTCCCTTGGCCATCGCTTGGGTGGCGCCCGGAACCGGCAAAAGGCCGAGCGTGACCACCAGGACGGCGCCGGCCATCGCCCAGACCGCCTCCGGCCAGCCGAACGGCCGGACGATCACGCCGGCCGTGGCCAGAAGGGCTATGGCCCAGATCAGCAGATGGGCCGCCGGCGCGATCACGTCTCGAAGAGGATGGTCTTGGCGCCGTCCCACAGCACCGCGCGCCCGAGTTCGGCCAACCGGTCCAGCCCTTCGGTGATGGTCGCGAAGTGGTTGCCCGCCAGTTGGCCGGCCTTGCTGGCGAAACAGGTGGGGCCATAGGCGATCAGGATCTCGGTCTCGCTGACCCCGCCGGGATAGAGGATCACCTGGCCCGGCGCCGGATAGCTGGTGGCGTTTTCAGGGATCAGCCCCAGGTCGCGGTCGCCCATGGGAATCCAGCAGGCCTCGCCGCTCCAGCGTGCATGGATGATCCGCTCGCTATAGGGCAGCAGAGTGCGGAAGCGGGCGCAGGTGAGGGGCGCGGCCTGATCCTCGAACCTGGCGGTGAAGGCCTGTTCGCCGATCTTGATCTGAAGGTCGGTCATGATGAGGTCAGTCGATAGCCCAGGGTGTCGGCTGAGCAAAGGCGGCCATTGAGGCAGGACTTGAATCGCCGATGCGGGCCGCAGCGCACTTTGTGAAGATGTGCGCCGCTTGGCGAGTTCGCACGTGCTGCTCCCCTAGCATCGGTCCTCGCCCTCCCCTAGGGTGAAGCCGAAATTCAAACTGTTGTTTGACGTTAAGGGAAGCTAACGCCATGCGCGATGTCGTCGTCGTCTCCTATGCCCGAACCGGTCTGGCCAAGTCCATTCGGGGCGGGTTCAACAACACCCATGGCGCCACCATGGCCGGCCACGCCATCCAGCACGCCATGTCCCGGGCCGGCATCGATCCGGCTGAGGTCGAGGATGTGGTGCTGGGCGCGGCGCAGCCGGAAGGCGCCACCGGTCACAATGTGGCGCGCAATGCGGCCATCTGGGCCGGCTGCCCGGTGACCACCTCCGGAACCACCATCAACCGCTTCTGCTCGTCGGGCCTGCAGGCGATCGCCTCGGCCTCGCACTACATCAAGAACGAGGGGGCCACGGTGGCCATCGGCGGCGGCGTCGAGTCGATCTCACTGGTGCAGATGGGCGGGCACATGAACACCTACCGCTTCACCGAAGAGAAGCTGATGAAGATCCGCCCCGACCTGTGGATGGCGATGATCGAAACCGCCGACAATGTCGCCGAGCGTTATGGCGTCAGCCGCGAAGCCCAGGACGAATACGCCCTGGAATCCCAGCGGCGCATGGCGGCCGGCCAGCAGGCCGGCATCTACAAGGACGAGATCGTTCCCTTGGCCACGCAGATGAAGAAGGTCGACAAGGCCACCGGCCAGGAGAGCGTGGTGGACTACGTGGTCGACCGCGACGAATGCAATCGCCCGGAGACCACGCTCGAAGGCCTGCAGAGCCTCAATCCGGTGCGCGGCCCCGGCAATTTCGTCACCGCCGGCAACGCCTCGCAGCTGTCCGATGGCGCCGCGGCCGTGGTGTTGATGGAGGCCAAGGAGGCGGAAAAGCGCGGGCTCGAGCCTCTGGGCCTGTTCAAGGGCTTCGCCGTGGCCGGCTGCGCGCCCGACGAGATGGGCATCGGCCCGATCTTCGCCGTGCCGCGGCTTCTGGAGCGCCACGGCATGAAGGTCGATGACATCGATCTGTGGGAACTGAACGAGGCCTTCGCCTCGCAATGCCTCTATTCGCGCGACAAGCTGGGCATCGACCCGGCCAAATATAACGTCAATGGCGGCTCGATCTCCATCGGCCACCCCTATGGCATGACCGGCGCCCGCTGCACCGGGCATGTCCTGTTGGAAGGCCGTCGCCGCGGCGCCAAACATGCGGTGGTGACCATGTGCATCGGCGGCGGCATGGGCGCGGCCGGTCTGTTCGAGGTTCTCTAAGAACAGGTGATCCCGGGCCGGCCGAATCCTGGGACTCGGCCGGCTTTCCATCTCCCCATGCCGTTACGGTATGTCGCGCCCCTGCGCCGAAACGCCCAGGCGACCGGCGGCTGTTCAGCGTGCACAGTCAGCTTTGCCGTTGGCCGGCCTTGGGTTCGATGTGATCGGCCCTGCGGGGTCCTGCGGTCAGTAAGCCTCAGGAGAAAGACCCGTTGCATAGCCGAGATCCTGGCGTCGATTGCGAGCCGTCCGTCCTCGGCCGCCAAGGATCCGCCGCCGACATCGACAAGGGTGGCTTGCCGCACGGATTTTCCCAGGCCTATGCCGAGGCCCTCCAGGCCCAGATCCTGGAGCCGAGCGAGGCCGGACTGATGCGCGCCTTCGCCCTCGGCGGCGCCGCGCTGGAAGCGGGCGCGAGCGTGCTCGATCTGGCCCGAGTTCATCATCAAGGCCTTGGCCGGCTGGTGTTTGAGTCTGAAGGGGGAGAGCCCGCGGGCGGACTGGATCACGCGGCCGGCTTTCTGGTCGAGGCCCTGTCGCCGTTCGACGCCGCCCTGTCCGGCGGCCGCGAGACCAATGCGCAGATGATCGCCCTGAACGGCGCCCTGGCCGAGGCCAATCTGCTGGTGCTCGCCACCAATGATCAATTGCATGCTGAAAGCCAGGAGCGCCGCCGGGCCGAAGAGGCCGTGTGGCAGGCGCAGAAACACCAGGCCGTCGGCCGCCTGGCCGGCGGGGTCGCACACCATTTCAACAACCTTTTGACCGTGATCCTCGGCAATCTGGATCTGGTCCGCCGCAGTCATGATCGCGACCTGGTGCTGGTGGAGAAGCTCGGCCGCGCCAGCGAGGCGGCGCGCAAGGCCGTCAAGTTGACCCGCCAGCTGCTGACCTTCTCCGGTCGCCAGGCTTTGCGGCCGGATCTGTTTCATCCCAGCGCGGGCCTGCCCGATCTGATCGCCCTGCTCAGCGGATCGCTGCGGGGCGACATCCTTGTCGAAACCCAGATTCCGGCTGAGCTGTGGGTCGTGCGCGTGGACGCCGGCGAACTGGAACTGGCTCTGCTCAATCTGGCCATCAACGCCGGCGACGCCATGGGCGGGCGCGGGCGACTGGGCTTCTCTGCGGCCAATCGCGTCCTGCAGGATGAGCGCCTGGGCCTGAACGGCGACTATCTGGTGATCGAGGTCGCCGATGACGGTCCGGGTATTGACCCCGGTGTGCTCCCACGCGTGTTCGACCCGTTTTTCACCACCAAGGAGATCGGGGTCGGAACCGGCCTTGGCCTAAGCCAGGTGCTGGGCTTCGCCCATCAGTCCAGGGGCGCGGTGGATATCGAAAGCCAGCCCGGCCAGGGCGCGACCATCCGCATCTTTTTGCCGGCGATCCGCGACGCATCGCTCGACCCCGCCGTTATCGCCAGTCCGGCCGGGGTGATCTTGGTGGTCGAGGACGATGTGGACGTGGCCGAGATCGCCGCCTCGATGCTCGACAGCCACGGTTTCACGGTCAAGACGGCCCATCGCGGCCAGACCGCGCTGGATCTGGTGCGGCGCGGCGAGGCGGTGGATCTGGTGTTCGCCGATGTGGGACTGGCCGGTGACATGAACGGCCTGGCGCTGGCCCGCGCGTTGCGGCGCGACTTTCCCGGCCTGCCGGTGCTGCTGGCCGCCGCCGAGCGCGACGCCGCCGAGGGCGCGCATGGCCTGGGCGTGCCGATCATCGCCAAGCCCTATCGATCGGGCGACCTCTATAGCCGCATCAGCGACATGCTGGCGGCCAGATCGTGATCTTGGTGATGAAATCAGATTGAGCCAGTATCAGCTCCGCTCATCCCGGCGAAGGCCGGGATCCAGATGACAAAGCTCAGGCCAAAGACAATAATCCGCCCGAAATCACCAAACTCTTGCGCCACACGATCTGGATCCCGGCCTTCGCCGGGATGAGCGGCTTTTGGCTGGGCTTTAGTTCATCTCGCTCTGGGGACGGGGCAGGGATCCGGCGCCCGCGGGCCGGCGGCTCGCTTACGCGGCTCCCATAATTTCTAATGCTGTCCGCCGGGGTCGTCCGCGCTTAATGTGCGGTAAACAGGCCGCCCACAACCGTCGAGACCTCGTCATGACCCTGACCACCGACCTTCCGACCTATGACGCCGCCCGCTTCAAGCGCGCTGGCCGCGGCAGGATTTACGACAGCATCATCGACACCATCGGCGATACGCCGCTGGTGCGTCTGCCCCGGCTGTCGGCGGAATTGAAACCCAAGGGCGAGGTGCTGGCCAAACTTGAGTTTTTCAACCCCCTGGCCAGCGTCAAGGATCGCATCGGCGCCTCGATGATCGAGGCCATGGAGGCCCAGGGACTGTTGAAGGCCGGTTCGACCATCGTCGAGCCGACCAGCGGCAATACCGGGATCGCCCTGGCCTTCGTCGCCGCCGCCAAGGGCTATCCCCTGATCTTGGTCATGCCGGAGAGCATGTCCATGGAGCGTCGCAAGATGCTGGCGCTGTTGGGCGCGCGCCTGGAGTTGACGCCGGCGGAAAAGGGCATGCGTGGGGCGGTCGGCCGGGCCCAGGAACTGCTGGCGGAAATTCCGGGGGCGGTCATGCCGCAACAGTTTGAGAACTCGGCCAATCCCCTGGTCCACCGCGTCTCCACCGCCGCCGAAATCTGGAACGATACGGCGGGCACGGTCGACGCCGTGGTCTCCGGGGTCGGCACCGGCGGCACCATCAGTGGGGTCGGTCAGGTGCTGAAGACCCGCAAACCCTCGTTGCAGATGATCGCCATCGAACCTGAGGGCTCGGCCGTGCTGTCCGGCGGACAGCCGGGGCCGCACAAGATCCAGGGCATCGGCGCGGGCTTCGTGCCCGGCAATGTGGATCGTGGAGTGATCGATTCGGTCGAGACGGTGAGCAACGACGAAAGCTTTGAAATGGCGCGCCGCGCGGCGCGGGTCGAAGGTCTGCCGGTGGGCATCTCCTCCGGCGCCGCTCTTTCGGTGGCCTTCCGCCTGGCCGCCCGGGACGAATGGGCCGGCAAGGTGATCGTCGCCATCATCCCGAGCTTCGCCGAGCGCTACCTGTCCACGGCCCTGTTCGACGGGCTGTGACCACGGACGTCTATCCGCCGGCCAAGCGGTCGGCGGTGATGGCGGCGGTCAAGGGCCGCGACACCAAGCCTGAATGGGCCGTGCGGCGACTGCTGTGGCGACTGGGCGCGCGCTACCGCCTGCACCGCCGCGACCTGCCCGGCTCGCCCGATATCGTCATGCCGGGCCGGCGCCTGGTGGTGTTCGTGCACGGCTGCTTCTGGCACGGCCACGACTGCGCCCGCGGCGCGCGGACGCCCAAGGCCAATCGCGACTATTGGCTGGCCAAGATCGGGCGCAACCGCGCGCGGGACGTCAAGACCCGGGCCGAGCTGGAAGCGGCGGGCTGGCGGGTCGAGACGGTCTGGGAGTGCGAGCTGAAGGATGCGGTTGTTCTGGAGGCCCGGTTGCGGGGACTGCTGCAAGAGAGAGACCTGGCACGCTCCCCTAAAACGCGTCCGCCTCCAGCGCCATGACCAGGCCTGATCCCGTCTTGAGCTTGGCCAGATGGGCGCCCGCCTCAGGCAGGATGCGTTCGACGAAATAGCGGCCGGTGATCAGCTTGCGGGCATAGAACGGATCGGTGTCGCCGGCTGCGACGTGCGCCTGTGCGGCCTTGGCCAGTTTGGCCCACATCCAGGCCAGGCCCGTCAGGCCAAACAGGTGCAGATAGTCGGTGGAGGCGGCGCCGGCGTTTTCGGGGTTCTGCAGGCCGTTCTGCATC
>FSWM01000681.1_pt1 | contig 10957 bp, 12 predicted proteins | sample 1637841 | NCBI WGS metagenome assembly FSWM01 (sample SAMEA3914789, study PRJEB12502) | metagenome | biome: forest; material: soil | place: Canada | collected 2011-07-03 | depth 0.3 m | reverse complement strand
GACCAGGAGGGCGTGGGCGACCTGATCCGCATCGCCGCCGAGCGCGGCCGCAAGGTCCGTCCCGACGTCAAGCTCGGCATCTGCGGCGAGCATGGGGGCGATCCCGCCTCGATCGCCTTCTGCGAAGATGTCGGCCTGGATTATGTCTCCTGCTCGCCCTACCGCACGCCGATCGCAAGGCTGGCGGCGGCCCAGGCGGCGTTGAACCGCAAGGGGTAGGTCAAGACTGCGTCATGCTTTTACGCTAGACCCGGTATCATCGGTCGGGGAAGATTCGCCATGTCTGACGTCCCGCTGGACGCCCACGAGCACGCCGAACACGCCGAACACGCGGCGCACGAGAAGGACCCGTTCATCTCGAGGGTGTCGATCACTATCGCCGTCCTGGCGGTGGTGGCGGCCGTCGCGGGAAGTCTGGAAGCCTACGAAAGTGGGGGCGCGATCATCGCCGCCAATGAGGCGGTGCTGCACCAGGACCAGGCCACTGACCAATGGAATTTCTTCCAGGCGAAAAGCCTGAAGAAAAACCTCTACAGCCTCGCCGCCGACAATGGCGGGCCCAGGGCCGACGCCTACAAGGCCAAGGCCAAGGACGAAGGCAAGGGCCAGGACGAAGCCCAGGCCAAGGCCAAGGAATTGGAGGCCGAAAGCACCCATGACCGGGCGGTGAGCGCGCGGCACGAACACCGCCACCATCGCCTGGGAATTGCGGCCACCCTGCTGGAAATGGGCATCGCCATCTCAACCATCGCCATCATCACTCGCAAGCGTTGGCCGTGGGTGGCGTCGGTCGTGCTGGGGCTTGCCGGGGCGGTGGTGGCGAGCATAGCATATCTGGGGTGAGGCGCGGCCTCACCGCTTCCTGACGAACACCGACCCGGCCGAATAGCCGGCGCCGAAGCTGCGGATCGGGCCCAGATTGTCGCGCTCCAGATTCCCCGAATAGGTGTTGAATCACGCCAGTTGCTCGCCCACGCCTGTGACGCATCTGCAACGCAGCGCGCATTGAGGACACACTCGGCCTAGAAGTCGCCCCTTGAGCACCCTGATGTCGCCGTCTGGGCGGGAAAGGGTGAGCGCGGCTGGACGGGCAAAAACAGTCTCTCAGACTAAACGAGTGGAGTAACCGATTATGAAGACCATGCTTATCGCAGCCATCGGGGCTGCCGCCGCGCTCGCCGCCGCGCCTGCCCTGGCCCAGGATGCTGGCGCTCAAGCCGCAAGCACACTGTCGCCCATCACCGGATACGGCACGCTAGGCTATAGCCACCTCTCAGGAAATGGCGTCGACCTGAGCGGCGTGGAAGGCCGCCTTGGCGCCCGGTTCGGCCGCTATGTCGGGGTGGAAGGGGACGTCACCGGCGGCTTTGACGGCGATAACGTCACCGTTGCCGGTGACCCCGCCAGCGTACGTTTGCGCAACGAATATGCCGGCTATGCCGTGGGCTATCTGCCGCTGGCCCCGAACGCCGACCTTTTCGCGCGGGTCGGCTATGGCCAATCGAGTTTCAAGGTCAGCGACCATACCCTGGGCGCCGCCTACAATATCGACCATGACAGCGTGAACTATGGCGTCGGCGGCCAATACTTCTTCAAGGGCGGCCCCAATGGCGTCCGAGTCGACTACACCCGCTACGACTACCAGGACCATGACGCTGGCGCAGACAACGTCTGGTCCGTCGCCTACGTGCGGAAGTTCTAAGCCTTCAAACCCGAACTGATCAGAATGGCGCGCTCCGGTCGGGGTGCGCCATTTTTTTTTGATCGAGCAGGCCTCAGCCCTCCCTCAGCAGCGGCAGGGCCAGTCCCGGCGCGCGGCCCGTGCGAGCCAGTTCACGGCGAAAGCGGAACAGCTCCGCCGGCCGTCCCCCCGTCTCGGCGTGCAGGCGCCCCAGGCCCTCCACCAGGTCGGCCCGCTCCAGCACCCGCCGGAAGTTCTGCTTATGCAGGGCGACCCCGGCCACGGCCTCTACCGTCCGCTGCAGCTGTGAGAGGGTGAATTCCTGCGGGGTCAACTCGAACGCCACCGGCCGGTATTTCAGCTTGCCGCGCAGACGCCCGAGCCCGGTCGCCAGGATTCGCCTGTGATCCGATAGCATGGGCTGGCCGAGAGCCGGCGCATAGTCGACAGGCTCGGCGCCCAACTCGCCGCGTTCGCGTTCGCGGTCGCGCGCAGCCTCAGAGGCAAGGCTGGCCTCGTAAAGCAGCTCGTATCGCTCCAGCACCCGCTCCTCGTTCCAGGGTGCGCCGTCGAGGGCGAACAACAGGCGCGCGCGAGCCAGGCGCTCGTCATTGCCCGCCCATTGGCGCAAGGCCGGCGCGATGATCTCGTCGATCAGCGGGGGCCTGCCGGCGCGCCAGTCCTCCCAGGGAAAGAAGCGCGACATCGGCGTCCAGACTGTGTCAGGCCCGAGCGCCGGGTCGGCTTGTGGCGTCAGGGCCAGGTAGCCGACTGAGATCACCCGCGCGGCCCCCGCGCCGACGTCGGCGCGCGGCGCATCGCGTCCCTTGTCGCCGAAAGTGTAGAGCTGTTCGACATAGCCCAGCTCGAACCGGGTCTGCTCCGTCACGAAGGCGCGCAAAGCCAGCTCGAACGTGCGATGGCCGTCCGGGTCGAACGGGCCGAACGGCAGGCCGGCCAGGGCCGAGGTCTCGCGCGTGCGCACATCCTGCGGCCGCACGGTCAGGACCACCGCCTCGCTCTTGCGGATGGCGACCACCACCGCCGACAACCCGATGACGATAGGGGTCATCGGCTATTCCGTATCGAACGCGGCCGGGGTCGGCTCATAGCCCGACGCTTCGGACAACACGTGGAAGCGCCGCACATAGTGCTCCTGGGCCTGGAACGCCGATTGCGGATCAAGGGTTATCAGATAACCCCTGGGCGGGTGGCCAAAGAAACGGAGGCCCTCGTCCAGGGTGAAGCCGGCGAGCTGTGTCGCCTCGAAAAAGGCGCAGGTGCGATCGGCCTGCTTGATCAGCGCCTTGATCTCCGCGGGGATCTTGGCCGGGAGGCCGAAGCGGATGTGGATTGCGGATTCCAGACGGTCTTCAAAGCCGCGGTAGTTGAGACCAAGCGCCGCTTTGAAGGGCGAGATCATGTCACCGATGACGTATTCCGCCGCATCGTGCAGCAGGGCGGCCAGTCGCCAGCGCGGCTCAAGGCCCGGCTCGATATGCGCCGCGATCTCCTCCACGACCAGCGAGTGCTGGGCGACCGAAAAGCCGTACTCGCCGATGGTCTGGCCGTTCCAGCGGGCGACGCGCGCCAGACCATGGGCGATATCCTCGATCTCGATGTCCATGGGCGAGGGGTCGAGAAGGTCCAGCCGGCGCCCGGACAGCATCCGTTGCCAGGCCCTGGGAGCCAAAGTGGACCGGGATTGGCGCTGGCCTCTCGCCACGAACGAATTCCTTTGCTGTAAATCAATTATCGGATGCGGGTTACGAGCGTAGAACCAATAGCGCCACCGGCGCGACTAGGGAGCAAAAGAATGACCCACCAAGGCGTGAGTTGGGCGAGAATCATGGCGCCCGTCGCTGGAGGCGACTCGGACGCGGCCGTACTCGACGCCGCCGCGGTGATCGCCGCGCCCTTCGAGGCGGAATTGTCGGCTGTCTACGCCCCGGCCGACGTCGCCGACCTGATGCCCTGGATGGGCGAGGGCTTTATGGGCGGGGTGCAGGTCGCCGCCGTCCAGAGCCTCAAGGACGCCGCCGCCGAGGGCGAGCGCGCCGCCCGCACCAGCCTCGATGCTTGCGCGTATTCGCGCAAAACCTTCACCGCCCTGACCTCGCCGGTCTGGTCGGCCCTGTCGATGGAGGGTCGGCTGTCGGACCTCGTGGTGTTCGATGACAACGCCGCGCGCGGCAAGGGTCCCTTGGCCGAGAGTTTTCAGCAGATCGTCGCCGACGAGCAGCGACCGACGCTGGTGGTGCGTCCCGGCCTGAAACCAGGCGGGGTCATCGCCGTAGCCTGGGACGGGGGTAAGGAAGCGAGCCGCGCGGCCCGCACCGCCTTGCCCCTGTTGCAAAAGGCGTCGCGCGTGGTGATCATCTCGGCTCCGGGCTCATCTTCCCGCTACTTCGAGCCCAAGCGGTTGCAGATGTTCTTCGCCGAGCGCGGCGTCACCGCCGACATTCACGGGGTCAGTGACACAGGCGATGCCGGGTCGCTATTGCTGAACGCCGCCAAGTCGGTGTCCGCCGACCTTCTGGTCGCCGGGGCCTTCGGCCATCCGCGCTTGCAAGAGTTTATCTTCGGCGGGACCACCCGGTCTTTCCTGAATGCGCCGGGCGCGCCATCTCTCTTCCTGTCGCACTAATTCGGCCCATAAGGAGAATAATCATGGGGCTCAACCGCATCGTCATGCGCCTTGCGCGCAATCCTGGCACCGAGTTCGCCGATGGCGATGACCACCGAGGCTACGCCCTGGTCGCGCCCCTGACCGCCGATGGCAGGTTGGACGAACACGCCTTCCGGGAACACCGGGCCGACAGTGTCGTCCGCCGATTCGCGCCTGACGAGGATCCTGTCGAAGGCCGCCTCGCCAGGCGCGGCGAACGCTGGTTCTTCGACTATGGCAATGACGACGAGGCCGACGAGCCGCTCTATCGCGTCGGCGAGCATCGCTTCGCCGTGGGCGAATATGTCAGCATCACTGACGAGGACGGCCGGCTTTTGACCTACAAGGTGACCGACGTGACGCCGGCGCGGTAGGGGCGCGCCGGGCCGCCCTTAGGACTTCAAATTCAATTTCACCAGTTCGTCCACGTCATGTTCGTGGAAGTCGTGGTGCTGGTGGTTGGCGCGGCTCTTGAAGGTGGCGACCACCAAGGGGCCGCTGGACGGGCCGCGGGCCACGTAGCCGACGCTGCGGTAACCTGATGGGCCGGCCCTGTCGCCGGCGAGGATGAACAGCATATCGGCTGCGCCGCGGCGGGTGTCCGTGGCGCGGATTTCGGCGCCTTGAGGCCCTGCCTTGATCACGGTGCTCTTGGAGCCCCAGTTGGTGTGGACATTGGCGTTGTTGTTGTCGGCGTCGATGGTCACGCCGAGCACCTTGACGTGGGCCTTTTCGTCATCGGCGTCGACGTGAACGAAAGGCACGTCGACCTTGGCCCGGTCGTGGCCCCGGCTGTTGTCGGCGTCGACGTGGACAAAGGGCAAGTCGACCTTGGTGTGGTCGCGCGCGACGTGGCTGTCGGCGTCAGCGCCGCCCTTCTTGTCGGCCTTGTCGTGGTCCCCGTCGGATTCGTTAGCAGCCACTTCGTCGGCATCTCCGCGCGGCGCCACGGCGCGCAGTTCGGTCTCCAAGGGCGTCAGCGCCATCTGCGGCGATTGGCCATTCAGCGGCAGCAGCGAGAGCGTCACGTCCTCGCCCTGGTCGCTGCGATATACACAGGAACGGCCGTCGGCCGCGGCCGTGACCTTGACCAGGCCCCCTTGCCGGTCGGGGCAGTCCAACGGCGTCACCACGCTCATGGGTTTGCCGTCGTCGATATGCAGCGCGTGACGCACCGGGTGGCAGGCGGAGGATCCGACGGCGATCGCCGCCAGCGCCGCACTCCCGATGATCATGCGCTTTTGCATTCAGGCCTTCCTGGACGTGTAGGGCGCGCAGACTCGGCCCGCCGTCCGATCCCGTCCAGTGAAATCGCGGTAACCGTCGGAAAGGACGGGAAGAGCGCGGTCAGACCTGGCCCGGCCGGCCGCCGGTTCCCTCACGCCGCGCCAGGAACGCCAGACGTTCGAACAGGTGTACGTCCTGTTCGTTCTTCAACAGGGCGCCGTGCAGAGGCGGGATCAGCTTGGTCGGATCCCGCTCGCGCAGGGTTTCCTCACCGATATCCTCGACCAGCAGCAGCTTGAGCCAGTCGAGCAGCTCGGAGGTGGAGGGCTTTTTCTTCAGGCCTGGGACCTTACGCATGTCATAGAAGATGCGCAGCGCCTCGCTGACCAGCTTTTTCTTGATACCCGGAAAGTGCACCTCGACGATCTCGTTCATCGTGTCGGCGTCGGGGAACCGGATGTAGTGGAAGAAGCAGCGGCGCAGGAAGGCGTCCGGCAGCTCCTTCTCGTTGTTCGAGGTGATGATCACCACCGGGCGGATCGCCGCCTTGATGGTCTCATTGGTCTCGTAGACATAGAACTCCATCCGATCCAACTCTTGCAGCAGGTCGTTGGGGAATTCGATGTCGGCCTTGTCAATCTCGTCGATCAGCAGCACCGGGCGCTCGGGGGCGGCGAAGGCTTCCCAGAGCTTGCCCTGCTTGATGTAGTTCTTGACGTCCTTGACCCGCTCTTCGCCCAGCTGGCTGTCGCGCAGGCGGGTGACGGCGTCATACTCGTAAAGGCCCTGTTGGGCCTTGGTGGTGGACTTGATGTGCCAGGTCAGGAGGGGCGCGTTCAGCGCCTTGGCCACCTCGTAGGCCAGGACAGTCTTACCGGTGCCGGGCTCGCCCTTGATCAGCAGGGGGCGTTCGAGCGCGATCGCCGCATTGACCGCGACCTTCAGGTCCTCGGTGGCGACGTAGTCGCTGGTGCCTTCAAATCGCTGACTCATCGAAATCCCCTTCGGCGCGGGCCTCGCGCCTCCAAAATCTGCTTGGACAATCGGTCCAGACTACGGACGGGCTCGCCCGTTGCAAGGCGGATTTCGAACAAACGTTCAATCTGGGGGTAGAAGGGCTTAGGTCGCGCGCCGACCCATGAGCGAAACTTCATCCGCCAGGGCCGCCGCCATCCGCGGCATCAACTCGTCCCAATGGTGATAGCCGGCAGGCAGGAAGACGCGAGCCTGCGGATACCAGGGATGCCGGTCGCATCCCAGCAAAGGCCAGGCGGCGGGGTTGCCGACCATCCAGACCGGAGCGCCACACGCGGCTCCGATGTTGGTGGTCGCGTTCGACGGGCCCAGGATCAGATCCATGGCGCAGCAGAGGGCGGCGACATCGTCGAGGTCGTTCTTCAGGTCGATGCCCGGCGGCTGCCAGATCTCGACGCCAAGCTCGGCGCGGGCCTGGTCCAGTTCGGCCTGGCATTCGCCATACTGCAGGTTGACAAAGCTGACGCCCCGGGTTTCCAGGATCGGCCGCCACTGCTCGAAGGGCGAAAAGTTCCTGAGCCGGGCGCCGTCCAGTTTCAGACTCTTCCAAAGAAGGCCGATCTTGGGACCGGGCAGCACGCCAAGGGCGCCGCGCCAATGCTCAACCCGCTCCGCGTCGGCGGTCAGGAAGTTCGGACGGTCGGGATAAGCGCTCACCGAACGCCTGAATCGGCGCAGGGGCGAGGCCATGGGAGTCCACAGGTCGATCATGGCCTGGTCGACGAATGGCACGCCGCGGATCGTGTGGCCGTCGACCTTGAAGGTCGTGTGGGCGCCGATGTCGACGGTGGGGAAAGAGCGGCGGAAAAGGGGTATCAGCCGCGGCTCCAGGGCGATCGACAGGCGACCTTCGTCGCCGATGGCGGCCAGAATGTCGGGGATCATGTTGGCGAAGGCCACCTCGTCGCCGAGGCCTTGTTCGCCGACCAGCAGCAGGGACTTGCCTTCCAGGTCATCGGCCGGCGTCCAGCGCGGCCGATCGACCAGGAACTGAGTGGCCCCGGCGAAGTGAGGGTCCAGGCGGCTCTCGTATTGGTCCCAGCCTTCGCCGACGCGTCCCAGGCAGAGCAGCACGGTCGAGCGCGCCAGACGCATCATAGCCAGATCGGAAGGCGAACTGGCGATGAGGATGGCCGCATCGCAATCGGCGAGGGCCCCCTCCAGATCACCCAGTTCCAGCCGGGCGTTGGCCAGGTTGTAGCGGGCCTTGGCGAAGCTCGGCTCGGCTCTCAGAGCCTCTTCATAGAACACGAGGGCCTCGGCGGGTCGGCCCTGTTCGCCCAGTATGGTGCCGAGCGTGTTCCAGAGCTGCGCGGACGCCGGATGGGCCACGATGGCCGGGCGCAGGACCGCGATGGCGCCGTCATAGTCGTGCAGGTCGCGCAGGGCGCAAGCCAGGTTGTTGGCGCCCTGGGGGCAGTCCGGGTAGGCCTCGCGGTAGGCGGCGAAGAGCTTGGCCGCCAGCTCCTTCTGGCCCAGGCGGTGCGCCAGCCGGCCGAGATCGTTGGCGACGTCGGCGTGGTTGGGCAACAGCGCCAGGGCCGATTCATAGCAGGCGATCGAGCCTCTGAAGTCTCCGGCCTTTTCGCGCGCAATGGCCAGGATGTACCAGCCGAAGCCGTTGCGGTCGTCGCGACCCAGCGCCTTGAGCGCCAGGTCCGCCGCGGTTTGATGGTCCTCCGCGCCGATCGCGGCGATGGCGCGCTGCAGCAGCGGCTGGATGGTCAGGGCGCGCAACTCGGCGACCGCCCGGTTCAGGCGCCCGAGCGCTTCTCGCGACGCCGGATCGCCCAACTCACTGTCGATGACCGGCCGGGCCACGATCACGGGCTCGGCCGCGGCCAGGGCCGAGGCGGCGGCCTGTTGGCGCAGCTGGTTTTGGTATGACCCGATCATCAGCGGACTCGTTCAGCGCAAGTGAGCGCCCAGGCTGGCGGGGCGGCATTAAGACATCGCTAACCGAAATGTCCTGCCCGTCGTCGCCCCAGGCTGTGGGGCGTCATGCAGCGTGTTCATCAGGGTATGATCCATTGTTCGAGCGTGGACCGCGACGCTCTGCCGCGCCCTTCGCCTGCCTTCGCATTCGCAAGGGGTGGGGACGCGGAAGTTGCAATCGCGCGCTCCTTGCCGCTTCAGTACTTTCTTCAAGTTGAAAGGCGCTGCCTGAAGACGTTTCGGCGCTTGGAGAATCGTCGCGAGGTGCGAAGATCCGGCCCAATCGCTCAAAGGGGGCGCCGGGCCGCCGGACCGCCGCAACGCGCCGTTAACCTCCGTAGCTTCTATTTTGTCAGGCGAGACGGGCGGCGATTTGGGGCGTGAGCTCAGGGGCGGTCGAGAGCAGATATGATCTCCAGCCGAACCAAGGAGGGCGGTTCCGATGCCTTTGAAACTTTCTTTGAAGCCCGGCGAGAAGTTCGTGCTGAACGGCGCCGTGGTGCAGAATGGTGATCGCCGCAGTGTGCTTCTGCTGCAGAACAAGGCCTCAGTGCTGCGTGAGCGCGACATTATGCAGGAAGACGAAGTCAACTCCCCCGCGCGTCACATCTATTTCCCGGTCATGATGATGTATCTCGATGAGGCCGGAGCCCAGCGCTATCACGACGAATTCATCCGTCGTCTTTCCGAGTTCATGGGCGTCATCGCCAACCCGGAAATCGTGGCGGAGTGCATCACCATTTCCAAGCACCTGCTTGAGCGCGAATACTACAAGGCGCTGATGCTGTGCCGGAAACTTATCGAATGGGAAGACGAGAGGTTGCGCGATGTCGCTTCAAGCCTACCAGCAGGCTAGGTCCCGGAGTGAATCGCCGCGTGACGCCGAATACCGTCTGTTCGGCCAGGTCACCCGTGCGTTGATGGACGCCGCCGCCGCCGCGCCGGACGATCTGCAGACGAAGATCAATGCGTTGGATTGGAACCGGCGTATGTGGTCGACCATGGCGGCCGACTGCGCCCAGCCCGAAAACGCTTTGCCGCCAGCCCTCAGGGCCCAGATCATTTCGCTGAGCATGTGGGTCGGGCGCTATTCCAGCCAGGTGATGCGGGGCAAGGAGCCGATCGACGCCCTGATCGATATCAACCGGATCATGATGCAGGGCCTGGCCAACCGGCCAGCGGCGGCGTAGAGCGCGCCGCGGCCGGCCAGGATTGCCGGGCTGCGGCGGCAAGAGCTGCCGAGTCGGGGCGCTGGGCGTGGCGGCCAATGGGCGCCGTCAAAAATTCCCCTTATATTTCAGTCGCCAAAAAGGTCGAAGTCGCCGGCGTGTCTGGCGTGATCCTTGCCACTCTGTGCGTGGGCTAGAAGCCCAGCGGCAAAAGCCGTCATCCCCGCCCAGAATGGAAGGAGCGCCGAATGCTTTCGGTGAACACCAATTCGGGCGCGCTGATCGCGCTCGAAAACCTCAACGCGACCAGTGCACAGATGAGCCAAGCTCAAAACCGGATCAGCACCGGACTGTCGGTGGCGTCGCCGAAGGATAACGGGGCTATCTGGGCGATCGCGCAAAACGAGCGCTCCCAGATCTCCGCCCTCGACTCCGTCAAGAACTCGCTCAACCGCGGGTCCAGCATCGTCGACGTCGCCATGTCCGCCGGTCAGAGTGTGTCGGATCTACTGAACCAGATGAAGGCGCAAGCCTTGTCGGCGTCGGATACGTCCTTGGACACCGCCAGCCGTCAGGCGCTCAGCACCGACTTCACCCAGCTTCGCAATCAGATCGCCACGGTGATTCAAAACGCCAGCTTCGACGGGGCCAACCTGTTGAACGCCGGCGCCCAGAATCTAGCCTTCCTGGCCAGCTCCGACGGTTCGTCGCTCTTGACGATCCGGGCGCAGTCCCTGGCCTTCGGCGGCTCCATCCTCACGCTGACGGCGACTTCGTCGCTCGCCACCGCGACGATAGCCAGCAATCTGATCAATGTCGTGCAGGCCTCGATCGTCAACGTCAACGCCGCCTTGGCCAGCCTGGGGACGGCTTCCAACGCCCTCACGCTGCAAACGACGTCGGTGCTCGATCTGCAGGACACGCTGACTACGGGTGTCGGCAATCTGGTGGATGCCAACATGGCCAAGGAGAGCGCCAGTCTCCAGGCGCTGCAGACCAAGCAGCAATTGGGAATTCAAGCGCTGTCCATCGCCAATCAGGCGCCGCAATTGATTCTGTCGCTGTTCAAATAGGCCGCGGGAGCCGGGCGCCGCCAAGGCGTTCGGCTCCAGAGGTCGCGGCGCTGCGGCGCGGGCGGCAAATTTGGCCGGGCGCCCGGCAGGAATTGCCGCCGTGGGTAAAAGCTGCCGGGTCAAAACAGGCTTAACCGACCTATAACGCCATGAATCCAATACCCTAGAG
>FSWM01001046.1_pt1 | contig 10968 bp, 11 predicted proteins | sample 1637841 | NCBI WGS metagenome assembly FSWM01 (sample SAMEA3914789, study PRJEB12502) | metagenome | biome: forest; material: soil | place: Canada | collected 2011-07-03 | depth 0.3 m | reverse complement strand
GATGATCCACCATCGGAATCACATTCCAACCCGCCGCGCCAATCACACCGGAGTCATCGCAAAGACAGATGTGTGCATCCCTTAGGGCATTCGCCGGGAGGAGCGGATATTTGATTGGCCTGACTTCAGCTGGCTTCAGTAGGCCGCCGCCTCATAGATTGGCGCCACTTGCCCCTTCCACGGGCCGTTGTAGAGTTCCAGCCAGCGTTCGGCCGGGGTGATCCCGCTGGCGGCGATGTCCTCCAGCTCAGCCAAATAGCCGGTCTCGTCGGTGAAGGCGGCGCTGAGGCGGGCGCGGCGCTTGAGGCCCTCTCGGGCGATGGCGACGATATCCTTGGCCACGTCCTGCGCGGTGCGGCCGGCGACCGTGGCCTTGAGGCCCAGGCGAGCGGCGTCGAGGCGCAGGCGTTCGTGGTCCGGGGTCGCCCAGTGCTTGCAGAGGTCCCAGGCCGCGGCCAGGGCGGCCTTGTCGTAGAGCAGGCCGATCCACAGGGCGGCCAGGGCGCACAGCCGCCCGGGCGGGGCGCTGTCGGCGCCGCGCATCTCCAGATAGGTTTTCAGCCGCACCTCGGGGAACAGGGTGGTCAGGTGGTCGGACCAGTCCTTGATCGTCGGGGTCTCGCCCGGCAGGGCCGGCAGTTCGCCAGCCAGGAAGGCGCGGAACGACTGGCCCGACGCGTCGATATAGCGGCCGTCGCGCTTGACGAAATACATCGGCACGTCGAGCGCATAGCGGGCGTAGGTCTCGAAACCGAACCCGTCGCGAAACACGAAGTCCAACATACCGGTGCGGTCCGGGTCGGTGTCGGTCCACACCCTCGCCCGGCTCGACACGAACCCGGTGGGCCTGCCCTCGACGAAGGGCGAATTGGCGAACAGGGCGGTGACGATGGGCTGCAGGGCCAGGCTCAGGCGGAACTTGGCCACCATGTCGGCCTCGGACGAGAAGTCCAGGTTGGCCTGCACCGTGCAGGTGCGGAACATCATGTCCAGGCCCATGCCGCCGACCTTGGGCATGTAGGCGCGCATGATCGCATAGCGCCCCTTGGGCATGACCGGGATCTGGGCGCGGGTCCAGTCGGGGGTGTGGCCCAGCGCCAGGAAGCCCAGGCCGAGTTCGCCGGCCACGGCCTTGGCCTCGGTCAGGTGCTGGCCGATCTCCTGGCAAATGTCGTGCACGGTCTCGAGCGGCGCGCCCGACAGCTCGAACTGCCCGCCGGGCTCCAGGCTGATATTGCCGCCGCCCCGCTCCATCCCGATCAGGGTGTGGCCGAACTGATTGTCCTCGTAGACCCCCGTCCAGCCGAAGCGCTCCAGGCCGGTCATCAGGGCGTGAACGCCGCCGCGACCCCGATCGTCCGCGTCATAGGCGACGGCCTCACGGCCGCTGGTGCGGTAGACGAATTTCTCGTGCTCGGAGCCGACGCGGTGCTGGCTTTCGGGCTTGCAGCCGCTGGCCAGGTGTTCGGCCATGGCCTCAAGGGTGAGCGGCGGACCGTTCATTTGCGCGACTTCGACCATATACCCCCCGTTAACACCGCGGGGAGGCGTCCCCGGTCAGCGCGTATCTAGGCTTTCTCGATTTGGGCGCCAAGCCGCACTAACTCAAGGGGCGCCCCAATCGCCCTTGGCCGCCTGCCAAAGGGTGAGGGCGGCGATGGTGGCGGTGTCGGCCCGCAGGATGCGCGGGCCAAGGGTCACCGGGACGACGAAGAGGGAGCGGCGCAGGGCGTCGCGCTCGCCCGGATCGAAGCCGCCCTCGGGTCCGATCAGGACCGCCCACGACGCTGCGGCAGACGATTGGGTCAGAACTTCCAGCGCCGGGCGCGCACGCCCCTGCTCGCCCCCCCATTCCGCCGCCGGATCATCGCCAGCCTCGTCACAGAACATCAGCCGGCGGCCCGCGTCCCATCCCACCAGGATGCGATCGAGCTTTTCGGGCGGAAGGACCTCCGGAACATCCAGCCGCCCCGTCTGTTCGGCCGCCTCGGTGGCGATGGCGGTCAGGCGAGCGACGTTCGTGTGGTCGGCCTGGGTGCGGCGGGTGACGACCAGGCGCACGCGCCGGACACCAAGCTCGGCGGCCTTTTCGACGATGGTCTCCAGCCGCGCCCGCTTGACCAGGGCGACGATCAGGTCAAGGTCGGGCGGGATCGACTGTTCCCGCACGCGCGCCTCCAGCCGCAGGCGGCAGGTCTTTTTCGAGGCCTCGACCACAATCCCCCGCCATTCCCCGTCGCGGCCGTTGAACAACAGGGCCGCCCCCCCCACCACCTGGCGCATCACCAGGGTCATGTAGCGGGCCTGATCAGGGTTCAGGGCGACCTCGCCGCCGGGGCGCAGGTCATCGGGGACGAAGAGGCGGATCATGGGCGATTGATAGCGGACCGCCGCGCGCTCCGTGAAGCCTTGATTGACCCTGCGTGGCGCGCTGCATAGGAACGGCCAGAGCGGGCGGCGACGCTGGAGGACGGAAATCTTGGCGGCGATCACCGTTGGCGTGCCGGTCTACAATGGCGCGGCGCATCTGGCGCAGTCGCTGGACTGCGTGCTGGGCCAGACCTTCCAGGACCTGGAGGTGCTGGTTTTTGACAACGCCTCTACCGACGACACAGCCGACATCGTCGCGCGCTATGCCGAGCGCGATCCGCGCGTGCGCTACCATCGCCAGCCGCGCAACAAGGGAGCGGTGCCCAATTTCGGCGACCTGGCCCGGGCCGCGACCAGCCCCTACTTCCTCTGGCGCGCCGCCGACGACCTGTCGGACCCGAACTATATCGAGGCGCTGCACCGCCTCCTGGAGGCTCATCCGGACAAGCAGCTCGCGGTCGGGCGGGTGGTCGAGACGTTTTACGGCGGCGAGATCCGCCGGATGGACATATTGCCCGAAACGAGCGGGCGCGACGGCTGGACCGACCGCTTGAAGATCATGTTTGGAGCTCACGCCACAGCCATCTACGGCCTCTATCGCACCCCGCCGCTGGTTAAGGCGATGACCAGGATCGCGGATCGCTATGGCGACCCGCCGTGGGGCTGGGATTTCCTGACCTTGCTGCCGTTCTTTCTCGACGGCGCCGTCATTCAGACCGACGCCACCACCCTGGAGTTCGTCCGTCCTGGCCCTCCCCGGCAAAAAGGGCGGCGCCGCGGCCCCCGCCAGGAGATGGATTTCGACGCCATGCTGGGCGCCCGCGCCCGCTTCCTGGCGATCGCGCGCGAGTTCAGCGACGAGCGCCATCCATCCGGTTTCGGTTGGCTATTTTCACGCTTGATCGTCTGGGCCTATGCCGGAAAACGCGTCTACAAGGTCAAACGCATCGTCCGCCGATCCGTCAACCGATGGCTGGGCCGCAAAATCTGACGCTGCGGCCGAGATCAGCCGCGAACATCGTAAAGCTCGGTCACATAGCCTTTGCGCAGCCAGTAGGGCGCCCGTGAGACACGTCGGTAGCCCCCGCTGGCCGCCGCCAGGTCTGGGACCGATAACTGGCGGCCCCGCGTCGAGTAGGGCGCCTTGGCTTCCTGATTGACGCTGTAGAACCAAGCCCGTGACACCCGCTTGATCCAATCCATGTAGTGGAGAGCGGCGTCCTGATTGATCTCGGGCAAGGAGTCCTGATTGAGCACCACGTCACACGAGGCGGGCGCCATGTCTTCGATGGCGAAGTCCGGGTGAAGCCGCAACGGCGCGCCTGTCCCTGATTCGCCATAGAGCTCGACGCTGTCGGGGCCGAGGGCCTTGATCAGATAGAAGCCCTGCAGCATGCCGATGTGCGGCAGATCGATGATGGCGTAGGCGCCCAGACCCATCCGGCGCGCCCAATACGCGCAACGGCCGACGCCGCCGCCGATCTCGATCACCTGACCGCCGACCCCGACCAGTTCACGCAGGCTCCAGGCTGTGAATTGCGCATAGAGGTCGCGTTCGTGGAACAGGCCGTGTTCGGTCACCAGCTTGAACAGCCCCCCGTCGATTGCGGGCGGGGCGAGCGGAAGACCGATGCGGGTTTCAAGGGCTGCGATCAACTCGTCCGCGGGGACATGCATGGCTTCGCCCCAAGCGCCCTGTTCGGGCGTTTCGCAGCGAGCGGCGCCCACCGCCTCGGCGAACGAGACCAACTTGTCCTTGGTCACGGTGATGCGGAAATCGCGATTGCGCCTGTGCGCGAGGATCTGGGCGTATTCGTCGTCGCCCTGGACCGTGCCGATGGTCGCGTCCATGCGCGACATATTGCAGAGATAGGCGGCCAGGGCTGGAACGTCATCGCGCTGCAACAGGCCCAATAAACCGCCCTGAGCGAGGGCGATCTTGGTCCAGACATCCGACGCTTCACCGTTCGCCCTTGGTCTGTCGGCCAAGGCCCTGCGATAGGCGGCCAGCAACCGCTCGGTTGTCTCCAAGTCCTTATCGCCCGCGGTCACGTCAGCGACCATGACTCCGGTCTCGGCGACAGGCCGTAGGCCAAGAGAGTGGGAAATCGTCTGGGCTCGCCGCTCCCGCCCCAGTCGGGCGCGCTCAATTCGTCGAATCATAGCTAGGGGGCGGCGCGTCTCGCTATACGTCATCGGAGCCTGCATCAGCGGGAATATGCCGCTCTTGTAACGTTGCGTTGCAGCGACGCAATGCTTCCGCAACGGCGCCGGGGCCGATCACGCTTACCGATTATTCGTAATTTGGGCGGCAAAATGGCGTTCCATCCAGCCGAGTCGCCCCATGGAACAGCCGCCGTCCGCTTCGCTCTCGTTCGAGACGCCGTTCGGGGGCCGTCGAGCCCGGGTGCTGCTGGCCGAGGACCATCCGGTCAACCGCCAGACCATCCAGATCATGCTGGGCGACCGGGTCGACCTGCACCTCGCCGTGGACGGATTGGCGGCTCTGGACGCCATCGCCTCCTGCGAGTTCGACGTCATTCTGATGGATGTCGAAATGCCGCGGATGAACGGTCCGGAGGCCGTCCGCGCGATCCGCGCTCGCGAGGCCGGTCGCCAGGGCCCGCCGGTGCACATCATTCTGATGACCTGCGCCACCGCCGGCGATCCAGCCGGATTGGCCCTCGCCTGCGGGGCCGACCAGCACCTGGCCCGTCCGATCACCGAGGACGGCCTGATCGCCGCCATCGCCCGGCAAGCCCAGGGCCTGATCGACGATGAGAGCCTGGCCAACCTGAAGGCGGCGGCCTAGTTCAGCCGGCGGCTTCCTCGCCGACCCGGCTGGCCCAGTAGTCGAGGGCGTCGCGCAGGCCCGTCGCCAGATCGAATTGCGCCTCGAAGCCAACCTCATCACGCAGGCGTCCGATGTCTGCGACGATACGGCGGGGCTCGTCCGGTCGGTCGGGTAGCGCGCCAAGCTTGATCAGTTCCGGCCGGCCAGCCAGTTGGCCGAGCCTGGTGGCGACATCGGCGATACTCGCGCCCTGCCCCGAAGCCACATTCACTGCGCCCGTGATCCGTGACAGCGTCATGGCCGCCAAGGCCTCGCCGGCATCGCGCACATCCATGAAGTCGCGCACGACCAGCCCTTGCGAACACCGGGCGGCCTGGCCCAGCGTCAGCGCCCTGGCCACGCTGGCCACCAGCCGGCGGGCGTCCTCGTCCGGACCATAGAGGAAGAACAGACGCGCCCAGGCAAAGTCGAGGCCGTGAGCAGCGAACAGGGCGTCGAGTACGCTGCGGCAGCTGGTCTTGGCGATGTCGTACAGGGTGTGGCCCACCACCGGCGTATCGCGCTCATGGCAGTCGCCCGCCGCGGGCCAGTCGTATTCGTAGCAGGTGCCGACGCCGGTGAAGTGCTGGACACCGGATTCGATCGCCGCCCGGGCGAGCACCAGGGTCGCCCCGACCCAATCAGCGTTGGCCGGATCGGTCCAGAACCGCCCATGCTCCACACACCAGGCCAGATGCAGCACCGCGTCCGGCCGCACCTGCCGCACGACGCTGCGCGCGTTATCGGGCTCAAGCAGGTCCAGGCAATACCAAGGACAGTCCAGCGGCGCGCTTTCCCGCGCGACCGCATGCACGTCGGCGCCCGCCCGCAGGAGGGCGGTCACCGCATGCCGGCCGATAAAGCCCGAAGCGCCAGTGACGAGAACGCGCATAAGTCCGTTTCACCCACGCGAACCCTGCCCGGGCGCGCCGCCAACCACCCGATTCTGGGCGGCGAAAGACCATATCTCGCCAATCGTCGATACCAGGTCAACGGCCCGGTCGAGACCAATGGGGCTTGCAAGCCCGCCGCCCCAGCCCTCGTATGGCGACGGGGTCGCCGGAGTCCGCACATGAAAAACCAGCATTCCTACGAACAGGAACTCGCCGAGCTGCAAGCCGATCTCGTCCGCTATCAGCAATGGGCCATGTCGGCGGGCGAAAAGGTGGTGATCGTGTTCGAGGGCCGCGACGGGGCCGGCAAGGACGGGACGATCAAGCGCATCACCGAGCACCTGGCCCCCCGCAACACGCGCGTCGTGGCCCTGCCCAAGCCCTCGGACCGCCAGCTCACCTCGTGGTTCTTCCAGCGCTATGTGCGCCACCTGCCGGCCGCCGGCGAGATCGTGATCTTCAACCGCTCCTGGTACAATCGGGCCGGAGTCGACCGGGTGATGGAATTCGCCACGCCGCGCGAGCAGGAGGATTTCCTCAACGACGCCCCGACCTTCGAGCGCATGCTGGCCGAAGCCGACATCCGCATCATCAAGTTCTGGCTCGACATCTCCAAGGCCGAACAGGCCAAACGGCTGGACGCGCGGCGCACCGACCCCCTGAAGCTGCTCAAGGTCAGCGCCCTCGACGACATCGCCCAAAAGAAGTGGAAGGCCTATTCCAGGGCGCGTGACGAGATGCTGGTCCGCACGCACACCGCGCTCGCGCCCTGGATCTGCGTGCACACCGACAAAAAGAAGAAGGCCCGCCTGGCGGTGATCCGCCACCTTCTGCACACCCTGGCCCCCGCCGAAATCTACGCGAAGGTCGCCGCGCCGGCCCCGGACGTGCTGTTCCCCTTCGAGGCGGAGGCGCTCCATGACGGGCGGCTGGAGCCTTGATGAGGCGGAGCGCGGACCATATCAATTCATCCCGCTGGCGGCCATGGCCGACTGGCTGGGGCTGGAACGAGTCAGCGTGAATGGGCGCAGGGACCTGGCCAGGCCGCTCAGCGAGATCGTCGACGGTGGCTAGATCACGATGATTGCAGATGTGTCAGGCCAGAAACGCCCAGCGGCTCCGGCTTGGCTAGACTCTGGCGGCGTTCGGGCCTGGCCCGTCATCTGCAAGGACAATCCATGAAGTACTTCCCCGCCCTCGTCGCCGCCGCCTCGCTGCTGGCCCTCGGCACGGCCGCTTCGGCACATCCGCACCACCACCGCCATCAGGTCTGCACCATCCATCATCATCACCGCGTCTGCCGTTGGCGCTAGGTCACGATGATTTTGGATTGAACCAATCCCAAAAACGCCGTCATGGCCGGGCTTGTCCCGGCCATGACGAGGCCTGGGGACTGATCTGAGGGTCAGTCTCAGATGCCGCTCGTCTTAGTGCTGGCTCTCGGGCAGGCGCACAACCAGGCCGTCCAGGTCGTCGGTGACCTTGATCTGGCAGGACAGGCGCGAATTGGGCTCCACGCCCTCGGCGAAGTCGAGCATCGATTCTTCCATGGCCGTCTTCTCGCCGGTCTTGGCCTCCCAGGCGGGGTCGACGTAGCAGTGGCAGGTGGCGCAGGCGCAGGCGCCGCCGCAGTCGGCGTCGATGCCCGGCACGTTGTTCTTCACCGCGCCTTCCATGACCGAAAGACCCGCCTTCACGTCGATGACGTGCTCGGTTCCGTTGTGTTCGATATAGGTGATCTTGGCCATTAGCTCCCTCTCGCCACCCGTCCTCAGGCGGCGACCTCTTTCATAGAAACTGTAATGTCCGCAAGCCGTTCGCGCACGATCGGCTTTTGCGAGGCGATCAGTTGCTTGCCGCCCATGAATTCCGGCGCCGCATTGACCGCTTCGACGGCGCGGATGACGTCGCCCTTCAGGTGGAAGACGGCGAAGCGCGCGCCAGCGGGATCGCCGCGCACCAGGATGCTGTCGGAATCGACGGCCACCCCCGCGATCTGAAGCTTCAGGTCGTACTGGTCGGACCAGTTCCAGGTCACCTCCGGCGCAGCGACCGGCCGGCCGGTGATGACAGCAGCCGCCTGCTTGGCCTGCTCAAGGGCGTTGGCCACGCTCTCCAGGCGCATGTCGCGGCCATAGAGCGGCATGGGCCGGCGGGTGAGGTCGCCGATGGCGAAGATGTCGGGGTCCGAGGTCTGGGCCGTCAGGTCGACAACCACGCCGTCGGCGCAGTCCAGGCCCGCCTCCTGCGCCAGTTCCGCGTTGGGGATGGCCCCGATGCCCACGAGCGCCGCGTCGCAGGGCAGGACGCGCCCGTCGGCCAGGCGCACGCCGGTGACGCGCCCATCCTCGCCTTCGAAGGCGGTGACTCCCACGTTCAGCTCGAACTGAACGCCGCGGGCGCGGTGATAGTCCTGAAAGAAGGTCGAAAGCTGCTCGCAGGCCACCCTGGCCAGGACGCGCGGCATGACCTCGATCACCACCGCCTCGGCGCCCAGGGCCCGGGCCGACGCCGCGGCCTCGAGGCCGATATAGCCGCCGCCGATTACCGCCAGGCGCTTGCCGGCGCCGAGCGAGGCCTTCAGCATCTCTGCGTCCATGGCGTTGCGCAGGAACATGACGCCATAGAGATCGGCGCCCGGAGCCGGCAGCGGCCGGGCGCGCGCGCCCGTGGCCAGAATCAGCTTGTCGTAGTGAACGACCCCGCCGTCATTCAGGCTGACCGCCTTGGCGAAGCGGTCGATCTTCACCGCCTTCTGGTGCAGGCGCAGGTCGATCTGGTGCTCGGGATAAAAACTCTCGGGCTTCAGCATCAGGGAGTCGGCGTCGGCCTCGCCCTTCAGCCAGGCTTTGGACAGCGGCGGGCGCTGATAGGGGGCGATGGCCTCTTCACCGATCAGGGTGATGGGTCCCGTAAAGCCGTACTGGCGCAGGAAGGCGGCCGCCGAGCCGCCCGCATGGCCGGCTCCTACAATCACCACATGCGCGCCTGTTTCGCTCATAGCATCCCGCTGCAGAAAAATGACGCCGCCGTCAAGCTTATGGCCATCCCTAAGACTTTTTGGGCCGGTCTTCCGCCATTACCAAATTCCGCTCGTCCCGGCGAATGCCGGGATCCAGATCGTAAGGCGCCGAAGAAAGCCGATCAGTCTCGATCCACGGCGTTCGATGATCTGGATCCCGGCATTCGCCGGGACGAGCGGTAAATAAAATTCCTCTAGATTACCCGCTCGACCATCATCTTCTTGATCTCGGCGATGGCCTTGGCCGGGTTCAGGCCCTTGGGGCAGACCTGGGCGCAATTCATGATGGTGTGGCAGCGGTAGAGCTTGAAGGGGTCTTCAAGGTCGTCCAGACGGTCGCCGGTCGCCTCGTCGCGGCTGTCGATCAGCCAGCGGTAAGCGTGCAGCAAAGCCGCCGGCCCCAGATACTTCTCGCCATTCCACCAATAGCTGGGGCAAGAGGTCGAGCAGCAAGCGCAGAGGATGCACTCATAGAGGCCGTCCAGCTTTTCACGGTCCTCAGGGCTCTGCACCCATTCGCGCTGCGGCTCAGGCGTCGTGGTATGCAGCCAGGGCTCGATCGAGGCGTACTGAGCGTAGAACACCGACAGGTCGGGGATAAGGTCCTTGACCACTTCCTGGTGCGGCAGAGGCGAGATCTGCACCGCCTCTCCAGGGACCTCTTGCCAACCATGGGTGCAGGCGAGCGTGTTGCGCCCGCCGATGTTCATGGCGCACGAGCCGCAAACCCCCTCCCGGCACGAGCGCCGGAAGGCCAGGGTCGGATCCATGGTGTTCTTGATGTGGATGAGGGCGTCCAGCACCATCGGCCCGCACTGGTCGACCGCCACGTCGTAGGTGTCCCAGCGGGGGTTCTGGCCCGTCTCCGGGTCATAGCGATAGATGCGGAAGGCCTTGACCTTGGCGGCGCCCGCCGGCGCCGGCCAATGTTTGCCCTTGCCGATCTTCGAGTTCTTGGGGAGCGAAAGTTGAACCATCTCAGCGCCTCAATAAACCCGAGCCTTGGGTTTGATGTACTCGATGTCGTCGGTCATGGTGTAGGTGTGCACCGGGCGGTAGTCGATCGAGACCTTGCCGTTCACCGCGTCGTATGAGGCCAGGGTGTGCTTCATCCAGTCGGCGTCATTGCGGTCGGCGAAGTCCTCGCGGGCGTGGGCGCCGCGGCTTTCCTGGCGGTTCAGGGCGCCGTTCACGGTGACGATCGCCTGGCCTACCAGGTTGTCGAGTTCCAGAGTCTCCACCAAGTCGGTGTTCCAGATCAGGCCACGGTCGAAGGTCTTCAGGTCCGGCAGCTTCTGGCGCACCTGCTCCATCCGCTCGACACCGCTCTTGAGGGTTTCGCCGGTGCGGAAGACGGCGACGTCCTCCTGCATGGCCTTCTGCATCTCCAGCCGCAGGGCGGCCGTGGTCGTGCCGCCATTGGCGTTGCGGAAGCCGTCGAAGCGGGCCAGCGAGGTCTCGGTCTGCGAGACCTTCAGCTCCGGCTGACGCGCGCCGGGCTTCAGCGTCTCGGCGACGCGCAGGCCCACCGCGCGACCGAACACGACGAGGTCGATCAGGCTGTTGGAGCCCAGGCGGTTGGCGCCGTGCACCGAGACGCAAGCCGCCTCGCCCACCGCCATCAGGCCCGGCACCACCGCGTCGGGATTGTCGCCCTGCTTGATCACCACCTCGCCGTGGAAATTCGTGGGGATGCCGCCCATGTTGTAGTGCACGGTCGGCAGGACCGGGATCGGCTGCTTGGTCACGTCGACCCCGGCGAAGATCTTGGCGGTTTCCGAGATGCCCGGCAGGCGCTGGTGCAGCACCTTGGGATCCAGGTGGTCCAGGTGCAGGAAGATGTGGTCCTT
>FSWM01000813.1_pt1 | contig 11017 bp, 10 predicted proteins | sample 1637841 | NCBI WGS metagenome assembly FSWM01 (sample SAMEA3914789, study PRJEB12502) | metagenome | biome: forest; material: soil | place: Canada | collected 2011-07-03 | depth 0.3 m | reverse complement strand
GGGGATCGACCTGCGCCGGCCCTTCCAGGCGCCCGCCATGGCCGCGCGAGAGACCGGCGGCGGCGACGCCATGGTCTCGCAGCAGGCGCAGGATCTCGCGCACCACCGGCGTCTTGCCGGTCCCGCCCACCGTCAGGTTGCCGACGCAGATCACCGGCAGGCCGGGATCGGCTGGGACCGCACGGCGAATCCGCCGCGCGGTGACCGCCGCCCAGATCCAGGATACAGGCCGCAGCAGGGCGCGGGTGGTCGGCGCGGTGCGCCGGTCGCGCTCGTACCACCAGCGGGGCGTGGCCAGCTTCATGGCAAAAGCTCCAGCACGCGAACCAGCGCCGCTCGGGCTTCGACGTCGCGCGCCTCAACATAGGCCTGGGCCTTGGTGGCCCGGTCCGCCAGCGTCGGCCGGCCGGCGAGGGCGGCTTGCAGGCAGTCCTTCAGGTCTTCGCCCTTGATGACGCCGCCAGCGCCGGCCTCGGCCAGGTCGGCATAGGCGGTTGCCCAGTTTTCCACGTGCGGGCCCGAGACCAGGGGGCAGGACAGCCGCGCCGGCTCCAGCGGATTGTGCCCGCCGACGTCGGGCGCGAAGCCGCCGCCAATGACGGCAAGGCGCGCCAGGCGGAACCACAGGCCGAGTTCGCCCAGCGTGTCGGCCACGTGGACCGGACTCTCGCCGATCGGCTCGCCGGCGCTGCGGAGGCTGGCCGCGCCAAGCCGGGCGTTGGCGAGCCGGGCGATCTGCGGGCCGCGTTCTGGGTGGCGGGGGACGATGACCAGCAACGGGCGCTCCGCCGTCGCCGCGAAACCTGTGAAGGCGTCCAACACCAGCTCATCCTCGCCGGGATGGGTGCTGGCGGCCAGGATCACCGGGCGCGCGCCAATCTCGGCCTTCAAGGCGTCCAAGGCCGCCGCGTTGGCGGGCAGAGGCGCTGCGCCGAACTTGAGGTCCGCGAGGCCCTCGACCCGGGCGCCGAGCGCGGTGAGGCGCCCGGCCGCCAGCGTGTCCTGGGCGAGGACCAGGTCGAAGCTTGCGAACAAGGCCTTCGCCGAATGGGGCAGGCGCGACCAGCCGCGAAAACTGGATTCCGAAAGCTTGGCCGACAGCAGGGCCATGCGGGCGCCCTGCCGCCTGGTCGCCAGCAAAAGGTTGGGCCAAAGCTCGCTCTCGACCCGCACCGCCAGATCGGGCCGCCAATGGTCGAGAAAACGGGCCGTGGCCTGCGGCCCATCGACCGGCGCGAACTGGTGGAGGACGCCGCCCGGCAGCCTTTGGCTGAGCAGCCTCGCCGCCGTCACGGTCCCGGAGGTGACGAGAATGGAAACCTCGGGCCGCCGCCGCTGGATGGCCTCGACCAGGGGCAACAGGGACAGGCTCTCGCCGACGCTGGCGCCATGCAGCCACGCCAGCCGGCCAGCGGGCCTTGGCTTCGACGCCCGCCCTAGCCGTTCGCCCAGCCGCTCCGGATCCTCCTTGCCCTTGCGCGCGCGGGCCTCCAGCAGTCCGGGCGCCCAAGGCTCGATAAGGCGGGTCGCGCCGGCATAGAGGGCGAGCGGCCAGGGCATGGCCCGGCTCAAGCCTTGGCGCCGGCCAGGATCGCCTCGGCCTTCTTCTGGGCGGCGATCAGGCGCGCCTGCCAGTCGGCGCGGGCCGCCTCGCGCGAGGCCTCGTCTGTCCCCTCCGGCGGGTAGAGGGGGCCGTCGAACACCACGCAGCCGCGGCCGAAGGGGAGCGGAATGCGGGCATCGTCCCAGCTCTTGAACTGAATCGCCGGCTCGGCCGCCAGGCCGAACAGCACCACCGGCACCTTGGCGGCCTGGGCCATTATCACGGTGCCTTCCGGCATCACCTGGTTCGGGCCGCGCGGGCCGTCGGGGGTGATGGCGATCAGGCCGCCGTCGCGCATGAAACGCAGCGCCTGGCGAAAGGCCGCCGCCCCGCCCTTGTCGGCGTCCTTGCCCTTCTTGGCGGCCGAGCCGCGGATCGAGGGGAAGCCCAGTCGCTCCACCGTCCGGGCGGTGAACTCCCCGTCACGCGAGGCGGAGATGATCACCCGCCGCTGCTTGTGCTTCAGCACCCGCCGGCAGACCACCGCCATGGTGATGCGGCCGTGCCAGAAGGCGCCGATGGCGCCCTGATCGGACTCCACCATGGAATCGACGCCGGCCCGGTCCTCGAATCGCCAGCGCGTGGTCTCCAGGGCCAGGTTGACGTAGCCGGTCAAAAGCCACGACAGCGCCGACTGCGCCCACGGTTGCCGAATGAAATTCCTCACTCCGCCGCCTCCGCCGGCTCCAGGTTCTGGGCCTTGGCCAGGCGGGCGTAGAGCCCCTTGGCGCGGACCAGTCCGGCGTGGGTTCCTGTTTCGACCACCCGGCCGCGATCGATGACATAGATGCGGTCGGCGTTCTTCACCGTCGACAGGCGGTGGGCGATCAAGAGGGTCGTGCGGCCCGCCATCAGTCGCTCCAGGGCGGCCTGGACCTGCGCCTCGCTCTCGGTGTCGAGAGCGCTAGTGGCCTCGTCGAGCAGCAGGAGCGGCGCGTTCTTCAGGAAGGCCCGGGCGATGGCGATGCGCTGGCGTTGGCCGCCTGAAAGGCGCGCGCCGGCCTCGCCCACCGGAGTGTCGTAGCCTCTTGGCAGGTCCAGGATGAAATCGTGCGCGGCGGCCTGCCGTGCGGCGGCCTCGACCTCGGCCTGGCTGGCTTCGGGGCGCGGATAAGCGATGTTGGCGCGGATGGTGTCGTCGAACAGGAACGGCTCCTGCGTCACGAGGGCGATGTGGTGGCGCAGGCTGCTGAGCGTCAGGCTGCGCAGGTCGCGCCCGTCCAAGGTCACGGAGCCGGCGGTGACGTCGTAGAATCGCGGGATCAGGTTCAAGATGGTGCTCTTGCCGCCGCCGGAGGGGCCGACCAGGGCCACGGTCTCGCCCCGGCGGGCTTCCAGGCTGACGTCGGCGAGGGCCGGGGCGGCCGCGCCATAGGCGAAGCCGACGTGTTCGAAGCGGATGGCCTGCGGCGGCTCGGCCAGGGGCGTCGCGTCCGGCGCGTCCGCCACCTCGGCGCGGATATCCATCGAGGCGAACAGGCGTTCTGCCGCCGTCAGGCCCTCGCTGAACACCGGCGGCAGGTTGGCCAGTTGGCGCAGCGACTGGGCGGCCATCAGGAACGAGGCGAGAAACGAGGTGAAGTCGCCTGAGGTCATCTTCCCGCGCGCCGCCTGCCAACCGGCATAGGCGATCACGCCGGCCAGCACGAAGGACATCACCATCTCGACCACGGGCGCCGAGGCGGCGCCAATATTGGCCCCGCGGATCACATGCGCCTGTCGGCGCTCGACGGCGGCGGCGACGCGCCCCTGTTCGAAGGCCTCGCGGTTGTCGATCTTGACCACCTTGACCCCGTCGATGCCTTCCATGATCGCGGTGGAGAGGCCCGACGTCTCGTCCATGGCGCCTCGGGCGGCGGCCTTCGACCAACGGGTGAAGCGATCCATCAGCGCCCCGACGACAGGTCCGACCAGGAAGATGGCCAGGGTCAGGGCCACGTCCCTCTGCAGCATGACCGCCAGCAGGCCCGCCACCATAACGGCGTTCTGGGTCAGGTTGATCAGGCCCGAGGTGGCGGCATTGCGCACCAGGGTGGCGTCATAGAGCATGGCCGAGACGAAATCACCGGTGTGGCTGGCGCGAAGCCGGGCGAGGTCCGAGCGGATGATCTTGCCGAACAACTCCACCTGGATCCGGCCGACGATGCGGTGGCCGATCGCATTGACGTTCCAGCTTTGCAGCACCTGGGCGATGGCTCGGGCGATCGACAACAGGATCAAGGCCAGGGGCAGGAAAATCAGCGCCCGCGGATCGTGGGTCTGGAACAGGGCGTCAATCCCAGGCTTCAAGAGCCAGCCGATCGCCGTGGTCGATCCCGCCACCACCAGGGCGCAAAGGCCCGCTCCGGCCAGCCGCAGCCGATAAGGGCCAAGATAGCGCCGCGCCACGCGCAGAGCGACGCTCTCGGCCTTGGCTATCTCGTGAGCTTGGGGGTCGGTCACGGCCCTGGTCATCGATGGGGCGGCCTCATCCGCCTTTGATCCGCCCTGTGGCGACAGCTAAGAGGGGCTGGCTATTACGAATCCATCGCCAGCGCAGCTAATTTTGACCCAATTCGATCTGTCTACACCCTTAGGCCGCATCAAGGCCTATCTCGACTACCTGTGGACGGACCATGCCTGGCTGCGTCTCGGGTTCATGAACGACCATTGGGTCAGCGACGATCTGGTCAGGGCCAACCAGCCCTGGCCGTTCCAGCTGCGGCTGTGGAAGCGGCGCGGGATCAAGACCGTGATCAACCTGCGCGGCGGCTTCGACACCTCGACCCACGCCCTGGAGCGCGACGCCTGCGAGCGGCTGGGCATGACCATGGTCGATTTCGTGGTCACCTCGCGCGAGGTCCCCTCGCGGGCGCGGGTCCTGGGCGCGCGGCAGATGTTCGAGACCATCGAATATCCGGCCCTGATCCACTGCAAGTCCGGCGCGGACCGGGCGGGGATCATGAGCGTCCTCTACGCCCACTTTCGCCTGGGCCAGCCGATCCGCGAGGCCCTGGCGCAACTCTCGCCCAAATACCTGCACGTCAAACAGGGCCTGACCGGGGTCCTGGACTATGTCTTCGAGCGCTATCTCTCGGAGGGCGAACCCAAGGGCCAGAGCTTTGTCCAATGGGTCGAGAGCGAGGCCTACGACCCGGTGGCGATCAAGAAGGACTTCCGCGCCCAGTGGTGGGGGACGCTGCTGACGGAGAAGCTGGCGCGGCGGGAGTAGGGGGTGGCTGGAGCGTAGGAGTGATAGCGAGCCAAAGGAGACTCTCACCAGGGGATCCATCGAGAGTGGTAAGGCCGCTACGGTCCAACTCGATAGGCGATCAAGAGGACCGCGCCTTCACCTTGTTTTGGCGTGCGGTTGAACACGCCAATAACGCGGTCGATGCCACCACCGGCTTCTTTCTGAAAATCTAGATAGCTGACCTTTCTGTCGGCTCCTTGGCGTTGCGACGATAGCCCAGCTTTGCCAATTGGGCTTCTATGGCTTCCTGAAGGCCAACAGCGTCGCCGCTGACCGTGACCGCACAGGAATAAGGAGAAGCTGGTGGGGGCATCACAGTGCTGACGACGTGGACCTCACCGACGTCGCTCGGAGCACTGAAGCTGGCCGACAGACGTGCAAGCGGCAAAATACTTTCCAGGCCGGCGGGGGCTCGGGGATCAGCGCGGTACCCGGCCGCCACGGCAAGGTCGCGGGGCGCCTTTGATGTTTCTGAAGCAATTATGCAGACATCTTTGAACGCACTCATTGCGACCGATTGAGGTGGCTCGGCGCTCGCTGCTGATCCCAGAATTAGTGCCGGGACCGCGAAAAGCAGTGGCGGCAAGAGGCGGGCGGCGAATGGCATGTCGGCGGCGCCTTACTACACGTTTGGGTAGCTTCACGATTTCGCCACCAATGCACAGCTTCGGGAAACCGTTCAAGTCTGCTGTCAACCCGAGCCGCCGAAACCGCAGCAGATCGTCGCCATGCGCCGGGTCTGGATATACATGTATATCCCTCCATCCCGAGGTTCACCCAATGCCCGTCACGCGCACGCGCGCGTTCAAGAGCGGCGACGGCGAAGCCATCCGAATTCCACGAGGTCTCGCGTTCGGCGAAGGCGCCGAATTGGTGATCATCCGGTCTGGCGATGTGATGACGATCTACCCGGCGAGAGCGTTGGTGGCTGGCATGATCGCCGCGCTCGAAAAAATGCCGAAGCCGTCAGAGATCGAAACGCGAGATGAGGAAGAGATCGCGGAGCGGCCAGGGCTCTGAGGCGTAGCCTCGACCTGCTCAGCCTCTGATCCTCAGTGCGGCTTGCTCTCGTCGTGATCCTCGAGGGGGTCCAGCAGCTTGTGGGCGTGGATGATGAAATAGCGGGTCAGGGCGTTGTCGACCGTGGACTGGGCCTTGGCCTTCCAGGCCTGGAAAGCCTCGGCGTAGTTGGGATAGGCGCCCACGAAGTCGACCTTGGTCAGGTCGCGGAACTGATATTCGCCCACACCGGTCAGCTCGCCGCCAATGACGAGATGGAGAAGCTGACGATCGGGCATGGCTCTACGGACTCACGTTAGGTCAACCAGGCAGATCGATATGCCTGACGCGGCGCAAGATCAACTCATGCAAATTCGGCCCGGCGCAGACCAGGCTGGGCATGGCTGGATCGGCGCGGTTATAGGCGAAGCCGCTGCCCCGATGGTCGCTGACCACGCATCCGGCCTCGGCGGCGATCAGGCCGGCGGCGGCCAGGTCCCATTCGGCCTTGCGCGACAGGGCCAGGGCGGCGTCGAACTCGCCAGAGGCGACGCAACACAGGCGGTAGGCGATGGCGTTGCGGCTTTCGATGCGCATGTCCGGCCAGGGCTCCGACCAGGACGGATGACGGAACATCTGGGCGTCGGCCAGCATGGCGCAGCCCTCGATCTGGGGCCGATCGCCGCAGCGGAGCGGCTGGCCGTTCAATAGCGCGCCGCCGCCCGCGACCGCCTGGTAGAGTTCGTCACGGTCCGGCGCATAGACCACCCCGGCCACGGGCTGGCCGTGCTCGACCACGGCGATGGAGACCACCCACCAGGGCTTGTGCTTGACGAAGGCGCGGGTGCCGTCGATCGGGTCGACCACGAACAGCCGATCCCTGCCCATCCGCCTGGGATCGTCCGCCGTTTCCTCCGACAGCCAGCCATAGTCCGGCCGCGCCTGGCCGAGCCCAGTGCGCAGGAGGTCGTCCAGCGCCATGTCGGCGTTGCTGACCGGAGTTTGATCGGCCTTGGTGGTGGTGGTCAAGCCTGCTTCGCGCAGGGCCTGGGCCTTGACCCCGGCCTCACGCGCCGCGGCGATGATCAGTTCCAGGTCGTCGTGGGCTTGGCCCGTCCTCATCGCCCCGCGATCGCGAGGCCGTCGATCAGCAGCGAGGGCGAATTGGCGGCGCCGCGGATCTCCAAGTCCGAGCCGACCACGACCCTTTGATAGATGTCGATCAGGTTGCCGGCCACGGTGATCTCGGTCACCGGATAGGCGATCTCGCCGCCCGAGAACCAGAAGCCGGACACCCCGACCGACCAGTCGCCGGTATGGGCGTTGAGCGAGGGGCCGAACATGGAGGTCACCAGAAGGCCCGCCCCCGCCTCGCGCATCAGGCCGGCCTGGTCCAGCGCGCCGGGGCGGACGGTCAGGTTGGTGGTCGAGACCCCCGGCGATCCGGCGAGGCCGCGCGAGGCATGGCCGGTGGTCTGAAGGCCCAGTTGGCGCGCCGAGCTGCAGTTGAGCAGCCAGGTGGTCAGGACCCCGTCGTCTATGATGTTGCGCGCCTGGTTGGCCACGCCCTCGTCGTCGAACGGGCTCGAGCCCAGACCGCGCTTCCGGTGAGGCTCCTCGGCGAGGACCATGCCCGGCGGAAAAATGGCGTGGCCCAGCTTGTCCTTCAGGAACGAGGCGCCGCGGGTGATGGCCGGGCCGGCGATGGCGCCGATCATCGGGCCGATCAGCGACATGGCCAGGCGATTTTCAAAGATCACCGGGGCCGTGGTCGAAGCGATCTTATGCGCGCCTAAGCGCCCGACCGCGCGGCGTCCGGCCTCGGCGCCGATGGCTTCGGGCCGCGGCAAATCGGCCTGCCAGCGCTGGCTGCGCCCTTCGCCGCCGCGCTCCATGCCGTTTTCGTCCGACGCCACCACCGAGGCCGACAGGGAAAAGCCGGAGGCGGCGTGGGGGCCGCTGAAGCCGGTGCTGGTGACCAGCCGCCAGGCCGCGCTGGACCAGCTGGCCGAGCCGCCTTCGCTGTTGGTGACGCCGGGCGTGGCCAGGGCTGCGGCCTCGGCGGCCTCGGCCAGGGCCTCAAGCGAGGCGGCGGAGGGCTCGGTGGAATCGAACAGCTCGAGGTCCGGCCAGGGTCCGTGGGCCAGACGATCCGCCGGCGCCAGGCCGGCATAAGGATCCTCGGGCGCCAGCCGCGCCATGGCCACGACCCGCTCGACCAGACGGGCCCGGGCCGCGGCGGACAGGTCCGAGCCCGACACGCTGGCCTGGCGTTGGCCGATGAAGACGCGCAGGCCCAGGTCGCGGGCCTCCTCGCGCTCGACCTCCTCCAGCTTGCCCATGCGCACCGAGATCGACAGCGATTGGCGCTCGGCCCCGACAGCTTCGGCGGCGTCCGCGCCGGCCTTCAGCGCGGCGGCCACCACGTCTTGCAGCAGATTTTCATCCATGGACGGACTTATGACCGATGGGAGGGCGTGGCGGCAACCAGAAGCTCACCGCCAGATCGGCTTCCCATCCCCCGGCAGCCCCAGCCGCGCCCACATCTCGCTGACCCGCTCGACCACGCCGGCATCCATGCCCAGTTTCTGGCCCCACTCGCGGTGGGTCTCGGGCGGCCATTTGTCGGTGGCGTCCAGGCCGATCTTGGAGCCCAGGCCGGACTCGGGCGAGGCGAAGTCCAGATAGTCGATCGGGGTGTTCTCGATCACGGTGATGTCGCGGGCCGGGTCCATGCGGGTGGAGACGGCCCACATGACGTCCTTCCAGTCGCGGGCGTCTATGTCCGCGTCCACCACGATCACCCACTTGGTGTACATGAACTGGCGCAGATAGGACCACACGCCCAGCATCACCCGCTTGGCGTGGCCGGGATAGGCCTTCTTCATCGACACCACGGCGATACGATAGCTGCAACCCTCGGGCGGCAGCCAGAAGTCGACGATCTCGGGGAACTGCTGCTGCAGCAGCGGGATGAAGACCTCGTTCAGCGCCTCGCCCAGCACGCTCGGCTCGTCCGGCGGGCGGCCGGTGAAGGTGGTCAGATAGATGGGGTCGCGCCGCATGGTGATGGCGCTGATCTGGAAGATCGGGAACCGCTCGACCGAATTGTAATAGCCGGTGTGGTCGCCGTAGGGGCCCTCGTCGGCGTATTCATCCAGCAGCACGTGCCCCTCCAGCACGATCTCGGCCTCGGCCGGAACCATGAGGGGCACGGTCTTGGCCGGGACCAGTTCGGCCTTGGCGCCGCGCAGGAGGCCCGCGAACTGGTATTCCGACAGGGTGTCGGGCACGGGGGTCACCGCCGCCAGGATCAGGCCGGGATCGGCGCCCAGGACGGCGCAGGCCGGCAGGGGCTCAGGCTTGCCGGACGCCTTCCAGCGGCGATGGTGCTGGGCGCCGCCGCGGTGGGCCAGCCAGCGCATGATCGCCCGGTCCTTGCCCACCACCTGCATGCGATAGATGCCCAGGTTGAAGTCGTCCTCGCGGCTTTCGGACGGCCCCTTGGTCACCACCAGCGGCCAGGTGATCAGGGGCGCCGGCTCGCCGGGCCAGCAGGTCTGGATCGGCAGCCTCGACAGGTCGATGTCATCGCCCCTTAGCACCACCTCCTGCACGGGCGCCTTCTTCACCGTTTTGGGCCGCATGCCCATCACGGTCTTGGCCAGGGGCAGCATGTCCCAGGCGTCTTTCAGCCCCCGCGGCGGTTCGGGCTGGCGCAGGAAAGCCAGAAGCTCGCCGACCTCGCGCAGTTCGCTGGCCGTGGTGCGTTCGATGTCGTCCAAGGTGACGCCCATCGCTACGCGCTTCACCGTGCCGAACAGGTTGGCCAGGCACGGGATGGACGAGGGCAGGCCGTCGGCGCGGATCGGGTTTTCGAACAGCACCGCCGGACCGCCCGTCGCCAGCAGGCGCGTGCAGATCTCAGTCATCTCGAGGACGGTCGAGACCGGCTCGGCCACCCGCACCAGTTCGCCTGCCGCCTCCAACTTGGCGATGAATTCCCGCAAGGACCGATAGGCCATGAAACGCTCCGCTTTGCGGCCGCGGAAGCTAGAGCGTTTCGACCATCAGCGAAACGGCGAGGATCGCGGAAACCGCTTAAGCCACCTTCACCCGCGTCGCTGATTCCGGCAGGTCCGTCCCGAACGAACGCTGGAAGAACTCAGCCACGGTCGGGCGTTCCAACTCGTCGCACTTGTTCAGGAAGGTCAGGCGGAAGGCGAGCGCGATGTCGCCGGCGAAGATGTCGGCGTTCTGGGCCCAGGTGATCACCGTCCGCGGGCTCATGACGGTGGAGATATCGCCGTTCATAAAGGCGTTGCGGGTCATGTCGGCGACGCGGACCATGGCGGCGATCTTCCGCTTGCCGTCAGCCGTATCGTAGCCGGGGTTCTTGGCCAGGACGATCTCGGCCTCGATGTCGTGCGGCAGGTAGTTCAGGGTGGTGACGATCGACCAGCGGTCCATCTGGCCCTGATTGATCTGCTGGGTGCCGTGATAGAGGCCAGTGGTGTCGCCCAGGCCGATGGTGTTGGTGGTCGAAAACAGGCGGAAATAGGGATTGGCCCGGATCACCCGGTTCTGGTCGAGCAAGGTCAGCTTGCCGCCTGCTTCCAGCACCCGCTGGATTACGAACATCACGTCCGGGCGGCCGGCGTCATATTCGTCGAACACCAGGGCGATCGGCCGCTGCAGCGCCCAGGGCAGGATGCCTTCGCGGAACTCGGTGACCTGCTTGCCTTCCTTCAGGACGATGGCGTCCTTGCCGACGAGGTCGATCCGGCTGACGTGGCTGTCCAGGTTCACGCGCACCAGCGGCCAGTTCAGGCGGGCGGCGACCTGCTCGATATGGGTCGACTTGCCGGTGCCGTGATAGCCCTGGATCATCACCCGCCGGTCGAAGGCCAGCCCGGCGCAGATCGCCAGCGTGGTCTGGGGATCGAAGCGATAGGCCTCGTCCAGGTCCGGCACGTGGGCGTCGCGCTGGCTGAAATACGGAACCTTCATATCGGAATCGACGCCGAAGACCTCGCGGATCGAGACCATCTTGTCGGGGACATGGGTCAGCAGGGTGTCTGCGGGGGGGTCGGTCAGGTCGGACATGTCAAACCGCTTAGCGTTTTAGCGCCGCCTTGCAAACGGGTGTTTGATCGAAAACAACCCGTGACGTTGGGTAAGAT
>FSWM01000311.1_pt1 | contig 11087 bp, 10 predicted proteins | sample 1637841 | NCBI WGS metagenome assembly FSWM01 (sample SAMEA3914789, study PRJEB12502) | metagenome | biome: forest; material: soil | place: Canada | collected 2011-07-03 | depth 0.3 m | reverse complement strand
GAAGATAACGACGAAATAAACTTGGGAAACCTCTTCACTCCAAGTATCAAAGAGCGCCCACGCGCCCTTACCCCACCACCCGCGCCATCAAAAACCCATCGTGCCCCTTCTCGCCCACGGTCTGGATGGCGGTGGCGCTGACCCTTGGTTCGGCTTTCACCAGGTCGAGCAGGCGGCGGATGCCCGCCACGTTGGGGTCCTGGTTGGCCGGGTCGGCGATGGCGCCCTTGCGGACCACGTTGTCGACCATGATCAGGCTGCCGGGGCGGGTCAGTTTCAGGGCCCAGGCGAAGTAATCGGCGTTGCTGGCCTTGTCGGCGTCGATGAAGACGAGGTCGAACGGGCCGGCGCCTTCCGCCGCAAGCTTGGGCAAGGTCTCGATCGCCGGCCCCAGGCGCACTTCGGCCCGGCCCGAGAGGCCCGCGCGTTCCAGATTGGCGCGAGCCACCTCCGCGTGTTTGGGAGCGATCTCCAGCGTGATCAACCGCCCACCCGGCGCCAGGGCCCGGGCCAGCCAGATGGCGCTGTAGCCGGCCAGGGTCCCAACCTCCAGGATCCTGGTCGCGCCAACCATCTGGGCCATCAGGTGCAGCATCTTGCCCTGGTTGGGCGCCACGGCGATGGCCGGCAGCCCTGCGGCGTCCGCCGCCGCCAGGGCCGCCGCCAGCACCGGATCGTCCCCGACCAGGGCCTGGTTCAGCACCTGGTCGACCGCACTCCAAAGGTCTTGCGACATCGATCACCTCGTCAACGAGGCGCCGCCGTCAGCCCTGACCGCCGTCGTCTTGCGAGCTGCGCGACGCGCGCCGAGAATAGCGGTGCGAGCCGCCGTTGTCAGAGCCGTCTGCGCGATAGGAGCGGTCCGACCGGCTGGCCTCGCGCTCTTTCTGCTGGTCCCAGTAGGCCTGGCCGTCGCGCGGCTTGAACATGGTGCGCGGGGCGCCGTCCTTGGTCTCCACCGCGAACACATTGCCGCTCGGATCATAGAGCAGCTTGTCGCCGTTAGAGCGCGTCAGGGTCAGCACGTCCTTGGGCGGCTTGGCGACGAAGGCGTGGGCCTTGGCCACATAGTCGTCCACGGTCTTGGCCTCGAAGTCCGCCCCGTCGCGCTCGAAATGGTACTGGGCGTTCTCTTCGGCCGTGTGCTGGCGGTTGGCGGCCCACATCGGCTTGCCGGCCACCAGCGGGATCGGCTTGTTGCGCGGATCGTTGGGATCGGAGCGATAGCTGTTCGAGGACCGGGCCGACCGGTCGCCGGAATAGGCGGCGCTGACCACCTTGGCGTCGGCGCTGGCCGAATGATCGCGCGCCGGCTCGCTGGCCGGCCCGCCGTTGCAGGCGGCCAGGGCCAACAGGGCCGCAGACGCCAAGAGCGCCTTAAACCCGGCGCGACCTGAACTCCCATCCATCACACGATCTCCTGTAGAGGTTGTAGGAACGAACTAAGAACAAAGCTTGGCGTTTGTCCAGAGGCTTTTCAGGCGATATGGATCAGGGGGGTTTGAGGCGAAAGGCGCGGGCCGTGGAGTCCAAACGGGTTCTGTTGATCGTCGGGGGCGGGATCGCCGCCTACAAGGCGCTGGAGCTGACCCGCCTTCTGCGCAAGGCGGGGGTGGCCGTGCGCCCGATCCTGACCCAGGCGGGAGCCGAGTTCGTCACCCCGCTGTCGCTGTCGGCCCTGGCCGAGGACAAGGTCTATCAGGCGCTGTTCTCCCTGACCGACGAGGCCGAGATGGGCCATATCGAGCTGTCGCGCTCGGCCGACCTGATCGTGGTCGCCCCCGCCACCGCCGACCTGATGGCCAAGGCGGCGCAAGGCCTGGCCGGTGATCTGGCCGCGACCACCCTGCTGGCCACCGACAAGCCGGTGCTGATGGCCCCGGCCATGAACGTGCGCATGTGGCTGCACCCGGCGACCCAGCGTAATCTGGCTACGCTGAAGGCCGACGGCGTGCGCTTCGTCGGTCCGGACGAGGGCGCCATGGCCTGCGGCGAGTTCGGCCCCGGGCGCATGGCCGAGCCTGAGGCGATCTTCCAGGCGGTGATGCAAGCCCTGAAGCAGGGCCGCCCCCTGGAGGGCAAGCATCTGGTGGTCACCGCCGGCCCCACCGCCGAGCCGATCGATCCCGTCCGTATACTGACCAACCGCTCCAGCGGCCGCCAGGGCTACGCCATCGCCGAGGCCCTGGCCCGCCTGGGCGCAGACGTGACCTTGGTCTCCGGCCCCACCAACCTGCCCGCGCCGCCTGGCGTGTTCCGCGTCGATGTGGAAACCGCCCAGGAGATGCTGGCCGCGGTGCAGAAGGCTCTGCCCGCCGACGCCGCCGTCTGCGTGGCCGCGGTCAGCGACTGGCGCCCGGACGAGGTGTTCGGGATCAAGCTGAAGAAGGGCAAGGACGGCCCGCCGACCCTGCGCCTGGTGGAAAACCCGGATATCCTGGCCCAACTCTCGGCCTCCGGTCCCATGCGCCCCGCCCTGGTGGTCGGCTTCGCCGCGGAGACCAATGACGTCGAGGCCCACGCCCTGGCCAAGCTGGCCAAGAAGGGCTGCGACTGGATCGTGGCCAATGACGTCAGCCAGCCCGGCGTGATGGGCGGGTCCGACAACGCCGTGATGATCCTGACCCGCGAGGGGATTGAGCACTGGGACCATGCGCCCAAGGACGCCGTCGCCCACCGCCTCGCCGAACGCATAGCCCGGGCGCTGTAGCCGCTGATGATTTCAATTCGAACTGCGTTCACTCAACCGCTCATCCCGGCGAAGGCCGGGACCCAGATCCTATGGCGCTGCACTTTGCCGAAGAGGTCTCCGCCTTACGATCTGGATCCCGGCCTTCGCCGGGACGAGCGGCGGAAAGAGCAGGCCGAAGCCCTCACCCTCCCTGTTGAGACTGTTCCCGCATGACTCCCACCATTCCGATCACCCGTCTGCCGCACGCCGAGGGCCTGCCGCTGCCGGCCTATGAGACCTCGGGCGCGGCGGGCATGGACCTGCGCGCCGCGGTCCCCGAGGATCAGCCGATCACCCTGCGCCCCGGATCGCGGGTGATGGCGCCCACGGGCCTGGCCTTCGCCGTGCCGCACGGCTTCGAGGCCCAGGTGCGGCCGCGCTCGGGCCTGGCGGCCAAGTCGGGCGTCACCTGCCTCAACACCCCGGGCACCATCGACAGCGACTATCGCGGCGAGGTGAAGGTGATCCTGATCAACCTCGGCGATGACGACCTGATCATCCGCCGCGGCGACCGCATCGCCCAGCTGGTGATCGCCCCGGTGATCCAGGCCCTGTGGGCCGAGGTCGAAACCCTGGACGAAACCAGCCGCGGCGCGGGTGGCTTTGGGTCGACCGGAGGGCGGTAGGGACAGACCGCCTTACCTTCCGCCAAGTGACGTTGACGTTCGCGTCATGAAAGGTCTAGGCTCGCCTAAAGAGGGAGCCCAGCCATGCCGCACGATCTTCGCCGCCCAGAGCGCACCTTCACCATCCGCCAACTGTGCGTCGAGTTCAAAGTGACCCCGCGCGCCCTTCGCTTCTACGAGGACAAGGGCCTGCTCTCGCCGGGGCGCGACGGCATGAACCGGGTCTACAGCCACCGCGACCGCGGCCGCCTGATGCTGATCCTGCGCGGCAAGCGGGTCGGGCTGAGCCTGGCCGAGATCCGCGACATCCTCGACCTCTACAAGGTCGACGACACCGGCGCCGCCCAGGCCGCCAAGTCGCTGAAGAAGTTCAAGGAGCGCATCGCCGCCCTGGAAGCCCAGCGCGAAGACATCGACCAGGCCATCGCCGAGCTGAAAATCGGCGTCGAGCGGCTGGAGGAACAACTGGCCAGCACCCGGCCTGACCTCCTGCCCCAGGCCGACGACTACGACTCCAAGATGCGCGCGCGCCTGGATGGCGTGCATTGAGGCGAGGTGGAGTTCTCTTGATTCAATTAATAAAAGCCCCGCTCATCCCGGCGAATGCCGGGACCCAGGTCATGGATCGCGAGACTTGGAGGCAGTCCGCCCGCAGACTTTCTTCCGATCGGCTTGCGCTTTGTCATCTGGCTCCCGGCATTCGCCGGGATGAGCGGGTTTGGGTTTGACCCGATGATCTTCCACTGAGCCCCACGTCCCCACCGGAGTAGCCGACATGGCCTACCAAGCGCCCGTGCGCGACCAGATGTTCATCCTGCGCGACGTGCTGGGGCTCGAAAACTACGCCAACCTGCCGGGTTTCGCCGACGCCTCGCTGGACACGGTCGAGCAGATCCTGACCGAGGGAGCCAAGTTCTGCGAAGAGGTGCTGGCCCCGATCAATCGGGGCGGCGACCTGGAGGGTTGCGTCTGGTCCCCGGACAATACGGTCAAGACGCCAAAGGGCTTCAAGGAGGCCTATGTCGCCATGGTCGAGGCCGGCTGGCCGGCCCTGAGCTCTGAAGTCGAATTCGGCGGCCAGGGTCTGCCGCGGGTTGTCAACCTGGCCTATTCCGAGATGTCGTCCTCGGCCAACATGGCCTTCTCCATGTATCCGGGCCTGACCCACGGGGCCTATTCGGCGATCCTGACCGGCGGCTCGGACGAGCAGAAGGCCCTGTACCTGCCCAAGCTGGCCACCGGCCAGTGGGGCGGGACCATGAACCTGACCGAGCCCCAGTGCGGCACCGACCTCGGCCTTTTGCGGACCAAGGCCGTTCCGCAAGGCGATGGGACCTACCGCATCAGCGGCCAGAAAATCTGGATCAGCGGCGGCGAACACGACCTGGCCGAAAACATCGTCCACCTGGTGCTGGCCCGTATCGAAGGCGCGCCGGCCGGCGTGCGCGGCATCTCCCTGTTCATCGTGCCAAAATACCTGCCCGCGGCGGACGGCGGCGTGGGCGTGCGCAACGAGGGCGTCAAGTGCGCGGGCCTGGAACACAAGATGGGCATCCACGGCAACGCCACCTGCGTCATGGCCTATGATGAAGCCAAGGGCTGGCTGATCGGCGAGGCCAACGCCGGGCTGAAGCTGATGTTCGTGATGATGAACGAGGCCCGCCTGGGCGTCGGCCTGCAGGGGCTGGCCCAGGCCGAGGCCGCGTATCAGGCCGCCGTGGCCTTCGCCAAGGACCGGCTGCAGGGCCGCTCGTTGTCGGGGCCAAAGAACGCCGAGGGTCCCGCCGACCCCATCATCGTCCATCCCGACGTGCGGCGCATGCTGATGGACGCCAAGGCCATACTGGAAGGCGGCCGCGCCTTCATGCTCTGGACCGGGCTACAGGGCGATCTGATGCACGCCAGCCCCGACGCCCCCATCCGCGAAAAGGCGGGCGACTATATGAGCCTCCTGACCCCCGTGCTGAAGGCCTACTTCACCGACAAGGGCTTCAAGATCTGCTCGGACGCCATGCAGGTGCATGGCGGCTCGGGCTTCACCGAACATTTTCCGGCCAGCCAGTACCTGCGTGATGTGCGCATCAGCCTGATCTATGAGGGGACGAACGGCATCCAGGCCCTGGACCTTGTCGGCCGCAAGCTAGCGGCCAACGGCGGACGGGCCGTGATGAGCTTCTTCGCCGACATCGACGCCTACGTCGCCGAACACGAGGATGAGGCGGACCTGAAGCCCTTTGTCGAGGGCCTCAAAGGGGCCAAGGGACAGTTGCAGGAGGCGACGATGTGGCTGATGCAGAACGGCCTGCAGAACCCTGAGAACGCCGGCGCCGCCTCCACCGACTACCTGCACCTGTTCGGCCTGACGGGCCTGGCCTGGATGTGGGCCAAGCTGGCCAAGGCGGCCCAGGCGCGCATCGCGTCCGGCGATACCGACCCCTTCTATGCGAGGAAGGTCACCACCGGCCGCTATTTCGTAGAGCGCATCCTGCCCGAAGCCGGCGCGCACCTGGCCAAGCTGAAGACCGGGTCGAGTCTGGTCATGGCGCTGGAGGCGGAGGCGTTTTAGGGGCGAAGCCCCTCCGACTCACCGCCCCGGCTCGACCACGATCTTCACCTGGCGCTCCGGATCGGCCAGGGCCGCGAATGCGCCTGCCACGCCTTCCAGCCCGACGCTATCTGTAATGACCGGCGCCACATCCAGGCGGCCCTCGGCGATGTCGCGCAAGGTGGCCGCGAATTCTTCCGGCGTGTAGCCGAACACGAAGCGGAAATCGATCTGCTTGACTATCGCCAGGAACGGCTCGACCACGTCGGGGTCCATGCACACTCCGGCGACGATGATCTGGGAGCCGGCGGGGGCGGCCTCGATCAGCTTCTGCAGCATGCCGGGCACGCCGACGCACTCGAAAATGATCGCCCGCTTGACCGTCTGGCCGCCCATGCGGGCCAAGGTCTGCTCCAAGCCCGTGGTCCAGACGCCGACGTCGCGCCACCTGTCGTGCGGCGACTCCCGGGCCGGATCGACGATGATGTCGGCGCCCAACCGCTCGGCCATCCGCCGCCTCGCCTGGGAAAAGTCGGCGGCGATCACCGGGCCGTAGCCCCTGGCTTTCAGCGCGGCGATCACCGCCAGGCCCACCGGGCCGCAACCCACGACCAGCGCCGCGCCGGGCTCGTCCAGGGCCGCCCTGGCGACAGCGTGGGCGCCCACCGCGAACGGCTCGGTCATGGCCGCATGGCTGTCGGAAAGGCCGTTCGGAATCGCCAGCAGCATGGCCTCTGCCAGCAGCATCCGCTCGGCGTATCCGCCCGGGTAGTCGGTGGAATACCCGATCGTCGCCGGCCCGGCCGGCCCCATCATGACCGGCATGGCCACCACCCGTGTCCCAGCCTTCAGCGACTTCGCCGATCCTGGCCCAAAGTCGAGGATCTCCGCGCAGAACTCGTGGCCGAACACCACGTCGCGGCTGGGGTCGAGCCCGGCGGTCAGGCCACCACCCGCGCGCCGCTCCAAGTCGACCATCCGGTCCAGATGATGCAGGGCGTGCAGGTCCGAGCCACAGATGCCACAGGAAAGCGTCTTGACCAGCACCTGGCCAGGACCAGGCTCCAGCTCGGGGATCTCGTCGCAGACCAGGGCTCCGCGCCTCGCCACCACAGCCCGCATGGCTTTCTCCTTCGTCGTTTCCCGCAGTGTCGGACCGTGCGCCGGCGCTGACAATGGCTCCGTAGGGGACGACCTATGCGCCGCGAACTAGGCTTGAGGCTGAGCCGAATCTGGTCCCAAGTGGCGCGCTCCGACCGCAACCAGAAGTCATGGCCAGATGACCGCCCTTCAATGCTCGCAGAACCCGTAGCGCCCGCCTCGTGGCGCGAACTTTTGAGCGGCGAACGGCTCCTGCGCTATGCGCTGATCTGCGCCGGGACCTGGCTGAACGCCGCCGACACCCTGATGACCGCGACCATCATGCCCAGCGTGGCCCGTGACATCGGCGGCTATGCCTGGTTCGGCTGGACGGTGGCGGGGTTCCTGCTGGGCTCGATCCTGGCCGGGGCCACGGCCGGGCGGTTGTCGCTGCGCCTGGGCCTCAGGCGAGCCCTGGCGCTCGGTGGATCCGCCTACGCGGTCGGCTGCGTCGTCAGCGCGCTGGCGCCAGGGATCGTGGTGTTCCTGGGGGGGCGCCTGCTGCAAGGGATCGGCGGCGGCTGGATCGCTGGCCTCGGCTATGTGGCGGTGACGCGCCTGTTCCCCGAGCGCCTTTGGACCCGGGCCCTGGGCGGCCTGTCCGGCGTCTGGGGCGTTGCGACCCTGATGAGCCCCCTGATCGGCGGCCTATTCGCCCAGATCGGCTTCTGGCGTGGGTCCTTCTGGCTGTTCGCAGGCCAGAGCCTCGTCTATGTGGCCGCTGTCAGCCTGCTGATCGAGCGCGATCCGCCCAGGGCCGGCCGCGAGACGTCCCCACCACCGCTGTTGCAGGTCGCTGTACTGGCGGGGGGTATAATCGCGATAGCCAGCGCCGGCCTGACCGCCAGCGGCGCCGGCGCGATGGGCCTTGGCGCGACGGGCCTTCTGCTGATGGCGCTGTTCCTGCGTGTCGACGCGCGAGCCCCCTCGGCCCTGTTGCCCCGGTCCGCAGGCGATCCCACCAGCCGGATCGGCTCGGGCTTGGCCATGGTGTTCTGCCTGGGCGCAGCCAGCGTCAGCTACACCGTCTATGGCCCGGCTATCTTCCAGGCCCTCTATGGCGCAACACCCGTCGCAGCGGGATACATCCTGGGCTGCGAGGCCTTCGCCTGGACCGCGGCGGCGCTGCTGGTCGCGTCCAGCCACCGGCCGGGATTGGCGATCCGCGCGGGCGCCGTCACCGTCACCCTGAGCATCGCCGCCCTGTCGCTGGTCGTGCCGCACGGCGGGCTCGTCGCCATCGCCACCTTCGGCGCCGCCCAGGGCGCGGGCTTCGGCCTTTGCTGGTCATTCACCGCCAGCCGCATCGCCGCGGCGGTGAGCGAGGCCGAGCGCGCCCTGGCTTCCTCCTCCATGCCGACCACCCAGATGATCGGCACAGCGGCCGGCGCGGCGGCGGCGGGCGCTGTGGCCAATCAATTCGGCTTCGGCGCCGGCATCACCCCTGAGCGGGCCATGCAGGGCGGTTTCTGGCTGTTCGCCGGCTTCGCCCCGCTGGCCCTGCTCGGGTGCCTGGCGGCCTGGCGGCTGACGACGGAAGCGAAGGCCTGAACGCGGCTCTCCTCAGTGCCCATGCATGGTTTGTGAAACCCGGAAGGCGGCCGGCAGGATCAGCACCCCCAGAAGGCAGGGGAAGATAAACAGGATCAGGGGCACGATCAGCTTGGCCGGCAGGGCCATGGCCTTCTCCTCGGCCCGCAGCATCCGCTTGGTGCGCATGTCATCGGAGAAGATCGACAGGGTCTCCCCCAGGCTGGTGCCCATCTCCTCCGCCTGGCGCAGCATGGTGGCCAGAACGCGCGCCTCATCCATGCCCAAACGGTCGGCGAAGCTGGCCCAGGCTTCCTTGCGCGAGCGGCCGGCCCGCAGCTCGAGGGTCAGAAACACCATGTTCTCGGCCAGGTTCGGATAGCGGCGCTCCAACTCGTCGGTGACCCGTGCAACTCCGGCGTCGAGGCTGAGGCCCGCCTCGACCGAGGCGACCAGCAGGTCGAGCATGTCGGGAAAACCATCGCGGTATTCCTGCTGGCGTTTGCCCCGCCGCATGGCCAGGACCCGATCAGGGCCCGTCATCGCCGTCAGTGTCAGGATCCCGCAGGCCATGGCCATGGTGGCTGGCGGCGAGCCATGCAGCACCAGGGGGGCCACGGTCAGGGACAGGACGGCGGCCGCGATCAGGGCGGCGAAGCGCGCGCCCAGATAGACGGCGACAGCCTCGCGGCTGGTATAGCCCGCCTGGATCAGCTTCTGCCGCGTGACCGAGACCTGCGAGGGATCCTGGATGGCGATACGCCCGCCGATACGCGTCAGGCCGCCGAGCAGGCCCGCCGTCAGGTCGTTGACGGCCGCCTTAGGGCGTGCGGCAGCCACAGGGCCATCCGACAGGCGCGCACGCACCTTGGCCCCAGCGCGCAACTCCAATGTCACCGCGACCGCGGCGGCGGCGAGCGCGCCCAGCGTCATCAGGCCGAGCAACAGGACCAGGGACGGATCGGCGGATGACAGGTCCATGCGCGCCTCAGATCTTCATGGAAATCATGCGGCTCATCACCAGATTGCCAAGGAACATCCAGCCGCCCAGGATCGCCAGGCCCATCTGAATCGGCTTTTCGTGGATCACGTCGCCATAGAAGTGCGGCGCCATCACCATCAGCACGCCGATCACGAAAAACGGGGCCGAACTCAGGATCATGGCCGAGGCCCGGCCCTCGGACGAGGCGGCCTTGATCTTCAGCCGCATCTTCTGACGCTCGCGCACCGTGTGGGCGTTCATCTTCAGAAGGCCGACGAGATTGCCGCCGGCCCGCTCCTGCAGGCGGATCGTGGCGGCGAAGAGGTCGAAATCCGGGTGGCGGCAGCGGTCGGCCATGCGCGCCACGGCCTGCTCCAGGGTGGCGCCGAAGGCGATCTCGTCGGCGGCCATGCCGAATTCCGAACCGATAGGATCGCCGAGCTCGCGTCCGACCAGCGCGATGGCGGTCGGCACGGGATGGCCGGCCTCAAGGCTCCGCACGATGACTTCGAGCGCATTGGGCAGTTGCTGGCCCAGCGCCTTGGCGCGCATGCCGGCGCGGACCTTGAGATAGGCGAACGGCGCCAGGAGCCCCATGAACAAGGCTCCCATCGCCGCCCCCTTCGGTCCGTGCATCGGGATGAAGCCGCCTACGGCCCCGCAAGCGGCGAGACCGACGCCGATCAGCGCCCATCGCCGCGGATCGAACGGCGCGCCCGAGCGGATGATCAGGTCCGCGAGCCAGGCCGCGCCCATCCCTTCGCGCCCTTCGGCGGTCAGGCCGCGCTGCTTGCGCAGTTCGACCACCCGGTCGGCCACGCTCTGGATGCGCTCGGCCACCACCAGGCGCCGGTTGACCAGCCGCTTGGCGCCGGCGGCGCTGACCACGCCCCAGATCGCCTGCCCGGCGCAGAACACAGCGCCGAAGATCAGGATCAGGAAGGTGGTGGCGGCGGGATCTGTGGGCATGGGCTAGGCCATGCCTTCCTTGCAGGAGAACCGGGGGCCCACGCCCATCACAGCGCCCGCCCCGGATCGAAATTCGCCGTGTCGTACTTGATCCCCCGGCGCAGCATCTCGTCCAGGCAGCGCGGGCGCAGGCCCGTGGCGCGGAATTCTCCATGGACGGTTCCGTCGGCGTCGGTGTGAGTGCGGTGGAAGGCGAAGATCTCCTGCATCTGCACCACCTGGCCCTCCATGCCGGTGATCTCGGTGATCGAGGTCACCTTCCGCTTGCCGTCCGACAGGCGCATGGCCTGGACGATCAGCCCGACAGCCGAGGCGATCTGGCCGCGGATGGATTCCGCCGGCAGCTTCATGCCCGACATGGCCACCATCTGCTCCAGGCGGGTGATGGCGTCGCGGGGGGTGTTGGCGTGGATGGTGGCCATTGAGCCCTCGTGGCCGGTGTTCATGGCCTGCAGCATGTCGAAAGCCTCTTCGCCGCGCACCTCGCCCAGGATCACCCGGTCGGGGCGCATGCGCAGGGCGTTCTTGACCAGCTCGCGCTGGCGGATCTCGCCCTTGCCCTCG
>FSWM01001083.1_pt1 | contig 11143 bp, 10 predicted proteins | sample 1637841 | NCBI WGS metagenome assembly FSWM01 (sample SAMEA3914789, study PRJEB12502) | metagenome | biome: forest; material: soil | place: Canada | collected 2011-07-03 | depth 0.3 m | reverse complement strand
TTCATCCACGGATTTCATGGGTTTCACCTGGATCCCCGCCTTCGCGGGGATGAGCGGATTCGAACAGTTCGACGCATTTATTCGACAACGAGCCCTAAGTCCCCCTCACCATCCCCCTCAGCCGATAGAGCGCCTCCATCGCCTCACGAGGGCTCATGCCGTCGACGTCGAGGCCTTCCAGCGCCGCCTCGACCGCGCTGGGTTCGGCGACCGCCACCGCGACGGTTGCGGCCGTGGCGGCGAACAGGGGCAGGTCGTCCAGGCGCGCTGGGGAGGCGGTCTGGCTTTCCAGGCGGTCCAGCACCTCGCGAGCGCGGGCCACCACGGCCGGGGGCACGCCGGCAAGCTTGGCCACCTGGACGCCATAGGAGCGGTCGGCGGGGCCGGGGCCGGCCTCGTGCAGGAACACCAGGTCGCCGTTCCACTCCTTGGCGCGCATGGAGAGGTTGCCGACGTGGGGCAAGCGCCCCTCAAGCCGGGCCAGTTCGTGATAGTGGGTGGCGAACAGGGCGCGGCAGCGGTTGACGTCGTGCAGGGCCTCGGCGCAGGCCCAGGCGATGGCCAAGCCGTCATAGGTGGCGGTGCCGCGGCCGATCTCGTCCAGGATCACGAAAGATCGGGGTGTGGCCTGGGTGAGGATGGCGGCGGTCTCGACCATCTCGGCCATGAAGGTCGAGCGGCCGCGCGACAGGTCGTCCGCCGCCCCCACCCGGCTGAACAGGCGGTCGACCACGCCCAGCTTCAACCGCCGCGCCGGCACGAACGATCCGGCCTGGGCCAGGATGGCCAGGAGCGCGTTCTGGCGCAGGAAGGTGGATTTACCGGCCATGTTGGGGCCGGTGACGATGGCCAGGCGCGGCGCCCCGCCGCCCGCCCCGTCCAGGCGGCAGTCGTTGGCGGTATAGGGCTTGCCCTCGCGGCGGGTGGCGGCCTCGACCACCGGATGGCGGGCGGCCTCGGCGTCGAAATCGAGCGAGCGGTCGATGACGGGCCGCACGGCCTGGGCGTCCTCGGCCCATTCGGCGAGGCCGGCGGCCACGTCGAGCCGGGCGAGGCCCTCGGCGGCGGCCTGGATCTCGGCCGCCAGAGCCACCGCCTCGGCGCGCCAGGCCTCGAAGGTCTCGACCTCGATGGCCAGCACCCGTTCGGCGGCCTGGGCGATGCGGGCGTCGAGCTCGGCCAGCTCGACGGTGGTGAAGCGGGTCTGGCTGGCCAGGGTCTGGCGGTGGATGAAGGTCGCGTTGAACGGCGCCTGGAACAGGGGGTCCGCTTTCGCGGCGCCGATCTCGACGAAATAGCCCAGGACAGCGTTGTGCTTGATGCGCAAGGGCAGGCCCGTTTCGGCCTGCAGCCGGCCTTCCAGCGCGGCGATCACCCGGCGGCTGTCGTCGCGGAGCAGGCGCACCTGGTCCAGCTCGGGTCGGACTTCCGGCGCCACGAAGCCGCCGTCGCGGGCCAGGGCCGGCAGGTCGGGGCCAAGACCTTGGACGACGGTCGCCAGGAAACCGGCCAGCGCCTGGTGGGTGGCCGGGGTCAGGGCGGTGACCGCCTGGGCGATCTCCGGCGGGGTTCCGTTCAAGAGGTCATGGTCGACCGCGATCAGCGCGCCGATCGCCTCGCCACAGGAAAGGCCCGAGCGCAGAACGCCGAGGTCGCGGGGACCGCCTCGGCCCAGGGCCAGGCGCGAAAGGGCGCGGGCCATGTCCCCGGCGCCCTTCAGCCCCTCGCGGAGTTTGCGGCGCAGGTCGCGCCGCTCCAGCATCCAGTCCACCGCATCCAGCCGCGCCTCGATCCGCGCCGGATCGAGCAAGGGCCGGCTCAGCCGCGAAGCCAGGAGACGCGCGCCGCCCGAAGTCAAGGTGCGATCGACAGCGGCCAGCAACGAGCCCTCCCGCGCGCCGGTCTGGGTGCGGTCGATCTCCAGGCTGGATCGCGTGGCCGGGTCGATGGCCATGGCGTCGGCCTCGCCGGCCCGGCGCGGCGGGTTCAGCACCGGCGTCTTGCCGGCTTGGGTGATCTCAAGATGGGCGGCGATCAGGCCCAGGGCCGAGATCTCGGCCCCGCCGAGGGCGCCGAAGCCGTCCAGGGTCGAGACGCCATAGAGCCGCTTCAGCCGCGCCTCGGCGGCCGAGGGCTCGGCCAGGGCGCTGGCCAGGGGCTGGATCAGCCCGCCGACCGCCTTCAGCGCCGCCGAGAGGGCTTCATCGGCGAACAGCCGGTCGGGGACCAGGATCTCGGAGGGCTGCAGGGCCGCCAGCGCCGCGGCGATCCCCTCCTTTGAGCCTGAGACCACCTCGACCTCGCCGGTGGACAGCTCCACGCTGGCCACCGCCGCCTGACCCGCGCGCACGGCGATGGCGGCCAGGCGATTGGCGCCGCGAGCGTCCAGCAGGCCATCCTCGGTCAGGGTGCCGGGGGTGACCACCCGCACCACGTCGCGGCGGACGATGGATTTCGAGCCGCGCTTCCTGGCCTCGGCCGGGTCCTCCATCTGCTCGCAGACAGCGACCTTGAAGCCGGCGCGGATCAGCTTGGCCAGATAGGCCTCGGCCGCATGCACCGGCACCCCGGCCATGGGAATCGGCTGGCCGGCGTGGTTCCCGCGCGCCGTCAGCGCGATGCCGAGCGCCGCGGCCGCCTTCTGCGCGTCCTCGAAAAACAGCTCGTAGAAGTCGCCCATGCGAAAGAAGACCAGGGCGTCCGGCTGGCGGGCCTTGGCTTCGAAGAACTGGGCCATGACCGGCGTGGCGTCGGCGGGAATGGCCAGGGCGGCGGCGTCTTGGGGGGTGGGAGCGTTCATCGCCGGCCAGCCTACTAAAGCCCGGTGAGTCGCGTCAGTCCTATTGCTTCAGGTCTTGACGCGGGCGGCTGCGCATCGGACCGTTTCGCAGTGCAGAGCGAGCTGACCTTCGCCATCGTCCCCGCCGGCCCCTCGGACGCGGCCGAACTAGCGCGCGTGCACGTCCAGGCTTGGCGCGAGACCTATGCCGGCATCCTGCCCAGCAGCTACCTGGAACGCATGTCCGCCCCCTTGCACGCCCGCCGCTGGCGCGCGCGGCTGATGCGCATGAACGAGATCACCCTGGCGGCCGAGGGGCCGGATGGCCTGGTGGGCTACGCCTCAGGCCAGTGGGCCCGCGACCGTGGCGAGAGGGACGAGGGCGAGATCACTACGCTCTATGTCCTGAGGGCCGCGCAAGGCGGGGGCCTCGGCAAGGCGCTCCTCGTCGGCGTCGCCCGCGCCCTGGCGGCCGAAGGGGCTCGTTCGCTGGTGATATGGGTCCTTCGGGAAAACCGACATGCGCGCGGCTTCTACGAACGCCTGGGCGGCATGGCCCAGGAAACCCGCCGCGAGCAGGTGGCCGGCGGCGCGGCGCCGTCCGTGGCCTATCGGTGGGCGGACATCGGGGTGCTGACAGCGCGGTAGGGCCACATTCGTGCGGCAGGACGACGTTGACCTTTCCCCCCATCCGGCGTAAATCGCCGCCTCCTCGGCGCAATCCCATTCGCGCCCTCCACCGTCACGACCCCCGCGCCTATCTCTGAGGCCAGCGGGACGAGGACGGCGAGGCCCCCCGTCGACGTGATCGTCCACGGGGGCGTTTTGCGTTTGGGCCGGTGCTGGCGGAATTGAGGTAACGGGTGATGTTCGACGCCTTAACTGAAAAGCTCTCCGGCGTGTTCGACCGCCTCGGCGGCCGCGGCGTGCTGTCCGAAAAGGACGTGGACGAGGCCCTGCGCGAGGTGCGCGTGGCCCTGCTGGACGCCGACGTCGCCCTGCCGGTGGCCCGCGACTTCATCGCCAAGGCCAAGGAGCGGGCCGCGGGCGAGGCGGTGGTGCGCTCAGTCCGCCCAGCCGATCAGGTGGTCAAGATCGTCTATGACGGCCTGATCGAGACCCTGGGCGGGGAAGAGCCGGTTCCGCTGAACCTGGCGGCCACGCCGCCGGCGGTGATCCTGATGGCCGGCCTGCAGGGCTCGGGCAAGACCACCACCGCCGCCAAGCTGGCCCTGCGCATCACCAAGACCGAGCGCAAGAAGGTCATGATGGCCTCGCTGGACACCCGCCGCCCGGCGGCCATGGAGCAGCTGGCCATGCTCGGCCAGCAGGCCGAGGTCGACACATTGCCGATCGTCGTCGGTCAGTCGGCGCCCGACATCGCCCGCAGAGCGCTTTCGGCGGCCAAGCTCGCCGGCTACGACGTCCTGATCCTCGACACCGCTGGCCGCACCACCCTGGACGAGGCGATGATGGCCGAGGCGGCCGAGATCGCCCGCATCGCCCAGCCCACCGAAACCCTGCTGGTGGCCGACAGCCTGACCGGCCAGGACGCGGTGCGCACGGCCAAGGCCTTCCACGAGCGCCTGCCGCTCACCGGCCTGATCCTGACCCGGGCCGACGGCGACGGGCGGGGTGGCGCGGCCCTGTCCATGCGGGCGGTCACCGGCCTGCCGATCAAGTTCCTGGGCGCGGGCGAAAAGATCGACGCCCTCGACGTGTTCGACGCCCGCCGCGTCGCCGGCCGCATCCTGGGCCAGGGCGATATCGTCGCCCTGGTGGAGAAGGCCGCCGCCGATCTCGACCAGGCCAAGGCCGAGCGCATGGCCAAGAAGCTGGCCAAGGGCCAGTTCGACCTGGACGACCTTTCCGACCAACTGTCGCAGATGCAGAAGATGGGCGGCATGCAGGGCCTGATGGGCCTTTTGCCGGGCGTCCAGAAGATCAAGAAGCAGATCGCCGAGGCCAATATCGACGACAAAGTCTTCCGTCGTCAGCAGGCGATCATCTCGTCCATGACCAAGATCGAGCGCAAAAAGCCCGACCTGCTCAACGCCTCGCGCAAGAGGCGTGTGGCCGCCGGCTGTGGTGTCGAAGTCTCGGAGATCAACCGCCTGCTCAAGCAGCACCGCCAGATGGCCGACATGTTCAAGGCCATGAGCAAGGGCGGCGGCAAGGGCTTCGCCCGCATGGCCCAAATGATGGGCGGACCCGGCGGTATGGGCGGCATGGGCGGCGCCGACATGGCGCGCCTGAAGGCCATGGGCGGCGGCAAGCCGCCGCAAGATCCCAGCCAGCTGCCGGGCCTTGGTGGGCCAGGCGGCTTCGATCCCAACAACCCGCCCCAGATGCCCGGCCTTCCCGGCCTGGGCGGCGGTTTCAACCCGTTCAAGAAACCCTGAATTCAGCCCGATTTCGAAAGGACCAACCCCATGCTGAAAATCCGTCTCGCCCGTGGCGGCGCCAAGAAGCGCCCCTACTACCAGATCGTCATCGCCGACAGCCACTCGCCCCGCGACGGCCGCTTCATCGAGAAGGTCGGCACCTACAACCCGCTGCTGAAGAAAGACGATCCGCAGCGCGTGACCCTGAAGGTCGAGCGCCTGCAGGACTGGATCGCCAAGGGCGCCCAGCCGACCGACCGCGTCGCTCGCTTCCTGGCCGCCGAAGGCCTGACCAAGTGGGCCCCGGGCAATAACCCGACCAAGGCCAAGCCCGGCAAGAAGGCCGAGGAACGCGCCGCCGAACGCGCCCAGCGTGAAGCCGATCGCGCCGCCGCCGCCGCTGAAGCCGCCGCCCAACCGGTGGTGGAAGAAGCTCCGGCCGTTGAAGAGGCTCCGGCCGTTGAGGAAGCCCCGGCTGTGGAAGAAGCGCCCGCCGCCGAAGAAGCCGCCACCGCGGAGTAAGCCATTGCGGACGCCGATGCCGAACCCCTTCTCCCCTTGCGGGAGAAGGAGGGGCCCGCGGCGAAGCCGTGGGAGGATGAGGGGTCGCACAGGCCTGTTCGCTGGGAGCGTCTGGTTGCGGGAAGGCGGAGGGGTCTGTGAGACCCCTCATCCTCCCGCCCGCCGCGCGAGCGGGCCCCTCCTTCCCCCACAAGGGGGGAAGGGGAAAAGGCCATGACCCAGACCTCCACCCTGATCCTGGTCGGCCAGGTGGCCGGGGCCTTTGGCGTGCGCGGCGAGGTGAAGATCACCGCCTTTACCGCCGACCCGCTCAACCTGCTGGCTTATAAGACCCTGAAGCGTCAGGACGAGTCGCTCGGCCTGACGCTGGTGTCCGGCCGCGCCGCCAAGGGCGCCTTCATCGGCCGGGCCAAGGAAATTGCGACGCGCGAAGAGGCCGAGGCCCTGCGCGGGCTGAAACTGTTCCTGCCGCGCGAGGCCCTGCCGCCGCCGGACGAGGACGAATTCTATCTGGCCGACCTGATTGGGCTCTCGGCCAACGATCCGGCCGGCGCCGCCGTGGGCCGCATCAAGGCGGTGCAGAACTTCGGCGCCGGCGACCTTCTGGAGATCGAGCCGGCCGGCGGCGGCGCCACCTGGTGGCTGCCTTTCACCCGCGAAGCCGCGCCCGAGGTGGATATAGCCGGCGGCAAGGTCGTTATCGTGCGGCCGACCGAGGTGGGGGACGAGGAGCCGCGGGAGGGCTGACGCCCTATTCTTCCGTCTTGCGCACCCGGATCAGCGCCTCCTGGGCCACCGAGGCGACCAGGGTTCCGTCCTGCGTGAACAACTGGCCGCGGATGAAGCCCCGGGCGCCAGAACCACTGGGCGTGTCCTGGGCGTAAAGGTGCCAGTCGTTGAAGTTCGACGGCCGGTGGAACCAGACGGCGTGGTCCAGGCTGGCCGACTGCAGGCCCGGCGTCTGCCACCACAGGCCATGGGGCCGCAGGGCCGCGCCCAGCAGCGACATGTCCGAGGCATAGGCCAAAACCGCCTGGTGCAGGCGCGGATCGTCCTTGATCGGAGCCCTGGCCCGCATCCACACGTTGTTGACCGGCGGGGCGGACTCGCCCGGTATCCTGGGCGTGGCGGCTCGCAGCTCGATCGGCCGCGGCCGCAGGATAAGCCTGGCCAGCTCCGGCAAGGCGGCCTTAGCGGCATCCTCGTTCTCTGCCAGGTCGTCGGTCAGGGTCTCCGGGTCCGGGGCGTCGGGCATGGCCGCCTGGTGCTCGAACCCCCCTTCCGCGACCTGGAACGAGCCGGCCAGGTTGAAGATCTGCCGTCCGTGCTGGATGGCGATCACCCGGCGGGTGGTGAAGCTGGCCCCGTCGCGAGCGCGATCAACCTCATAGAGGATCGGAACCTTGGGATCGCCCGGGCGGATGAAATAGCAGTGGATCGAGTGGCAGACCCGATCCTGCACCGTCTCGTAGGCCGCCAAGAGCGCCTGGGCGACCACCTGGCCGCCGAAGATGCGAGGCCCGCCGTCGGTGGGGCCGGTTGCCCGGAACAGGTTCATCTCGATCCGCTCCAGGGTGAGCGTCTCGGCCAGGTTTTCCATGTCGGACATCGGATGGCTTTTTGAATTGGGGCGTGCGAGAGGGCGGGGTTACGCCGCTACACTGGACGGAGCAAGTCAGCGGTTCTCCGAGCTGAAAGACCCATGCCCTTCGACGTCACCGTCCTGACCATGTTTCCCGAGGCCTTTCCCGGCCCGCTCGGCGTCTCGCTGATCGGCACAGCCTGGCGCGAAAAGGCGCTGTGGCGATTGGAAACAGTGGACATTCGGGCCTTTTCCAACGATAAGCGCGGCTTCCTCGACGACACCCCCGCAGGGGGCGGCCCGGGGCAGGTGATGCGGGCGGACGTGATCGCTGCGGCGCTGGATAGCGTTGCGCGGTCAGGGCGTCCGTTTTTGTGCATGAGCGCCCGGGGTCGGCCCCTGACCCAGGCGCGGGTTGCGGAATGGTCGAAGGCTCCCGGGCTGATCGTCCTCTGCGGCCGTTTCGGAGGGGTGGACCAGCGGGTGCTCGACGCCCGCGGGTTCGAGGAGATCGCCGTGGGCGATGCGGTTCTCGCCGGTGGCGAGGCGGCGGCCCTGGTGACCATCGAGGCCTGCGTCCGGTTGGTTCCGGGCGTGCTCGGAGAGGCCCAAAGCCTGGCCGAGGAGAGTTTCGAGGACGGGCTCCTGGAGCATCCGCAGTTCACAAGGCCGCGGGACTTCGAGGGGCGCGATATTCCGGAGGTTCTGCTCAGTGGTCACCACAAGAAGGTGGCCGAGTGGCGCAGGGCGCAACGGGAGCTGACCACGCGGGAGCGGCGGCCTGATCTTTGGGCGGCCTATCTCGCCAAACAACAGGCAAAGGGCGATTGAAGCCCAAGGAGATCAAGACGATGAACATTATTCAAGAGCTGGAAAAAGAAGAAGCCGCCCGCGTCCTGGGCGACCGCAAGATTCCCGACTTCCAGCCGGGCGACACCGTCCGCGTCAACGTGAAGATCAAGGAAGGCGACCGCGAGCGCGTCCAGGCCTATGAAGGCGTGTGCATCGCCCGCTCGGGCGGCGGCCTGCAAGAGAATTTCACCGTCCGCAAGATTTCGTTCGGCGAAGGCGTGGAGCGGGTGTTCCCGATCATGTCGCCGATGATCGACTCCATCGAGGTCAAGCGCCGCGGCGTCGTGCGCCGGGCCAAGCTCTATTACCTGCGCGACCGCCGCGGCAAGTCGGCACGCATCGCCGAACGCGCCATGGGCGCCCGCGGCAATGGCGGCGCGGACAACAGCGAGAGCTGAGGTCTCGATTGTTCCCTGTTTGAGAGAACAGGGAGCGGCAGACAATTTAAGGGGGCGTCGCAGATCGCTGCGACGCCCCCTTTCGTCGTTGGATCTCCGAACCTCTCCATACTGACACCCGCGACCAGATCATGGCGAAGTTCGATTCGGCGCCTATGATCTGCGGTGGGCGGGGCTGTTCGACGCAACGGGCGACGCCCAGCAACAGGATACGGTCGATCGGCTTGCGGCCCTCCTGTAGGAGACGCCTTTAGGTCGCCTCTGCGGCCGACGAGGATCTTGTCAGGTTCAGTTTCAACCACGCCAATAGCCGCAAGGCCGGGCCAAGGACGGTGAGGCCGGCGAAGGGCAGGTACTGGACCAAATGCGCCAGGGTCGCCTGATGCCGCAGCCTGAAGAAATCGAGGGCGAAGGCGAAGACGATGTAGTTCATGCCGATATTCCGCAAAATCCACCAGCCCTTGGCGCCCGCCATCCGGCTGAGGCGCTTGATCGAGATCAGGGCCAGCAGATAGGTCCACAGGGCGCCCACACCGAAGATGACGAAGGTCCCGGCCAAGGGGGCCGACCCGATCCAGCTGAGCCAGGCGACGAAGCCGAGATGGACGGTAAGCACGGAGGCGAACGCCAGGCCAAGCACGCGCGCCCGGCGTTTCACGGGCTCGAAAGCGGAGCCGAACAGCGTAACAAGCGCGCCGCCGGCATAGCTCGGCCAGAAGAACAGGAACGCCAGCCGGGCGGTGAGCCGCAGGGCGGACACGATCTCGTTCTTGCCGACGCCTCCGTGGGCGATGACGGCGACGCCCAGCACGATAGCCACACCGAAGGCGGCGCCCATCCACACGAGCGGATCGGAGCGCGCTTTCGAGGCCTGCCGTCCCCGAAGAACGCCGGAGACTTCAGGCCTGGCTTGGACGAGGTCATCGGTGGGCATCTCGTTAAACATACCCGCCCAAGACGCAGATTGCGACCACGCCAGGCCTTGCCCCTCACCATTCGCGCCGGGCGCCTGGCGACGCAGCACTGACATGACCCGACTGCGCAGGCGGCGATGGCGAGCCTGAAGCGGCACGGGCGCCTTGCCCCCTGGACTTCGGGGGGGCTGCGGCCCTACATCCCCGGCATGACCGGCAAGACCCTTTATGACAAGATCTGGGATGCGCATCGCGTCGCCGAGGACAAGAGTGGCGAGACCATCCTCTATATCGACCTGCACCTGATCCACGAGGTGACCACGCCCCAGGCCTTCGCCGGCCTGCGTACGGCCCATCGCCCCGTGCGCCGGCCCGACCTCACCCTCGCCGTCGCCGACCACAACGTGCCGACCGAGGGCCAGGCCAAGGGGGTGGACGCCGTGGCCGACGAGGAGGCGCGGCTGCAGCTCCAGACCCTGGCCCGCAACGTCAAGGACGCCGGCATTGAGTTCTTTCCCATGGGCGATGTGCGCAACGGCATTGTCCACGTGGTCGGCCCCGAGCAGGGCCGCACCCAGCCGGGCATGACCATCGTCTGCGGCGACAGCCACACCTCGACCCACGGCGCCTTCGGGGCCCTGGCCCATGGTATCGGCACCTCCGAGGTCGAGCATGTGCTGGCCACCCAGACCCTGCGCCAGCGTAAGTCCAAGAACATGCGCGTCTGGTTCGACGGGGCGCCCGCCCCCGGCGTCGGCGCCAAGGACTATGCCCTGGCCCTGATCGGCCTGATCGGCGCCAGCGGCGGCACCGGCTATGTGATCGAATATGCCGGCGAGGCCATCGAGGCCCTGACCGTGGAAGAGCGCATGACGCTCTGCAATCTGACCATCGAGGGCGGCGCGCGCGCCGGCCTGGTGGCGCCGGACGAGACCACATACGCCTATCTGATGGGCCGTCCCTCCGCGCCCAAGGGCGGCGGCTGGGAAATGGCCCTGGGCTCGTGGAAAACCTATTTCTCGGACCCCGACGCGAAGTTCGACCGCGAGGAGCGGATCGATGTGGCGACGCTGAAGCCCATGGTCACCTGGGGCACCAGCCCCGAGGACGTGGTGGCCATCGACGGCCGCGTACCGAGTCCGGACGATTATTCCGGCGAAAAGGCCGAACAGGTGCGCCGCGCCCTCGACTATATGGGCCTGACCCCCGGCCAGCCGATCGCCGAGGCCAAGATCGACCGCGTCTTCATCGGCAGCTGCACCAACAGCCGCATCGAGGACCTGCGCGCCGCCGCCGCCGTGGCGGAGGGGCGGCATGTGGCCGCGCACGTTTCGGCCATGGTGGTGCCGGGCTCGGGCCTGGTGAAGGAGCAGGCGGAGGCCGAGGGGCTGGACGAGATCTTCCGCGCCGCCGGATTCGACTGGCGCGAGCCCGGCTGCTCCATGTGCCTGGCCATGAACCCGGACAAGCTCCTGCCCGGCGAGCGCTGCGCCTCGACCTCGAACCGCAATTTCGAAGGCCGCCAGGGCCGCGGCGGGCGCACCCACCTGATGAGCCCAGCCATGGCCGCCGCCGCCGCTATCGCCGGCCGAATTGCGGATATCAGGGAGCTGGGATGACGTCTGCGCCTACGCGTCCTTGCCTTCCCCCCTTGTGGGGGAAGGAGGGGCCCGCCCGCGAAGCGGGTGGGAGGATGAGGGGTCGCGCCGGCC
>FSWM01000193.1_pt1 | contig 11151 bp, 10 predicted proteins | sample 1637841 | NCBI WGS metagenome assembly FSWM01 (sample SAMEA3914789, study PRJEB12502) | metagenome | biome: forest; material: soil | place: Canada | collected 2011-07-03 | depth 0.3 m | reverse complement strand
ATGGAGTGGTTCGTCGGCTATTACCTGCCGCCGGACGCCGCCCCGACCGATCCCCGCGCCTCGCCGCTGCTGGAGGCCGACCTTGCCGGCCTGGCGCCCGCGGTGGTGGTCACGGCCGGGTTCGACCCCTTGAACGACCAGGGCGAGGCCTATGCCAAGCATCTGAAGGATGCGGGGGTGCCTGTGGTGTTCCGCTGCTATGACAGCCTGGCCCACGCCTTCACCGCCTTCGCCGGGGCCGTGCCCTGCGCCGATGTGGCCTGCCGCGAGATCGCCGGCCTGGTGCGCGAAGGCTTTGAAGGGCGAATTCGCTGATGCGGGCCCTGGTGGTGGACAGCCTGGCGCCGGCCTATGGCGGGGTCCAGCTGCGCCAGGTGGCGACACCCGAGCCGGGACCAGGCGAGGTGCGGGTCAAGGTTCGCGCGGCCAGCGTCAATTTCCCGGACCTTTTGATGACCCGCGGCGAATACCAGCTGAAGCCGCCCCTGCCGTTCACCTCCGGCATGGAGATGGCGGGCGAGGTCGAGGCGGTGGGCGCGGACGTGACCCGCTGGGCGCCGGGCGATGCGGTGGTCGGCGGCGCCAAGACGGGCGCCTTCGCCGAATATGTGATCGCCTCGGCGCAGGGCCTCAGGGCCATGCCCGAGACCCTGTCCTTCGCCCAGGCCGCCGCCACGGGCGCCGCCTATCTGACCGCCTATGTCGCCCTGGTCCGCCGCGCGCGCATCGAGCCTGGCGAGTGGGTGCTGGTGCATGGCGCCGCCGGCGGGGTCGGCTTGGCGGCCGTGGACCTGGCCAAGGCCCTGGGCTGCCGTGTGATCGCCGCCTCGGCCTCGGACGACAAGCTGGCCGTGGTGGCGCGCGACTATGCGCCGGACGCGGTGGTCAATGTCACCGGCGGCTTTCGCGAGCAGGTCAAGGCCATCACCGGCGGCGGGGCCGATGTCATCTATGACCCGGTGGGCGGCGATATTTTTGACGAAAGCGTCCGCTGCATCGCCTTTGACGGCCGCCTGCTGGTGGTCGGCTTCACCTCGGGCCGCATCCCGACGGTTTCGGTGAACATGCCGTTGATCAAGGGTTTTTCAGTCATGGGCGTGCGCGCCGGCGAATATGGCCGCCAGTTTCCCGAAAAGGGCCGGGAGAATATGGACGCGGTCTGGCGCCTGGCCGCCGAGGGCCGCATCCGGCCCCGGGTCCACGCCGAACTGCCGCTGGCCGACTGGCGCAAGGCCTTCGACCTGCTGGCCAATCGCCAAGTGATCGGCAAGGCGGTGATCCGGCCGGATTTGTAGAAGGTCGAGGGGCGGCGGCCGAAGCGAAGTCCTTGTCCAGACTCACATTCAGTTGACAGGCCCGCCCGCTTCCCCTATCCACCGCCGCTCATTTCCGCGCCAGGTTTTGCGCGGAGCCTTTCTATCCTCTTAGACTCGGAGCCGTCATCGTGAAGCGGACTTACCAGCCGTCTCGACTCGTGCGTAAGCGCCGTCACGGCTACCGCGCGCGCATGGCCACCAAGAATGGCCAAAAGGTCGTCGCACGCCGCCGCGCCAAGGGCCGCAAGCGCCTGACGGCCTAGACCTTTTGTTCCCGCGGGATGCGGGAACCATGACGCAAGCGCCTCCCATCGAACGTCTGAAGACCCGGCCGCAGTTCCTGGCGGCCGCCAAGGGCGCGTCCTGCGCCCGGGGCGCCGTCGTGGTCCAGGCCCTGGACCGCGGCGACCAAACCCCCTCGATCCGCGCCGGCTTCACCGCCACCCGCAAGATCGGCGGGGCGGTGGACCGCAACCGCGCCAAGCGGCGCCTGCGCGAAGCCGCCCGTCAGGTCCTGCCCCTGCATGGCCGCCCCGGTCTCGACTATGTGTTCATCGCCAGGGGCGGCACAACGGCGCGTCCGTGGCCGCGCCTGCTTGACGATGTGAAAAGCGCGCTGATAAGCCTCGCCGCCACCCAGATCCCCGCGGCGAATACGCCGACGCCCGTTGCCGGATAGATTTCCCCATGGATAAAGAGTCCAGTCGCAACACGATCATCTTCGTCGTCTGTGCGATGGTGATCCTGGGCCTGTACCAGCAGTTCGTCGCCGTCCCGCAGTTTCACCGGCAGCAGGCGGCGGCCCAGGCCGCGGCGGCGGCCGCGACGATCGCCCGTCGCCAGACGCCCGCCGATGTGGCTGTCGCCGCCAGCGCCAGCTTCGCCGCCCATGCCGGGGCCGCGGCCACGGCCCCGCGGGTCAGGGTCGACACCCCCAGCCTGACCGGCTCGATCAGCCTGCACGGTGCGCGCATCGACGATCTGGCCCTGAAACATTACCGCCAGAGCACCGATCCCCACTCGCCCCTGGTGCAGTTGCTGCGTCCCGCCGGCAAGCCGTCAGCCTGGTACGCCCAGATCGGCTGGCTGCCGGCCACGGCGACCGAGGCCCTGCCCGACGACGACGCTATCGACTGGACGGCCCCGGCTGGCGCGGTGCTGACGCCGCAGACGCCGCTGGTGCTGAACTATGACAACGGCCAGGGGGTCAAGGCCACCCGCACCATCGCCGTCGACGCCGACGCCATGTTCACGGTCACCGACGTGGTCGCCAACAGCGGCGCCCAGCCCCTGGCCATCCGCAGCTATGGCGTGGTCGAGCAGCAGGGCCTGCCCAGCGACCTGACCAACAGCAATATCGTCCACGAGGGGGCGATCGGCTATCTCACCGCCCCGCAGCCCCTGCGCGAAGCCAAGTACAAGGACTGGAAAAAGAAGGGCTATGCCGACGTCAAGTCCACGGGCGGCTGGCTGGGCGTCACCGAGAAATATTGGCTGACCGCGCTGATTCCCGACCAGTCGCTGGCCATCACCGCCAAGTTCCCGGTGGAGAACCATGACGGGGTCGATGTCTACAAGTCCGGCTATCTGGGACCGGTCGAGACCGTGGCCGCCGGCAAGACCCTGACCCGCACCACCCGCCTGTTCGCCGGCGCCAAGACGGTGCCGCTGCTGAAGGCCTACAGCGCCAAGCTGGGCGTGCCCAGGATGGACATGGCGGTGGACTGGGGCATGTTCTGGTTCTTCACCCAGCCCCTGTTCCTGCTGCTCGAGTTCCTGAAGGGCTATATCGGCAATCTGGGCCTGTCGATCCTGGCCCTGACCGTGATCGTCAAAGCCGTCTTCTTCCCGCTCGCCAACAAGAGCTACGAGTCGATGAGCAAGATGAAGAAGGTCGCGCCGCAGATCGAGGCGATCAAGAAAGAGCACGCGAGCGACGCGGCCAAGGTGCAGCAGGAGACCATGGCCCTGTATCAGCGGGAGAAGATCAACCCGTTCATGGGCTGCCTGCCCATGCTGATCCAGATCCCGGTGTTCTATTCGCTGTACAAGGTGCTGACCGTCACCATCGAGATGCGCCAGGCGCCCTTCTTTGGCTGGATCCACGATCTGGCCGCGCGCGATCCGACCACCATCTGGAACCTGTTCGGCCTTTTGCCCTTCGATCCGTCGCACCTGGCCCTGATCGGCGCGACCTTTAACGGCCCGCTGCACCTGGGCGTCTGGCCCCTGCTCTACGGCTTCACCATGTGGCTGAGCCAGGCCATGAGCCCGCCGGCCGGGGTCGATCCGGCGCAGAAGCTGATGTTCCAGTTCATGCCGCTGATGTTCACCTTCATCATGGCCCAGTTCACCGTCGGCCTTTTGATCTATTGGTGCTGGAACAACGTGCTGTCGATCCTGCAGCAATATGTGATCATGCACCGGCTCAAGGTGGAAAATCCGATCGACGGCTTCATCGGCCGCTTCGCCCAGCCCAGGCCGGCGGGATGAGCGACACGTCCGGCGAAGGCGTTTCTGGCGACGGCGTTTCTGGCCAAGGCGGGGGAGCGATCCACGACGCGGACCAGATCGAGGCCGCCCGGATCCTGTTCGCCAGGCCCTGCCTGTTCATGATGGGCGCGGCCAAGATCGACGGCCTGCCGCCGGCGGACCTGCCCGAGGTGGCCTTCGCGGGCCGCTCCAATGTGGGCAAGTCGTCCCTGATCAATGGCCTGGTGGGCCAGCACCGCCTGGCCCGCGCCTCCAACGAACCGGGGCGCACGCGCGAGGTCAATTTCTTCGTGCTGGACGACAGGCTGCGGCTGGTGGACCTGCCCGGCTATGGCTTCGCCCGCGCCTCGAAATCCACCACCAAGGATTTCCAGAACCTGGGCCGCGACTATCTGCGTGGCCGGCCCAATCTGAAACGGGTCTATCTGTTGATCGACGCCCGACATGGCCTGAAAACCGTGGACGGCGAGGCCCTGGACGCCCTGGACGTTTCGGCGGTGTCCTACCAGATCGTCCTGACCAAGGCCGACAAGATCAAGCCGGCCGAGGTCGACAAGGTCGTCGAAGCCACCCTGAAGGCCATTTCGCGCCGCCCCGCGGCCTTTCCCCGGGTGCTGGCCACGTCCTCGGAAAAGGGAACCGGCCTGCCGGAACTGCGCGCCGAGATCGCGGAAGTCATCAGTCTTTAGCCGTCCGCGCCCTGATCGGGCCGAAAGGCTGGAACCGGCGACCTAGCGTCTAGCGCCGTGACATTCGCCGCCACCTGCTCTATCCCCCGCCTGCCCTATCCGAAGCCCGCCTGTTTCGCCGCCCGGACCCGCCATGACCGATCCCTACGCCGAATCCGCCGACGAGCCGGGCTGGGCCACCGCCAAGACCCTGGCCGAGGCCCTGCCCTATATCCAGATCTATGACCGCGAGACGGTGGTGATCAAATACGGCGGCCACGCCATGGGCGAAGAGGCGGTGGCCAAGCTGTTCGCCGCCGATTCGGTGCTGTTGAAACTGTTGGGCGTCCACCCGGTGGTTGTGCATGGCGGCGGGCCGCAGATCAGCCGCATGCTGGAGAAGGCCGGGGTCAAGTCGACCTTTGTCGACGGCCTGCGCGTCACCGACGAGGCGACCATGGAGGTGGCCGAGATGGTTCTGTCCGGCGCCATCAACAAGGAGATCGTCCACTTCATCAACCGCGCCGGCGCCGAAGCCGATGTGCGCGGGGTGGGCCTGTCGGGCAAGGACGCGCGGCTGATCACGGTGGAAAAGACCAAGAAGTCCCGCCGCGACCCTGATTCAAACATCGAACATATTGTCGACCTGGGCTTTGTCGGCGATCCCAAGACGGTCGACCCCAAGATCGTCGAGGCCCTGATCTACGCCGAACAGGACTATATTCCGGTGATCGCGCCCATCGGCGTCTCCGAGGAGGGCGACACCTATAATATCAACGCCGACACCGTCGCCGGCGCCATAGCCGGGGCGCTGAAGGCCAAGCGCATGCTGCTCCTGACCGACGTGGCCGGGGTGCTGGGCGCGGATGGCCAGCTGATCCGCCAGATGAGCGTGGCCGAGGCCCGCCAGGCCATTATCGACCGGGTCGCCACCGGCGGCATGATTCCAAAGCTGGAGACCGCCATCGGCGCGGTTGAGGCCGGAGTCGAGGCCGTGGTCATCCTGGATGGGCGCCGTCCCCACGCCATGCTGACCGAGTTGTTCACCGAGCACGGCGCCGGGACCCTGGTGAGCGCGTGAGCGGCGCGGCTGTCAGCATGGACCCTGCGGACCTCAGTCATATCGGAGTCTGGCTGTTCGACCTCGACAACACCCTCTATCCGGCCGAGACCGAATTCATGGGCCTGATCGAGGCCCGCATGACCGACTTCATGCAGCGCGAGACCGGACTGCCCCGCGACGAGGCCCGCGCCCTGCAGAAGCGCTATCTGCATGAACACGGCACGACCCTGGCCGGCCTGATCGCCCACCATGGGATCGATCCGGAGCGGTTCCTGGACGAGGTCCACGATGTGTCCATGGACCGGCTGGAACCCGACCCCGCCCTGCGTGACGCCCTCGCCCGCCTGCCGGGCCGGCGGCTGATCTTCACCAATGGCGACGCGCGCCACGCCGACCGGGTGCTGGCGCGCCTGGGCCTGGCCGACCAGTTCGAGGCGGTGTTCCATATCGCCTCGGCCGACTACGTGCCCAAGCCCAACCCGCAGACCTTCGCCCGCATGGTTCGCGAACACGCGGTCGATCCCCATCAGACCGCGTTCTTCGAGGACAGCGAGCGCAACCTGGCGCCCGCCGCGACCCTTGGCATGACCACCGTGCTGGTCGGCGCCCACGCCGCCGGCTCGACCGCCGATTTCGTCCACTATCGCACCGACAAGCTCGCGCCCTTCCTGATGGCCGCGCGGGTCAAGGAGAGCTGAAACACCGATGAGCGACCACCGTTTGAGCGACCTGGAAACCGCCGTCGAGCAGGCCTGGGACGCCCGCGCCGACATCGCCACCACCACGACCGGCTTCATTCGCGAATCGGTGGAGGAGGCGATCGACCTGCTCGACTCCGGCCTGGTGCGGGTCGCCGAAAAGGTCGACGGCGAATGGGTCGTGCGCCAATGGCTGAAAAAGGCGGTGCTGCTGTCCTTCCGACTGCACGCCAATGTGCTGATGACCGGTTCGGGGGGCCTGACCCACGAGCCTGGGATCGGCCCCTGGTGGGACAAGGTTCCAGGCAAGTGCGTCAGCTGGACGCCCCACGACTTCGAGACCGCCGGTTTCCGCTCGGTTCCCGGGGCCATCATCCGCCGGGGCGCCTTCATCGGCCGCAATGCGGTGCTGATGCCGTCGTTCGTCAATATCGGCGCCTTTGTCGACGAGGGGACCATGGTCGACACCTGGGCGACGGTCGGCTCCTGCGCCCAGATCGGCAAGCACGTGCACCTGTCCGGCGGGGTGGGCATCGGCGGGGTGCTGGAGCCCTTGCAGGCCGGCCCGACCATCATTGAGGACAATTGCTTCATTGGCGCCCGGTCCGAGGTGGTCGAGGGCGTGATCGTCGGCGAGGGCTCGGTCCTGTCGATGGGCGTATTTCTGAGCGCCTCGACCAAGATCATCGACCGCAAGACCGGCGAGGTTCATCGCGGTCGCGTGCCGCCCTATTCGGTGGTGGTGCCGGGCGCCCTGCCCGATCCGCACGGGGTGGGTCCGAGCCTGTCCTGCGCGGTGATCGTCAAGACCGTGGACGCCCAGACGCGCTCGAAGACCTCGGTGAACGAGCTGCTGCGGGATTAGGGGCTGAGGCCAAGCTCCACCGACCCCGCGGCCAGGTCGCTCTCCCAAAATCGTCATCCCGGACGGAGCGCTCGCAGAGCGCGGAGATCCGGGACCCAGCAGCCGCGTCCTCGCCGCAGCGGGCCATTGCTGAAATCCCCGACCGGTATGAGCAAAGCTCGCCCTCATGGTGCGGCGGGATGCCTGTCGGAGGCGTGGTTTGAGTTTCCCGAAGGTCCGATGTCCTGGACGCAGCAGTTGTAGGCGTCGGCGTCGAGGGCGAGGGTGCTGGGTCCCGGATCTGCGCGCTCTGCGAGCGCTCCGTCCGGGATGACGGACCTTTTGGGACCCTCACCGCTCTTTGCGGCGACTCAGCGCTTGCGCCCGTCGATCTGGCCGAGATCGATGGCCAGATCGACATTGGCCTTGTCGCCGACCGGCAGGGTCACGGCGCCGGCGACGTCGCGATAACCGCGGCTGCCGACGCTGGCCGAGACGAAGCCGTGCGGCTTGTGGTCAGGCAGGGGTTCGGCGTCCTTGTCGGCGCCTTCGTCGATGAAGTTCTTGATGTCGGTCTGAACCGTGCTGGGCGGCGCGGACGGCGCGCCCTGGGCGGTGGCCACCGGGCCGTCAGCCGCGGGCGGAGTCTCGGCCAGGGCGGCGGCGGCGGGGAGGATGAGCCAAGCCGAGGCCAGCAAGGCCAGGGGCGCTTTGGCGGTGAATTTCGAGCCGTTGGACATGGAACACTCCTGACGCGACACGCAGGCTAGCACATCGGCGAAGGTGAATGATGGCGCCGGCGTAATTGAGGCCGAAAGGTTACGGGCCTTAGCGTCGGGGGGCCTTAGCGTCGGGGGGCCTCAGCGTCGCCCGAACAGCCGCTCGATATCGGCCAGTTTCAGCTCCACATAGGTAGGGCGGCCGTGGTTGCACTGACCGGAATGGGGCGTGGCCTCCATCTGGCGCAGCAGGGCGTTCATCTCCGCCGCGGTGAGACGCCGGCCGGCGCGGACCGAACCGTGGCAGGCCATGGTCGAACAGACCGCCTGCAGCCGCTCGGCCAGGGCCAGGGCGGCGCCATTTTCGGCCAGGTCGTCGGCGATGTCGCGAATCAGGCCGCCCACATCGGTGTCGCCCAGGAGGGCCGGGGTTTCACGCACCAGGATGGCGCCGGGGCCAAAGGGCTCGATGATCAGGCCGAGCGCCGCCAGCTCATCGGCCTTGTCGGCCACCCGCTGGGCCTCGGCGGGATCGAGGTCGACCACTTCGGGCAGGAGCAGGGCCTGGCGGGTGACGCCGCCCGCGTCCAGCTCGATCTTCATCCGCTCATAGACCAGGCGCTCGTGGGCGGCGTGCTGGTCGACGATGACGACGCCATCGCGGGTCTGGGCGACGATATAGGTCTCATGCACCTGGGCTCGGGCCGCGCCCAGGGGATAGAGGGTCGGATCGACGACAACCTCACCATGGGCCCCCTCGCCTTGGGGCGCCTCATGGATAAAGCTGGTCGCGGCCTCGGCCAGGGCGCCAAGGCCCATGGCCTGGGCTCCAGACTCCACCCGCGCCGAAACCTGCGACAGTCCAGGCAGGATTCCGCTCGGCGCCGCCGGCGACCAGCCACCCGCGCCCCAGGCCGAAAAGCCCGACGCGCTGGGCCCCGGCCGGAAGCCGTTGAAGGCCTGGCTGGCGACGGTGGTCGAGGCCCGATGGCCGGCCCCCGCCAGGGCGTGGCGCAGCGCCCCGACGATCAGGCCGCGCACAAGGTTGGGATCGCGAAAACGCACCTCGGCCTTGGCCGGGTGGACATTGATGTCCACCTGTTCCGGGTCCAACTCCACATAGAGGGCCGCCGTCGGGTGCCGGTCGCGGGCCAGGTAGTCGGCATAGGCCGCGCGCAGGGCGCCCTGCAGCAGGCGGTCGCGCACCGGGCGGCCATTGACGAACAGATACTGGTGCGCCGAATTGCCCCGCGAATAGGTGGGCAGGCCGGCATAGCCGCTCAGGCGGACCTCGTCCCGGGTCTGGTCGAGCAGGATGGCGTTGGCCTCGAACTCGCCGCCCAGCACGGCTGTCAGGCGCTTGAGACGGCCGTCAGGGCCCTCGGCCTCGCTGGGCAGGCGCAGGGTGCGGCGACCGTCCAGGTCCAGGCTGAAGGCCACCGCTTCGTGGGCCATGGCCTGGCGCTTGACCTCCTCGGCGATGGCCATGGATTCCGAGCGTTCGGACTTCATGAACTTCAACCGCGCGGGGGTGGCGAAGAACAGGTCGCGCACCTCCAGCCGCGCGCCATGCGGGCCGGCGAAGGCCGCCGGCTGAGCCGTCCCCACCGCCCCGCCCTCGACGCTGAGACTGAAGGCGTCGGCCGAGCCCCGGGCGCGGGCGGTCAGGGTCAGGCGGGCCACCGAGCCGATCGACGGCAGGGCCTCGCCGCGAAAGCCCAAGGTTGCGATACGCAAAAGATCCCAGGCGCCGTCGGCGCCCGGCGACAGCTTGGAGGTGGCGTGGCGTTCGATGGCCAGGGACAGCTCGTCGCGGGTCAGGCCGCCGCCGTCGTCCACCACCAGGATGCGGGCCAGGCCGCCCTGGTCCGCCTGGACCTCGATGCGGGTCGCGCCGGCGTCAATAGCGTTCTCCACCAGTTCCTTGACGGCGCTGGCGGGCCGCTCGACCACCTCGCCGGCGGCGATGCGGTTCACGGTTTCCGGCGGAAGGCGGCGGATGGTCATGCAGCCACCATAGCCGATTCCGGGCTAAAGGGAGCGTCGCCGCGATCAGACGGCGCCACGAGATGGCCTTGATGAGGCGCGACAGATGCCGAATCCCGGAGCCGTCTTGAAGATCGTGAGGGCCCGCCACCATATGCGCGGGCGGCCCTGCAGGAGCGTAGCCAGTTCGTGTCCCAATTTCGAGTTGTCCCAAGCGTCGTGGCGGCCCTGTGCGGTTTCGCCTGGCTGTGCCTGGCCCTGCCCGCCGCCGCCGCCCCCTCATGGTGGCGCGTATCGAACGGCCGGTCCGAGGTCTGGATCATCGGCGCCCCCCGGATCACCCCGCGCGGGTTCAGCTGGGACACCAGCACCCTCGAAAAGCGCCTTGGCGCGACCAATGCCCTGATCGTCGGGCCGCAGCCCCACGGCGGAGCGGCCGCCAGGGGCGTGGCCTTGCTGGCCCTGGCCAGCCTGATTTCACCGACCCCGATGGAGGATTCCTTGCCTGCGGACCTGCGCCGGGATTTCGTCGCCGCCCGCCAGGCGATCGGCCAGGACGCCCGACGTTATTCGAACTGGAAGCCCGCCATCGCCGGCATGAAACTGTCCGACGACTTTCTCAAAGCCACAAACCTGCAATCGGGCCAGGTGGACGCGCGCGTGCGCCAGCTGGCGCGCAGCAGGGGACTGGCCGAGGCGCCGGCGGGCGAGATCGATCAGGTGGAGATGGTCACGGCGGCCAAGACGCTCGGCCCCAAGGGCCAGGAAGCCTGTCTGGCTGCCTCGGTGCACGACATGGCCATCGGCGCGGACCGCTTGCGGGCCCTGGCTGAAGGCTGGGCCAAGGGCGACGTGGCGACGCCCCCCATCGACGCCATAGACCGGGCCTGCCTGACGGCGGCCCCGGCGTTCGGCGCGGCCTTTGATCGGGCCGCCGTCCAAGATAGCGCGGCCGTGGCCAAGGCCCTGAGCACCACACAGCATGGGGTGGCCGAGTTCGACCTGCCCACCCTGATCATGCCCGGCGGCGTGCTGGACCGGCTGCGCGCAAGGGGGTTGCAGGTTTCAGGGCCGATGGAGTGAGATAGACGGCCCTTTGGCTTAACCGTCGGCGTAGGTTTTCCCCGTCATGGCCGGCGCCTGCCCATAGGCGCTAAACTAGGACGCGCCCCCCTGTTCCTCATTCTGAGGCGCCCGCGCAGCGGGCCTCGAAGGACGCAGAGACGGCGCCGTGCGTGCGTCCTTCGAGGCTCGCCGCTGCGCGACGAGCGCCTCAGAGGCTGTGACTTTTTCGATTTGCGCGACGCGCTGAGTGCTGATTCTCTGGGGCTGCAGCCGAAGGGGGATCTTATGGACAAGCTTTT
>FSWM01000272.1_pt1 | contig 11173 bp, 10 predicted proteins | sample 1637841 | NCBI WGS metagenome assembly FSWM01 (sample SAMEA3914789, study PRJEB12502) | metagenome | biome: forest; material: soil | place: Canada | collected 2011-07-03 | depth 0.3 m | reverse complement strand
CCTTAGTTAACAAAAGGGCGGAAACGGACATGGACTCACATAGCATTCTTGCGTGGCTGATCATCGGCGCCTTGGCGGGTTGGTTGGCGGGGACCTTCGTCAGGGGCGGCGGGTTCGGGCTGATCGGCGACATTGTCGTCGGCATCATCGGCGCCTTCATCGGCGGGTGGCTGGCCGGCGTGCTGCACATCCACGTCGGGACCGGCTGGATATCAGCGATCATCACCGCGGCGATCGGCGCGTCGCTGTTACTGTTCATCCTGCGCGCGGTTCGCCGACGAGCCTAGGGCGAGAGCCGCGTCGGCGTTCGGCTGATGAAGGTCGTTTCGCGCACGCTTGATCGGCCCAATAGCGCCATCAGGACGCGCGCAAGCCCTACCCCCATGCCACCGTGCGGCGGGCAGCCGTGGCGGAAGAAGTCGAGATAGGGCTGTAGCGGCTCCAGCGCATAGCCGCGCTCCACGGCTTGGGCGCGCAAGATGTCGTAGCGGTGTTCGCGTTGGGCGCCCGTAGTGATCTCGATCCCGCCAAAGAGCAGATCGAAGCTCTGGGTCAGGTCCGGGCGGTCTTCGTGACGGCGATGATAGAAGGCCCGGGCGCTGGCCGGATAGTCGGTGACGAAGACGAACTGGCAGCCGGTCGTGCGCGCGATGTGGGCGCTGAGACGGCGTTCGCCCTCGGGATCCAGATCGTCGGCCTTGGCGGGCGTATGCCCCGAGGCGCGGACGATGGCCTCGGCCTCCGCGAGGGTCACTTTCGGGAACGGCAGGCTCGGGACGACGATTTCGAGTCCCAGCCGCTCTCGGATCTCCGCGCCGTGAACCTCGGCGACGCGGGCGATGGCGTGGGCCAGCCAGGCCTCCTCTAGGGCCATCAGTTCGTGATGGTCCTGCGTCCAGGCGATCTCCATGTCCAGGCTGGTGAACTCGGTCTCGTGGCGCGGGGTGAACGAGGGTTCGGCGCGGAAGGCGGGACCGATCTCGAACACCCGCTCGAAGCCGGCGGCCATGGCCATCTGTTTGTAGAACTGGGGCGACTGGGCGAGATAGGCGGTGCGGTCGCCAAAATAGGGCACCTTGAACGCCTCGGCGCCGGATTCGCTGAACGTCCCCATCAGCTTGGGCGAGTGGATCTCGATGAAGCCGCGCGCCAGCCACCATTCGCGCATGGCCGCCTCCAGCGTGGTCTGGACGCGGAAGACCAGACGCTGATCGGGCCGGCGAAGGCTGACGGTGCGCCAGTCGATCTGCTTCTCCAGGGCCGAGTCCTCGGCGATCGGCAAGGGCGCGGCGGCCAGGCTGTGGAGTTCGATCGCCTCGGCGACGATCTCCAGGCCGCCCAGCTTGACGCCTGGCGCAGCGGCGACGCGGCCGATGACGGCGATCGCCGAGCCGGGGGTCAGGGCGGAGATTTGAGCGGCCAACGCGTCGGCCTCGCCGCTCTTTTCGTGGGTGATCTGAACCTGGCCCGTGGCGTCGGCCAGAACCAGGAACTGCATGCGCTTCTGGTCGCGCACGGTCTCGACGAGGCCGCAAAGGCGCACGCGCGCGCCGATATGCTCGCCCAGCGCGGCGATGGGCGTTCGAGGAAGGGTTGGGGTCGGTTGCATGTCGTCTCCTTTTCGGAGGCCGACCGGCTGGCGGAGATGACGCAAACGAATAGGCCCCGCCGAACCGGTGGGGCCTCATGATCCTTGTTTGCGGTGTTAGATCAGCGCGCGCAAAGGCCATCGACCCCGTTGGGGCCGTTGGTATTGAGCTGGGCGGGTTGCGCGCGGATCATGGGCGATAGGTGAAGCACAAGGGCGGTTTCGGCAAGATTAAAGTCGCCAATTTGAAGTTGCTCCCCCGTTGGGGGAGCTGGCGCGAAGCGACTGAGGGGGACTTGCGGCGCCTGAGACCCCTCCGGCAAGGCCCCCTCCACCGCTCCGCGGTCCCCCTCCCCCAATGGGGGAGGAACTAGGCTCAACGCTGTTTTCTCAATACCCCGGCGGTCGCCTGAAGCCGCCGAATTCACGCTCCAGCAATCCCGCGAAGCCGATCGTGGTGCGGTCTTCCAGGTAGGGGCCGATGATCTGGGCGCCGATGGGAAGGCCGGACCTGGTCTGGCCGATCGGCGCGGCGGTGGCCGGCAGGTTGGCGAGGACGGCCATGCCGGGCCAGGCGAGCTGTCCGAAATAGGGCGACAACTGGCCGTTGATCGACAAGGTCCGGGTCTGCACGTCCGGCGAGTCGTCATGCGGGAAGGCCACGGAGCCCAGGACGGGGGCAAGGACCACATCGACCGTCTCGAACACTGAAGCCCAGGCGCGGCGGACCGTGGTCTGGGCGAAGGTCGCCTGCAGCCAGGCGCCGACCCTGGGCGCATCGGGCGCGGCCATGGCCTCGGGCGGGGACATCAGTGGGCCGAGCAGCGACATATAGGTCACGTGCGCGGCGGTCAGGTCGGGCAACCGATCGCTTTGACGAGACACCTTGGCGCCGGCGGCCTCGAGCCGGGCGGCGAGCCCGTCGAGGGCGGCGATGATCTCATCATCCACCGGCGCGGCCGGGTGCTGGGTCAGCATCAGCACGCGATAGTCGCTCAGCCGCGCGTGGCGGGCCGGCGGCAACGCCAGGCGATAGCCCACGGCTTCCCGCGGCGACGGCCCGGCCAGCACATCCAGCGCCAGGTCCAGATCGGCGGCCGATCTGGACATCGGGCCAAGTACGTTCAGGGGAACGCCGTCACTGTCCAACCCCGGCGGGGCATGGCCGCGCTGGGGGATCAGGTCGTGGCTGGGCTTGTGGCCGAACAGGCCACAAAAGGCCGAGGGGACGCGGATCGAGCCGCCGATGTCGGAGCCGAACTCCAGCGCAACCATGCCTGCCGCGAGCGCCGCGGCGCTGCCGCCCGACGAGCCGCCCGGGCTGCGGCCGAGGTCCCAGGGGTTGTTGGTGCGGCCATGGATCGGATTGTCGCTTTGCCAGTCCGAGAGGAACGGCGGGACATTGGTCTTGCCCAGGATCACCGCCCCGGCGGCCTTGAGACGGGCGACGCCGATCGAGTCGGTGGTCGCGATCCAGTCCTTGAACATCGCCGCGCCCCAGGTGGTGGGCAGGCCGGCGACGTTGTGCGCCTCCTTGACCGTCATCGGCAGGCCGAGCAGCGGGCGTCGCTCACCCTCGGCCAGGGCCTGGTCGGCGGCCTTGGCGGCCTCGCGCGCCCGATCGAAATCGCGCACCACCACGGCGTTGATCGGCCCGTCCAGCCGCTCGATGCGGGCGATCGCGGCGTCGGCCAGTTCGACGGCGCTGACCTGGCGCGTGGCAAGCGCGGCGACCAACTCGCCGGCCGTGGCGAAGTCATCGAGGCGTGTATCGGTCATTCGAGCCCTCCCATCTGTTGTTGAGGTGACATTGACACATCAACTCATGCAGTTCGAGAGCTGCGCGGATGGAACCGATGATGTGCGAGTTCATTAACCCCTCGAAACCGACGGGAGAACAACCTCGGTAATGGGAGAAAACGATGCTTGGGACAATACTTGTCGTTATCTTGATATTGGCCCTGATCGGCGCATTGCCCAGTTGGGGCTACAGCCGGTCCTGGGGTTATTACCCGAGCGGCGGGCTTGGTTTGATCCTGGTCATCGTCGTTGTCCTGGTTCTACTTGGACAAATCTAGCCGGCGACAGAGACCGGCGCGGCGCGAATGACTTGCGCGGAGAACCGCTCCATCTCCTCGGCCTGCGGGCTCATCTGCAGCAACAGCAGGTCCAGGCCCGCCGCCTCGAACGCCTCGATGCGCTCGGCGATGTGTTCGGGCGAGCCGACCAGGCGGGGACGCAGGCCGCGGTTTGACACCGAATATTCCTGCAACTTCAGCTCCCGCTCGAGCTGGGTCCCCGACAGCCACTGGTCGAAATTGTCGAAGCCGGGCGCATTGGGGTCCAGCGTGGTGATGCGCTCGACCTCCCGCCGCGCCTCGGCCTCGCTGTCGCGGACGATGGCGTAGGCGGCCATGCCATAGGTCATCGGCGGCTTGCCGGCCGCCTCGCGGCGGCGGCGCATGTCGGCGATCTTCTCGGCGATCACCTCGGGCTCGTCGCCGTGCATCACATAGGCGTCGCAGCACTCGGCGATCATGGTCTTGGCCGCCTCGGACTCGCCGCCCGCATAGACGGTGGGGCGCGGCTTGGCGACGGGTTTGGGCGAGCAGATGGCGTCGGTCAGGGTGTAGCGGGCGCCCTTGTGATTGAACACCGGCTGGGTCCACAGGCCGTCGACCACCTCCAGCCACTCGCGCGTGCGGCCATAGCGGTCGTCGTGCTCGTCGAAGGCCAGGCCGTACTGCACCGCCTCGTCCCGCCACCAGGACGAGACCACGTTCAGCGCCAGGCGCCCCTTGGCGATCCGGTCGATATTGGCCGCCTGCTTGGCGAACAGGGCCGGCTGGTGGAAGTTCGGCCGCACCGCGACCATCAGCTCGATCCGCTCGGTGATCGCCGCCAGGGCCGCGGCGGTGGACCAGGCGTCCAAGGCGGGCTCGCTGGTCCCCTTGATGTCGTTCAGGTTCAGCTCGGCGATCAGGGTCAGGTCGTAGCCGATCTGCTCCGACCGCTTCACCAGGCGGCTCATATAGTCCCAGCTGGCCTCCATGCCTTCGTCAGCTATGTTGCGCAGCCAGCCGCCGAACACCGGGGCCCAATAGCCGTACCTCATGCCGCCGCCTTTCGCTTCGCGCCGATGGTCTCGATCAGATAGTCCACCAGCTGTTCGTGCGGGTCGTAGCCGAGCACGTCCAGCGGCTGGGCGACGAAGTTGGAGAGGCCGTTGATGTCGTAGAACCGGGCCACGCCGTCGCGGTCGTCGATCATGTATTCGATCCCGCCGATATCGAGGCCGGCCGCCTGGGCGGTGGCTTCCACGGCCGCGATCAGGTCCGGCGGCGGGGTGAAGGCTTCGATGGTGATGGTCGGCTTGTCGACCATGCAGACATCGGCGGGACAGAGATCGAAGGTCGAACCGGCGCCGTTCAGCGCGATCGCATAGAGGAAGCGGCCGTTCAGGGTCTCGCAGCGGATCACCCGCGCGTCGCGGGCGGGCACATAGTCCTGGACTAGGGTCACGCCGTCGACGCCCAGCGGGGTCAGTCCGGCGGCGGCGTGCTCGGCCAGTTCCTCGGCGCTGTCATAGCGGGTGACGCCGGAACCGGAGCCGCCGATGTTCGGCTTGGCGATGAGGGGAAAGCCGATTTCCGCCGCGGCGCGGGCCAGGTCCTCGCGGCGATGAACGACGCGGGTCGCCGGAACCGCCATCCCCAAGGACCGAAACAGACTGAGCTGGCGCGCCTTGCTGGCGTCGATGGCCATGGCGGCCGAGCCGTTGATCACCCGCGCTCCGGCCAGCTCCCAATGCGCCAGCACCGCCTGGCTGTAGAAGATGGCGTGCTGGTCCTGGCGCAGGAAGGACGACATGGCCAGCCGGTTGAACACCACGGGTGCGGGGGCCGCGAGCACGCCGGGATCGAACACGTGGTCCTGAACCTTGAGCGGCGCCCAGGATACGCCGCGCCGGTCGAGCGCCGCGAACAGCGGCTCGAACCAGGCGGGATGCTCGTAATAGACGGCCAGATCGACCACGCGGTTACTCCTTAGAATGCGGCGACCACCGCGCCGTGATAATGCGCCGCCATGAAGGCCTTGACCTTGGGCGTCGTCAGGGCGGCGGCTAGGGCCTTCACGTCGGCATTATCGGCATTGTCGGCCCGGCCGACCAGATAGTTGACGTAGGGCGAGCGGGCGTCCTCGATGAACAGCGCATCGTGCGTCGGATCAAGTTTGGCGTTCAAGGCATAGTTGGTGTTGATCAGCGCCAGGTCGACCTCGTCCAAGGTGCGCGGCAGCATTGCGCCCTCCAGCTCGCGGAATTTCAACGCCTTGGGATTGGCGGCCACATCCTTGAGCGTCGAGAGCGGATCGGTGGGGCGGGCCAGGCGGATCAGGCCGGCCCTTTGCAGCAGCAGCAAGGCGCGGCCTTCGTTGGAGGCTTCGTTGGGGATCGCGACCGTCGCGCCCGTCGGCAGATCGGCGAGGGTCTTGAAACGCCGGGAATAGGCGCCCAGCGGCTCGATATGCACGCCGACGATCGGGATCAGGTGCGTGCCGTGGTCGCGGTTGAACTCCTGAAGGTACGGCAGGGTCTGGAAATAGTTCACGTCCAGCTGCTTCTGGTCGACCTGGATGTTCGGCTGGACATAGTCGTTGAACACCTTGATCTCGAGATGGACGCCCTTGGCCGCCAGGTCCGGCTTGATGAATTCGAGGATCTCGGCGTGGGGCTCGGCCGTGGCGGCGATGCGCAGGGTGTGCGCCGGCGCCGGCGGCGCGCCGCGCGAACAGGCGGTGAGCGCGCCCACGAAGGCGAGGATCAGGAGGCGTCTTCGGCTGGTCCAACTGCTCAATCGAATAGGTCCCTAGCGGTGGCTGACATAGGCGACCACGCGGTCGCCCAGCATCTGCAACGCTTGCACGATGATCAGCAAGAGTACGACGGTGACGACCATCACATCGGTCTGGAACCGCTGATAGCCGAACCGGATCGCCAGATCGCCCAGCCCACCCGCGCCGACCACCCCAGCCATGGCGGTGTAGGAGACCAGGGCCACGGCGGTGACCGTGATGGCCGCCACAATGCCGGGCATGGCCTCGGGAAGCAGCACCTCGAACACGATCTGACGGTTCGTCGCGCCCATGGACTGGGCCGCCTCGACCACGCCGGTGTCGACCTCGCGCAGGGCGCTCTCGACCAGCCGCGCGAAGAAGGGCGCGGCGCCGACCACCAGGGGCGGGATCGCGCCGGCCACGCCCAGCGAGGTGCCGACCAGCAGCACGGTCAGCGGGATCATCAGGATCAGAAGGATGATGAAGGGCACCGAGCGCAGCCCATTGACCACCACCGACAGCACCGCGTGCGCCGCCGGCTGGGCCAAAAGCCGCTTGGGTCCGCTCAGGAACAGGATCACGCCCAGGGGCAGGCCGACAATGACCGTGGCGACCAGCGAGCCCGCCAGCATGATCATTGTGTCCAGGCTGGCGGCGCCGATCTCGGCCCAATCAAGATGTACGAACAGGCCGTTCATCGGCCCAGCTCCTGGACCCCGACCCCGGCGGCGGCGAAGCCGGCCAGGGCCGCGTCCACGTCGCCGCCCAGGAAGGACAGGGTCAGCTGGCCGTAGGGCTGCTCGCCGATGCGCGATACGCGGCCGGCCAGGATCGCATAGTCGACGCCGGTCTCGCGCGCGATGCGGCCCAGCAGCGGCGCCTGGACCGCGGCGCCGTGATAGGTCAGGCGAAACACCCGCGCGCCCGGCGTGATGGCCAGCGCCGCCGCGTCCGCGTCCTCGCCGCGTTCGGCCAGCAGCTGGCGCGTGATCTCGTGGGCCGGGTGCAGGAAGACCTCGATCACCTCGCCCTGCTCGACGATCCGGCCCTGGTCCAGGATGGCGACGCGGCGGCAGATCTGGCGCACCACCTCCATCTCGTGGGTGATCAGCACGATGGTCAGGCCCAGTTCGCGGTTCAGCTCGGCCAGCAGGCCCAGAACCTGTTGGGTGGTCTGGGGGTCCAGCGCGCTGGTCGCCTCGTCGCAGAGCAGGACCTTGGGATTGCAGGCCAGGGCGCGGGCGATGCCGACGCGCTGCTTCTGGCCGCCGGAGAGCTGCGCGGGATAGCGGCCCGCCTGATCGGCCAGGCCGACGCGCTGCAACAGAGACGCCACGCGCGCCTGGATTTCGGCCCGGCCCAGCCGGCCTTCCAGCTTCAGGGGCAGCGCCACGTTCTGCTCGACCGTCCTGGAGTTCAGCAGGTTGAAATGCTGGAAGATCATGCCGATGCGGCGCCTGAGCGCGCGAAGGTCCGCCGGAGAAAGAGCGGTGGCGTCCTCGGCGTCGATCAGCACTCGCCCAGCAGTCGGCCGCTCCAACAGGTTGATCAGCCGGATCAGGGTCGACTTGCCGGCGCCGGACTCGCCGATCACGCCGAAGATCTCCCCGGCGGCGACGTTCAGATCCAGCCCACGGATCGCCGCCACGTCTCCCGAACCGGAGGCGTAGGTCTTGTGGACATCGATCAGCTGGATCTGAGGCTGGGGCAAGGGCGTCCGGGTCGGGCGAAAGTGGCCTGCTCCTAAGCGGACGGCCGGCGGGGGGCAACACAGTTTCTCTGGGAGCCCAGCCAGAGCGAGAACGCCGCCAGCCTCGCGGGCCGGCGGCGTTCCTTCCCCGCCTGTTCGATCAGGCGGCTTCGGTTACTTGGGGAATTCGACCCCGGTCCAAAGGCGTGTGCTGACGACGGTCCGATATTTGGCGCGCTCGCCCTGTTCGGCCTGGCTCGCGGCCTTAGGCATCATCTGTTCGAACTCCTTCTGCATGGCGAGATCCCGTTCCTTGTTGGGATCCATTGCGGCCATGGAGACGTAATGTTCGCCCAGAAGGACGTTCGGGCCGCTGGTGTCCGAATCCACCGCCACCTGGACAAAATAGGTGTCGATCAGCCCGTGCCGCTTGGCCATCTCCTGCGCCGGCACCCAGGTTTTCTTCAGGGCCACCAAATAATCATCGATCCTTGATGGCTCGACGTGCACCAGGGTCTTGGACCACACGCCCTTGGCCGGAGTGTAGTCGATCCACTGGTCAGCGACGGCGACGCTCGCCGCCCCCACCACCAGACCCGCTGCCACGCACGCGCCGATCATCAACGCTTTCACACTGACCTCCCCAGGTTATTGATCAGACGACCATGCGCTCTTTCCTGGCCGTATCAATAGGAGCGAGCGGTCACGACGGCTCAATCATGGCGGGATACTGAAGTCGCCGGCTTGGGCGATACGGCGTTCGGATCGGCACCCCAAGCAGTTGTTCACCGACCGCTTTCCAGTCATCCGACGACGCTGATCAATAGAAAGATGAGCATGCCGCCGCCGAGAACACCCAAAGAGGTAGTCACCAGCAGCCGACGCGCCACATTCGCAAAATCGCGGCTCCTAAAGAAGCCGTAAGCTTGCCGAGCGCTGGCAGTCGCGTGCCAGATCATTGCCAGCGAGGCAAGCACAAGGAAGATCCAGCGGATCGCGATCATAGGTGGCATGCTTGGCTTGAAATCGTCGGCGACGCAACTTCCGCCATCCACCCAAAGTAGAAATCCTCTGGTCCGCGCCTACGCCGATTCCCGCGCAATCGCCCGTTTCACCGCCGCGCGTTCACCGACGCGGCGGCGGTGATCCATTACCTTGGGGATTGGGCCTGTATCCACGCCGTCGACCTCAAGCCATTGGGCCAGGGTGAACAGGTACGGGTCGCAGATCGTGTAGGTCTCGCCCATCACCCAGGGACCGCGCAGCATCCGCTGCTCGATCAGGTCGAAGCAGGCGCCGACCGAGCGCGGGACGGCGCGCTTCATCGCCGCGATGGCGTCCTCGTTGTCCGCCCAGCGGTATCCGCGCATCCGATGGGCATGGGCGACGTGCACGGTCGAACAGAGGTAGCTGTTCAACGCCTGGACTTCCGCGAAGGCGAACGGGTCACTGAGGGGCGCCAGGCCGGCTGCCGGATAGGTCTGGGCGATGAAGGCCAGCATGGCCGGCGTCTCGGTCAGCACCCCTCGATCAGTGACCAAGGCCGGAACGCGGCCCTTGGGATTGATCGCGAGATAGTCCGGTCCGCGTTGCTCGTTGGCGCCGAAATCGATCCGCACCGTCTGATAATCGGCGCCGGCTTCCTCCAGCGCGATATGCGAGGCGAGTGCGCAGGTGTGAGGGGCGTAGTAGAGCGTCAGCATGGTCTTGCGGGTCGCACATATGTCCGGATTGGTAAAGACGGCCGCGTCGCAGGGCGACGAACTCGGACGAACATACCGACAAAAGAACATCTCAAACCGTCATCCCGGACGGCCTGCAAGGCCGAGCCGGGACCCAGGGGCGGAGGGCCCGGCCCCTGGGACCCGGCTCTGCGCTTCGCTCCGGCCGGGATGACGACAAAGAAGTAAGACCCGTTACGCCTCTCGCGAAGACGTCCTTGACCCGCGCCACAGCCTGGGCGTGGTGTTAGATCGACGTCCGGACGCCCCTGAGGATCCTGACATGACCACCGAAATGAGCGCCGCGCAGAGCGATCCGAAGGCCCGCAAGCTGATGCAGGGTTTTCCACCGAGCCCGGACAAGACGGTCCTGCTGAAGGACGGGTCGAGCTGGGAATTCCCCGACAATCGATGGGCGTTTAGCCATCAAAGGGAGTTGGTCCCGACGGCCGCGGTCTGGCGCGGGTGCGGCGCGCCGTCGCAGCTGCCCAAGGCGCTGCGCGACGACCTGGACGGCGTCGGTTTCACCACCATGGACGGCCAGGCGCTGACCTGGGGCCAGTCGATCGACGTCAACTGCACCGACGGCATACTGGTCCTGCACAAGGGTGTGGTGATCTACGAGCGCTATTTCGGGGCGCTGGAGCGGCACATCCCGCACCTGGCCATGTCGGTCACCAAGTCCTTCGTCGGCCTGATCGCGGCGATGCTGGCGCACGAGGGATTGCTCGATCCGGATGCGCCGGTCACGCGCTATGTCCCCGAATTGCACGACAACGCCTATGGCGACGCGAGCCTGCGCCAGGTGATGGATATGACTGTCGCGGTCCAGTTTTCCGAAAACTACGCCGACCCGGCGACGGCGTTCTGGGCCTACACCGCCGCGGCCGGGGTGTCCGCGCGGCCGAAGGACTATGCCGGCCCCGAGACGATCTTCGACTTCCTGCGCGGGCTGAAGAAGTCGGGCGAGCACGGCCAGGCCTTCGCCTACAAGACCTGCAACACCGAGGTGCTGGGCTGGATCGTGCAGCGGGTCACAGGGACGCCCTTCGCCCAACTGCTGTCAGAGCGCATCTGGCGGCGTCTGGGCATGGAGGAGGACGCCTATCTGCTGGTGGACCAGATCGGTGCGCCGATGTGCGGCGCCGGGCTCAACCTGACCCTGCGCGACCTGGCCCGGTTCGGCGAGATGATGCGGCTGGAGGGCGTCTTTGGCGGTGAGCGGATCGTGCCCGCGGCGGTGGTCGCCGACATCAGCGCCGGGGCCGACCCCGACCACTTCGCCAAGGCCGGCTATGTCACCCTGCCCGGCTGGAGCTATCGCGGCCAGTGGTGGGT
>FSWM01000654.1_pt1 | contig 11176 bp, 15 predicted proteins | sample 1637841 | NCBI WGS metagenome assembly FSWM01 (sample SAMEA3914789, study PRJEB12502) | metagenome | biome: forest; material: soil | place: Canada | collected 2011-07-03 | depth 0.3 m | reverse complement strand
GCCAGCGTGACGCGCTGGCGATAGGCGCCCGTGACATGGTCGCCAGGCGATGATGGGGCGTGCGGAACGCTGGTCTCTGTGGCGAGTCGTTGGATCACCTCATCCATCTCCCGACGCTCCAGGGCCTCGATGAGATTGCGTGCGAAGATGATTCGCTGGCCCTGTCGCCGCGCCAGCCCTTCATCGACCAGCTGATCGGCCCGAGCCTCAAGTGCGCTGGCCACCTGTGCGCCGAACCCGCCCTCCAGCTGCAGCGGCTCCCGGCCGATGAGCTGGCGATCGAGCCAGGTCGCGCCCTGCGCGGTGATCTGACGCTCCAGCGGCAGGTCCGAACGGGTGGCGAGCGATAGCCGCCGCCGGCCCTTCGCGTCGTCCCACGCGCGCAACTCGACAATGGCGCCGGGGCCAGCGTCGCCGGTCATGTCGATGTCGGTGAAGCGCAGGTGGTGGGTGCGGCCATCCACGCCCTCGACGACGGCGTAGGCCGCGCCGACCAGCTCATCGTGAAGGCCGCGCTCGACCAGTCGGCCCAACACCGGATCAGCAACCTGTTCGTTATGAATGGCGAATCCCGATGTGTCGGCGTGGTGACCGCCGCGGGACATCGCCCGGTGCATCGTCTTGATGATGTCGCCGCGGATCGACAGATCGCGCAAGGTGTCCTCGATATCGGGTTTCAGTGTCCAGGTGGCCGGTCGCAGTGAATCGGCCAAACCAAGCCGCTCCAGCGTCTGGGCGCGACCGACCAGCAGCCGGCGCTGTTCTGGATCCGGCGCGCCGCTGGGGCGAAGGTCGATTACGCCGCCATGGTGGTCGGCGATGTCACGCAGCTTCCGATCAAGGCTGGTCCAGCGCTCAGCCCCGACCTCGCTTTGCAGCGCCGCCCAGATCTCGCGTTCGCTGCGCGGTCCAAGTTCCAGGGTGACCCGCTCCTCGGCCCGGCCGCGCAAACCCTCCCGCACATAATTGCGGGCGATGACCAGATCGCCGCCGTCGTCGGCGCGGCCGCGGACCAGCACATGGATGTGCGGATTGTCGGTGTTCCAGTGGTCGACGGCGACCCAGTCGAGCGATGTGCCGAGATCGCGCTGGGCGTCGGCCATCAGCTCGCGGGTGAAGGCGCGCAGGTCCTGCATCTCGCCGGCGTCCTCCGGCGAGATGATGAAGCGGAAATGATGCCGGTCGTTCTCGCAGCGCGATGCGAAGGCGTCGCCGTTGGCCTGGTCGCCGCTCGCATCGAACATCCGCGCCGACGCGCCATCACGGGTGACGCCCTCGCGTTCGAGGTAGGCGACATGGCGGGCGATCGGCGCGGCGCGGAACTTGGCGCCGGCATGACGCACGACCCGCATCTTGACGATCACGCGCCGCGTCTGCGGCCCTCGCCTCCCCCCGAGCGCGGTAGCCTGCCCGCGGCCAAAGCGAGCCCCGCCGCCTGACCGGCGTTGGCCGAAGCCGCGTCCGGTATGCCCCGCCTTCTTCGCGGCCTGCATCACCTGGCTGGTGAAGCTCTTGGCCCGCCCGCCCTGCAGTCCGCCGCCTCGTAGCCGGCCCGGCCGAACCTGAAATTCATCCTCGTCGCGGCTCATGGCGTAGCCGTTGCGGGCGATTCAGCGAGCGCCATACGGGCGACGCCTGAATTTGCTCGGCTTTCCTGGTGGACGGCCGGCACGCCCAATTCAGGAGCCGACAAAAAAGCTGAACCCAACCAACCACATGGACCCCTGGCGACGGCGGTCCTTTTATCTGGCCGTAGCCCCCTGACTTTCCGGGATTTTCCGCAGCCTCCCACCGTTTGTATCCACGGCCGCACCAGACTGCGATAAGGCACGAAATCGCGCGTCATGACGGTTTCTGGCCGGTCAGAGGAACGAACAGGCGGCTGGATCGTGGATCGGGCGCCGAATTTCGAACCGCCGATCTGTCAATCGGCGACAGGTCTCGCTGCCCATCGGACGCCGTTGGCTCTGCGGTCGATCCGCGATCGAGGTGCACGGAAAATAGCGGCGCACGTGTCCACGCCAGCGGATCGAACGGAGCGAAATTCCCACGCAGTGGCTGCAATCCGCCGAGCTTCGGGGCGAGGATTGTCAGATAGCGTTGGGTCTCGGCGGGCAACGCTCGCCCTGTCACCAGATAGTCCTGGTAGCGGGCGGGCCCTGCATTATAGGCGCCCAGAAAGCCCGGCGATCCGAACCGATCGTACATCTCGCGAAGAAAGGCTGTGCCCGCAATGACGTTGTCATGGGCGTCGAAAGGGTCCGCACCGAGGCGGCAGCGGGCGCGCAGATAATCCCATGTCGCCGGCATGATCTGCATCAGGCCAAGGGCGCCGGCGCGGGAGACCGCGCGCACTTCACCCGCGCTTTCCACGTGCATCACCACCCATATCCACGGCGCCGGAATGCCGAACCGCCGCGCGGCTTCGGCGACATGCAGCGTGATCGGGTCGCTCGCCTCAGACGTCGATGTCGGCGTCGCGAGGGGATGGGTTTGCGCCATCGCCGGCGCGCTCAGCGTGATCGCGGCCAGCACGAGCGGTGTCACCCTGCGAAGTATCGGCTTGCGGTCCGCGAGAACAATCATGGGACGGGCGGCGCCCAAAGCGGTGTGGCGCGGCCGACCACGGATGAGGTCGGCAGCGGTCCGAAATAACGACCGTCGAGGCTGTCGCCCCGCGCCGGGTTCATGAAGAAGATCTCGCGGGCCGCGATCACACGGCACCCCTGCCAGACCGGCAAAGAGCGGCCGAACCGATCACGCTCGCGCGCCAAGCCAACCTCGCGGCCATCGACGGTCAGGACGGCGCCCAAGCGGCAGACCCTTTGACCGGGAAGCGCGGCGACCGGTTTGACCAGCGGCACGCCGAGCGGAAGGTAACCGCCGGCCGCAAGGTAGCGGGCGATCGGTTCGGGCGCCGCCACGACAGCGAGGTCACCGACACGCAGATGGTCGGCGGGCTGCACGCTGTAGAAGCCCATCGGCACGCTGGCGGTGGCGTTCCAAACCAGGCGCGGGCGCGGGTGGATGAAGGCGGTGATGGCCATCGCCACGAGCGCACAATAGGTGACCATCACGTAGCTGAACCGCGTCATCGCTGAGCCTCCTTGCAGGCTATCCAAGCGCGATGACGCTCCAGCGTGTAGGAACGCGGGGCTTCATGTGCAGCTAGGCGGTTGTGGACGTGCCGCCAATGGTCGGGTGCGACATCGGCGGGATCGATGACCAGCGCGTCCACCGTATCGATCGCTTCGAGCACGCTCTGGACCTTGGGCCAGCCGTTGATGCGGAGCAGAATCTCGCCGCCAGGATCGACGCCCGGCACGGTCTGATAGGGCTCGCCCGGCGCGACAGCCCGCAGGATGTCGATGCGAGAGACCAGCGTGCCAAAGTCGCCGCCGGCCCAGCGGACATAGGCGAAGACGCTGCTCGGCGCGAAGGCGACCCGTCTGCGGCGGCGGTCGAGGATCTGATCCTCAACCGTGCGGCCGAAGCGTATCCAGCGTTCGATCTTGTTCTCGATCCAGAGCAGTTCGACGCGGGTGCGATCATCGCGAGACGCCAGGCTCATGACGCGCTCCCGTCGCCATCCGGGAAGGCTTGGATAAGCATCTCGCGCAGCATGTCGGCGACGGTCTGGCCGCGCTGGAACGCCGCGACCTTGATCCGGCCGCGCAGGGCCGGCGGGATATCGATGGTCAGCCGTGCGCTGTTTTCAGCGGCGGAATTCGTGCGCCGCTGCGATTCATCCGGCGCCGATATCCAGGCCTCGGCGGCGCCAGGCCGAGCGGCAAAGCCGGCGTTCGCCCGACGCACCGTCATGGCGCCAGGCCCTCGATCTCAGCGGCGAGCGCCGCAATCTCGCGGGCGGCGATGCAGTCCGGATCAATCTCGGACACGAGCCGGCCCGTCAGCATGGCGTCGGCGAAGACCACGCGCTGACCGATGTGGCGCCCCAGCAGCGGCGGGTCCTGGTCGGCGAGACTTTGCGCGGTCGCCTGCGCGATCAGCGTGCGAGCCGCCGAGCGGTTGAGCACAAAGCGGGCGGCGATCTGGGGCTTAAAGATGCGCGCTTGTTCGAGCAGCTTCAGCATCTCGGCCGAAGCCCAGCCGTCCAGCGGCGACGGCTGCACCGGGATCAGCGCCAGATCGCAGGCGAACAGCGCCGAGCGCATTAGGGCCGCGACCCGCGGCGGTCCGTCGATGACGATGTGATCGAAGTCGCGCGCCAGTTCGGGCGCCTCGCGATGCAACGTATCGCGCGCGAGCCCCACCACGCTGAATGGCCTGGGTAAACCCTCGGCGGCCCGTTGCTGCGACCAATCGAGCGCCGAGCCTTGAGGGTCAGCGTCGATCAGCAGAATGCGACGGCCCAGGCTCGCCCATCGTCCCGCCAGATGCAGCGCCAACGTCGTTTTGCCGACGCCACCCTTCTGATTGAGCAGAGCGACGATCATGGACGTCGCCCTGGGGCCGGTTTGCTAGCCAGTCCACGATTGACCGGGTCGGCCAAGTTATCCACAGACGCACGGTCGGCCGCCTTAGATTTAGATTCTACTTTAGAGTCTTTAAGGGCCGGAATTTCCCTGTCAGACCATAGGTTTAACTGAGGTCCGTGCGTTCGAAGTGACGATAGGTCTGCGTCCGAAGTACCGATACCGTTTGCGTCCGAAGTGCCGATAGCGCGGCGGTGGCGCGGCGAGTTATCCACAGGCGTCAGGCTGAACTCGATCACGGTCGGGCGCATCACCAACAGCGTGGCGGACCCGCCGCCCGGCTCCAGCTCCAGCCAGTAGCCGGGCAGCGCCTGGCGGCGGACGATGGCGCGGATATGGAGCGCGAAATCGGAGAAGCGGGACTGGCTCGCGCTCTTGGCATGCAGATGACGCAGCTCGAAGCGCCAACCATTGGGCTGGTGGCCGGCGTGTTTGCGGGCGATGCGGTAAAGCCATCGCTCGATGCCACCGCTGAGCCGGAAATAACCGGGATCGATCGCCAGCACGAGGCGGCGGTCGAGGACGCCGTGGTAGAACCAATCGGGCAGCACGAACTCCATGCCCTCGACCCGGCCGGCCTGCGTCGCGAGTTCCTCCCATTCGTTGATCCACGAGAATTGCTGGCGCCGCCAGTGCTCGCCGTGGCGGATCGTGGTGCGCACGACGGTCGATTGCAGGCGGGTCAGCGCGCCCTTGAGGAGGTGGTAGTTGCGCGCGCCCGTGCCCCGGCCGATGGCGGTCAGCAGCTGGTAGGGCGTGAACCGAAAGAAACGCGACGTTGGCAGGCCGCGGTCGTCCGCGGCCAGGATCTGGCTGGCCGCCCAGATCAGGACATCGGCGTCCCAAATCGTCGCCAACCCGTGTTCCGCGACGGCGTAAACCTGCACTTCGGTCGGCCCCGATACATAGAGGATCGGTGCTGTCCGCTTAGCCTTGGCCAGCGAGAAGAAGGGCCGCTCCATCAGGTCGCGCTGGTCGCGGGGCGGGACGGTCTCCCCACGCGCTTCGAACGGATCGAGGCGGGCGCGTTCGCGGGTTCCGAGCGGGCGGCGGTTGCTGGCCATGGCGAACGTCAGCGCTCGGTGGTCGAGGATCGTTCGGCCGCGCTGAGAGGGCGCGCCGGAAAGACGGTGCCTTGGCCAGGATCGGACGTGGACGAACGCAAGCCGCGGTCGGCCCAGGCTCGCAGGTCATCGACGCGATAGACGATCCGTCCGCCGAGCTTGCGGTAGGTCGGGCCGGTGCCGTAGGTCCGGTGCTTTTCGAGGGTGCGCGGCGAGAGGCCGAGGAACTGGGCCGCATCCGGCGTGCGCAGAAACTGTGACGCGGCCCGCGCGGGGGGATTGGTGTCCGGTTGCATCGGGCGCGCCTCCGAGGATTGTCGCGGGCGGCGGCGGCCGTCAGCGGATCGGAGGGCAGGTTGGCGGAGCGCGTCAGCGTAGAGGGAGAGTCGACTTTAAGGGGGGCTAGTTATTTTGGCTTGGAGCGCGGCCGGCCCGGCCGGCGCGGCGCTGGGTTGAGCAGCCGAAAATAGCCGCCCGCCAGCAGCTTATGACCCCTGGCCAGCAGCCGCTTCAGCCGGGAACGATCCTCGCTTGTGATCCAGGCGCGCCGGTTCTCGGCCTTGGCGTTCAAGACCACCTGGGCCATTTCACGCTCGCTGGCGCCGTCATGCTCGGCGTCGAGCAGGCGCAGCACCAAGATGAGCTGACCGCGCGCGAAGGCGGAAAGCGGCATAGGCTCGGCGCCAGGGCGAAGACCCTTCAACGCGCGCCAGAAATATAGCGCGGCGGCTGCACGATGCTCGAACAGCCGGTCGATCGGGATGACGATGGCCATGGCCTCGGCGTCATAGTGGTCCAGCCACAGGCGGTGGACGCCATCCGGCCGGGTGATGACCACATCCTCCCGCGATCCGAATTGGTGGATTTCCGTCCCCGGGTCGGTGAGCATCGGACCCAAATCGAGGGGGTCGATGGCCAGCTCTGGGCGCGCCGGCTGGACCTGCAAGACCGTTGGGAGAACCTCGGGCAGCCAAAATATCGGCTGCTGGTCGAGCTCCAGTTGCGGATCGGAATGGAACCTCAATCCCCAGCGCTTGGCGAATTGGTCGCTCATAGCGGCGTCGGCCGCCGGCCCCCTATCTCCAAGCCACTGATACTCGCGGCCGTAGTCCGGATTGCGCCGGACAATCTCCCAGGCGAAGCCGGCGCGGTCATACTGCTGCAACGGCAGATACGCGGCCGGAGTGCGCCAATCTGCCTTGTACACGGCCACTCCACTCGGTTCAGCACACCCTTCGGCGTGGTTGCCCCTTGGAGAGATTCGCGCTCTGATCGTATGTGAGTAGGCCAGTCCACCTTATCGAGCGATCAGATTTGGAAATCACGGTGATCGACTCGAACGACCGTCGACGGCTCAAACCCACGATGGTGCGGACGTCGGATCAGCCCGGCGGCGTTCCACGCCAAAGCAGATGCCGGTAGCCATGTTCGGTCATCCACACCGCGCGGGCCAGGTGACTTTCCCAGGCCTTGCGGGCGCGCTCCGGCTCCAGGACGGGATCGAGATGCAGGACGATCTGCGCGACCTCTTTCCAGTCCGCTTTGTCAGCATCCGCATCCAAGAGCCGCAGATAGGTGATGAGGTGCTCTTCGTCGTAGGCGGTGAGCACAGCGACATCGGGCGCGGCATCTGCCACGTCAGGGTCTAGCGGCGGCTTCTTCATAGGCTTCTCTAGGCCCTGTGATGGTGAAGCTTAGCAACAAAAGTTTGCGCCCTAATTTCAGGGCGGCAAACCCCTTTTGGCGCCGCAGATCTGCGACAGCCGTCAACATACAACTGATATGAGATAAACCCGATAGTGTGTAGTCGTCCAGCCTCGCGCGCATGGATATGCGTCGCCTGGTGGGGCTGAACTTCGCAAGGCTGAGACGGGAAAAGGGCTTCACCCAGGAGCATTTCGCCGAGGTATCGGGCTTCACGCAGCAATATGTGAGCGATCTTGAGCGCGGAAAGCGCAACCCGACGGTCGTGACGCTGTTCCATCTGGCCTCCGCGCTCGGCGTGAAGCCATTCGATCTCCTCGCTGAAACCGGCGAGGACTGAGCCGATCCGACCACGCCACGTCTTCGCAACAGGGCTTGATCCTGATGCGCGCCGTTTGAACGGTTCCCTTTCGCGAGCCGGGCCTAGCCCGGCGAGCGCCGGCCGCGGCAGCGCGGACGCCGCCGATCCGGAAAGCCGGATCGGCGGAAAATCGTAGACCCTGAAAGACACAGACCCGGAAAGGCGGAAAGCCGTGCAGTCGGGTTTGCGACTGCACGGCTTCACGGATGTCAGGCGGCGCGGTCCATCAAAGTCTTGGCCTTGCCCTCAAGTTCAAGGCGGGCGTCCTGATGCACCTTGCCACGGGCCAGGGCGGTGATGCCTTGCACGAAATCGAACAGGCTTTCGGGGGGCCGGCCTTCCTCGCTCAGCACCGTCTCGATGATCTTCGTGGTCTCGGGCTTGGAGAAGCCCCGCTTGCGCAGGAAGCTTTCGCGGTCCTCGTCCGTGCGAGCGACGATGCGCTCGCGGGCGGCCTTGATCCCGGCGACGAACGGCGCGGGGCTGGAATTGGCGAAGCGGGTCAGCGCCGGCGCCGCCTCATGGGCGAACCGCTGGGCGGCGAACTTGCTGTGACGTATGGTGATTTCCTCGAAATTCTCCACGCCCCACAAGTTGCGGTTCTGGCACACGGCGCGGAGATAGAAGGAGGCGATACCGAGGGTCTTGCTGCCCACTTCGCTATTCCAGGCGTAGAAGCCCCGGAAATAGAGGTCCGGCGAGCCATCCGCCAACCGCCCGGCTTCGATGGGGTGGGTGTCGTCGACCAGGAACAGGAATACGTCGCGGTCACTGGCGTAGAGCGTCGTCGTCTCCGCTGTTACGTCCACGAACGGATTGTGCGTCATGGTCGCCCAATCCAGCACGCCCGGCACCTTCCACCGCGTATCGCCCGTCCCATCACCCGCGATCCGCTGCACGGCGGCGACAAGCTCATGGTCCCAAATGCGGCCATAGTCGGGTCCGGTGACGGCGCGAAGCTCGATGCGACCGTCTTCCGCCTCCAGTGTTTTGACCAACTCGGCGCGGTGATTGAGCAAGCCGTGTTGCAGATTGATCCCGGCCAGGGGCGCGGGAAGTTGGCGCATATAGGAGGCCGGCGCACCGACGAGGCTGCACAATTGCCCGAAACTCCAGTGGGTTGGGGAAATCGGCTCGTCCCGGCCCGGCACGACCAGGGCTAGCCGCTCGGCGTCGTCCCGGCTCGCCTCCACTCTGACCGCGCGGCTTTCCACCGTCCGCGCGGTCGCCCGCTCGGCGCGGCCACGCACCGCCGCGTGCAAGGCGGTCAGGCTCAGATAGCGCTCGTCATCGGGGCGCGAGAACCATTCCGAAGATACGCGGCCGATCCGCTCGCCGCGCGAGACGTCCACACGGTAGCCGCCGGAAACAGGCTGCTCGTTCAGGGTCAACATGGTCATGGGTTCTTCTCCTATGGGCTTGGGTTGGAGCGCAGCGCTGCGCTGCAACCTTGCCCGTCGGCGAGACCGGGTGTGCAAACGGAGGGGTGGCTTCGCGGGGAACCGGCTGCACGGAGCGTGGCACGCGCGGAGGAAGCTGGGCGGAAGCCACTCCGAAGTGCGCCGAGGGCGGGCCCTAAGTCCCCGGCCCGGCATGAGCGCCAGCGGGCGCCGGGCGCAAGGACCGGATCAGGATGTACAAAGTCGCAAACCCTGAAACCCCGACATCCTGATCGCCTTGTTGCCTGATCGGCCATGAACACGCGATGACGCCCCGCTCGGGTGAGCGAGGCGTCGACGGCCGGCCGGGTCAGTCGGTGGTGCGACGGGACCAGATGAGCGCGTGGCTCTGGCCGTCCTCGGCCTCGACCAGGCTGGCGTAGATGGGGGCGGGGAAGCTGGGGTCGTCCAGCTTGACCGAGTAGTAGACACGGCCCTCGCGCGAGGTCTTTTTCCAGGCGGCGCCAAATTCGGTGGCCCCGGCGAAGATGCGGAAGTCGGGGGCTTTGTCGTTTTCGCTGTCGTCGGCGCGGAAGGTCGCCTTGACATTGAGGGTGAGGGTCTTGACCGAGCCCGAGAAGCCGGTGTCGGTCTTGGTGAAGCTACCGATGGTCGCCATGTCATACTCTCCTGTCCGTTTTCGGGCCGCGACCACCGCGGCCTCGATGGCGATCCCAGGACCGGGGGGCGATCGACCCGCAGCCGTCAGGCCCGAAGCGTGAGCGGAGGATGGTGGCGACCGACTATTTTGCTTCGCGATGCAAAGCGCGGCACGCGCGGCGGAAAAAAGTTGGGCGACGCCGTTGCGGGACGGCGATCGAGGCGCAGCCGACCCCCGGTCAGATCAGGCCATCAGAGGCGGCGTGGCCGCGGCCCGAAGACCGGACCTAAGGAGGGTGTGACATGGTGATGTTCGGTGGGTTCACTCAAGATCCGGCGCCGGCTTTTCGGGTTCGTGCAAGTCCGCGCGCCCGCGCGTGGAAAGCCGACCTTCCGCGCCGACGGCAACGGGAATGACGGGGCTCTCGTCTTTTGCAACCCGCCAGGGCCATCGCATTCGGCGCCGCCTGGAAGAAGGCCGCCAGGCGCGGGGGCGTGTCTACCGCTCGGTCGAGCTGGATGACCCCAGCTTCCCCGCTCCCATCTACGCCAGCCTGGCCGACGCCGAGGACGGGCGAGAGCCCGCGCTGATCTGGTCTCGTCGCACGGCCGACTGACCCGGCCGGCCGTCGACACCCCGCTCACCCGAGCGGGGTGTCATCGCGGGGAATGGCCGTCCTTTCGCGCCTCAAGACGGGCGGCGCGCGACGACGTCGGCGGGGGGCGCGAGCCGCAGCCACGCTGAAACGCCCACAGCGACCCCGCCCATGACGCAGAATATCTGGCGCCAGAGTTCGGAGGGCACGGCCTGCCGGGCGATGCCGTGAACCAGGGCGTAGCCGGCGATCGCGGCCGGCGCGACGAACACGATCATGATGGCGAAGCGCAAGATCGGTGAGCGCAGGGTCGAAAACAGGAATGCCAGGACGCCGAAAGCCACGGTGCCGGCGACGAGACCGGCGAGGCCTGAACCGATCAGGCCCGCACCCGTGGCGTAGGCGAGGCGCGCGGAGGCAAGGCCGAGCATGAACGGCAGGGCGTAGGTCGCCAGCGTGTAGGCGAGCGCGCACAGCGTCCCAACCAACACAACGCCCAACAGGATCAAAGTCACCATGCGCGGCCTCTCAGGTCTCCGCTGCGGACAATGGGGATTGCGAGGCGATCTCGAAGGCGTCCGGCGTCAAGCCGAACGCCGCCAAAGCCTCGGCCAGCGCGTCCTGAACATCGGACCAATCGACGTGCTGCGGATCAACCGCATAGGCGCGGATCAAGAGGCGGCAGGCTTCAGCAGCATGTCCAGGCTGCGGGGTGGTGTCCAATGACAAGGCCATGACGTGAATTCCTGAGAGGGGTCGAGGTCAGCCGGCCGCGCGCCATCGGCGCGCGGCCGGAAATTCCAGAGGTCGAAGAAAAGGAAGACCGGGGCCGCTCGCGCGGCCCCGGTCCAGCCGACTATTCGGCGGCGTGGGCGTAGTCGTCCGCCGTCTCGGCGGGGGGGGGGGGGGCAAACAG
>FSWM01000662.1_pt1 | contig 11290 bp, 12 predicted proteins | sample 1637841 | NCBI WGS metagenome assembly FSWM01 (sample SAMEA3914789, study PRJEB12502) | metagenome | biome: forest; material: soil | place: Canada | collected 2011-07-03 | depth 0.3 m | reverse complement strand
CCCCCGTACAGCCGAACGGCTGCGTCAGTTTCGATCCGCCGACCAACAGCTTCGGGCTGGTGCGTTCGACCCTGGATGAGGACAATGTCGCCGGCCGCGCCTCGCTGGACTGGACCCTGCGCCCGGGCCTTCTGGTCTATGGCTCGATTTCGCGGGGGGCCAAGGCCGGCGACACGCCGATCAATGCGGCCAATATCGACACCTCCGACGCCCCGGCGCGCCAGGAGCTGCTGACCGCCTACGAGGTCGGGACCAAGTCGCAGATGCTGGACCGCCGGGTGCAGCTGAACGCGTCCTTCTTCTATTATGACTACAAGGACAAGCAGCTCAGCGGCTATTTCGCCGACCCGATCTATACCGCCCTCGCCCGGCTGGTGAACATTCCCAAGTCCAAGGCCTATGGCGTCGACGGCGACGTGACCTGGCGAGTGTCGCACGACCTGACCGTGACCAGCTCCACCACCTATCTGCAGACCGAGGTGGAGAAATATGTCGGCGTCAACGCCGCCGGCCTGCCGCAGAACTTCGCCGGCGCGCAGTTCCCGCTGAGCCCCACCTGGCAGACCAGCCTGACCCTGCTCTACAACCACCCGATCAACGACCAGATGGGCCTGCAGGCCGCCGTCAACGGCCGCTATCAATCCAAGTCCCATGCCGATCTGGGCGAGGACCAGCAATTCGGCATCCGCGCCTATGGCCTGCTCAACGCCAGCATCGGGGTCCACGCCCTGAACGATCGTTGGGAGCTGATGATCTGGGGCCGCAACCTGACCGACACCTATTATTGGATGTCGGTGGCCAGCAACGCCAACGCCGTGGTCCGTTTCCCAGGCCAACCCACCACCTTCGGCGCCTCGCTGAGCGTGAAATATTGAGGCTGAAGGGCGGCTGGCCGCGGCCGCCGCCCAAGCTCGCCTGGGCCTGACCATGAGGAATCTGGCGACCCCTTGCGAAGGGCCTTGGGGTGGACGATATTTCAGGGGCGTCCAGCATGGGCGCGTTGCAAGGATTCAAACTCGATGAGCGACTTCAACCGCGGCTATCCCCGCAGCATGCAGGCGGGCGTCGCCGACATGTCGGTGGATGCAGGTCTGCGCGCGTTCATGCTCGGGGTTTATAATAAGGTGGCCCTGGGCCTGCTGCTGTCGGCCGCCATGGCCTATGTCACCTCCAGCGTGCCGGCCGTGACCAACCTGCTGTACCGCGTGACCAGCGACGGTCGCCTGGTGGGGGTCACCGGGCTGGGTACGGTCGTCGCCTTCGCGCCGCTCGCCATATTGCTGTTTTCGAGCTTCGCGATGCGGTCGATCACCCCGCGCACCTCGGGGATCATCTATTGGTCGATCGTGGCCCTGATCGGCGCGTCCATGGGCACGCTGGTGCTGCTCTATACCGGCGCCAGCGTCGCTTCGACCTTCCTGATCACCGCCGCCTCGTTCGGCGCGCTGAGCCTGGTAGGCTACACGACCAAGAAGGATCTGACCGGCTTCGGCAGCTTTCTGATCATGGGCCTGTTCGGCCTCATCATCGCCATGCTGGTCAATATGTTCCTGCACTCGGCGGCGATGGCGTTGATCGTCAACCTGATCGGCGTGCTGATCTTCGCCGGCCTGATCGCCTATGACACCCAACGCCTCAAGGCCACCTACTACAATCTGGGCGGCGACGCCTCGGCCCTGGGCGTGGCGACCAATTACGGCGCCTTGAGCCTCTATCTGGACTTCATCAACCTGTTCCAATTCCTGCTCTACTTCATGGGCGGCAGCCGCCGCTAAGACGCGGATTTGGCGTGATCTTTCAGCCCCGGCGGGTCCCTCCGCCGGGGTTTTTCATAGCCGGATTGCCGGTTACTCCACGACCTTCAGGCGGCCCTTGTCGAAAACCTTGAGCACCTGATCCAGCTCCTGGCCGCGTTTGACGATGTGGCCGCCCTGGGCGATCACCGCCCAGGCGCCCTGGCGGCGCGCCAGGGACGGACGCTTTTCGATGCGATAGAGGGGCGCTTCGGAGGCCCGGCGAAACACCGAGAACACCGCCGCCTCGCGCAGGCCGTCGATGGCGTAATCGCGCCATTCTCCCGCGGCGACATGACGCCCGTAGAGCCGCAGGAGCGTTTCCAGTTCACGCCGTTCGAAAAACACGACGGCGGTGGCCGGGCCTGAAGGGGTTTGGTCGAGACTCACCGGCCTCAACCTAATCTCAGAGCGCCATTTCTGAAAGTAGGTCGGACTGCGCGTCGACTTTGCTATTGCAAAAAAGACACGCACCGGATGGATCCGTATCGAGGCGAAAGATAGCGCCTTAAAATGACCTCATTTCGAACGTGCGCCCGCCCCTTTGCGCCCCGATAGTCTGATGGTCGGTGGTTCGGGCGATGCGGTTCCGGATCTGAAACAGCCCCCCAGCCCCTTCCGGGATCGGGCTCGGCCATCGATACAGAAGCGAAGCCCGCGCGGTCACCCCCCCTGCCGCGCGGGCTTTTTCGCATCCGGCCGCTGGCGCCAGGCCCCCCCACCTCCTCCAAAAACTTTCAGCGGCGCCTTGTATTTCGATGCAAGTTAGATATATCTGCATGATCGATATATCTAAGAGGAACTAATATGCATCGATTTCAACATGGTCACCATCATCACGAACGTTTCGCCAGGCACGGCTTCGGCTGGGGCGGCGGCGAGCACGGCCATCACGGCATGCGCCGAGGCCATCGGCGTGAGCGGGTGTTCGAGCAGGGCGATCTGCGCCTGCTGCTGCTCAAGCTGATCGCGGAGAAGCCAAGCCACGGTTACGAGCTGATCAAGGCGGTCGAAGACGCGGTCGGCGGGGCCTATAGCCCCAGCCCAGGCGTGGTCTATCCGACCCTGACCCTGCTGGAAGACCTGGGCTATGCGCGGCCCACGGACGCCGAAGGGGGCAAGAAGCTCTATGCCATCACCCCCGAAGGCCAGGCCCAGCTCGAGGCGCAAGCCGCCGCACTGGCCGAGCTCAACGCCCGCATCGCCCAGGTCGCCGCCGCCAGCCGAGGCCGTGACGCCCCGCAGCTGGTCCGGGCGATGGAGAATCTGCGCACCGCCCTACGCCTGCGCCTGTCGCGCGGACCCCTCGACGACGCCCAGGTCGAAGCCCTGGCCGCCGCCCTCGACGCCGCCGCCAAGGCCGTCGAACAGGCTTGAGCGGCGCTAAATTCAGAGCGGGGTGAAAACCCCGCCACTTTAGCTTATATCCCCGGCCATGAGCCGTCCGTTCCTGAAAATGAATGGGCTTGGCAACGACTTCGTCGTGGTCGAGGCCCCCGCCGACGGTCCCTTTGGACCGTTCAACCCGGCCCCGGAGGTCGCGCGGGCCATCGCCGACCGGGCCAAGGGCATTGGCTGCGACCAGATCATCGCCATAAGCCCTTCGTCGCAGACCCAGGCCTACATCAGATTCTGGAATGCGGACGGCGAGGAGACAGGGGCCTGCGGCAATGGCACGCGCTGCGTCGCCTGGCTGCTGATGGAGGCCACGGGCCGGGACGAAGCCACCTTCGAGACCCAGGCCGGCCGGCTGAAGGGCCGCCGCGCCGGGGATCGCATGGTCACGGTCGACATGGGCGAGCCTGGCCTGGACTGGACCCAGATCCCCTTGGCCGAGGAGATGGACACCCAGGGCATCGAACTGCAGGTCGGCCCGATCGATGATCCGGTCCTGCACACGCCGGGCTGCGTCTCCATCGGCAACCCCCATGTGGTGTTCTTCGTGCCCGACGCCCTGGCGGCGCCGGTGGGCGAGGTCGGGCCGATGATCGAAAACCACCCCCTGTTTCCCGAACGGGTCAATGTGGGCTTCGCCCAGATCATCGCCCGCGACCGCATCCGGTTGCGGGTCTGGGAGCGCGGCGCCGGCCTGACCAAGGCCTGCGGCACCGGCGCTTGCGCCGCCCTGGTGGCGGCTCATCGCCGCGGCCTGACAGACCGCAAGGCCGCCGTGGAATTCGAGGGCGGCGAACTGACCATCGAATGGCGCGAGAGCGACGGCCACGTCCTGATGACCGGCCCGGTGGCGGTGGAGTTCACCGGCGTCCTGCCCAGCGCCCCGTCCCCCTCCTCGCCATGAGCGACGTGGACGTCATCACCTTTGGCTGCCGGCTCAACGCCTATGAGTCCGAGGTGATCCGCGCCCGAGCCGCCGAGGATGGCCTGACCGACGCCATCGTCTTCAACACCTGCGCCGTGACCGGCGAGGCTGTGCGCCAGGCGCGCCAGGCCATCCGCAAGGCCCGGCGCGAGCGCCCCGGCGCCAAGGTGATCGTCACCGGCTGCGCCGCTCAGATCGATCCCGCGGCCTTCGCCGCCATGGCCGAGGTCGACCTTGTCCTGGGCAACGCCGAAAAATCGGCCGCCGGCGCCTATGCCGCCCTGACCGACGGGCCGCGGGTGCGGGTCAACGACATCATGTCGATCCGCGAAACCGCCGGCCATCTGGTCGATGGCTTGAAGGATCGCGCCCGCGCCTATGTGGAGGTGCAGAACGGCTGCGACCACCGCTGCACCTTCTGCGTCATTCCCTATGGCCGCGGCAATTCCCGCTCAGCCCCCGCCGGCGAGGTAGTCGAACAGATCCGCCGCCTGGCCGCCGAGGGCTATCGCGAGGTGGTGCTGACGGGGGTGGACATCACCTCCTGGGGCTCGGACCTGCCGGGCGCGCCAAGCCTGGGCCAGCTGGTGGCGCGGATCCTGAAGCTGGTTCCGCACCTGCCGCGCCTGCGCCTGTCTTCCATCGATGCGGCCGAAATCGACCCCGACCTGATGCGCTGCCTGGCCGAAGAACCGCGGCTGATGCCCTATCTGCATCTGTCGCTGCAGGCGGGCGACGACATGATCCTCAAGCGCATGAAGCGGCGACACAACCGCGCCGACGCCCTGGCCCTGATCGCCCAGGTGCGGGCGGTGAGGCCCGACACCGCCTTTGGCGCCGATCTGATCGCCGGTTTTCCCACCGAAACCGAGGCCATGTTCGAAAACACCCTGCGGCTTGTGGACGAGGCCCAGCTGTCCTTTCTGCACGTATTTCCCTACAGCGCCCGCCCCGGCACCCCCGCCGCGCGCATGCCGCAGCTGACCCGGGCGCTGATCAAGCCCCGGGCCGAACGCCTGCGCCGGGCCGGTGACGCCGCCCTCGCCCGCCATCTGGACCGCCAGGTCGGCCGCACGATCCGCGGACTGGTGGAGCGGGACGGCTTGGCCCGGGCCGAGGATTTCACCGAGGCCGCCTTTGTCGGCGCGGCGACGGCCGGCGAGATCATCACCCTGCAGGTTGTGGGTCATGATGGGCGGCGGGTGCTGGCGGATCAACGTGCGCTAGCAACAACCTAGCCCGGACCGTTGGGCCTCCCAAACGGGTGACTACGTGGCGAAATCATCATCACCGTAACCGGAGTCCGGTTGCGGCGTGAAGAAGTGAAACACGCCCCGCGGGCCGTCATAGGTCACAATAAAGTTCTTCAAGAATGAGCGCCCCAAGATCACGCTATGGCTAGCTTGCTTCATTGGCACCGCGTAGAGGGGCATGATTTCACTAAAACCTAGAGATGGGACAGCCAGTTCGCCGATGTAAACTTCAGCGGTTACAGCTCCGCCGCCAACGACTCCGATTATATCCTCATTTACCTTTTTAAGGCCAAGCTTCGCTGCAGCTCGTCGGTCAATGCAGACGACCGACGCTCCAGTGTCGATGAGTCCCCATGCCTTGACCCCAGAAAAGGGCGAATTGGGGATTTGTATGAACATCTCTATTAGCGGGCCAGAGGCCGCTAATTCACGCTGCCGATCCTGCTCGGACTGGCTAGTTGGGCCATGTATGCTGTGAGCCAACTAATCCTCAAGTACGAGAAACGGAACCGTTTCTTTCAGTTCATCCGTATGCCGAATGAGGACCTCCTCGTCGGGAAATCTTTCTAGGGCAAATCGCGCGGCGTCGGCGAACTCACTAAACGTCTCTTTCAACTGGCTATCGACTAGAACAGCCCAGACGGCACCGCGCTCCTTTTTGATCTGCGGGAGCAGTTGGCGATATGCGGAAATCTGTTCGGCGAAAGAACCCATAGAACGGCCTTTCCAGTTTCGGGTCCGGCGCGAGCGCGACAGTCCATTCATTTTCAACACGCTTGACGCGCCTTTAGCGAATCACGTTGTGCCGAATTGCATGCTATATTGGTGTTCTTACATTGCAAGAACACCTTATTTTGGCCTGATGCCCAAAACCCGACAACCAACGAGCAGCGCCCAGATTTCGGTGACATTGCCGACGGATATCCTTGAAATTCTGGAGGAGCTGATCTCAGAGCACGTTTACGGAAACACACGTGCTCAGGTCGCGCGCCAGCTAATCTTCGATCAGATAAAGGGCCTGCGTGCCGGTGGAATTATCCGTCGGAAGGGTGAGTAGGCGCCCCGCTGCAGTGCGAGTGGCGGCCGACAGTGCGGCACTCTGCAGCCTGGCGATCTGAGCCGGCCGGACTTTTGCAATCATTTTGGCCGGTGACAGCGATTCCAGCCAGTTCCTATTTGTGTACAGTGACCTCATGATCACCGCCCTGGATCATATCGCCCTGGCCGTCACCGATTTCGCCGCCTCGGCCGACGCCTATGAGGCGCTGCTGGGACTTACGGCCGAGCGCCTGGACCCTGATCGCGGCGCCCGGCGGGCCTGGTTTCGACTGGCCAACATGTCTCTGGAGATCATCGCGCCCAGCGGGGCTGGCCCTGCCGGCGACCGGGTTCGCACGCGGCTGGCGCAGCAGGGCGAAGGCCTGCTGTTCATCGCCTTCGGGGTCGAGCAGGAGGCGGCGGCGGCGGCGGCCCGCCTGCTCGATCGGCGCGGCGTGCCTTCCGCTCGCGCCGAAGACGCGGCCTCATCCACCGCCATTCTGGCGCCCGAGGCCACACACGGCCTGCCCATGATCCTCGTGCAGCGGAAGGCCCGGGTCCCCGCCGCGCCTGTCGGCGAAGCCTCGGCCAGTCTCCACGCCCTTGACCATATCGTCGTCCAGACGCCTAACCCAGACCGCGCCCTGGCCCTCTATGGCGCAAAGCTTGGCCTGGACCTGCGGCTGGACCGCGCCAATCCCGCCTGGGGCGTGCGCCAACTGTTCTTTCGCTGCGGCGACAGCGTGGTCGAGATCGGCCACGGCCTGGCCGGCGGCGTCTCCGACGGTCCCGACCTGTTCGGCGGCCTGGCCTGGCGCACCGCCGACCCCGAAGTCGCCCGGGCGCGCATCGCGGCGGCGGGCTTCAACGTTTCCGAGGTGCGCAAGGGGCGCAAACCCGGCACCGCGGTCTTCACCGTCCGCGACCGCACGGCGGGCGTTCCTACTCTGGTGCTTAGCGCGACAAACGATTAAGGCGTTTTCCCATGCAGCCTTTCACTCATCTCGACGGTCGTGCCGCGCCCCTAGGCATCGCCAACCTGGACACCGACCAGATCATCCCAAAGCAGTTCCTCAAGACCGTGGACCGCGAGGGCCTGGGCAAGGGCCTGTTCTATGACCTGCGCTTCGACGGCGACGGCCATGAGCGGCCCGACTTCGTACTCAACCTGCCGGCCTATGCCGGGACCAGCGTGCTGGTGGCCGGGGACAATTTCGGTTGCGGCTCGTCGCGCGAGCACGCCCCCTGGGCCCTGCTGGATTTCGGCGTCCGTTGCGTCATCGCCCCGTCCTTCGCCGATATCTTCTACAATAATTGCATCAATAACGGCCTTCTGCCCGTGACCTTGGCCGACGACCAGGTCCGCACCCTGATGGACGAGGCCAAGGGCGGCAACCACCTGGTCACGGTGGACCTGGAGACCCAGACAGTGGTTTCCCCCTCCGGCAAGCGGTTCAGCTTCCAGATCGATCCCGGCCGCAAGGAGAAGCTGCTCAAGGGTTTGGACGCGGTGGGCGAGACCCTGCAGCATGTCGGCGACATCGGCCGTTTCGAAGATGGCCGCAAGCTGGGCCAGCCCTGGCTGGAGACGCGGGCGTGAAACTGATCGTGGCCGGCACGGTGAGGGTTGCGCCAGAGAGCCTCGACTCCCTGCGCCCGCACATGAAGCTGATGATGACTGCTTCCCGGGGCGAGGACGGCTGTCTGGAATACGGCTATGCCGAGGACGTGGCCGAGCCCGGCCTGATCCATGTGTTTGAGGTCTGGCGCGACGAAGTGGCCCTGGCCGCGCATTTCCAGACCGAGCACATGGCCCGCTGGCGCGCCGCCTGGCCGCAGTTCGGGGTGTCGGAGCGCAAGCTGTCCGCCTACGACGTCACCGGCGAACTCATAATCTGAAGGACCTTCCATGAGCACGCTTCTCGTTCTTCCGGGCGACGGCATCGGCCCGGAGGTGATCGAACAGGTTCGCCGAATCGCCAGCCGGCTGGTCAATGACCTGGCCATCGAGGAGCGAGCCTTTGGCGGGACCAGCTTCGATCAGTTCGGCACGCCCCTGACCGAGGAGGCCGAGGCCGTCGCCTTGAAATCCGACGCAGTGCTGATGGGCGCGGTGGGCGGCCCGCAATGGGCCAGCGCGCCGAGGGACAAGAGGCCGGAAGCCGGCCTTCTACGGTTGCGCCTGTCGATGAACGTCTATGCCAACCTGCGGCCGGCCATCTGTTTCGACGCCTTGGCCAATGCGTCCGCCCTGAAGCCAGAATTCGTCTCCGGCCTCGATATCATGATCGTCCGAGAGCTGACCGGCGGGGTCTATTTCGGCAAGCCACGCGGTATCGAAATCCTGGCCGACGGCCAGAAACGCGGGGTCGACACCCAGGTCTACACCACCCATGAGATCGAGCGGGTCAGCCGGGTGGCTTTCGAACTGGCGCGCGGCCGCAGCAACAAGGTCACGTCCTGCGAGAAGTCCAATGTCATGGAGACGGGGCTTTTGTGGCGCGAAGTGGTCACCGCCCTGCACGCCCGCGACTATGCCGATGTGCAGCTGGAACACATGCTGGCCGACAACGCCGCCATGCAGCTGGTGAAGAATCCGCGCCAGTTCGATGTCATCGTCACCGACAACCTGTTCGGCGATATTCTGTCCGACGAGGCGGCCATGCTCACCGGCGGCATTGGCCTTCTGCCGTCCGCCGCCCTGGGCGACCCTGGCAAGCCGGGGCTGTACGAACCCATCCATGGCTCGGCCCCCGATATCGCCGGCCAGGGCCTGGCCAATCCACTGGCCGCCATCCTGTCATTCGAAATGGCCCTGCGCTGGTCTCTGGGACGGGTCGACCTGGCCGACAAGCTTCAGGCCGCGGTCAAGGCCGCCCTCGAAGACGGCGCCCGGACCCGGGATATCGGCGGGACCCTCAGCACCACCCAGATGGGCGATGCGGTGCTGAAGAGGCTGTAGGGCCTCACGCACGACTCCCGGCCAAAGGGCGCCGACCCACCCCTGGAGCGCAGAACACGAAGAACTTCAAACGGTTCGTGCGGGCGCCTCGGCTTGCGGCCGTGCGCCTGGCGGCCGCCAGAATCGTCCGAGCCTCGCTTTTTTCTTGAAAACTGGACAGGATCGTCCATTTTACCCGAAAGCCGTTTTGGTTTGGATGGTCGTGGGGGTTCGGCTTATGCCGAGGGGCAAGCTTATTCCGTTTATCGCGGGCGGCGTGGCGGCGCTGGGGCTTATGGTCGGCGGCGGCCTGTGGTGGGCCGACCGGCAGAAATTCGAGTCCACCGACAACGCCTTTGTCGAGGCTGACACCGCCCAGGTCAGCGCCCTGATCGCCGACCACGTGGCCGACGTCATGGTCGCCGACAACCAGCGCGTGGCCCCGGGCCAGGTGCTGGTCAAGCTGGACCCGACCGATTTCCAGGACCGCCTGGCCCAGGCCCGGGCCAATCTGGCGGCGGCCCAGGCGGCGGTGAGAAGCGTCGACGACAAGGCGGTGCTGGAGACATCGATGATCGCCGAACGCGCCGCGGGCGTGACCAGCGCCCAGGCCAGCGCCCACACCGCCGAGCTCGATATGAGCCGCTATGGGACCCTGGCCGAAAAAGGCTGGGTGTCCGATCAGGGCCTGCAATCGGCCAAGAGCCAGGCCCAGCAGACCGCCGCCGGCGTCGTCCAGGCCCAGGCCAGCCTGCAGGCGGAACAACGCAGCGCCCAGTCCCTGACCTCGATGAAGGCCCAGAACCTGGCCCAGGCGGAGGCCGCCAAGGCCGCGCTGCAGCAGGCCCAGACCGACCTGGACCGCACCGTGATCCGCGCGCCCATCGGCGGGGTGGTCGGCGCCCGCTCGGTGCGGGCCGGCCAATATGTCCAGCCGGGCGTGACCCTGCTGGCCATTGTGCCCCTGGGCGAGACCTATGTGGTGGCCAATTTCAAGGAGACCCAGGTGGCGCGCATGCGCGTCGGCCAGAGCGTGCAGATCCGCGCCGACGCCTTCGACCAGCCGATCAGGGGCCGGGTCGACAGCTTCGCCCCGGCCACCGGCTCGGAATTCGCCCTGATCCCGGTGGAGAACGCGGTGGGCAATTTCACCAAGATCACCCAGAGGGTGCCGGTGAAGATCGTGGTCGAGCCCGGCGGCCCCCTGGCCGGCGCCCTGCGTCCGGGCCTGTCGGTGGTGGTCAAGGTCGACGTCACCGGCCGCACCGGCGCCAGCTTCGCCGAGATCGGCGGGCCGCGGGTCGAGATGGCCCGCCAGGGCGCGGACCGCTAGGCCTGTGAACAAGCCGATCGCCCCAACGGCGCCCGTCACGGCCGCGGCTCCAGCGCCGGGGGCCATGGGCATCGCCTCGCCGCCGCTGAAGGCCAATGGCGAGATCGACTGGATCTATCTGTTCATCGGCTTCGGGGCCATGGCTTTCGGCCAGTTCATGGCCATGCTGGATATCCAGATCGTGGCCTCGTCCCTGCCTCAGATCCAGGCCGGCATCAGCGCCAGCGCCGACGAGGTCAGCTGGGTGCAGACGGCCTATCTGATCCCCGAAGTGGTGATGATCCCCCTGTCGGGCTATCTGTCGCGGCTCTGGGGGACGCAGAAGCTGTTCATGGCCTCCTGCGCCGGCTTCACCATCATGAGCGTACTTACCGGCCTGTCCTCGAACATCGACCAGATGATCGTCACCCGAGCCCTGCAGGGCTTCATCGGCGGGGCCATGATCCCCACCGTATTCGCCATCGCCTTCACCGCTTTTCCAGTGGAAAAGCGCCTGACCGCCGGCACCATCATGGGGCTGATCGTCTCCCTGGCGCCCATGATCGGCCCGACCCTCGGCGGCCATCTGACCGACCTTCTGAGCTGGCGCTGGCTGTTCTTCATCAATGTGAT
>FSWM01001153.1_pt1 | contig 11410 bp, 23 predicted proteins | sample 1637841 | NCBI WGS metagenome assembly FSWM01 (sample SAMEA3914789, study PRJEB12502) | metagenome | biome: forest; material: soil | place: Canada | collected 2011-07-03 | depth 0.3 m | reverse complement strand
GCCCTCTTCCGGTGGCCGCGGGGCGTAGCGCAGCCTGGTAGCGCATCTGCTTTGGGAGCAGAGGGTCGCAAGTTCGAATCTTGCCGCCCCGACCACCGGAAACATTGGTTTGAGGAGCCGCCGCCATGCTCGCCCGCATCCACCGTCCCGCCAAGACCGCGATGCAGTCGGGCAAGGCCAAGTCCCATCTCTGGGTGCTGGAATTCGCCCCGGCTTCGGCGCGGGTCTCCGACCCCCTGATGGGCTGGACCCAGACCGGCGACATGAACGGCCAGGTCCGCCTGCAGTTCGAGACCCGGGAAGAAGCGGTCGCCTACGCCCAGAAGCACGGCATCCCTTTCGAGATCCAGCCCGAGCAGGCCCACAAGCGCATCGTCAGAGCCTACGCCGACAACTTCGCCTTCAGCCGCAAACAGCCCTGGACGCACTGAAGTCCCGACCGGTCCGACCCCGTAGCTCAACCGGATAGAGCATCCGCCTTCTAAGCGGACGGTTGCAGGTTCAAGTCCTGCCGGGGTCGCCAAGGTTTTCAAGCACTTAGGACCGTCGATCGGGGCGCCCGGTAGAACGGCCGTTAGACTTGCGCTCACCCCCTGTTCCCCCGCGCGACGATTCCGCGCTTCACCTGGGCGTTGTTGGCGGTCTCGCTGTCCCGCCTCGCATAGACGCTGAGGATCGACGCGGCGCCGGCCGGGGAGTGCCCGGTGACTGACGCGATCTCGGCGACGGTGCATTCGGCGCGGCCGAGCTGGACGACGCAGGAATGCCGCAGCCAGCGCATCAGCAGCCGCCGGGCGCCGCCTCCAAGGCCTTCTCCCGCACCTCGGCGAACATCCGCGACAGCCGCTCCTCGGTGAACGCCTTCTCGGTGGTCTTGCCCCTGAACAGGAAGAGCTGGTTGCCGGCGGCGTTCTTCCGCAGGTCCCGCAGCCGGGGGCTGACCTGGATGGTGACATAGGCCCCGGTCTTGGATTGATCGAACCGGAACATGCCTGCCGCAGCGTCGTACTCGGCACCCAACCGGAAGCCGCGGACATCGGTGAGCCGCTGGCCGATCTCCCATTCCAGCAGGATCATCAGCGAGAGCGAGGCGTGGCCCAGATCGTCCGCGGCGGCGACGTAGGCGTCGACGTCATCCTGTTCCCAGATCACGACGTGAGACTTGGGTGTCTTTAGCCGGATGCCGTCGCAGGGATTGTCCGCGCGCCAGCCTATCGCGCGCCCGGATCATGAGTAGCCGCATCGCCTTGCGGGTGTGCTTCTTCGTCACCGGCTTGTCGCTGAAGAGGCCCAGCAGCCCCTCGACGTCGGCCTGGTTGATAGTGGACGGATCGGGTCTCGGCGTCGATGTCGCCTCCCAGGCCTCGATGTGGTTGAGGTAGGAGGTGTAGACCTTCTGGGTCTTGGGCTTCAGGTTGGTCCAGGCGTCCGATTCCTGGTAGCGGCGGATCAGCACCTTGAAGGTGCGGCCCTCCGGCTTGGCGCCGCCGTTCCGCTGATTGATCAGTTCGGCGTAGAGGGCCTTGGCGTCGGCCTGGATCGCGGCGACTTCGCGGCCATCGCTGAGATCGCCCTTACGACCGTGGCCTCGGGGAAGCGGTATCAGCGAGGGCCAGTCGAGGGGGCGATGCCTTTCCGGGACCTGGAAGAACACGCGCGCGGTCCCGTCCTGACGACGCCGCAGCGTGACGTATTTGCCGAGATCGATAGGCGCGGAAGGCATCGGGGTCTGGCCTGACCGGCGTGTGTGCGGAATCGGATGGGTCATCCTTAATCATTCCAAGGGCGGTGAGCACAGCGTCGCGGTCAAACAGGCTCTCGCGCGCCCGGTCGACAGTCTTGGGCATGGCGCCCGCCTTGACCCGCCGCCAGAGGGTCAATGCGCCGTAGCCGGCCAGGCCGCAGACCTGGGAGGTGGTCAGGCGAGGGGGGAGGTCGGTGAGGCGGGTGGAGGTCATGCCGTCGCCCCAATAAGCGCCCTGAGCATGGCGTCACGAGCCGCGTTGACCTCAGCGGCGGCGCCGTGGCTCCCGGACTGATCCGGATGGGCATCCGCGATCTTCGCCCGCCAAGCCTTCCGAACGGTCGCCTCGTCCGCGCCGGCCGGGACGCCCAGAATCCTCGCCTCGGCCGTCCCGGTGATCTTGAGAATAGCCAGGATGGCTGGCCCTCTTCGCTTCGGCGGGGAGGGCTTTGTTCGTTTCAGGCGTCCCAACTGCCGACCTGGACGTCGTCGGTGTCCACGATCCTCAAAAGGTCTGCGCCGCCGATCAGCTTCGCACGCCGGCGTCCTTCGGTTATGGCGGCATTATCGTCAGCAGCCTCGAAGGCCACAACATCGCTCCAGCGCCCCGAAAGGCCGCGCCCGTTGATGCGGCGCAAAGGCCTGAGTTCATACCTTGGCATGTCAGCGTCTCCTGTCTGATGCCTCATCATAAGCCCGGCGCTCCCTGCGTTACCGAAGCTGTAGCTGGAAGGCGCCATGGGTGAGCCCTAGGCGACCTGCAGCGGCTTGATCGCGGCCAGCTCCTCACGCGCGGCGATCTCGGCCTTGGAGAGATCGTGGATTGCCTGCAGGTTCACCCAGAACTGCGCCGTGGTCCCAAAGACGCGGCCGAGACGCAGCGCCGTGTCGGCGGTGATTGGCTGGAGTCCCCGGATGATCCGCTCTACCCGGGTGCGGTCCTTCAACCCCATGGCCTTAGCCAGGGCGCCAGCGGTGAGGTGATATTCCGGCAGGAAGTCCTCCCGGAGGTGCTCGCCCGGGTGAGGGGCGGGCGTTTCGAATTCTGCGAGATTCGCAATGGCCATCATGATCTCCCTGTTTCTGCCCGCGGTGTGGCGGCGGGCGATAGTCTTCAGTGGTAGTCGCCGAACCAGACCTCCTCTGGGCCCTTCTCGCCCCATTTGAACGTGATCCGGAATTGATAGTTCACGCTGATCGACCAGTAGCCGGACAGGTCATCATCCAGTTTGTGGAGACGATGGCCTGGCGGCACGCGAAGGTCCTCCACCGTGACGGCGGCGTCGAGACGGAGCAGGCGGCGGCGGGTGACGGAAACCAGATCAGCCGGGAACCCCTTGCCGGGCTCGCGGCCCTGCATGACGGCCTTGGCCTGTTCGCTCTTCCAAGACTGGATCGTCACCGCGTCGCCCCTTCTCACTGGGCAAACTGTAGCGCATCACGCTACGGGCGGCAACAGAAATGTAGCGCGGCGCGCTACGTCATGCATACCCCGGATGGCTCCTGGCGTTGAACAGCCCGACCCGGCCATCATGGCCGCCGCACGTCGAGCAGGTCAGCCTAGCCGCGATCTCGGCGAGCGGGGTCTGAGGCGGGAAGCGGGCGAGATCGGCGAGGGTCCAGCGGACGGAGTGGCGGCAGTCCGAGCACCTCAGTCGGGGGCCCCCAGGACTTTTCGAGGCAGAGGCCGACGGTGCGGTTGACGGCTTCGTTGCCGAGGCGGAAGAGCATGGGGTAAGCCCAGCGACGAGCGCGGTCCGCTCAAGCAGTTTGAAGAACGCCTCAGCGAGCGCCTCGATGTCAGCTCTCAATTTGCGATAGAGGGAAGGGCGTTGCGCCTGCGAGGCCTCAGGCATTCAGCACGACACAGCATTAGGATCGGTCGGGGACGTGATCCCACACCGCTTCTTGGGCACTGGCGCCGGTGTGAGCGCCGGCTGGATGGATGCCGCGGGCGCAACCGGCTTTGGCCCTGCGGCCTGAGCCGCCTTCGCGGGCTGGGCGTCCGGCGTCACTGAGCTGCAATTGGCGGCGAAGAGCCGGGTCGAGCAGTCGAATTTGGAATCGGACGTCTCGGAGCTCTGCAGCACTCCGTCAGCGCCGAACACGAAACTAGCGTAAGACATCGAGGCCTTGGCGCCTCCCGCGAATAGCCCGACGACGGGAACGAACGTCGCTGCTTTCACGCTGTCGCGGATCACCGAATACGCAATGACAGTGGTTCCGTCAGATCGGGTCGTCACCGTCATTGGGCGCCCGAACGCCCTTACGACGTCGGCGTAGTTCGCGACTCCCGGCTTGAACGCGGCGACTTGGTCTGCGGTGATGGCCTTTGGCGCGGCTGCGCATGGGATGCTGGCGAAGGAGATCGCAGCGACGACCAGCGCTAAAGCCATCTTGCTAGCCATCGCCCATCCCCTTCAGTTGCCGCTCACTGATGCTAAAGCGCACGACGTCGAAGTGCTCGACCTTGCCTCCCCTGCTGGCGGCCGCCTCAGCCCATTGCCGCCAATTGTCGCGGGCGTAAGGTCCGATCGCGGGATCGCACTCAACCAGGATGTCCCTGACACCCCCAACGATCACGTCATCTTCCGACGCCGCCCCGCGGGTTTCCTCATGGTGCAAATGCCACCAAACCTTGCGGACAATCACGTCTTCAGTGTGCACCTTCGCGTCAGGTCGGAAGATCGAGATATAGTCACCCTCTCGGGGCACTTCCGGAAGCGAGAAGCGCAAGGAGAAGTCCGGCTTAAGCTTGCCCGACTCCCGAACAACAATGGTCACTTCAGTCATCGTTACGCCCCAGGTTGTGCAGCATGAACGCACGATCGGGGCGGGTGGGCAACGGCCTTTGCAGGAGGCGCTACGGCACCCGGCGCTGGTCTGACAATCAGTGAATCCAGAACGGTCCAAACAGCCAAAGCCGCCCCCGCAGCTATCGGTGCAGGGGCAAGCCGTGTTTGAGGTCGTCTCTCTGGGCTTTGGCGAGTGCGTGGAGATCGACGCCAGCAGGGCAGACGAACGTAGCTTCCCACGCAGCGCCCGCGCGGCTGAGCGGGACGACATCGGATATCCCGCACCCGATCTGAGATGCAAACCCTTCGGCCACCGTCCGCCACACCGCGTCCGGGTAATGGCCGCCGCCGGACATCACCGTTTTCATCGACGGCTCGATGAGGAAGGTGTCTCGCTTTTTGTGGATCCAAATGTTGAAGGCCGTCTCGCCCACAGGCACGCGAGCGTCTGCCTGGGTCCAGCTATAGTCCATGATGCCGTTGGCGGCCGCCGGTGACGCGGTAGCGAGCAGGAGCGCCCCCAATACCGCGCCTCTCATTGGCATACGACCTTGTCGCCGACTTGGTGGCAGTCCTTGTGGCCAACCCCGCCGTATGGGGTTCCAGCCAAATGTGCGAGCACGTCTCGCGCATCGAACATGCCGTCCGGCATCGGATCCGGCTTCGGTCCCTTCGACATTTTGATCATCAAGCTTTCGCCGGGTTTGACGATCGGCATAGTGAAGCCCGAGCCCCAGAGCGAATACCGATTGCCGGTGGCGTAGGCGAAGCTCTGCGAGCCGACACGAGTGCGGTCGGCTTCGGTCCCGATGCGGAAGAAATCAAAGCCATCGGAGACGGTCTCCTCGGCGGCGCGCCGCAGGGCATATCGCTGGATTGCGTCCGGATCGGTGTAAGCGTTGCCGGAAGCGGTGATCTGGGCGGTGTCGTCGGTGATCCGGGTGGCCCGCACGCCGCCTAGGGCGCCCATTTCCTGGTAGGGCGTGGCGCACGCGCCCAGGGCGAGACAGGCACAGGTCAGGAGTAGTACGCGCACGGCTAGCCCCCCGGCGGTTGTTGCGGAATGAACGCACGCACGGCCAATTCTTCCCCTAGGGATTCGAACTTGGGTAGCTGTGCACATTGGCGCTCAGCGATTGAGCCTGATCATCCTGCATCGCCACGAACACCCCCGCGGCGATGATGCAGGCCACGAGCGTCATCGAGCCGAACACGATCAGGCCACTTCGATGGGGCCGGCTCGACGCCAGACCAATCTGTAACACCTCGATCCCCTTGATGACCAGATAGGAGGCCAGCAAGTAGGTGATGATTTGAAGCATTCCGGCCATGTTGGCCCCTCCCCAGGCTGCACGGCATGGGTGCACGATCGGAGCGCGCGGGCAATGTGTGGAAACGTTGGGCGGACTGGCGCGACATGCCGTGATCGGCGAGCGCGGCGGCGCGCGCCTGTTCGCTTCGCCTGTCGCCTCCGCCGCGCGTTTCCGACCGCGCCAAATCCTTCAGCAACTCCCCCACCCTGCGCTCGGCCCGGAGCCGGACGTTGGCTGCCTATTTCACCGGGCAGCGGTGCGCCTCAAGTTCCATCGCGGCGACAACCTGGTCTGCGTCGTAGTCTAGCGCCTCCTGATGAAGGTCGACATAGGCGACAAACTCAAATCGCAGCGCCTCCATCGTCAAGCCTCCAGGGATGCATGTCCGCGGCATCGCGGGCATGTCATCGCGCGACTGCAGGTACATCCATGTATCAGTGACGCCCATGATGTAGGTGGTGCAGAGGATATTCGCAGCGTCCGCCTTCGCTGCGCAGAGAGTGTAGAGCGATCTTGCGTGCATCGGACCATCCGGCGCGGGTGAGGATGAAAGAACCGCGCCGGCGGCGAGGGCTGCGAGGATCATCCGCCGTTTCCCAAATCCAGCCCTGCCGCCACAAAAGCCCGGATAGCCTCCGGCCGACTGACGGGCTCCGGCTGCTTGGCGATCCAGGCGTCGAGGGCGGCCACCTCCTCTGGACCGAGCAGCAAAATCGCCTTGATCGGCCCTGGAGCAACCGCCGTCCGCGGGTCGCGCCCCTCCCGGAAGGCGAGAACCTCGGCGACACCTTTTGGCCCCAAGCCTGGGGTGACGCTCAACTCCCAGCATAGGCTCGTTGTGTCGTTCCGGTCCCCCCAAGGCCCGCTCATCAGGGCCTCCAGGGATTCGACGCGGGAACTGTAGACCAGGGCGTTGGCGGTTCGGCGGGAGAAACCGGCCGCCCGGAGTTCATCCTCCATGTTGGGCGCGCTAGTCATCGTTGGGTTGGCCAAGCAGCCGTTATGTCAAAGCGGTGCGGCATTCGAACGCCGAACGCTCTGGGCTCGGCAATACGGTCGATCTCGTTCACGGCGCCCCCCGGTTGTATTCGACATGAGCCCATGATCGGGGCTTGCGGGCAAGACGCCGGACTACTTGGCAGGATCAAGCGTCACGAAGAACGGAATCCACACATCGAATAGATCCGGCGCGCCTGAGATGTCGGCGCAGACTTCAGCCTCCATCTCGTGGCCGAACTGTTTGCGCCAGACGGCCGCGAAGAACGCATAGATGAACTCCGACATGGCATCGCTGACCAGGCGCACCTCACCCATCACCTTCTCCTGTGCCGAGAGCAGATCGGGCTCTCCCGAGGCTGCCTGGATCGCGTGAAGAACCAGGACGTCAGACGCGAAGAACGATGCGTTGACAGGCGATCTGGCCAGAAAGACGTTCCAGTCAGCGTCCCAGCTTGGGTCGTTCATGGCGCTTTCGAACGCAGCTTCGACCGCTGCGTTGCCGGGGTAGTGGAAGACGTGCCGGTTCCGGAGTTGCGGCAACAGGCCGGATCGGCCGAAATGCGCCTTCAGAGTGGCCAGCGCTTTCTGGCCGGCGTCGTCCAGCAGGGCCAGATATTCCTGTCCAATCGGCCGCTTGATGAAGCGCGAGTGGAGGAGTTGCCACGTCTCAGCCAGAACGCCGACGGCGTAGCGCGCGATCATCTGGGTTTGCGCTCCAGAAAGCTTCTGCTCGATCTCGCCGTCAGGAGTCCTATTCGAAGAGAAGGTCACCAACTTCTGGAAAAGCGAAATCTGATTGACCGCCGATCCGAGCAAGAACAGCAACACCCGCTCTTCTGAATCTAGCGCGTAGAGCGTCGCCTTCGCCAAGCGGACGCGGAGGACGGGCTCCTTGACGGTCTCGGCCGGCGTCGTCGATGTCGCCAAATTGGCCGCCAACACAGCCCTGATCGCCTCGGGGCGTCCCATTGGGTCGGGCTGCGCCGCGATCCATTCATCAAGGGCGGCCAGCGCTTCTGGCTGCAGCCGCACCCCGATCAACTTGCCGGCCTGAGGAGGCCGCTTACGCTTCGTGTTATCACGACTTGGAACAGACATGCGCTCGTGTTATCACGAGGGCGGGCCGGAAGGAAGTTCGCACCTCCCTTCCGGCCCTAACCGCAACCCGATCCATAGGAGATCCGGCAATGGCTGAACACGCCTCTAGCACAACTGCGCGCATCGCGCCCCGAGACGACCTCAGGCTAGCCCGCACGCTTCCCCCCAACGATCCGCTGCGCCTCCGCATCGAGGCCGCCAGTGACGCCCTGGAGCGCCTGGCGGCGGCGATCGTGCGGGAACTGGACAAGGTGGGCGTCGACGCCGACCTAGAGCCGTCCCTGGGCGCCCCTGAGGCCTTCTCCTACGCCTACGGCCACGACTCGGCGCTGGACGTGATCCGCTACCTCAGCAGCCCCGACGACGAGCGGGAGATCGACGGCGATTTCGAGCCGTCGCTGAGCTCGCTCAATCGCCTGGTTCAAATCGGCTGGGCCGCCGGCGGCGACAGCGACTGCGAGCAGGAACACGACGGCCGCGAGCCTCAGTGCGAGGACGAGGGCACCCAATGTGAAGACGAGGGCTACCACTTCCATGTGGAGGGGTTCTGATGGCCGCTCAGTCAACCACACGCCGCGGCCTCTTCGCTGGCTCGGCGATCACCGCAGCGGCCCTCGCCGCGCCGGTCCTGATCGCGAGCGCCGACAGCAGCCTTGCGGCTCCTTGGGCCGCGCACGCCGCGTTGCTGGCCGACCTGGAGGCCGATGACGGTCCCGGCGGTCTCGATAGCTGGACCGACGAATATCGCGCCGACGATTGGCGACGGCTCTGGGCGATGGAAAAGGCCGTGCTGGAGGGTGCGATCCATTCCCACGCTGATGCCGCGGCCAAGCTCAAGGCCGTTCACCGGGCATTCGAGATGGGGGAACGGCGCGACGAGCCGGAAGCGGTTCTCCAGGCCATCGCTTGGCTGGCGGCGCACTGATGGCGTCCTCCAGCGATGCCTGGGCGGCCCTGACGGCCCAGGCTGCCAACTGGCACGACAAGGGCGCGGAGACCGCCAAAGCCGCCCAGGCGATCGGTGTGGACCCGGAAGACCTATCCATGATCCACCTGAACCATGACGGCCGCCGGACGCTGGCCCTGGCCTTCGGAGACTGGCGCGAGCCCGGCGCGGTTTGGGTCACGGTCGCGGGTGCTGTAGAGCCGCCGCGACGCGGCTGAGGGCTATGTGTTCAAGGATGCGGGGCCGCTCCTCACCGGGCGGCCCTTGTTCCTGACTGGAGCGGGACCCTAATGCCCGCAGATCGCCGCTGCGCTCACTGGACCGGCAGCCGGGACATCCAGCCGGAAGCCGACGACATTGATAGCCGGCGCGCCTTCGGCAACGGGAACCGGGTGAGCGCCGCCGCCTACTCCCATTAGCGACATGTTGCTTCCGCCCCCCATCACTAGGTAGGTGAGTTTGGCGACCGTTCCGTCCTTACGGATCGCCTGGGCAGACAGCAGCAGCCGTCCCGACGAGCAAATGAACTGGCCAGCATCACCGGCCTTGAAGCTGAGAACAGTCGTCTCCGTGGATAGGGGAGGCGCGCCTCCACCGATGGATTGTGCTCCGGCGGAAGCACCTACAGCGGCTATGGCTAGGGCGAGAGTTGCGACGCGAATCATTGTGGCCTCCACCTATTAGTTGTGCGTCCATTACTCTGGGCATCGCCAAACCTCCAGGGAGGGACGAACCATGAGTGACGACGCCGGCCAAACGCCGTTCGCGGTGCTGATCGCCGAGTATGAGCGGCTGCGGCGGAACCTGTCGACCGACCTGATGGTTGGCGACGAGGACGCCCACGACGCGGCCTACGAGCGGGCCGAGAAACAGCGGGAGCTGATCTTCGCTCTCACGCCCAGGACCAGGGAGAACGCCGCGGCAAAGGCGCGCTTCATCGCCGCGTGGGCGCGTGAGCTTGAGGGCGACATCAGCCGCTCAGGGGCCATCGACGCGATCGAGGACTTGGCGCGGTTTCTGGAGGGCTGAGCCTGCGGGCGTTGTCCAACGCGCGGCCGCGCGCTCCAGGCGAGGGGCCCAGCCAGCCTCCACGGCGATGATGATCCCGCTACGCAGGCCGCCGCGACCGAGGCCTGATTCGCTTCCGCATCCTATCGAGCTGCGCTTCAGCTTCGTCGCGCAGTTCGGGAAACGCCACCAGCAGTTCGGCTGCGTGGTCCACGGTGGGCGCGTGGATAAACACATCCGATTGTCGGCGAACCGCCTGCGCCACGCCGTTTATCCTGACGAAGGCGTCCAGGGCATCAGCGTCATCGAAGTCCGTCGAAGGCAGGGCCGCCATTCGCTCCACCAAGAGTGGCAAGTTCAGCGATCGCGCGGTTTTCTCCGCATTCGCGGCGGGCTTGCCGCCAGCCGCGCCGTGCAGAGTCACAAGCGCCTGAACGCATTCGACTGTCAGTTCCGCCAGTCGAAATGCCGCGCGGCCTCGTCGTTGACGGTCAATGTGAGCAGCGAGATACGGGGTTCCTACGGCCGCCAAGATGGCACCGGCCATCAACCCCGCTTGTACCCACGCTGCCGCGGCTACCCAGTCGATTTGGCACAGTGAATCCATCCCCGCCACGCTCTCACGATTCTCGCGAAGGTGGCGTTTGGGGCCTCGCGGGCCGCAACCGATCTGCTGTGACCTCCGCGCCCTTGAACGCCGGCGTCGTCTCGAACCGTCGGCCACCGCACCGCGGGCAGGGAAGCCGCACGAGCCCGGCGACGGCTCGCACGCCCGTCTGAGCGCCGCCGACGCCGCGGGCCTCCAAACGGCGGATGACGGCCTCAAGGTCCAGGTCGCGGGTGAGTTGGCAGTCTCGGCAGTAGAGCCGGACGTCGGCGTTGTGGGTGCGGTAATGCGCCAGGGGTACGCCTGGGCTGCGGTCGTCGGGCAGGGGAGTTGTCCGGCAGTGGCGGGCGCCAACCCGACGTCAGGATAGCCCGAAATCAGGGGGTTAGACACCGCGCCGGAAAGCCATTGAAATTCAATGGGGCCGTTGCGAGGGGGTTAGACAGCCTCCGGCCTTGATTTCCCATGACAAGTGCTCTCCTGCCGGGGTCGCCAGGGGCGCCTACTAATCGTATTGAAGGCGCCAGATGAAATTGTAGTTCGGGAAGCAGAGGCTCTGAAAGCCGTTGGGCGCCTCAAAGAACCACGCCGCAAAGTCGGCGATTGTTTTAAAATGCAGTTCTCCCTCATTGGGATCAAAGAAACTACAGGCTTGGCCAGCCCGCAGAACGGCGACGGCGTGACTGTCGGCGCCCGCCCCGTGGCCTACGAGAATCGTGTACCGATGGGCTGCAACGGCTGCTGAAAGATCGAGGACGGTTGCCGGATGCAGCGCCTGATCGACAGCGCCAACGAACTGTCGCTGTTGCATGATGTTGTTGGTCGCGCCGCGCCAGTTGGCGGCCACCTGACAAATCATGTTGGTGTAAGCGATTATTGATTGCTGCCCGAGATTGCTTT
>FSWM01001199.1_pt1 | contig 11434 bp, 8 predicted proteins | sample 1637841 | NCBI WGS metagenome assembly FSWM01 (sample SAMEA3914789, study PRJEB12502) | metagenome | biome: forest; material: soil | place: Canada | collected 2011-07-03 | depth 0.3 m | reverse complement strand
GCGGCGGGGCGGCTGAGCTTGCATCTGAAGGTGATCCACGGCTGGCGCGACATCGAGCCCGAGCACCGCGGCGCGGCGATCGCGCTCGGCGAGTTCGACGGCGTGCACCGGGGCCACCAGAGAGTGGTGGCCGCGGCCGCCACCGCCGCCGGGGGCCTGCGCGCGCCGCTGGGCGTGATCAGCTTCGAGCCGCATCCCCGGCGCTATTTCTTCCCCAGCGTCGAGCCATTCCGCCTGATGACACTGGACCAGCAGGCGCGGGCTCTGGACGACATCGGCGTCGATGTCTTCTACGTGCTGCCGTTCAACGCCGAGATGGCGCAGATGAGCGACGAGGACTTCGCGCGCCAGGTGCTGGCCGAGGGCCTTGGCGCCCGCCACGTGGCCGCTGGTTTCGACATCACCTTCGGCAAGGGACGCACCGGCGATCCGGACGTCCTGAAGCGCTACGGCGAGGCCTATGGCTTTTCGGTCTCGATCGCCGAGCGGGCGGGGGACGAGAAGATCGCCAAGTATTCGTCCAGCGGCGTGCGAGAGGCGTTGAAGGCCGGCCATCCGGAGCGGGCGACCGAGATCCTGGGCCGCCCCTTCGCCATCGAGGGGGTGGTGGTCGAGGGCCAGAAGCTGGGCCGCAAGCTCGGCTTCCCCACCGCCAACGTCAGCGGCGGCGACTATGTGCGCCCGCGCCTGGGTTCCTACGCCACCCGCACGCGCCTGGCTGACGGGCGGGAGATCCCGGGCGTGGCCAATTTCGGGGTCAATCCAACGACCGGCCTGGTGGAGGCGCGGCTGGAGGTCTGGCTGTTCGACTTCGACGAAGACCTCTACGGCCAGACCATCGAGACCGACCTCGTGGCCTTCCTTCGGCCCGAACTGAAATTCGAAGGCCTGGAAGCCCTGATCGACCAGATCAGCAAGGACGCCGACGCCGCCGCAAAGATCCTGCTGCCGGAGATTTGAGGTTCGTGCGGGGTTCGAGACGCGCCAAAACCGCTCAACTCAACACTCGCCCGCCGCCCTGCCCTCTGTTACACCCAGGCGCATGACCAAGGTTCGGACAGGGTTTCGAATTATCCGCCCGGCGTGACGCCGCCTTTCGGCGGTCGCGCGCGCCGGGAGCCCCTCGACCCCATGTCCTTCTGAGCCGAATTTGGATCCGACCATGCCGCCCGACGCCCCCGGCGACACCGCCGCCCGTGATTACCGCGAAACCGTCTTCCTGCCCGAGACCGCCTTTCCCATGCGCGCCGGCCTGCCCAAGCTTGAGCCGGATATCCTGGCGAAGTGGGCGGAGGTGGACCTCTATGCGGCCATGCGCAAGGCGCGGCAGGAGGCCGGCGCGCCCCTGTTCGTGTTCCACGACGGCCCGCCCTACGCCAACGGCGCGATCCACATCGGCCATGCGCTGAACAAGATCCTCAAGGACTTCGTGGTCCGCTCGCGGTTCCTGCTGGGCTACGACGTGGACTACGTGCCCGGCTGGGACTGTCACGGCCTGCCGATCGAGTGGAAGATCGAAGAGGAATTCCGCGCCAAGGGCCGGCGCAAGGACGAGGTCTCCAAGGCCGAGTTCCGCGCCCGCTGCCGCGACTACGCCGCCAATTGGATCGAGGTTCAGGGCGGCGAATTCCGCAGGCTCGGCGTCCTGGGCGACTGGGCGCGTCGCTACGCGACCATGGACTACAAGAGCGAAGCCAAGATCGTGGAGGAGTTCCACCGCTTCGTGGCCATGGGCCAGCTCTATCGCGGCTCAAAGCCGGTGATGTGGAGCCCTGTCGAGCGCACCGCCCTGGCCGACGCCGAGATCGAATATCACGACCACGTCAGCCCCACCGTCTGGGTGAAGTTCCCGGTGCTGGAGGGCTCGGACGCGGCCTCGGGCGCCTCGGTGGCGATCTGGACCACCACCCCCTGGACCCTCCCGGCCAACCGGGCCATCGCCTACAACCCCGAGATCGCCTATTCGGTCTATGTGGTCGAGGCCATGGAGACCGGCCTGCCGTTCGAGCCCTGGGCCAAGCCCGGCGACAAGCTGATCGTCGCCGACCGACTGGCCGAGGACGTGCGCGCGGCCGCCAAGATCGCCGCCTGGCGCCGCTGGGAGAAGATCGACCCTCAGGGCATGGTCTGCGCCCACCCGCTGGCGGGACTGGACCAGGGCTACGGCTTCGCCGTGCCGCTGCTCGCGGGCGACCACGTCACCGAGGACGCCGGCACGGGCTTCGTGCACACCGCCCCCGGCCACGGCCAGGACGACTATGTGCTGTGGCAATCGCACGGTCATCGCGAGATCCCGGACACGGTCGATCCCGACGGCGCCTATTACGACCACGTGCCGCTGTTCGCGGGCCTTAAGGTCCTGGAGACCGAAGGCAAGAAGGCCGGCAAGTTCGGCCCGGCTAACCCGGCGGTGATGGACAAGCTGATCGAGGCCGGAAACCTCCTGGCGCGGGGGCGGCTGGAGCACAGCTATCCGCACTCCTGGCGCTCCAAGGCCCCGGTGATCTTCCGCAATACGCCTCAGTGGTTCATCCGCATGGATACGCCGATCGAGGGGGCGGCGCACGACGGCAAGACCCTGCGCCAGACCGCCCTGCGGGCGATCGACGCGACCGAATTCTATCCCGCCCAGGGGCGCAACCGCATCCGCTCGATGGTCGAGACCCGCCCCGACTGGCTGGTCAGCCGCCAGCGGGCCTGGGGCGCGCCCTTGGCCATGTTCGTCGACAGGGAGACCGGCCGCCCGCTCGCCGACCCCGACGTCAGCAAGCGGATCTGCGAAGCCATCGCCGAGGAGGGCGCCGACGCCTGGTTCACCCGCCCCGTCGACCACTTCCTGGGCCATCACGACCCGGAGCGCTACGAAAAGATCGACGACATCCTCGACGTCTGGTTCGACTCCGGCTCGACCCACGCCTTCACCCTGGAGGGGCGCGAGGGGACGCACTGGCCGGCCGACTGCTACCTGGAAGGCTCGGACCAGCATCGCGGCTGGTTCCAGTCCTCGCTGCTCGAGGCCTGCGGCACCCGCGGGCGCGCGCCCTACAAGGCGGTGGTGACCCACGGCTTCACGCTCGACGAGAAGGGCGAGAAGATGTCCAAGTCCGTGGGCAACACCGTCGAGCCCCAGACCATCACCAAGGAGAGCGGGGCCGAGATCCTGAGGCTGTGGGCGGCGATGGTCGACTACGCCGAGGACCAGCGCATCGGCAAGACTATCCTGCAGACTACGGTCGACGGCTATCGCAAGCTGCGCAACACGGTCCGCTATCTCCTCGGAGCCCTGGAGGGCTTCGACGAAGCCGAGCGGGTGGCGCCGGAGGACATGCCGCCGCTCGAGCGGTTCATCCTGCATCGCCTGTGGCAGCTCGACGGCCTGGTGCGCCAAGCCTACGGGACCTACCGCTTCCAGGACGTCTGGCGGCCCCTGGCCGAGTTCTGCTCCAACGACCTGTCGGCGCTCTATTTCGATATCCGCCGCGATGTCCTCTATTGCGACCGGCCGGACTCGATGCGCCGCCGGGCCTGCCGCACAGTGATGGACCTGGTGTTCGAGCGCCTGACCGCCTGGCTCTCGCCGCTGGCCTGCTTCACCATGGAGGAGGCCTGGACCACCCGCTTTCCGGACGCCGGCTCCAACTGCCTGCGGGTGATGCCGGCGACGCCCGAGGCTTGGCGCAACGAGGCCGAGGCCGAGCGTTGGGCCAAGGTCGAGACCGTGACCCGCGCCGTCACCGGGGCCCTTGAAATCGAACGGCGTGAAAAGCGCATCGGAGCAGCCCTGGAGGCCGCGCCGCGGGTGCATATCGCCTCGCCCGAACTCCTGGCCGCCTTCGAGGGCCTGGACGCCGCCGAGCTGTTCCGCACCAGCCAGGCCGAACTCCTGCCCGGCGAGGGATCTGCTGAGGCCTTCCGCCTGGACGAGGCCAAGGGCGTTGCGGTCGAGCCGCTCCGCGCCGATGGCCGCAAGTGCGCCCGGTCCTGGCGCATCCTGCCCGAGGTCGGCTCCGATCCCCGCTATCCGGACCTGTCGCTGCGCGACGCCGATGCTGTCGCTTGGTGGGATTCGCGCCATGGTGGGTGAGCGGCGGAGATATTTCCCTTCCCCCCTTGCGGGGGAAGGAGGGGCCCGCCCGCAAAGCGGGTGGGAGGATGAGGGGTCTCACCGGCCTCGCCGCCTGCCCACGCCAACCTACCTGAGAAGCCGGTGCGACCCCTCATCCTCCCATTGCTGCGCAATGGGCCCCTCCTTCTCCCACAAGGGGAGAAGGGAGATTCTTGGTGAAGCTATTCGATGAAATCCCCTCGCACCGGCTGGATCGCCTACGCGCTCGCGGGCCTTGTGATCGTCCTCGACCAGGCGTCCAAGGCCTATGTCACCGGCCCGCTGAACCTGGCCGAAAAAGGCTCTATTCCCATCCTGCCGTTTTTCCACCTGACCTCGGTGGCCAACGAGGGCGTGAGCTTTGGCCTGCTTAAGGCCAATGGCGACCTCGGCCGCTGGCTGCTGGTAGGCTTTTCCGCGGTGGTGGTGGCCGGGCTCGCCGTCTGGGCCTGGCGACAGACGCGGGTCTGGACCGCCGTCGCCGTCGGCCTGATCATGGGCGGGGCGATCGGCAACAACCTGATCGACCGGGTGCGATTCGGCGCGGTGGTCGACTTCCTGGATTTCTCCGGGATCGGTTTCAAATGGGTGTTCAACCTGGCCGACAGCGCCATCACCGTCGGCGTGGTTCTACTGTTGCTGGAAGGGCTTGTGGCTCCCGGCAAGCCGTCCGCGCCCGCGGCTTCGTAGAAAGTTGGCCCGGAGCCAAGAATGCGCTATCGAAACGCCAGAGACGGCCGGGGGCGGCGCGAGCGGGATGCGAAAAAGTGGATACCGGTTTTTCGCCTCAATCCCGCTCTAACTTTAACATCGGTCCCCTTTCATTGCTGAAAGGTGATCGGGGAGCATGCGTCTGATGAGTTTCAATCGCGTCGCGGTCGCCGCCGTGGTTTTGGCGGGCCTCGGTCTGGCGGGGTGCCAAAGCACGCGCGCGGCCCTGGGCATGACCAAGGTCACCCCCGACGAATTCCGTGTGGTCACCAAGGCTCCCTTGGTGGTGCCGCCCGACTACGCCCTGCGCCCGCCGGCCCCCGGCGAGCCGCGGCCCCAAGAGCTGCAGCCCGAAAGTGCGGCGCGCAACGCCCTTCTCGGCGCACGCGCGGCGGAAGCCCGCTCGGATGGCGAAAAAATGCTCGTCTCCAAGGCCGGCGCCGACAAGGCCGACCCCCTGATCCGCTATGTGGTCGACGACGAGTTCGGCAGCGTGGCGCACAAGGAGACCAGCTTCGCCGACAAGGTGATGTTCTGGCGCAAGGGCAAGCCGGAGACCCAAGGGACGGCCCTGACCGCCGATCAGGCCGGCGCCTCCAACCCGACCCCCATCGATCCGGAAGTCGAAAAGACCCGCATCGCCAAGCTGACCGGCAATCAGCAGATCGTCATCAAGCGCGAAAAGGACTCGCGCATCAAGCTGCCGGGGCTGTAGAGGCCCCTATTCCATCGGCCCCGACACCTGCAGTCCGCGCGCGCGGAGCCGGTCGAGGACGCCGCCCGGCATGGTCAGGGTCGGCAGATCGAATTCAGCAACGACATGGGATGACCCACGGCTGAGCGCCTGGGCGACCGCGGTGCTGTCCTCGGCGGCGGCGCGGTCGAAGGCGGCGCCGAAGGCCGGGGCCGCGGACAGGCAGGCGCGGTCGACGGCGTCGATCGGCGGCGTGGTCACATCCCCCCTGGCCCAACTGTCAGCCATCGCCTTCAGGCGGTCCGGCCCGATGGCGATGTCGTGTACGGAGGCGGCGAGGCAGGCTTCCTGGCCCTTGGCGCCGAGATTCTTGAACTGCTTTATCATCTCCGCCGGATCGACAACGCCGGAGGAGATCTCAGTCAGTCCCTTGTCGCGCGCCAGCCTGCGGACTTTTCGCTCCACCTGTCCGGACTCCAGATCGTAGGCCTTAAAGAAATCCTGGGACAGCCAATAGCCGGCGACGGCCGGCTTCCAGCCGGCGTAGTGGCGGGCGTCCTGCCCGATGACTTCCCTCGCAGCGACGAACTGGCGGCGGACCGGCGGCGACAAGCTATCTTCCATCGGGCCCTGCGAACGCAGGTCGACGATATTGATGAGCAGCAGGCCCGCCTCCGCCACCTTGCCCTTGGGCTGGGGCCCGACGATCAGGGTGTTGGCGCCGGCCAGGCGCCGCTCCAGGCCCGAGATATCCCAGCTGAAGTTGCGGGGCGTCACCCGCGGCGCGCCGATGATCCAGACCTCGCCATGACCATCCGACACCCGCCACCAGGCCGGCGCCGCCGAGGCGAGGGACGCAAACCCCAAGGACAACAGGCTGGCAAGTGCGAACAGGCTGGCGAGCCTGGCGAAACAACGAAAAAAACGGGGGAGGGTCACAGGGGCTACTCGGGCTCCTGGAGCAGCCGGGGTCGGGGGGCTGCTCCTCAGGTGAACAGTTTTGCGCGATAGACCCGCCGATCAAGGCCGTCTCAAGGCGGGCTGTGTCCTTCTTGTAGCGTGGAATCGGCTATGGTGCCTGCATGACAATCCGCCGCCTTCCGCCGGAGACCGTAAACCGCATCGCCGCCGGAGAGGTGGTCGAGCGGCCGGCCAGCGCGGTCAAGGAGCTGGTCGAAAACGCCATCGACGCCGGGGCCATGCGGATCGAGGTGCAGGCCGACCAGGGCGGCCTGAGCCGCATCCTGGTGGTCGACGACGGCGGGGGCCTGTCGCGTGACGAGCTGTCCCTGGCGGTCGAGCGGCACGCCACCTCCAAGCTGTCGCCGGACGCCGACGGCGCCTGGGATCTCCTGCGCATCGGCACGCTCGGTTTCCGCGGCGAGGCCTTGCCCTCGATCGGCTCGGTCGCGCGTCTGACCCTGACCGCCCGCGCGCGCGGCTCGGCCGACGCCCATGCGCTGGGCGTCGAGGGCGGCATGGTCGGAGCGCCGCAGCCGGCCGCCTTCGCTGGGCCGCATGGGGCCCGGGTCGAGGTGCGCGACCTGTTCTTTGCGACGCCCGCGCGGCTGAAGTTCATGAAGTCCGAGCGCTCGGAATCCATGGCCATCGCGGAGGAGGTCAAGCGCCAGGCCATGGCGCACGAGGCGGTGGCCTTCACCCTGGACCTGGACGGCCGCCGCACCTTGCGCCTGCCGGCCGAGGCGGCGGGGCCGGTGGGGCGGCTGAAGCGGTTGAACGCGGTGCTGGGCGGCGAGTTCGAGGCCAATGCGCTCTTGATCGACCAGGTCCGCGACGGGGTTCACCTGACCGGCTATGCGGGCCTGCCGACCTATTCGCGCGGCAACTCGGCCCACCAGCACCTGTTCGTCAACGGCCGGCCGGTGCGCGACCGACTGCTGCAAGGCGCGCTGCGCGCGGCCTATGCCGACTATCTGGCCCGCGACCGTCACCCGACGGCGGCCCTCTATGTCGAGCTCGATCCGGTGGAGGTCGACATCAACGTGCATCCGGCCAAGGCCGAGGTGCGCTTTCGAGATCCGAGCCTGGTGCGCGGCCTGATCGTCGGCGCCCTGCGCCACGCCCTGGCCGGCGCGGGCCACCGGGCCGCGACCACCACCTCGGCCCAGGCGCTGGGCGGGTTTCGCCCCGGAGGCCCGAGCGCGGCGGGCTTTTCCGCCTGGGGCGCCGGCGGCTGGACGCCATCGCCCGCGGCGGCCACGGCGAGCCTGCCCGGCCTGTCGCAGGTCTCGGCCCGGGTCGAGCCGGGGCCGGCCCCCGGCATGGGCCAGCTGGCCGAGGTCGCCGCCGCCTTCGGCCATGAGGCCGGGCCCGCGGAAACGGTGATCGACCCGACCCTCTATCCGCTGGGCGCCGCCCGCGCCCAGGTGCACGAGACCTATATCGTCGCCCAGACCCGCGACGGGGTGGTGATCGTCGACCAGCACGCCGCGCACGAACGGCTGGTCTATGAGCGGATGAAGGCCGAGATGGACGCTGGCGGCGTCGCCCGCCAGGCCCTGTTGCTGCCCGAGGTCGTGGACCTCGACCCCGCCGAGGCCCAGCGCGTCGCCGACAAGGCCGAGGAACTGGCGGCGCTGGGCCTGGTCATCGAAGCCTTCGGCCCCGGCGCCATCCTGGTGCGCGAGACCCCGGCCCTGCTGGGCGAGGCCGACGTGGGCGGCCTGATCCGCGACATCGCCGACGACCTGACCGAGAACGGCGCCGCCCTGGCCCTGGCCGAGCGGCTGCAGGCGGTCTGCTCGACCATGGCCTGCCACGGTTCGGTCCGCGCCGGCCGCAGGCTCAGCGCGGCGGAGATGAACGCCCTGTTGCGCCAGATGGAGGCCACGCCCCACTCCGGCCAGTGCAACCACGGCCGCCCGACCTACGTGGAGCTGAAGCTCGCGGACATCGAGCGCCTGTTCGGGCGACGGTAAAACAGCTGCAACGGACCGGCCTCAATTGCGCCGCTGAACGGGTTCACCCCTAATGGCGTGCAGGAGTACGCTGTGATGTCCTTGGTCCGCCCGTCCCCTATCCTGTTGGCCCAGATCCTGTCGGCTTCGGCTCTGTTGCTGGCGCCCGCCGCCGCCCTCGCCGACAGTCCGCCGGCTTCCGACGCATCGGTGGCCACGGCCCAGGGCGCGCCAGCCGCGCCGCCGAGCACGACGGACGCCGACATCAAGAGCTTCATCGCCGACGGCGCCGACAAGGACGCCGAACCCCAGCGCGACCACAAACCCCACGGCTTTGTCTCCGTAGGCGTCGGCACGCGCGGCTATCGCGAGGTGGCCGGCGCAGTCACCCTGCCGGTAGGCGATACGGGCCAGGTGACGCTGGCGATCGACGATGCGAAGGTGGATGGGCGCAAGCACTGAGCGGCACGCTCCTTCCCCAATTCCCCGTCATCACCGCGCGTGTCGCGGTGATCCATGCCGTGAACTGTCCGCCTTATCGTTGGGCCCGAACCCTCACGGCATAGGTAGCCGGAACAAGCCCGGCTATGACGGGAGTAGGTTAATCCCTGAGCAGTTCGTTCACCGAGGTCTTCGAGCGCGTCTGGGCGTCCACGGTCTTGACGATGACGACGCAGGCCAGGCTTGGCCCATCGCCATGCGGATCGGGAATCGCGCCCGGCACCACTACCGAATAGGGCGGCACGCGGCCGCGATGGACCTCGCCGGTCTTGCGGTCGATGATCTTGGTCGAGGCGCTGATGAAGACGCCCATCGACAGCACCGAACCCTCGCCGATCACCACGCCCTCCACAACCTCCGAGCGGGCGCCGATGAAGCAGTCGTCCTCGATGATGGTCGGATTGGCCTGCAGCGGCTCCAGCACGCCGCCGATGCCGACGCCGCCCGACAGGTGCACGTTCTTGCCGATCTGGGCGCAGGAGCCGACCGTCGCCCAGGCGTCGACCATGGTTCCCTCGTCCACATAGCCGCCAATATTGACGAAGGACGGCATCAGGACGGCGTTGCGGCCGATGAAGGCCCCGCGGCGGACGATGGCGCCGGGGACGGCGCGGAAACCGGCGGCCTCGAAGTCGGCCCCGGTCCAACTGGCGAACTTGCCGGGGACCTTGTCCCACCAAGGGCCGACGCCCGGCTGGTGCGTCAGGCCGGCGGTCCCGGTCATCAGCACGTTCGGGTGCAGGCGGAACGACAGCAGCACCGCCTTCTTCAGCCACTGGCGGACCATCCATTCGCCGTCGATCTTTTCGGCCACCCTGGCGCGGCCGGCGTCGAGCAGCGCGATTGCTTCCTCGACCGACTCGCGGACGAAGCCCGTGGTGGTGTGGCTGATGGCGGCGCGGTCTTCCCAGGCCGCATCGATAGCGGTTTCCAGGTCGGCGAACAGGGTGGCGTCGGTCATGGGCTCAGCTCTCCTTGACCCGCGCGGCGGTCAGGAACGGCGCGAGCTTTTCGGTGCGGTGTTGAACGAAGGGGGCGGTGCAGGCGCTGGCGTGCGCGCCGACCAGCACGGTGGTCATGCCGAGGGTGGCGGCGGGCGCCAGGTTGCGCTCGCTGTCCTCGAAAAAGGCGGTCCGGGTCGGATCGACCGCATGGACCTTGATCATGCGCTGGAACGTGCCGGGATTGGGCTTGGGCACATAGTCGGCCGAGGCGATGTGGAACACCGCTTCGAACTGATCCTGGATGCCCAGCCGCCCCAGCACCCGGTCGGCGTGGCGCGCGCCACCATTGGTGAAGATCAGCCGCCGGCCGGGCAGGCGCGCCAGGATCTCAGCCAGTTCCGGGTCTGGCTGCAGGCAATCGAGCGAGACGTCGTGGACCTCGTCGAGGAATAGTTCCGGATCGATCCCATGATTGGCCATCAGTCCCGCCAAGGTGGTGCCGTGTTCGTGCAGATAACGCTTTTGCAGGGCGCGCGCTTCATCGCGCAGCAGACCGGTCTCGCGCTGCATGAAGTCGGTCATGCGCGCTTCGATCAGCGCCATGAACTCGCATTCGGCCGGATAAAGGGTGTTGTCCAGGTCGAACAGCCACACATCGACGTGCCTAAGGTCGGCGCTCACGCGCTCACCAACGTCCCGGCGCCGTGCTCGGTGAAGAGCTCGGTCAGCATGGCGTGCGGGCGGCGCCCGTCCAGGATCACCACGGCCTCGACCCCGGCTTCGACGGCGGCGATGGCGGTCTCCAGCTTGGGGATCATGCCGCCGGTGGCGACACCGTCGGCGATCATCTGGCGGGCCTGAGCGATGCTCATCTGGCGCACCAGTTCGCCGTCGGCGCCCAGGACCCCGGCCACGTCGGTCAAGAGCAGCATGCGCTTGGCGTTCAAGGCCCCGGCGATGGCCCCGGCCACCGTGTCGGCGTTGATGTTATAGGTCTCGCCCTCGTCCGAGACGCCGATCGGAGCGATCACCGGGATATAGTCCTGGTCGGCGCTGATCAGGGCCTGGACGATCTTGGGATCGACCTTCTTGGGATCGCCCACGAAGCCCAGGTCGACGATGTGCTCGATATTGGAGGTGGGATCCTTGCGCGACTTCTTGGTCTTTTCGACCGTGATCAGCCTCGCGTCCTTGCCCGACAGGCCCACGCCGCGCACGTCGGCTTCGGCGCCCGCCTGGTTGATGTAGTTGACGATCTCCTTGTTGATCGCGCCGGAGAGGACCATCTCGGCCACCTCCATGGTCGCCTCGTCGGTGACGCGCAGCCCGTCGACGAAGGTCGACTTGACCCCGGCCTTTTCCAGCATGCGGCTGATCTGCGGACCGCCGCCGTGGACCACCACCGGATGCACGCCCAGAAGCTTGAGCAGCACGGCGTCGGCGGCGAACAGCTTGGCCACCGCCTCCTCGCCCATGGCGTGGCCGCCGTATTTGATGACGACGGTCTCGCGGTCATAGATCTGGATGAACGGCAGGGCTTCGGCCAGGGTCCGGGCCGTGG
>FSWM01001001.1_pt1 | contig 11495 bp, 7 predicted proteins | sample 1637841 | NCBI WGS metagenome assembly FSWM01 (sample SAMEA3914789, study PRJEB12502) | metagenome | biome: forest; material: soil | place: Canada | collected 2011-07-03 | depth 0.3 m | reverse complement strand
GTGGCGATGGCGTCCTCGGTCAGGCGCCGCTTGGGCAGGCCGGTCGCCTCGCTGATGCGCTCGATATAGAAGTCCACCAGTTCGGCGATATCCTCGCGGCGCTCGGCCAGGCCGGGCACATGCACCGGCACCACGTTGAGCCGATGGAACAGGTCCTCGCGGAAACGCCCGGCCGCGATCTCCTGGCGCATGTCGCGCGAGCTGGACGACATCACCCGAACGTCGACCTGCACCTCCTGATCGCCCCCTACGCGCCGAAAGCGCGGTTCGACCAGCACCCGCAGGATACGCCCTTGGGTTTCCCGCGGCATGTCGGCGATTTCGTCCAGATAGAGGGCGCCGCCGTGGGCGCGCTCGAACACGCCGATCTTGCGCGGCCGACCGCCCTCGCCTTCCTCGCCAAACAGTTCCAGGTCCATGCGTTCCGGGGTCATGCCGGCGGCGCCGATGGCCACGAACTCGCCCTTGGCCCGGGGGCTGGCCGAGTGGATCAGCCGCGCCACCAGCTCCTTGCCCGATCCGGGCGGCCCGGTGATCAACAGGCGGCTATTGGCCGGCGCGATCTTGCCGATCAGCTGGCGCAGTTGCTGGGCGGCGTGTGAGCGGCCCAGAAATCCCTCCGGCGCCAGGGTCTGCTGCCGCAGCCGCCGGTTCTCCCGCTTCAGCGAGGCCTGTTCCAGGGCGCGTTCGATGACCAGCAGCAGCCGGTCCGACTTGAACGGCTTTTCCAGGAAGTCATAGGCGCCGCGCTTGATGGCGCTGACCGCGGTCTCGATATTGCCGTGGCCGGAAATCATCACGATCGGCAGGTCCGCATCCAGCCCCTTGACCATGTCGAGCAGTTCCAGCCCATCCATGCCGCCGCCCTGCATCCAGATATCGAGCACGATCAGGGACGGCTTGCGCGCCCTCAGGCTGGCCAGGGCCGCCTCGGAGTCGGCCGCCGTGCGCACCGCATAGCCTTCGTCTTCCAGGATTCCCGCGACCTGATCGCGGATGTCCGCTTCGTCGTCGACCACCAGGATATCGGCCGCCATCGTAACCCTCATGCTACAGCAACACCTTCTTGGACGGGCGCGGCCGCCGTGTTCGACCGGGGAAGTCTCAAAACCGCACGAGCGCCGGGCGGCGTGCTGGCGTCGAGCAGGACCAACTCGCCGCCGTGGTCCTCCATAATGCGTTTGACGATGGCGAGGCCCAGGCCAGTGCCCTTTTCACGGGTCGTCACATAGGGCTCGGTCAGGCGGTCGCGGTTCTTGACCGGCAGGCCCACGCCATTGTCCTCGATCTCGATGGCCAGATCCTGGTTGTCTTGGATCAATCGCGCACGGATATGACCGGTCAGGCCCGGTTCCACCGCGCGCCGGGCCGCCACCGCCTCGCCGGCGTTCTTCAAGACATTGGTCAAGGCCTGGCCGACCATGCGCGCATCGCAATTCACCCAGACCGCGGCCGGCAACTCGCCCATTTCGATCTCCGTCGCCGGATCGGCGACGCGCTGGGCGAAGACGCCCTGGCGCAGCAGCTCCGCGAGGTCCGCTTCGGCGAAGCGAGGGGCCGGCATCCGGGCGAAGGCCGAGAATTCGTCCACCATGCGACCAATGTCGCCCACCTGGCGGATAATGGTGTCCGTGCAGCGGTCGAAGGTCTCCAGGTCGCTCTGGATATCCTTGCGATATTTTCGGCGGATGCGCTCGGCCGACAGCTGGATCGGGGTCAGGGGGTTTTTGATCTCATGCGCGATGCGGCGCGCCACATCCTTCCAGGCGGCGTTGCGCTGTGCTGCGACCAGCCGGGTGATATCGTCGAAGGTCAGCACCAGGCCGCCATCCAGATGTCCGCTGGCCCGCACCCGCAGCCGGCGCGTTTCGCCGGCCCGGGTCACGTCCACCTCTGTCTCGGCGTCGCCACCCGATTGCAGCGCCATGGCGGCGACCTCTGTGAGTTCCGGCGCCACCTCGGCGAGGGGCGTGGCCAGGGCGCCCGTCGGGGGAAGGCCCAGCAAGGCCAGGGCCTGCCGGTTTGTCGCCGTGATCGCCCCTGCCCGGTCCAGGCCGATGACCCCCGCGCTGACCCCGGCCAGCACGGTTTCGATGAACTGGCGGCGTGATTCCGCCTCGTCCCCGGCGGCGCGCAAGGCCGTCTGCTGGGCCTGCAGGTCGCTGGTCATGCGATTGAACGAGCCGGCCAGGTCGGCGATCTCCTTGGGCGCGCGCTCGACACTGACCCGCGCCGTCAGGTCCCCAGACGCCACCTGATCGGCGGCCTGGACCAGGCTGGCCACGGGCGCGGAGATACTGTTGGCCGCGTTCATCCCCAACCAGACCGCGCCGACCAGGACCAGAAGCGCCGTCTCCAGATAGCTCAGGGCGAAGGCGGCCTTGATCTGCGAACGATTGGCGGCCGAATCCCGATAGGCGGCCAATGATCCCTCGGTTTCCCGCAGATGGGCCAGGATCCCGTGGTCTACCGAGCGGACCACATAGAGATAGGCGTCATCATAGCCTTTGAGCTTGAACACCGCGCGAAACAGGTCGGCGGAATCGAAGTCCTGAATCGGCAGTTCGCCGACATCCGCCGATTCGAGGGTCTTGATCGGCGGCGCCAGATAGCGCGGGGGACTGTCGATCTCGGCCCGCGCCAAGATCCGGCCCTCGTGGTCGATCAGATAGGCGGCCGGGAAGTTGTGATACGAGGCCTGCACCGCCAGGAAGTGGTCGAAGGTGACCGGATTTTCCTTCAAGCCCGGCGCGGCGCGATTGAGGTCGCTCGACATCAGCTGCATGTCGTCGCGGATGCCGTTGAGCTGCGAGTGGACATAGGACTTGGCCACTGTGGCTGAGTTTTCGACCACCGTGCCCACCCGCTGGCTGAACCAGCTGTCGACGCCCTGGGTGACCAGCACGCCGAAGACCAGGGCCACCACCACTGCCGGCGCCACCGCGGCGCCGGCAAACAGCACGACGAAACGCAGGTGAAGCCGCGCCCCGGCGTCCCGGCGCTGGTCGACGATCAGGCGGAACACCCGCCAGCCCACCGCCGCCGCCAGGACGGCGATCAGCACCAGATTGAGGCTGAGCAGGGTCAGGATCGTGCGGCTAGGCGGGCCGACGGGCCCCGTTGTCGGCGCCGAAGACGCCATCCAGACGGCGATGGCGGTGAGGGACGCCGACAGGGCGTATCCCATCCCCAAACGATAGTTGGAGCCAAACAGCCACGACTGGCGCGCCGGCTTGTCCGACCTCACCACACCAATCGCGGTCGCTTCGTCATTGGGCAAAAAAGCCGGTTCGGCCATGGGGCGGACCTTGGCAAGACTGTGCCCCGTTTTCAACAGTTATGTTGCCCTAAACCCTCACCGCTTGCCGCGATTGGTCTCCACGCCCAGGTCCTGGATCTTCTTGCGCAGCGTATTGCGGTTCAGTCCCAGGATTTCGGCCGCCCGGACCTGATTGCCGCGGGTGGCGGCCAGGGTCAGCCGGATCAGGGGCCGTTCGATCTCGTGCAGCACACGGTCATATAGGCCCGGCGGCGGACCACCATCGGGCTGGTCGGCGAAATAGCCGGCCAGATGGCGCTCGACCAAGGTGGACAAGGTGACCGGTCCGCCCGGCTCGGCGGGCGCCGGGCTCTGGTCCTGGAGTTCGCGCTCGACGATGCGGGCCGTGATCAGGTCCTCGCCGTAGAGGGCGCAGACCCGGCGGATCAGGTTCTCCAGTTCGCGCACATTGCCGGGCCACTCATAGGCCTTGAGCCGCTCCAGAGCGCTGGCGTCGATCGCCTTGGCCGGCAGGCCTTCCCGGTGCGCGCGCAGCAGGAATGAGCGGGCCAGGTCAGGGATATCGTCCGTGCGATCGCGCAACGGCGGCAGTCGGATGCGGGCGACGTTCAGCCGGAAGAACAGGTCTTCGCGGAACAGGCCCTGCTGGATCAAGGCCCGCAGGTCGCGATTGGTGGCGGCGATCACCCGGACGTTCGGCCGCCGGCCGGTCTTGGGATTTATCGTCGTCTCCGAGCCGTCGATGACTCGCAGAAGGCGGGTCTGGGCGTCGAGCGGCATGTCGCCGATCTCGTCCAGGAACAGCGTGCCGCCGTCGGCCTCGATCAGCTTGCCCAGGTCGCCGTCGCCCTTGCCGAACAGCTCGGTCTCGACCCGCTCGCGGGGCACGGCGGCAAGGTTGATCACCGCAAAGCGGCCGTCCTTACGGGGGCCGAGGTCGTGCAGCGCCCGCGCCACCAACTCCTTGCCCGAGCCGGATTCACCCAGGATCAGCACGGTCAGGTCGGCGCCGACCAGCCTGGCGACCGTACGATAGACTTCCTGCATCGGCGCGGAACGCCCGATCAGCGGCAGCCGCTCGTCACGCACAGCCCTGGCCTGGGCCTTGGTCGCCTCGGCGTCGGCCGGCCGCGCCAGGGCCCGCTTGGCCGCCGCGGTCATATCGTCGAGGTCGAAGGGTTTGGGCACATATTCAAATGCGCCGATCTCGGCGGCGTTGACCGCGGTCAGCAGCGTGTTTTGCGCGCTCATCACGATCACGGGCAGCTTGGGCCGCTCCTTGCGGATCCGTGGCAGCACGTCGAACACGTTTTCGTCAGGCATCACCACATCGGTGATGACCAGGTCGCCCTCGCCTTCTGAAACCCATTTCAAGAGGGTGGTGGCGTTGCCGGTGGCTCTGACCTGATACCCTAGGCGGCTGAAGGCCTGACTAAGAACAAGGCGGATCGAGGCGTCATCGTCTGCGATCAGGATCTTATGGTGCATGCTCATGCCTAAGGCTTAATCAGACGCAAGGTCAGTTGCGATTGGAAGCAGCACCCGGAACGCGGTTCGCCCCGGCTCTGACTCGAAATCAATCAAACCGCCGTGCGCTGTGACTAATTTTGCGACAAGCGCCAGGCCGAGACCTGCGCCAAAACTTTTCGAGGTGACAAAAGGTTCGAAGAGATGCTCGCGCATGTGCGCGGCGACCCCGGGGCCATTGTCGATCACCTTCACCTCCAGCGGGGCGCTGCGCATGCGCTCCCCATTGGCGGCGCGCATACGCACCCCGTGACGATAGGCCGTCAGAATGGTCACTTCGCCGCGACCATCGCCTCGGGAATGGGCGGCCTCGGCCGCATTCTTCACCAGGTTCAGAAACACCTGGATCAGCATGTCCTCATCGCCCAGGGTCGGCGGCAAGGACGGGTCATAATGCTCATGCAGAGCCAATCCGTCCGCGACCCCATTGGCCGCCAAGGCCCGCACGCGATCCAGGACCTGGTGGATGTTCAAAGGCGCAAGATCAGGCCTCACCTCCTCGGAAAAGGCTTCCATGCGGTCGACCAGCCGGTGGATGCGGTCGGTCTCGTCGACGATCAACTGGGCGAGCGGGGCGTCCTGGGGCGAAGCCCCGCCCTTGAGCAGCTGGGCCGCGCCGCGAATGCCGGCCAAGGGGTTCTTGATCTCGTGCGCCAGCATGCGCCCAAGCCCTACCACCGTGCGCAGGCCCGGCCCGTCGGTGCGCTCGACCCCAAGCGCGCCGCCGCGCACCTGCAGGGTCAGCAGGATCGACCCGTCGTTCAAGGGCGTCGCCGCCGCGTCGGCTTCGAAGGGCGGATGGCCGAACAGCGTGATCTCCAGCCCGCGTTCGCGCACCTGGATCCGGGATGACACCGCCAGGTCCACCAAGGCGGTCAAGGTCGATCCCGGCGGCAGGGCGTCGTGAAACCGGCCTCGACTGAGCAGGGCCAGGCCTTGGCCGAACAGGGCCTCGGCCGCCTCGTTGACCGCGACCAGCGCGCCTTCGGGGGCGAGGATCAGGGCGGGATCCGGCGCCATGTCGAAGGCGGCGACGCGCAAGCCTTTGTCCATGTCCATCGGGTGAACTCGAGGTCTGCTGTTCATGCGGCGCGCCTCTCGCTGTTGGGATGATATTGTTCGGGTTTCCACAGTTCAGTCAGTTCCCGTTCAATCATTGCCGGAATCTCCAATCTGCAGAGCCGCGCCTTGGCGGCCCGACGATCCAACGGATCCTCGGGCCAGGGCGCCTTTTCCACGTACCAGCCCAGATGCTTGCGGAAGATCCGCACGCCCAGCTGGTCACCGTAAAAGGCCAAGGTCTCGGCGAAATGTTCGAGCACCCAGCCCAAGCGATCCTCCGCGACCGGCTCACCCGCCACCTCGCCGGCCAAGCCAGCCTCGAGGGCCTGTGCGATCCAGGGGCGGCCATAGGCGCCCCGGCCGATCATGACCCCATCGGCGCCGGACAGGGCCAGGGCCTCACGGGCGCTGGCCAGGTCGATGACGTCGCCATTGACCACAACCGGGATCGACACCGCCCGCTTGACCGCCCGCACGGCGGACCAGTCGGCCTGGCCGGTATAGAATTCGCAGCGCGTGCGGCCGTGAACCGTCACCCCGCACACCCCCAGGCGCTCAGCCCGCTGGGCCAGTTCCGGCGCGTTCAGCGCGGCCCGATCCCAGCCCAGACGCATCTTCACGGTCACCGGCAGGCCGGACTCGACCGCCGCGGCGATCAATCGATCCGCCAGGTCCAGGTCCCGCATCAGCGCCGAGCCACAGGCCGCGCCTGTCACCTCCCGCGCCGGACAGCCCATATTCAGGTCAATGACCTGTGCGCCAGCCTGAGCCGCGAGGCGGGCGCCCTCGGCGATCCATCGTGGCTCGCGGCCGACCAATTGCACCACCATCAGCGGCAAGCCGTCTCCGACCGCCGCGCGCCGCACCACATCCGGGCGGCCCTTGGCCAGTTCGGCGCAGGCGACCATCTCAGTGGCCACATAGGCCGCGCCACGACGCGCAGCGGCGCGGCGAAACGGGAGGTCGCTAACCCCGGTCATAGGCGCAATCCAGACACGCCCAGGCGTGCGAACCGCACCGAGCTGAATGGTTCTGCTCATTATTTAGTCATCCCCTACGTCTAACTTTTAGGCAACATATTTTGACAAGTCCAGTCCTTATTGCACTGCAGCAATCTCACGGCGCGCGCAAACCAACGCCTGGAGAACGGGCATGGACATCCATAGCGGCCAGGTTGCAAGGCGCCGCACGGGCTCTGGACATTCGAACCCGTCGCGATGAAACAGAGCCATGGAATTTTCAGCGGTGATCGTGGCCGCCGGTTCAGGCTCGCGCGCGGGCCAAGGACGGCCGAAACAGTGGACGACCCTCGGCGGCAAGTCCGTCCTGAGGTGGTCCGCCCAGGCCATGCTGCAGGCCGGGGCCAGGCAGCTGGTGATCGTCATTCCCACCGGCGATGAGTCCCTGGCCGCCGAGGCCCTGGACGGCCTTGCCGGCTGGCGCACGGCGCCGGGCGGGGCGGTGCGCGCTCAATCGGTGATGTCGGGGTTGGCGGCCCTGGACGATCGGCCAGGCGACGAGGCTGTCCTGATTCACGACGCCGCGCGGCCGTTCCTGACCCCTCGCCACATCACGGACCTGCTGGACGCGCTGCGAACCGCCGACGGCGCCCTGCCCGCCCTGGCCGTCGCCGACACGCTCAAGCGCGAAACCATGGACGGGCCGCTTGTCACCGTGTCGCGCGACAGGCTGTGGCGCGCCCAGACGCCCCAGGCCTTTCGCCGAGACACCCTGCTCGCCGCCTACGCCGCCTGGCCCGCCGAGCAGGGCGAGCCGACCGACGACGCCGGCGTGGTCGAGCAGGCCGGGGGCCGCATCGCCCTGACCGCCGGCGATCCGTTGCTGATGAAACTGACCTATCCCGAGGATTTCACCATGGCCGAAGCGCTCGCCGCCGAAACCCGAGTCACCGTCGTCGGCCAGGGTTTCGACGCCCACAGATTCGGTCCCGGCGACGCCGTCTGGCTCTGCGGGGTGAAGATCGCCCACGACCGCACCCTGATCGGCCATTCGGACGCCGACGCCGGTCTGCACGCCCTGACGGACGCCCTTCTGGGCGCGATCGGCGAGGGCGACATCGGCGACCACTTCCCGCCGACCGATCCGAAATGGAGAGGCGTCGACTCCGCCGTCTTTCTGGAGCACGCCGCCGGTCTGGTGCGCGACAGGGGCGGCCAGATCGTCAATGTCGACGTGACCCTGATCTGCGAGCGTCCGCGGATCAAGGCGCACCGGGCGGCCATGCGCACCCGTCTGGCCGAGCTCTTGGGCCTCGCCGAGATCCGCGTCAGCGTCAAGGCGACCACCACCGAACAGATGGGCTTCACCGGCCGGGAGGAAGGCCTGGCGGCCCAGGCCATCGCCGCGATCAGTTTGCCGGCATAGCCGCCGCCCGGGGCTTGACGGCCTCCGCCGCTTCCGCCGCCGCGACCTTGGTCTCACGGGCGTTATGGTCATAGCCGCGGATCAGGGCGCCCAGAAGATTGGTGTAGTCGTCGGTCCAGGCTTCAACGCCGGCCGGGTCCGCCGGTTTCCAGCGCGGGTCGACGGCGAAGGCGGCCAGGACCTTTGGGTTTCGGGCGATGATCACCGCGTCCTCGGCGTTGTCGTAGAGATCCAGCGACCCCGGCGGCGTCCGATAGAACTGGCGCAGAGCCGTCGCCCCGGCCGCCTTGACCGTGGCCGCGACCGAGGAGGTCAGTTCAAGGTTGCGATTGGACAGATGCATGATGATCACGCCATCAGGGCCGATCTTCTGCAGATAGGCGCCAAAGGCCTCCACCGTCAAAAGGTGAGCGGGCACGCTGTCCGATGAGAAGGCGTCGACCAGCAGAATATCGAAACGCCCCGCCGGTTCGCGGGCCAAGGTCAGGCGGGCGTCGCCCACCACCCAGTCCACGGCGCCGTGGGCGCACCCCTTGATGTAGCTGAAAATGGCCGGATCGGTGGCCAGCCGGACCACCAGGGGATCGATCTCGAAAAAGCGCAGGCTGTCCCCCGGCCGCGTATAGGCCGCGACCGTGCCCGCGCCCATGCCCACCACCCCGATCCGGGCCGCCGGGCGTTGCGCCTGGACCAGCCGGAACACCTGGCCGATCGGCGTCGTCGGCGCATAATAGACCAGGGGCCGGCAGCGACTGGCCGGATCCTGGGCCTGAGCGCCGTGTAGAGTAGTGCCGTGAGCCATCAACCTGGCCTCGCCCAGACCCTTGACGAACCGCTTGCTCAACCTGACCACGCCGAAAAAGCTGCGATCGGTGCGGATGATATCCTGGTGCTGGGCCACGGCCTGGGTTCCCAAAACCAGGACCAGGATCAGGCTGACAAAGGCCAAGGCGCGCTCGCGCAGCAGAAAGGCGGCGATCATGGTCACGCCGAACAACAGCTTCATCCACAGGCCTGGATCCAGCCAGGGGCTGGCGGCGCCGGCGATCGCCGGGCTCACGCCCAGCCAATGATTGAGGGCGATGGCCGCAACGGCCCCCGCCACGCCCGCAAGCCACAACCCCGTCTGGGACAGGGTCAGCCAGCCCTTGCCCCAGGGCCGCGCCAGGCCGGCGGCCAGCATGACCAGCGGATATTCGATCACGCTGTGAAACAGCACCGGGGCCAGGAAGGCGTTGAAGCCCCCGCCGATCACCCCGCCCAGAGACATGAGCAGATAGAATTCCGTCAGGCGCTCGGGTGGCGGCCGGCGCGCGGCCAGGGCCTGATGGCAAACCAGGGCGGTCAGGAAGAAGCTCAGCAATTGCAGGCCGATCTGCAGCCAGAAGAATTGCTGGATCGGCATGCCCCAGGTCGTCAGGGCGGCGATCAGGGCCGCGGTCTGAAACACCAGGGCGATGCGCGGGGGAATCAGCGGGCGGGTCTGAAAGGCGATGATGAAGGTCAGCAGATAGAGCGCGAGCGGCGCGACCCACAGGAAAGGGGCTGAGGCTATGTCCGTGGCGATATAGGTCGTCACCCCGAGCATCAGGCTGGCTGGCGCCGCCGCCAGCAGCACCCACAAAAGCCGTCGCCACCAGCGCCCCAGGGCCGCCAGTCGGTTCGCCGGCGGCCTTGCCCTCAGGGCCTGGACCTTGCCCGCGGGCGAGCGCCAGACGACCACGACGACCAGGGCCACCAGAAGGATGAAGCCGGCATAGCCGGCGCTCCAGCCCACCGTCTGCCGGCTGACATGGACAAACGGCTCGACCACGGTGGGATAGGCCAGCAGGGCCAGAAGGCTGCCCAGATTACTGGCGACATAGAGGCCGTAAGGGTTGCCGCCGCCGGCCGCGCCGCGCGTGGCGGCGTACCAGGCCTGGATCAGGGGCGCGGTGGCCGACAGGGCCGCGAACGGCAGGCCGATCGAAACCGTCAGCACCCCCAGCAACCACAGGGCGGGCGCCGAAGACGACGGATCGCCGAACAATAGGGTGATCTTCAAGGGCAGGACCGCCAGTCCCGCGATCAGCACCACACCGTGGATCACCGTCTGCAACCGTACCGAGCCGATCCTTTGCAGGCCGTGGGCATAGGCGTAGCCGACCAGCAGCGCGGCCTGGAAAAAAGCCAGGCTGACCGCCCAAACCGCCGCCGACCCGCCCAGCAGGGGCAAGGTCAGCTTGGCGATCATCGGCTCGACCAGAAACACCAGACAGGCGCTGGCGAAGGCCACGACGGCGAACAGGGCCGGGGCGAACGCCGGACCTGCGCCGCTCGGAAGGGGCGCTTGGGAACTGGCCGTCATGGGGAACGGCGAATCGGCTTGATCATGGTCACATTGCGATGTTGGTCTGACCTCTTCGGGTTTGGCAAACGCTCAACCCGGCGGCAAGACGCGGAAGGCCCTTCATGTTTCCTCTCGAAATCGAAACCCTGGCTCGTTTACTGGTCGACGAGTGCGGCGAGCGGCGTTTGCGGATCGTCACCGCCGAAAGCTGCACCGGTGGTCTGGTGTCGGCCGCCATCACCTCGATTTCCGGCTCGTCGGCCGTATTCGACCGGGGGCTGATCACCTATTCCAACCGGGCCAAGCAGGAATTGCTCAACATCGCCGGCGATCTGGTAGCCGACTATGGAGCGGTGTCGGAGCCGGTGGCGCGGATGATGGCCGAGGGCGCGCTGGAAAACTCCAACGCCCATATCAGCGTCGCCATCACCGGGGTCGCCGGCCCCACCGGCGGCACCGAGATGAAACCCGTCGGCCTGGTGCATTTCGCCACCGCCCGCGCCAACCAGTCAGTGCACCACCGGGTCGAACGCTTCGGCGACATCGGCCGCCGGGAGATCCAGCTGGCCGCCACCCAGATAGCCCTGGAAATGCTGCGCGACCGGATCAGCTAGGGCGTGAAGAGATCAAGTTGAACCGATAAAACTCCGCTCATCCCGGCGAAGGCCCATAGGCGCTAAGTTAGGGTTGGCGGAGCTCAAAAGGCCCTTCCCCCTCGATGGGGGAAGGGTTTGGGTTGGGGGTGTTGGCAAGCGGCTTGCAGATTTGACCGCGTTCGGCGACGTCGCCCCCTACATTCTTCGCCCAACCGCTGCGGGCACACCCCCAACCCTGCCCTTCCCCCATCGAGGGGGAAGGGTTCCATAGGCGCTAAGTTAGGGCCTGACCAAGAAACACCTCGCCCGAAGGGAG
>FSWM01001129.1_pt1 | contig 11591 bp, 15 predicted proteins | sample 1637841 | NCBI WGS metagenome assembly FSWM01 (sample SAMEA3914789, study PRJEB12502) | metagenome | biome: forest; material: soil | place: Canada | collected 2011-07-03 | depth 0.3 m | reverse complement strand
TCAGTCTCGACGTCCTCGTTCAGTGAATCAGTCAAAAAGTCGTGGTGGATTTCGCTCAGGTATGTATGCTCGCATATATTGTGCGGCGATCTTAAGATCTCCGTGCAGGCAATTACAGTCCATCTAGCTTTGCTGTAGATTTGCCCCAATCTGTGAAGGGTTTTGCTTTGTTCTTCGACTGAGCCGTGGCTGAACGAGCGCAGCGGTTCGCATGATCTCTTGCCGCTGATCCGTGAGCGCCAATGGAACCGCGTAGGGCATTCGCTTCGACCGCCGCCTGGGATCCCGGCCCCTCTGCGCAGGAACGGTTGAATCAGCTTTTCCAGCGTTATCGGTCAGGCGTCAGGGCCTGTCTCGAACCTTTGGTCCAGCGCTACAATCCCGACATGATGACCGAGGCGCAGGAAGAGTATCGCAAGATGCTCGAGCTTAGCGCCAAGATGAATGTCGTGGGGCATGCCTGCACGGAAGTTTCCGGTCATCAGTACGACGAGCGACGCCAGGCGATCGGCTCCCTGTTCGGCGCCTGCTGCTTTCTCGCCGACAGCTTCATCGACGATTTCGGGGAAGACGCCACACGCGACTACCTCACCCGGCTGGAAGTGCTGCTGACCGAAGGCTGGTTCGAGCCGCGCAACGAGCGGGAACGGCTATTCTTCGTCATCCTGTCGCGACTGTTCGCGGAGCGCGACATTCTGCATCCAACGGTGCGCCAGGCGCTGGTGCAGCTCTACGCCGCCCAGAAGCAGGACGTCGACCTGAGGGCCACCCCTGCCGCGGCCGGCCGCGGCCTCAGCCGCACCCAGCTCAATATGCTCAAGCGCTGCGCGCGCAATCGCAGCGGCCATGCGATCCTGGTGCTGTCGGCCTTCCTGCTGCCGGACCTTCCCCTGGCCTATCTGACGCGGCTGTTCGGAGCCGGAGCCCTGATCATGTACATCGATGATCATGGCGACTGCTATTCCGACCTGCAGAGTCGGCGCCTCACCTTCATGAACCAGGTGCGCCAACCAGAACGGACCCTGAAGGGCCTGTTCCACACCCACATCAAGCAGCTGGCGCAAGGCCTGCCGGCCAACGAGGGCCGCGACCTGCTGATCGCCTTCCTCACCCGCTACTACCTTACCCGCGTGGAGAAACACCGGCAGCAGAAAGTCAGGGGAGGCTCCGCCTGGGCGGTCTATGAATGACGGTGTCTCGATTTCGAGCGCGGAGCTCGTCGATGCGGTCGGCCTGCATATCCAGGACCTGCACGCTCGCGGACGGCTGCGTGGCGGCGAGCCGTTGCTGAGGATCGACAATCGCGAGCAGGCCCGGGCCGCGCCCTACCAGTTCGACGCCGTGAAAGGCCTGCTCCACCGCACCGGCTGCCGGGCCATCCCGCCAGGGTCGGTATCGGCGCTGTATGGCGTCTGGCAGATCGGCCAGGAAGAAGAAGGCCTCGCCTGTCCTCGATGCAATCCGATGCTCAAGCCCGACGAGAAGAGCGAGCCGAAGCCGCAAGACGATATGCCCACCGACCTGCTCTACGGCCTGCTGTCGGTGATCAGCCAGTTCGGCGGCGTACTCCGCGAGCGGGGGCAGGAATACCGCAACAGCCGCGCCGGCGCGCTGCTGGGGGGGCAGATCGAGAAAATCTACAACGGGGTCAACGCGCGCGAAAAAAACATCCTGGATATGCTGGCTTCGTCCCTCGGCGATCTTGCGGCCGCCGTCCGTGAACTCGACGACGGCCTCAATGGAAACAAGGGTCACGAAGCGGCCGCAGACGCCACACCCGCCGCGGCGGCCGGACAGCAACCCGGCGAAGCGCAGTAGACGACGGAGCGAGGACACCCATGCCAAGGATATTCATGTCGCTTCAACTGGGTCCCATGGTGAAGATCGACATCGAAGGCGCCAATTGCCCGGAAATCACGGCGGCGTTGCTGGGCTTCGAGAAACTCAACGAAACGGTCGACGGCATGTTCAGCGACCTCGCCAAGCGCGTGTTTCCGGAAACCGGGGACGGCGCATCCCAGGCTGAAGAGGATGGGCGATGAGGAAGAGCCGCATAGAATTCGCCGGCCATCCCGATCTTGGCCTCACGGTGCGGATGCAGCCGCTGCATGTGGAATTCGCCAGCCAGGGCGCCGTCGGGTTCGCCATCGGCGACGTGCGGCTGCGCCTCGATGAGATCCCCGTGTACCTGCGCGTGCCGTTTTTGGGGCGGCGGGTGCTGGCCGGGTCGGTAGGGCCGTTCGGCGTTCACCTGAAGCCTATCGAGGCGGAGGTCAGGGCGGTGGGCATGGAGACCCGCGGCGTCATCGGCCGTGAAGAAACGGAACTGCATCTGCACGGCAAGGGCGCCTGCGGGGCGGAAATCGAAATCACACGCGAGGCGTCGGAGGAAGACGCCGAAGAAAGCTTTTGAGGCTGCTCCCGTGGCGACAGGTTGGAGGACGTCGTGAAACACGCAATTCGCCATCATCGGCCGGGATGCCGCCGCGCTAGCGCGATCGACGTTCATCATCACATCGTCTGCCGCCACAATGTTGAGATCGAGGTCTGGCCGCCGCGCGCCGAGATCAATTTCCAGGACGAATGGACCGCCAATCCGGCCAGCACCCAGGTCCGCTTCGAGGCCCAGGTCTACAACTCGGCCCAGGGCTACCTATGGGAAGTGCGCGCCCTCAACGGCGGTCCCGGCCTGGGGACCATCGACGTCAGCGGGCAGTACCGTGCGCCGCCCAAGGGCGCGCTCGACAGCGGAACCACTGAACTCGTGGTGGCGACGGCGCGGGAAGATCCCCTGCGCAAGGCCTTCGCCTGGGTGACCCTGGTCGGGGGCGGGCCACAGCCGGCGGCGCAGCCGACGCTGGACCTCTGGCCGAAACGGGTCGATCTCTACTACGGCCAAGGGGCCAACAATAACTATATCGACGACTGCAACAAGCAGTGCCAGTTCAGCGCCGACATCTATGACAGCAACGCTCAGGTGGAGTGGCTGGTGGACTGGGTTCCGCAGAGCGGCGTGGGCCCCTGGTTCTGCTATCGCGCGCCCGATTTCGGCGCTGCGACCGTGGTGACGGTTCGCGCCCAGCTGCATGGGCGAACCGACGTATTCGACGAGGCTAAGATACTGCAGCGCAACTACGACTGGCCGGGCGCGTAGCCGGCGAGCGGCGGGGAACAGGCATGGATATCGATCTCAAGTCCACCCACTACACCGAAGCCTTGCCCGTCGCGCCGTTGACGGTGGCTGACGTCCAGAAGGTCGCGCCGATCGCGGTCCACTTAAAGGAACTCAACCAGGTCGCGCCGCTCCAGGTTGAGTCGCTGAGGGTCGATCATGTGCGGCATGTGGATCCGCTCAGGATCGAGCGCCTGGACATCACGCGCCTGCCCTCGGTCAACATCACCCTCAGCCAATTGCCGGCGATGGACATCAATGTCCGACGCGTGCCGCCGGTGGCCATCGCCATCCAGCAGCAATTCGATATGGGGTCTGACTATACGATCACCGCCAGGCTGCTGGGCCTACCGCTGATGCGCATGACGCTCACCGGGCGGACCACGATCAGTCCGCGCGACTGCGCCCGCCGCGAACAATCGCGCAGCCATGAGCGCAGTTTTGCAGACGTGGCCGCAGCGGGCAATCCCGCCATTCCCAGCCGCGCCATCGAGACCTGCACCGAAACGGTGAGCCGCGCGCCTCAGCGACCCCGGCCGTGCGTGCATCCCGGCGCGCCGCGGTTCGGCTTTTCCCTGCGCTCCGAGCCCGTCGCTGCGACGGCGCCCCTAAGCGCGGTCGTGAGCGCGGTCAATGGAGGCTGACATGCACCAGTATCATTCCCGCCTGGAACAGTTGGGACGCAATCTCGCCGCCCTGGTCGAAACCGGTGGGGCGGCGGCCCTGACCCTGACGGCGGTGGGGCTCTCGACGACGCGCTTTGTGGTCGGCGCCCCGTTCCGCGAAGGCCATAGGGACTGCGGCTGCGCGCGGCATCACGACCACGTCTGTTACGAACCGCGGATCTATGACTGCAGAGGCTGACATGGCTGTAGCCGGACAGGCGAAGAACGGCAGCGCGGACGACGCGGCCCCGGAAAAGCCGCCCGAGCAGGCGCCTGCGGGCGGCGTGGAGCTTAAGGAGCGGCTGGACCAGGTCGGGGCCATTCTCGCCAAAGGGCTGGATCTTGCCGAAGCCGGCGTCAGCCTGGGCGTCACCATCCTGAGCCGGGTCAGCGTCGCCGCCCAGCAGAAGATGCGCGAAGGCTTGGATGCGGCGGCCCAGCCGCAGCCGGGGACGCCAGGGCCGGCCGCCGAACCCTTTGAGCCCGCCCCGCCCGAAGCCGAGCCGGAATACGGCCTGACCAACCGCCTGCCGCTGGCGCCGGGCGGGATGGTGAAGATCTCGTTCTCGGTCAACAACGACTCGATGACCGAGGTGAAGAAAGTCGACCTCAAGGTCCAGGGCTTCGCCGGCGACAGTCAGAAGGCGGCGTTGGACCCGGCAGGCTTCAGCATCAAGCCCGCGCAGAAGACCATCGCCCCCGTCGACTTCGAGAAATTCGTCCTGCAGGGCGCCGTGCCGGACACGATCGCGCCCGACATCTATCGCGGTGTCGTGGTGGTCAGTTCGGACACCGACCTTTTCATTCCCGTGGTGCTGGTGGTGACCCCGCCTTGAGGTGAGCATGATCTATGACGTGATCGTGGTGGGAGCGGGTCCCGGCGGAAGCAGCGCCGCGAACTTCCTTGCCCGCCAGGGCGTCAAGGTGCTGCTGCTCGACAAATCCGCCTTTCCCCGGGACAAGGTATGCGGCGACGGGATGACGCCGCAGGCGGTTTACTGGCTGGAGCGGCTGGGCTGCGCCGAGGACGTACTCGCCCACACCAAGGGGTGCATCAAGGCCGCCGACATCATCATCAACAAGGAACATGTGCTGACCGGCGGCTATCCGGGCGACACCCTCTATCCGGATTTCGCCATCCTTCTGGACCGGCGGCGCTTCGACAATATCCTCCTGGAGCACGCGATTGCGCACGGCGCGGAGTTCCACCCCCGGACCCTGGTCCGCGATGTGGTCTGCAGCGCTGGGGACTATGTAAGCGTGATGGCCGAGCGGGACCGGCAGCGGACGGAATACCGTGGCCGCATCGTCATCGGCGCCGACGGTGTGACCTCCGCGGTTTCGCGCGCCATGGGCAATACACTCAAGGCCGGGGTGCTGGCGGTGTCTGTGCGGGCCTATTATCGCGACGCCCGGTGCGACGGCGCTCAGATGAAGGTCTATTTCGACCGGGACTATTTCCCCGGCTATGGCTGGCTGTTCGTGGATGACGAAGGCTTCGCCAATGTCGGCCTGGGCTGTCTGAACGACAAGCTGTTTCCCATGACCGACAATCTCGGCGCCCTGTTCCGCCGCTTCGTCGCTACCGACCTCGCCAATGTCCTGAGCAAGGCCACGCCATGCGGATCGCTGTCGGGCGGCGCTTCGGGCTTCTTCCGTCCCAGGACGATCGTCGGCGAGCGCGCGATGTTGATCGGCGACGCCGCCAACCAGGCCGATCCGCTGAATGGCGGGGGCATCCACAAGGCCATGGAAAGCGCCTGGTGCGCGGCGCAGGCCTGCCTGACCGCCCTGGCCGAAAACGATTTTTCGCTGGCGGCGATGCGGCGCTACGAAACCCTCTGGAGCCAGGAATGGGAGGCGGACTGGCGGACGGCGGAAATGTTCATGTCCATCGCCAAGAACCCCAGCCTGCGGGATTTCAACCTCTTCATGCTGCGGCAGATGGGCAAGCTGACCATGGCCGACCCCAAGCTGCGCGATTTCGCCGGCGGCGTCTTCAGCGGCGTGGTGTCCCAGAACGCCTGGCTCACGCCGCGGGCGCTGTACCACGCTTTCCCCAAGAATCCCGACGCCTGGGTCAGCCTGCTCAAGAGCAACGGGCAGGAGGTCAATGGCGGCCTCGCCGCCGGCGCCGCGCACTTGGCGCAGGGGGTCATCGCGAACGCAGCCCGCGCGGCGGCCGGGGTGATGAGCAACCCGATCGCCAATGCGGACTGGGGCATGGAGATGGCCGCCAAGGCGGCGCGGCTGGCGGAGCGCCGCCTGGCGCAGCGCCAACCCACCGCAGCGTGGAGCGGCTAGCGATGATCCACGACGTCATCATTGTCGGTGCAGGGGCGGGCGGGGCGAGCGCCGCAAGCCTGCTCGCGCGCGCCGGCGTGGACGTCCTACTGCTAGACAAGTCTGCTGCCCCCCGCGACACGGTCCGCTGCGACGGCTTGATGCCGCAAGGGGTCTACTGGCTCGACCGGCTGGGCTGCGCCGGCGAGGTGTTCGCCGAAGCCCGGGGCTGCATCAAGGCGTGCGACCTCTATCTCGACGGACGGCGCCTGATCCGGGGCCGCTTCCCCGGCCATACGCCCTATCCCGATTTCGCCCTGCTGGTCCGCCGCAGCGGGTTCGATGAGATCCTGCGCCGGCACGCGATCGCCAGCGGCGCGCGCTATCAGGGCCACAGCCTGGTTCGCGGCCTCGACTACGAGGACGGCCATGTGCGCGTGCTGGCGCAGAGCGGCCGGCAGACGGCGGAACACCGCGCGCGGATCGTCATCGGCGCCGATGGCGCCAGCTCGGCGGTCTCGCGGGCGATCGGCAACAACCTCAAGGGCGGGGTGCTGGGCCTGTCGGTGCGCACCACCTATGCCGACGTGAACGGCGAGGCCGGCATCCGCGTCTATTTCAATCGCCAATATTTCCCCAGCTACGGCTGGGTGTTCATCGACGACCACCATACCGCCTGTGTCGGCATGGGCTGCGCGGTGGACCGAAGATTCCCGCTCGCCGACAATCTGGGCCCGGGCCTGCGCCAATTCATCGACGCGGACCTGACGGAGACCCTGGCCGGCGCCACCCGCATCGGGCCGTTCTCGGGCGGCATCGCCGGGCACTACAAGCCGGACGCCATCACCGCCGACGGCGTGATCCTGATCGGCGACGCGGCCAACCAGGCCGATCCGCTCAATCGTGGCGGCATCCATACCGCGATCGAAGGGGCGTTCTGCGCCGCCGCGGCGTGCCAGCGAGCGCTGGAGACCGGCGATTTCTCCCGAGCAGGCCTCAGGCGCTATGAGACGCTGTGGAGCGCGCAATGCGAGCCGGACTGGCGCGCCTCCGAAATCTTCATGTCGATCGCCAAAAATCCGGACCTGAAGGATCTGGCGCTATTCATCATCGCGCAGGTCGGGGCGCTTACCGAAGCGGACGCCGAGTTCGGCGCTTTCGCCAGCGGCGTGTTCAGCGGTGTGGTTTCGCAGAACAGCTGGCTGACGCCCCGCGCCCTCTACGACGCTTTTCCAAAGGACCCCGCCGCCTGGAAGTCCCTGCTGCGCAACAACAGCCGCAGCAACCAAAGCGCGCTCGCCGGTTCCGTTCGCCTGGCGGCCGGCGCCGTGGCCAGTGCGGCGCGAAGCGGCGCGGGCCTGGCGCGCAACCCCGGCGCCACCGTCAATTGGGGCCTGGAAGTGGCGACCAAGGTCTTGAGGCTCGCCGAACACCAGATCGCGACCCCAGCGACACTCGCATTCCCGGGAAGTTGACAACAGGAAAGGATTAGAAACATGGCCTCGATATTCGATCCGCTTCGAAATCTTATTCACGACACCGCGCAGGGGGCGATCGACGCCCAGATCACCACCAAGGTCTCGGATATGTACGGCGGCTTCATCAGTTCCGGACTTGGCGTGGTCAACGACACGATCAAGATCGTGCGCGACGTCACCGCCCCACCGCCCCCCGCGCCGACGCCGGGACCCTGAAGGAGGTCGTCATGTATAGCGGACATTGGGATGGCTGCGGGCGCGCCGCGCCACAGGCCTGTCATTACTATCCGGCGATGCTCGTGCCCCGCGAGATCGACGCGGATACGGCCACGCCGTCTCAGGACGGGCTTGTGGGCGGCGCGCAGCAGGTCGCTCTTTCCCTGGAATATCTGGTCGACGATGGGGCGGCGTCTCCGAGCGTGAAGATCACCACCGCCTCGGGCGGCAGCAGCGCGACCTGGAGCGATGATGCGCCGGCGACCGGCTACACCGTGCGACAGGCCGTCCTCAACGTGGGCCCGGGAACCAAGGTGACCCTTGCCGTGAACAACGCCATGGCCAGACTGAGGTGGTGCGAAACCATCTGCTGCTGAAATTTGTCAAAGCCGACGCCCAGACAAGGAGACGCGCTATGCATTCATCGCGGTACGCCGCTCGATATTCCGGATCCCCGACGCCGCCCTTCGCGCCGCCTGGCCGCGGCCACGGCCCAGGGATCTGCCATTCCTGCGGACAGCCCAGCGGGGATTGCCGATGCGGCTGTCGCCAGTGCCGCAAGGAGGCGAAGGAGCTGAGCTTCACGCCGGACGCCAAGGCGGTCGGCCGTCCCGGCGTCGCCCCCGGAGGCCTGGTCGGGGATCATCTCAACGCCGCCGCGGCGGCCGGCAATCCGGCGACAGCGACGGCTTTCGTCGGTGGAGGCTGCTGCGTCCACATTTCCCTCGAATACGCACCGATCACTGCGACCGCCCAGTCCGTCGTCGGCATCTTGGCTCGGGACACAGAGGGAACGGTGCTGGCTTGGGAAAAGACCGACCCGCCGGGGACGCACTACCAAGTCAAGGAGAACGTCGTCACCGTCAAGCCGGGGGCGACCATAGTCCTGCTCGCCGTCAACGCCACCGTCCGCGCCCGCTGGTGCGAAGTTTTCAGCTGCTGAATTCAGGGAGGCTGCCATGCTCGACGATACAGCCCGGCGCGCGGCGCCGCAGGACGGCCCGGCGCCCGCTGCGCCGAACAAGGCCCAGGCGGAATTCGACAAGTACAGGATGCGCATGCAGGCCCAGCAGGCGGGTCCGGTCCCGGGGGGCGTCTTCTATGCGAACGCCGGCCCGAGCTGGGCCGTTCCGCCCTCGGTCGCCATGCTGCCGCGATATGTCAACGCCCCGTCGGCGCCCCCGCAGGGCTCGCTCACCCAAGGCCTCGGCGCAAGCCTTCGCCTGGGGATCGACCTGATCAACGCGGCGCTGGCGAGCGGCGTTCGTGTCCTGGGCGGATTTTCCGAGGCCTATGGCCACGGAGATTGCGGCTGCGAATCCTGCTGTGAGCCATCCTGCTGTGAACCGGATTGCTGCGGATGCGATTGCTGCCACCCCGGCGTCGGAACCTGCTGCTAGAGCAAGATGGGTTTGGATTGAAGCGACGTAATTTTTACCAGAACCCTTCCCCCATCGAAGGGGAAGGGCTTGAAACGCGATCATTATTCGACCTTCACGTATAGCTTGAACTTGCGATAGAGTGGCCGTCCATCGCAACGGGAGGCGCGAATGGGGTGCGGGTCGATCGTCTCCGGATTCTGCCAGGTCGTCAGCCGTCATGCGCTGGCCGCCTTGGCGTTCTGCAGCTTCGCTCTGGCTGCGCCCTTGGCCCGCGCCGACATCATGTCGCCCACCGCGTCCGACCTGGACCGGATGCCGATCGAGGATCTGGCCAGGATAGAGGTTTCGACGGTGTCCAAGACCGTCCAGCCGCTCAGCGACGCGCCCGCGGCGATTTTCGTCATCACCCACGAGGACATCATCCGTTCGGGCGCCACCAGCCTGCCGGACATCCTCAGGCTGGCGCCGAACCTTCAGGTGGCCCAGATCACCGCCAGCAATTTCGCCATATCCGCGCGCGGCTTCAACGGCTCGGCCGCCGACAAGCTCCTGGTGCTGATCGATGGGCGCAGCATCTACACCCCCTTCGACAACGGCGTGTTCTGGGACGCCCAGGACGTCCTGCCCGAGGACATCGAGCGGATCGAGGTGATCCGTGGGCCTGGCGCGACCCTGTGGGGCGCCAACGCCGTCAACGGGGTGATCAACATCATCACCCGCAAGTCCAGCGAAACGCAGGGCGGCTTCATCGAGCTGGGTGGCGGCGACAACTCCAGCGTGGCGAGCTTTCGCCTGGGCGGGCGGTTGCGGGACGATCTCACCTTCCGGATCTATGCCGATGGCGAGGACTATGGCGCCGACCGGACCGCCACGGGCGCGAGCGCCAATGACGACTGGCGCCATCGCCAGGGCGGGTTCCGCTTGGACTGGTCGCCGGCTCAAGACCTGGTGACGCTACAGGGCGACCTCTATCATGCGGTGGAAAACGAGGGGCCTTTTCCCAGCGACCATGCCTCCGGCCACAATGTCCTGGTCCGTTGGACCCATCCGACCGACGGCGCCGGCACAGTCCAGGTCCAGGCCTATTACGACTATTTGCAGCGCAAGGCGGCGGGCTCCTATGCCGAGACCCTGCGCACCTACGACATCGAGATCCAGCATAACTTCGCCCTGGGCGGGCGCCAGCAGGTCGTGTGGGGCGCGGGTTTTCGCGCCATGGGCGACGATTTCTACATCTCGCCGACCAACCCTTCCTCCAAGCCCCTTGGGCAGTTCTTCGATCCGCAGAGGCGGACCCTGAACCAGGGCGACCTGTTCGCCCAGGACACCATCGCCCTGACCCGGTCGCTGAAGCTGATCGCCGGCCTGAAGCTGGAGGCCGATCCCTACAGTTCGGTCGAGCCGCTGCCGAACCTGCGCCTGTCGTGGAAGGTCGACGATCGGAACTTCATCTGGGCCGCCGTCTCCCGGGCCGTCCGCGCGCCCTCGCGCCTCGATCGGGACTTCACCGAGACCTATGGCCCCCTGGTTTACCTGACCGGGGGGCGGTTCGTTTCGGAGAAGCTGGTCGCCTACGAAGTGGGGTATCGCGCCCAGCCGGCGCCGAGCCTGTCGGTCTCGATCGCGGCCTACTACAACACCTATGACGACCTGAGGTCGTTCGAGCTTACACCGGTTACGCTGCTGCCGATCGTCATCGAAAACAAGATGGAGGGCGAGACCTACGGCGTCGAGGTCTCGGCGGCCTATCAGGTGTTCGCGTGGTGGCGGCTGTCGGGCGGGGCCAACTGGGAGCATGAGGACCTGCGCTACAAGCCCGGTTCGGCGCCGCCGCCGGGGGTGGGCGTGGACATCGCCGGGAACGATCCGCGCTATCAGGCGTCCGCGTCGTCGATGATGAACCTCGGCCACCACGTCAATTTCGGCCTCGACCTGCGCGGCGTCGGCGCCCTGCCGGCCCCGGCCTCGCCGTACTATGTGGAGGCGGGCGCGCGGGTATCCTGGGCGGTCACCGACGCGGTCGAGATCTCGCTAAGGGGCGACAATCTCCTGAACCCCCACCACGCCGAATTCGGCGCGGGCAACGCTCATGTGCAACTAGGCTCCTCCGGCGTGGAGACGGAGCGGAGCTGGTACTTGGCGACCAGGGTGAGGTTCTGAGGCGGGCTTGCCGGCGGGCGGTGTGTCGGCGAATGTCGGGATTCTGGATTGGAGTGGGCGGCGGTTGTCGACCCTGAACTGACTTCCCGTTCGTTCTTGACCATCCTCAATCACCCGCGCGTCTCGGCGAAGGCCGGGATCCAGATCGTAAGGCGGGGAACTCGGGGATTAAAGCCAATACGGTTTAGTTAGGTGTATGGTTAACTATTTGCTAACCGACGCATGAATCTATGCT
>FSWM01001188.1_pt1 | contig 11601 bp, 9 predicted proteins | sample 1637841 | NCBI WGS metagenome assembly FSWM01 (sample SAMEA3914789, study PRJEB12502) | metagenome | biome: forest; material: soil | place: Canada | collected 2011-07-03 | depth 0.3 m | reverse complement strand
GGTGCACGGGCTTGGACAGCACCTTGGCCCCGGCGGGGGCGCGGTCGCCGGCGGACAGGGCCACGGCCGCGAAACCGGTGATGAACATGATCCGCAGGCCAGGCTGGCGCGAGGCGGCGATGCGGGCGACCTCGATGCCGTCGATGCCGGGCATGACGATGTCGGTCAGCAGCACGTCGAACGGCATGCTTAGCGCCTCGACCGCGGTTTCGCCGTCGGGGCACGACTCTACCTCATATCCCGCCCGCTCCAGAGCGCGCGCGAGGAAATTGCGCAGCGAATCGTCATCTTCGGCAAGGAGAATGCGAGTGGTCTTGGTCTGGTTCATGGACACTCAGGCAGGCTGTTCACCATCTATGGCTCAACCTTACGCCCCAGGAGTAAACCACCTATAAAGGCTTTCGCTCCAGCCCGCGTTGACCGGGGAATTTCCTAACGTAATAGTCGGTTTCATGGACGCTTGGTCGGTCTTTCCGGCGGCCTCGGCCGTCGAGTCCGAGCCACCATTTCTTGTGTGGCGCCCCGCGGGCGGCTTAGCGGGGCCTTTGGTCTTCGCTTCCCCTCATTCCGGACGGCTGTATCCCCAGAGTTTGATGGCCGCCTCGCAGCTCGACGCCCTGGCGATCCGCCGCTCGGAAGACGCCCTGGTGGACCAGTTGGTGCTGGGCGGCGTCGGTCACGGCGCCAGCCTGATCTGCGCCGCCTTCGCCCGGGCCTATGTGGACGTCAACCGCGAACCCTATGAGCTGGACCCCGGCATGTTCGAGGACGAACTGCCGGAATTCGCCCGCGGCCGCTCGTCACGGGTCGCAGCCGGTCTGGGCTCCATCGCTCGCATCGTCGGCGAAGGCCAGGAGATCTATGGCCGCAAGCTGACCTTCGCTGAGGCCCAGGCCCGTATCGAGGCGATCCATGCACCCTATCATACCGCCCTGAAGGCGCTTGTGGGCGAAGCGCTGGCCGAGTCCGGCGCGGCCCTGCTGGTCGACTGGCATTCCATGCCAGCGGCGGCGGCGCGGCCGATCGGGCGCGACGGGTGCGACGTGGTGCTGGGCGACCGGTTCGGCGCCGCCTGTTCCGGGCGGATCACCGATGGGGTCGAGGCGGCCTTCGTCGATCTTGGCTATCGCGTCTCGCGCAACACCCCTTACGCTGGCGGCTTCACCACCGAGTCCTACGGACGGCCCAAGGCCGGGACCCACGTGCTGCAGATCGAGCTGAACCGCAATCTCTATCTGGACGAGGCGATCATGGAACCCCATGCGGGGTATGAGGCGCTGCGCGCGAACTTGCAGCCGGTGTTCCGTGTGCTGGCGGCGCTGGCGGGAGAACTCGAGGCGAGTTGATATTCTTTCCCCATGAGGGGAAGGGGGAGAAATGGCGCAGAAAAAAAAGGCCGCGCTTTGCAGCGCGGCCCAGTTCATAGGGAGGAAACGCCCAGGAAGGGCAGAAACGTCAGGGACGTTTCACAGGATTGGTATACGGTGCAGCGCACAAAGCATCAAGCTCGAATTTCATGGGTGGATGCAGTTTTTCTCCAGCGCACCTTAGAATCCTTGATTTACAAAGGATTTAACCATGGGCCGCGACAAAATGTCTATGCTGCGGCGCACAATATCCCTATCCGAGCCCGAATCGCAGGACTAGAGCGGGATGCGAAAAAGTGGCTACTGGTTTTTCGCGTCAATCCCGCTCCAAGCTTTTAGAATCGATCACATTTTATGAATTTGGATCAACTCGATCCAAATTCATCGTGATCGAGCAACCAGCGCTATCCGCCGGTCCGGCTGGCTTTCGCGGCCGCTGTCACGTAAAAGCCCCGCGCCCCTTCTCCCCAAAGGCCCCACCTCCCCATGTCGCTCCGTAATATCGCCATCATCGCCCACGTCGACCACGGCAAGACCACTCTAGTGGACCAGCTGCTGGCCCAGTCCGGCGTCTTCCGCGCCAACGAGGCGACCGTCGAGCGCGCCATGGACTCCAACGACCAGGAGCGCGAGCGCGGGATCACCATCCTGGCCAAGTGCACCTCGGTCCTGTGGCACGGCAAGGCGGGCGAAACGCGAATCAACATCATCGACACCCCCGGCCACGCCGACTTCGGCGGCGAGGTGGAGCGGATCCTGGGCATGGTCGACGGCTGCGTGCTGCTGGTCGACGCCGAAGAAGGCGTCATGCCGCAGACCAAGTTCGTCCTGGGCAAGGCGCTGAAGATGGGCCTGCGCCCGATCGTGGTGCTGAACAAGGTCGACCGCGCTCATGCCGACCCCGACCGGGTGCTAAACGACGCCTTCGACCTGTTCGCCACCATGGGCGCCACGGACGAGCAGCTCGACTTTCCCCACCTCTACGCCTCGGGCAAGCAGGGCTGGGCGGTGGTGGACATGAAGGATCCGCAGGAAACCCTGGCGCCGCTCTATGATCTGATCGTCGACCACGTACCGCCGCCGGCGGCCGAGGTGCGGCACGACCAGCCGGCCGCGGTTCTGGCCGTGCTGATTGAAAGCGATCCCTTCCTGGGACGCCTCTTGACCGGCCGGGTCGACGCCGGGGTGCTCAAGCCCGGCATGGCGGTCCACGCCCTGTCGTACGATGGCAAGGAGGTCGAGCGCGGCCGGGTGACCAAGATCCTCGCCTTCCGCGGCCTTAAGCGCCAGCCGATCGACGAGGCCGAAGCCGGCGACATCGTCGCCCTCGCCGGCCTCAGCAAGGCCACGGTGGCCGACACCATCTGCGCCATGGAGGTCACCCAGGCCCTGCCGGCCCAGCCGATCGACCCGCCGACCATCTCCATCACCGTCTCGGTCAACAACAGCCCGCTGGCCGGCAAGGACGGCGACAAGGTGCAGAGCCGCGTGATCCGCGAACGCCTGCTGCGCGAGGCCGAATCCAACGTGGCCATCAAGGTCAGCGAGACCGCCGACAAGGACGCCTATGAAGTGGCGGGCCGCGGCGAACTACAGCTGGGCGTTCTGATCGAGAACATGCGCCGCGAGGGCTTCGAGGTCTCCATCAGCCGTCCGCGGGTGGTCTATCAGACCGGCGAGTACGGCGAGCGGCTGGAGCCGATCGAAGAAGTCGTGATCGACGTCGACGACGAATATTCCGGCGTGGTCATCGAAAAGCTGTCGGCGCGCAAGGCCGAGCTGAAGGACATGGGCCCCTCGGGCGCCGGCAAGACCCGCATCACCCTGATCTCGCCCTCGCGCAGCCTGATCGGCTATCAGGGCGAGTTCCTGACCGACACCCGCGGCTCTGGCGTGCTGAACCGCATCTTCTCGCACTATGAGCCGCACAAGGGCGCCATCGAGGGGCGCCGCAACGGGGTCCTCGTCTCCAATTCCGACGGCGACATGGCGGCCTACGCCCTGTGGAACCTGGAAGAGCGCGGGACCATGTTCGTGGGCGCCGGCGAAAAGACCTACCAGGGCATGATCATCGGCGAGAACAGCCGCGCCGACGACCTGGACGTCAACCCGATGAAGGCCAAGCAGCTGACCAACGTGCGCGCCTCGGGCAAGGACGAAGCCGTCAAGCTGACCCCGCCCCGCCGCATGACCCTGGAACAGGCGATCGCCTATATCGAAGAGGACGAACTGGTCGAGGTCACGCCCAAGGCCATCCGCCTGCGCAAGGCGGTGCTGAACCCGAGCTTCCGCAAGAAGCGGATGCGCGAGGACGCGTAGGGGGGCGACCGCTCCACACCCACCCAACAACGTCATCGCCGGCCTTGTGCCGGCGACCCATTCCGTGAACGAACGGGATGGGCGCGCGTGTGGGACTCATCGGCGTTGTTGAACCTCACGCTTGGCGAAGCGGCCCCCGCACGGCATGGGTCGCGGCGACGAGCGCGGCGATGACGTGGAGGGTGGGGTGTGAACGGAGCCCCCCTTAAGTCTTGGTGGCGACGATTGCTACGACCTCGGGCTTGCTCAAGGACGCGCACAGCGCGCCGCCCCGCGGCCGGCCTGAAGGCCGGTCCTTGACCAAGCCCGAGGTCGTAGCTCCAATATCAACCAAGGCCTTCAGGGCGGATCAGCATTCGATGCGAATGCTCGACGTGAGGCGGGGATCAGTGCCAGAGAAAGTCCTAGTCGGATCCCGCGCGAAATATGCCCTACTGACCGCAGGGGCAGCTGTATTTGTTGCGATCGGCGGCTTCCTCATCAAGACGGACAGCGCGCCAAAGACTCAATTCGAAGCTTGGCTCTGCATACTGTTCTTTGGCCTTTGTGGCGCGATCGGTGCAGCAAATGTGATGCGCCCGAGCCGATTGGTCCTCTCCGACAACGCCTTTCGCCTGGAAAGGCCACTGGGTAAGCCCCGTACGGTGGAGTGGCGAGACATCGACGCTTTCTTCGTGTGGACTAATCGAAGCTCGAAGATCCTTGGCTATCGATACATCGCCGGTCGTGCGCCGACCGACGCGCTGACCCGGATCAACCAATCGCTTGGATTGGATGGGGGGCTTCCCACTGGCTGGTCACTGTCGACTGAGGAGTTGGTGAACCTGATGAACCAATACCGTATGAAAGCCAGTCCATCGGCCTGATGCTATCGAGCGGTGGCCGAGGCCAAAGCCACGTCGCTACAGCGTTCGGAAAGTCCATGCCCAACCCCATCTTCGCCAACCTGCCCACCACGGTCTTCGAAGAAATGTCCGGCCTCGCCCGCGAGCTCGGCGCCATCAACCTCGGCCAGGGGTTTCCCGACGATCCGGGGCCGGAGGCCGTGCGGCGCAAGGCGGCCGAGGCGGTGGTGGATGGGTACAACCAGTATCCGCCGATGGTCGGCCTGCCGGCGTTGCGTGAGGCGGTGGCCTCCCACTACGCCCGCACCCAGGGCCTGGACCTGGACTGGAAATCCGAGGTCACCGTCACCTCCGGCGCCACCGAGGCCATCGCCGCCAGCCTTTTGGCCCTGATTCAGCCGGGCGACGAGGTGGTCTTGTTTCAGCCGCTTTATGACAGCTACCTGCCGATCGTGCGGCTGGCGGGCGGGGTTCCTCGACTGGCCAGCCTGAAGCCGCCGCATTGGCGCATCGACCGGCCCATGCTGGAAGAGGTGTTCAGCCCCAGGACCCGGGTGGTGATGCTGAACAGCCCGCTCAATCCGGCGGCGGTCGTGTTCCCGGACGAGGATCTCGCGCTGCTGGCCGAATTCTGCGTCGCCCATGACGCGGTCGCGGTCTGCGACGAGGTCTGGGAGCAGGTGGTGTTCGCGCCCCACGTCCACCGCTCGCTGATGACCTTCCCCGGTATGCGGCAGCGGACGGTCAAGATCGGCTCGGCCGGCAAGATGTTCGGCCTGACCGGCTGGAAAGTCGGCTTCACCGCCGCCGCGCCCGCCCTGACGGCGGTGATCGCCAAGGCCCACCAGTTCCTGACCTTCACCACCCCGCCCAACCTGCAGGTCGCCGTCGCCTGGGGCCTGGACAACGCCGGCGACTGGTTTTCGACCATGCCGCAGGGCCTGGCCGCCTCGCGCGATCGCCTGGCCGACGGCTTGAATCGCGAGGGGTTCGTGACCCTGGCCAGCCAGGGCACCTATTTCCTCAACATCGATCTGCCGGCTTCAGGCATCGCGCTGGGTGACCGCGAATTCTGCCTGCGCGCGGTGAAGGAGGCGGGGGTGGCCGCCATCCCGGTCTCGGCCTTCTACGAAGAGGCGCCGGTCACAACCATCATGCGCCTCTGCTTCTCTAAGGCCGAGACGACGCTGGACGAAGGCGTGCGCCGGCTGGCCAAGGCGCGGGAGAACGTGTGGCGCTCCTAAATCGTCACCCCGCCGTCGACCACGAGCGTCTGGCCGGTGATCCAGGCGCCAGCGCGCGAAGCCAGGAACACTGCGGCGCCCGCGATATCATCCGGCTCGCCCAGGCGCCGCAGGGGCGTGAACTGGCTGGAGCGCACCTCGGCCTCGGGCGTGTCCCATAGGGCCTTGGCGAAGTCGGTCTTGACCAGGCCCGGCGCGATGCAGTTGACGCGGATATTGTCTGGGCCGTACTCGTGCGCGAGGTTGCGGGCCAGCTGCATGTCGGCCGCCTTGGAGACGTTGTAGGCGCCGATGACGGTGCTGCCGCGCAGGCCGCCGATCGACGAGACGATGATGATCGACCCGTCCTTCCGCTCGCGCATCTCCGGCTCGACCATCTGAATCAGCCAGTGGTTGGAGACGATATTGTTGTCCAGGATCTTGCGGAATTGATCGTCGCTGATCCCCGCCATCGGCCCATAATAGGGATTGGAGGCGGCGTTGCAGACCAGGATGTCAACCTTGCCGAAGGCCTTTCGGGTTTTGTCGACCAGATGCTGCAAGTCCTCCTTGGACGAGATGTTGGCCGGCACGGCGATAGCCGCGCCGGGATGGGCGGCGTTGATCGAAGCGGCCACCTCTTCGCACGCCCCCGCCTTGCGCGAGGAGATCGCCACCTTGGCCCCGTGTTCGGCCAGGCGCTCAGCGATCGCCTTGCCGATGCCGCGGGACGAGCCAGTGACGATGGCGACCTTGCCGGTCAGGTCGAAGAGGGTCATGCGGCGCTCCCGAACGTTTGTTTGAATTTCTGCTGGCACCATCATGCGGCGGGCGCCACAGGTCAAGCCTTGCCTTAACGCCGGACATGGTGATGACCTGCGCGCGGAATTCCGTTCGGGGGCCTGAAGGTCGAGCTGGCCTGGGACGGAACAGCGGATCCGCCCCCCGTTTCCTCGACCCGATCCTATGGCTGGAAGCTGGTCGCAGCCGCCGCCCGTTCACACGCCCCGGCGCCCCCACCCTGGTCACCGCTGGACGGAAGCGACATGATCGACGGGACCAACGAGCACCTGAAGTTGGCGAACCTGGCGCTGATGACGGACTTCTACGCGCGCCTGATGGCGGCGGCGGCGAGGTAGAAATATTTGGCAGGATCGAACCGAAAAACCCTACCCCATTGAGGGAGAAGGCTTTGGGGAAGGCTTTCTAAATCTAAACCGGCGGCGTGGGCGGGGCGGTGATCACCTCGACATTGTCGTTCAGAAGGTAGGCCATGTCGCGCAGAGCCAGGTCCTGGTCATGACCGGTCTTGGCGTCCTTCACGGCGGCAAGCTTCAGCGGGAGATCCTGGGAGATGCCGTGCAGGATGCATTTCAGGTCGCCGTCCGAGCCGCGCGCCTTGAGCAGTTCGTGGCCTTGCTGGTCGAGGGCCGAGAGCTCGGCGATGCGGGCGCTGAAGGCGTCGAGGCCGTTCAGCGGCGCGGGGTCTGCGGCCACGCCGATGCCGGCGCGCCAGGCCTCGACGTTGGACTTCAACCCGGCGGCGCGCTGGACGATGTCGCGGAACAGGGGCTCCTGGGCCACAGGTTGCTGCGCCGTGGCCACCGCGGGCGTGGCGGCCGGCGGCGCGCCCTGGCCCGAGGCGAACATCAAGAAGGCGGCGACGGCGACATCGCAGGACATGGGCGGCCTTTCGCAGACGAGTCGTGGTTTGCGACGATTAACCCTGGCCGGTAAACAGCGCCCTACCGGCCCCTTTCCTTGCCCCAGGCCCCGCGATCCTTTATGCGCGCGGGCATGAGTGAAACCTTCCGCCCCACAGCCCGCACCCCGCGCGGCTTCGTCGATAAGCGCGCCGCCGACCTGCGCGCCGAGCGGCGGATCATCGAGGCCGTCTCGGCGGTCTATGAACGCTATGGTTTCGAGCGCCTGGACACCGGCGCATTCGAATATGCCGATGCGCTCGGCAAGTTCCTGCCCGACAGCGACCGTCCGAACGAGGGCGTGTTCGCCCTGCAGGACGATGACGAGCAGTGGATGGCGCTGCGCTATGACCTGACCGCGCCGCTGGCCCGCTTTTCCGCCCAGTTCTGGGAGACCCTGCCCAAGCCGTTCCGCCGCTACGCCTTTGGCCCTGTCTGGCGCAACGAAAAGCCGGGGCCGGGGCGCTTCCGGGAATTCATCCAGTGCGACGCCGACACCGTGGGCACGACCCGTCCCGAGGCCGACGCCGAGATGATCGCCATGATGAGCGAAGGCCTGGAGGCCATCGGCCTTCAGCCCGGCCAGGCGGTGGTCAAGATCAACAACAGGAAGCTCTTGAACGGCCTGCTCTCGGCCACAGGGGTCGGCGACGTGGGCCAGCGCCTGGCGGTGTTACGCGCGGTCGACAAGCTGGACCGCCTGGGACCCGACGGCGTGCGCCATCTGCTGGGCGAAGGCCGCAAGGACGAGTCCGGGGCCTTCACCGTCGGGGCCAAGCTGAACGCCGCCGCGGCCGAGCGCGTGCTGGCCTTCGTCGGCGCCGGGCGCGAGGATCGGGCCGCGACCCTGGCCAATCTGACGGACGTCATCGGCGGCTCGGCCGAGGGCGATGAAGGCCTGGCCGAGCTTTCCAGAATCGACACGGCCCTGACCAGCCTGGGCGTCGGCGCCGATCGCGCCAACTTCGATCCCTCGATCGTGCGGGGCCTGGAATACTATACAGGCGCAGTGTTCGAGGCCGAGTTGCTGCTGGACACCACCGACGAGCGCGGCCAGGCCGTGCGCTTCGGCTCGGTGGGGGGGGGCGGTCGCTATGACGACCTTGTGGCCCGCTTCACCGGCGAGCGCACCCCCGCGACCGGCTTTTCGTTCGGCGTCTCGCGCCTGGCCGCCGCCCTGCGCGCCGCCGGCCGTGACACGGCGGGCGAAGCGCGCGGCCCGGTGGTGGTGATCGTGTTCGACCAGACGGCCATGGCCCACTATTTCGCCGCCGCGGCCGAGCTGCGCGCCGCCGGGATCGCCGCCGAAGTCTATCTGGGCGCGTCGGGCATGAAGGCGCAGATGAAATACGCCGACCGGCGCCTCTCGCCCGCCGCCGTGATCATGGGCGGGGATGAGATCGCCGCCGGCCAGGTGACCATCAAGGACCTCGACCTGGGCCGCGCCCTGGCCGCCGGTGTCACCGACAACCAGGCCTGGCGCACTGAGCGTCCAGGCCAGGCGACCGTGGCGCGCAGTGAGCTCGTGGCCGCCGTGCGCCGCATCGTGGACGCCGGCTGATGCGCCTGGAGCCGGCTGTTCCCGAAAGCGTGCTGGCCGCCATCCGGACGCCATTCGCGGCCCTGGGCGCCACCCTTGTCGATCCACCCGTGATCCAGCCGCTGGGCCTGCTGCTGGACCTCGCCGGCGAAGCCATGCATGCGCGCCTGTTCGTGGTCCAGGGCCAAGGTGGAGAGGAATCCTGCCTGCGCCCGGACTTCACCATTCCGGTGGCGCGCGAGCACATCGCCTCTGGCGCAGCCCAAGGCCGCTATACCTATGAAGGCCGCGCCTTCCGCGTCTCGCCGGTGGGCGCCGACCATGCCGAGGAGTTCCTGCAGATCGGGCTGGAGGCCTTTGGCGACGCCCGGACCGCCGCGGCGGACGCCGAAGCGGCCGGCCTCGCCTGGCGCGCCTCCATCGCCGGGGGCCGCGACGACCTGACCCTGCGCCTGGGCGATGTCGGCCTCTATCGCGCCTTCATCACCGCTCTGGGCCTGGCCGAGCCCCTGACCGCCAAGCTGGTCCGCACTTTTTCGCGACCCCGCACCATGGGCGGCGAGTTGGAGCGGGCCCAGGCCGAAGCGGCGGATGCGACCCGCCAGGGCGACCGGATCTCGGCCCTGCTGGCGGACCTGCCGGAAACTGAAGCCGCCGCCGTGCTGCAGGACCTGTGGGCGCTGGCCGGCATCCAGCCCGTGGGCGGGCGCACCGCCGGCGAGATCGCGCACCGTCTGATCGAGCGGTCAGCCGCAGCCAAGGCGCCGCCCCTGACCGTGGCCGAAGCAGGCCTGATCCGCCGCTATCTGGAGATCAGCGACAGTCCCCGCCCGGCCTTGGTGCGCATCGCCGCCCTGGCCAAGGAGGGCGGCCTCGACCTGGACGGGGCGCTGGACGCCTGGTCCCTGCGCCTGGACGCGCTGGAGGCCGAGGGAACGCCGCCGGACCGCATGACCCTGGCCACCGGCTTCGGACGCGCCTTCGGCTATTATGACGGGGTGCTGTTCGAGGTGAAAAGTACGGCCCTTGGCGACGCCGCCGTCGCTGGCGGCGGGCGCTATGACGCCCTGCCCGCCCGCTTGGGCGGCGGCGGTCGGCCGGGCGCGGTCGGCTGCATGGTTCGTCCCGCGCGGGCCTGGTCGGGAGCCGCCGCATGAGCCAGGCGCCGTTGATCATGGGTCTTCCATCCAAAGGGCGGCTGAAGGAACAGTGCGAGGCCTGGCTTGCGGACAGCGGCTTTCGGCTGGAGGTCGATGGCGGCGAGCGCGGCTATCGGGCCGAGATCGCGGGCCTGCCGGACGTGGTGGTGCAGCTGCTGTCGGCCAGCGACATCGCCGCCGCGCTCGACAACGGCGACGTCCACCTGGGCGTCACCGGCGAGGATCTGCTGCGTGAGCGCGGCGAGCACGTGCAGGACCGGGTGATGCTGCTGCGCGCCCTGGGCTTCGGCCGGGCCGACCTGGTGGTCGCCGCGCCCAAGAGCTGGATCGACGTCGATACCATGGCCGATGTGGACGAGGTCGCGGTCCACTACGCCGCCCGCACGGGCCGGCGTCTGCGCGTCGCCACCAAATACACCGCCCAGACCCGCGCCTTCTTCGGCCGGCTGGGCATTGTCGACTATCGCATCGTCGAGTCCGGGGGCGCCACCGAGGGCGCGCCGGCGGCGGGGGCGGCCGAGCTGGTGGTGGACATCACCACGACCGGCGCCACCCTGCGCGCCAACGGCCTGAAGATCCTGAGCGACGGGTTGATCCTGAAGAGCCAGGCCCAGCTGGCCGCCGGCTTGGCCGCCAGCTGGACGCCGGAACATCTGGGATCGGTGCGCCGGCTTCTGGGCGTGGTCGAGGCGCGGGCGCGGGCGCGGCGGCTGAGCCTTCTGGCCTGGCCACCGGAACAGTCGGCCAAGGCCGAGGCCGCCACCGAAGCCTTCCTGCCCCGCGGGGCTTCGCGCAGGGCCAACGGCCTCCTGGCGCAGACCAGCGACTTGTTCGACATCGCCGCCGCCCTGAGCGCCGAAGGCGTCGGCCCGGTCTCGGTCACCCGCCCGGAATTCGCCTTCGAGCCGCAATCGCCCGCCGCCGACGCCCTGGAAAACCGCCTCGATCCTTAACGCCGGACCGGCCAAGGGCCAAGCTTGGCGCACGCGGCCGCGAATTCTTTCAAAGATTCGGTAACTTTTTTTGCTGGCCCGCCCAATCTGGGTGGCTGGATTCCAGCACTCCGGCCATCACGCTTCTAAGAAGACAACGTTACCGTAGCGTGATTTTCCCTTATTTCGCCCCGTTTTGACAATTTCGTCAAAAATCACGGCGACGTGAGATCGGCCGGATGGCAATAAGTCGTCAAAAGATTGACAGCCCCGCCAAAATGCGGTTCTTCTAGTCCTGCGAGAGACAAGAGGGTCGTCAGATACCCGCGGTCTCCGGCGTTTCGGGGAGGAAACGCCTGCCATCATCAGGCTTTGGAGCCCGCCGCGACTATCCCCGCGGCGGGCTCAAGTTTTTTGGCCTTATATCACCGACATTTTGACGTTATCGTCAAAACAAGCTGTGCTATTGATTGGCTGGCAAATAACTTTTGCGTGTATCTTGGCTGTAGAAG
>FSWM01000840.1_pt1 | contig 11635 bp, 9 predicted proteins | sample 1637841 | NCBI WGS metagenome assembly FSWM01 (sample SAMEA3914789, study PRJEB12502) | metagenome | biome: forest; material: soil | place: Canada | collected 2011-07-03 | depth 0.3 m | reverse complement strand
GAGACCGCCGCCGACGCGCCGGAGATGGAGGCGGTGCTCAGCCGCAGCGCCGTTGACCTGATCGTGCTCGACATCATGCTGCCCGGCGAGGATGGCCTGGCCATCTGCCGGCGCATGGCCGGCGGCGAAAGCCCGGCCATCATCATGCTCAGCGCCATGGGCGACGAAACCGACCGCATCATCGGCCTGGAGCTGGGCGCCGACGACTATCTGCCCAAACCCTGCAATCCGCGCGAGCTGCTGGCCCGGATCCGCGCCGTGCTGCGCCGGCGCCAGGAGCCCAAGACCACGGCCGAGCCGCCGCTGGGCGCGGGCTGCAGCTTCGCCGGCTGGCGCCTGGACCTGGTGCGCCGCGAGCTGCGCTCGCCCCAGGGGGTGATCGTCAACCTGTCGAGCGGCGAGTTCACCCTGCTGCAGGCCTTTATCGAGCGGCCCCAGCGCGTGCTGACCCGCGACCGGCTGCTGGACCTGGCCCGCGGCCCCGACAGCGACGCCTATGACCGCGCCATCGACGTGCAGATCAGCCGGCTGCGCCGGAAACTGGACGACGGCGTCGGCGGGCAGGAGCTGATCCGCACCATCCGCAACGAGGGCTATGTGTTCACCCCGCGCGTCACGCGTACATGACCCCAGACGGCGGCGTCTCTCGCCGGGGGCCGCCGACGGCGACCCTGTTCGTCCAGACCCTGGCCCTGAGCGTGCTCAGCCTGCTGTCGGCGATCGCGATCAATCTGCTGGTGATCTTCAACCTGCCGCCGCCGGTGCCCGACTTCTATCGCGTCAGCGAAATCGCCCAGCTGATCAAGACTGGCCGGCAGACCGTAACCACCGACCGCCCGCCGCTGACCGTAACCTTCGCCGACCACCCGGCCCGCGGCGCGGACTTCGACCCGCGCGAGATGGCGATCCATCGGCGTGAATTGGGCGACCTGATCGGCATCGCCCCGGCCCAGATCGCCATCTATGTGGACTTTCCCCACTATCCGGACCGGCGGGCGATCCGCCTGATCCGCAGCCAGATGGCCCATAATGGCCGGTTCGCGGACGATCATTTCGTCATCGCCCCGTTTTCCGTCTCCGTTCACGAGCCCGACGGCCGCTGGCTGATCGTCGAGCCCAAGCACACCCTGCGCCCCACGCCCTGGCAGCGGCGGCTGTTGCTGTGGCTCGGCCTGAGCCTGATCGCGCTGATCCCCCTGGCCTATCTGTTCGCCCGGCGCCTGGCCGCGCCCATCGCGGCCTTCGCCGAGGCGGCCGAGCGGCTGGGCCGCGACCCGCGGGCGCCGCCCCTGACCTTGCGCGGCCCCGCCGAGGTGGGGGTGGCCGTGCGCGCCTTCAACGAGATGCAGGAACGCCTGGCCCGCTATGTCGACGACCGCACGGCCATGGTCGGGGCCATCGCCCACGACCTGCGCACGCCCCTCACCCGCCTGCGGTTCCGGCTGGAAGACGCGCCGGAGGGGGTCCGGGAGAAGATGGTGGCCGACGTCGCCGAAATGGAGGCGATGATTTCCGGCACCCTGGCCTTTGTCCGCGACGCCTCCAAGCGCGCCGACCGCTCCAAGCTGGAACTGTCCTCCCTGCTGGAGAGCCTAGCGGACGAAATGAGCGAGACCGGCCTCGACGTCGCCGTGGACCAGGCCGAGCGGGTGGTGGTCGAGGGGGACCCGGTCGATCTGCGCCGGCTGTTCAACAACCTGCTCGACAATGCCATCAAGTTCGGCGCGGCGGCCCGCGTGCGGGTGATCGTCGCGCCGGACAGCGCGGTGGTCGAGATCGACGACCGGGGGAGCGGCATCCCCGAGGCCGAGCTGGAGCGGGTGTTCGAGCCCTTCTATCGCCGGGAAAGCTCGCGATCGCGCGACACCGGCGGCATCGGGCTTGGCCTGCCCGTGGTCCGGTCGATCGCCCGCGCGCATGGGGGCGACGCGATCCTGGTCAACCGCCCGGGCGGCGGACTGACCGCCCGCGTGACCCTGCCCCTGGCGCCGATGTGACGATTAGCTTCTCTATCCGGATGGCGAGATAAGATGCGCTGCGAACCGGCGCCTTAGGCTGTATTGAACCACAATTCCGCGAGCGCAGTATCCGCGCGGGAAGGAGTCCATTGTTCGATGCCCGCCGCTCCAAGTCCAGCCGATCCCACAGACCGCCGACCGCTCTCAGCCCATCTCAGGCGCCTGGAGGCGGAGTCGATCGAGATCATCCGCGAGGTCGCCGCCGCCTTCGATAATCCGGTCATGCTCTATTCGATCGGCAAGGATTCGGGCGTGATGCTGCACCTGGCGGCCAAGGCCTTCTATCCGTCGAAGCCGCCCTTCCCGCTGCTGCACGTGGACACGACCTGGAAGTTCCAGGACATGATCCGCCACCGTGACACCATCGCCGAACGCTATGGCGTCAAGCTGCTGGTCCACATCAATGAAGACGGCCTGGCGCGCGGGATCAATCCGATCGCGTCCGGATCGTCGGTGCACACCCAGGTGATGAAGACCGAGGGCCTGAAACAGGCGCTCGACAAATACGGCTTCGACGCCGCCTTTGGCGGAGCCCGGCGCGATGAGGAAAAGAGCCGCGCCAAGGAGCGGATCTTCTCGTTCCGCTCGGCCGGCCACGTCTGGGACCCGCGCAACCAGCGGCCCGAGCTTTGGCGGCTGTACAATACCCGGGTGAACAAGGGCGAGACCATCCGCGTCTTTCCCCTGTCCAACTGGACCGAGCTCGACATCTGGGAATATACCCGCGCCGAGGCCATTCCGGTGGTGCCGCTGTATTTCGCCGCCCCGCGCCCGGTGGTCCGCCGCGATGGGCAGCTGATCATGCGCGACGACGAGCGCATGCCGCTGTTGCCCGGCGAGGTCGAGGAAACCCGGTGGGTCCGGTTTCGTTCGCTGGGCTGCTATCCGCTCAGCGCCGCGGTGGAGTCGCACGCCGACACCTTGGATGACATAATCGGCGAGATGCGCGCCTCCCGCAGTTCCGAGCGCGAGGGCCGCCTGATCGACTCCGACGAGTCGGCCTCGATGGAGAAGAAGAAGCGCGAGGGATATTTCTGATGGATGGCGCTCAAACCGCAGTTCTGGCCCCCGCCGCCCCCGCCGGCGCGCCGGACATCGCCCAGCGCGGCCTGCTGCGCTTTTTGACCTGCGGCTCGGTGGACGACGGCAAGTCGACCCTGATCGGCCGCCTGCTCTATGATTCCAAGCTGATCCTGGACGATCACCTGGCCGCCCTGGAGCGCGACAGCCGCCGCCACGGCACCACGGGCGAGGATCTCGACCTGGCCCTGCTGGTCGACGGCCTGGAGGCCGAGCGCCAGCAAGGCATCACCATCGACGTGGCCTATCGGTTCTTCACCACCGACCGCCGCAGCTTCATCGTCGCCGACACCCCCGGGCATGAACAATATACCCGCAACATGGCCACCGGCGCCTCCAACGCCGACCTGGCGGTGATCCTGGTCGACGCGCGCAAGGGCCTGCTGACCCAGACCAAGCGGCACAGCTTCATCTGCTCGCTGCTGGGCGTGCGCCACGTGGTGCTGGCGGTGAACAAGATCGACCTGATGGCCTATGACCAGGCGGTGTTCGACCAGATCGTCGCCGACTACCGGGCCTTCGCCAAGGATCTGGGCTTCGCCTCGATCACGCCGATCCCGATGTCGGCCCGTCATGGCGACAACGTCACCTGGCCCTCGGTCCATACCCCCTGGTATCAGGGCCCGACCCTGGTCGGCCATCTGGAGACGATCGATGTGGAGAGCGATACGGCGGCCAAGCCGTTCCGCTTTCCCGTGCAGTGGGTCAACCGGCCGGACCTGGATTTCCGGGGTTTTTCCGGCACCGTCGCCTCAGGGATCATCCGGCCCGGCGACCGGGTCACGGTGGCCGCCTCGGGCCGCGAGACGACGGTCAGCCGCATCGTCACCTATGACGGCGATCTGGCCGAGGCCCGCGCCGGCGACGCCGTCACCCTGACCCTGGCCGACGAGGTCGATATCGCCCGCGGCGACCTGTTGTGTCCGCCCACCCAGCGGCCCGAGGTCGCCGACCAGTTCGCGGCCCACGTCATCTGGATGGGCGACGAGCCCCTGCTGCCGGGGCGGCCCTATCTGATGCGGATCGGCACGCGCTATGTGCCGGTCAAGATCACGGCGCTGAAGCACCGGGTGGACGTGGACACCCTGGAGCAGTTGGCCGGCCGCACCCTGACCCTGAATGAAATCGGCGTCTGCAACCTGTCGACCACCTCGCCGGTGGCCTTCGATTCCTATGCCGAGAACCGCGAGACCGGCGCCTTCATCCTGATCGACCGCTACACCAACGCCACGGTCGGCGCGGGCATGATCGATTTCGGCCTGAGGCGCGCGGCCAATATCCATCGCCAGGCCCTGCTGGTCAGCCGCGAGGATCGCCAGAGGCTGAACGGCCACAAGCCGGCCGCCCTGTGGTTCACCGGGCTGTCCGGGTCAGGCAAGTCGACCATCGCCAATCTGGTCGAGCGCGAGTTGCATGACCGCGGCGTGCGCACCTTCCTGCTCGACGGCGACAATGTCCGCCATGGCCTGAACCGCGACCTGGGCTTTTCGGACGCCGAGCGTGTGGAGAATGTCCGCCGGGTGGGCGAAGTGGCCAAGCTGTTCGTCGAGGCCGGCGCGATCGTGCTGTGCTCGTTCATCTCGCCGTTCCGCGCCGAACGGCGCATGGTGCGCGAGCTGTTCACGCCCGGCGAGTTCGTCGAGATCTTTGTCGACACCCCGCTGGAAGACTGTATCCGCCGCGACCCCAAGGGCCTCTACGCCAAGGCCCTGGACGGCCAGATCGCCAATTTCACCGGGGTCAGTTCGCCCTATGAGGCGCCGGAGGCGGCGGAACTGACGGTCTCCACCGCCAAGCTCACCGCGCAGCAGGCCGCCGACCAGATCGTCGCCGAGCTGGAGCGAACCGGGCGGATCTGAGATTGCCGACATGACCTCGGCGGGATTGGCGCCTTGGGCCCTATGCCCTAGGTTGCCCGCCGGGGCGCGGCCAAGTCAGCGCGGGAGACGGCATGAGCGATATGGTGCGGGGTGACGATGGCGCCTCGCTTTCCGCGCTGTTGGTGGAAGATGAGCCCCTGGTGGCGATCGTCGCCGAAGAGAGCCTGCGGTCGATCGGCTACGAGCCGGTGGTGGCCCCGACCGCCGGCGCCGCGATCCTGGCGATCGAAGGCGGCCTGTATCCGGCCTTTGCGGTGATCGATGTGGGCCTGCCGGACGGCCGCGGCGACGATCTGGTCACCACCTTGCGGGCCCTTCGCCAAGGCCTGCCGGTGATCATGGTCAGCGGCTATGAGGAGGACGAGTTGCGCGCCCGCTTCGAAGGACACAGCGGCGTCGCCGTGGTGGCCAAGCCCTATACCGAACTGGACCTGGCCCGCGCGGCGCGATCGCTGGGGCTGGCGTGTCTGGGGGTTTAGGGTCGTCTGTCTATGCCAAGGGTTAGAGGGGCTCAGAAGGCCCTTCCCCCTCGATGGGGGAAGGGTTTGGGTTGGGGGTGTTGGCAAGCGGCTTGCAGATTTGACCCCGTTGGGCGACGTCGCCTCTACAGCCTTCGTCCCAACCTGTGCGGACACACCCCCAACCCTGCCCTTCCCCCATCGAGGGGGAAGGGTTCTATGGCCGCTGCGCCGGCCCCTAATGCCCCACCAGCCCCGACAGGATATTGATCCCCAGGGCCAGGATGGTGGTGTTGTAGAAATAGGCCACCGCGCCGTGGGTGGTGATCAGGTTGCGCAGGGCGCGGCGTTCGACATTGGTGTCCGAGACCTGGAAGGTCGCGCCGATGCAGAACGACAGATAGACGAAGTCCAGATAGGTCTGGGCTGGCTCGCCGGGGAATCTGAATCCGCCATTGATCTCGCCGTCGCGATCGATATCGCCGAAATAGCGGTGGGCGTAATGCAGGGTGAAGATGGTCTGCAGCATCAGCCACGAGACGATCAGGGTCAGCACGGCTAGGCCGGCCACCAGGTCCTGCCCCATGGGCGCGTCATGCTTGGCCGCCATCAAGGCCTGGACGATGCCCACCAGACTGGCGATCACGGCGCCGATCACCAGGATCAGCAGGCCCCACGGGGTTTCGTCCTCATGGCAGGCCTGGCGGCGCACCTCTTCTTCGTTGGCGGTGATGAACAGCCGCCAGGTGAGAAACAGATAGAGCAGCGCGCCCCCGTTCCAGCCGACCAGGGCGCGGGAGGATGTGGGCACGCCGAGCCAGGGCGTGGCGAAAAACAGCGCGAGTCCCACCGCCGCCCCGACCATCAGGCGCCAGTGATGCACGGGAAAACGTCCTTGACGCCGGGGATAAGCTTTAGGCGGCGGCGCCTCTGTTGGGTCAGACATCGCGAGCGATCCTCACTTCCGCGTGAAGCCTAGGCTGATTCCGCAATTTTCGGCCCTTTTCGGAGAACCTAGCGCTTACTGAAGCGTTGCCACTGGACACGGGTCCGGACTTGGTCATGACGGCCAAGCCACGGTTCCGTTCATCGAGACCCTCGCCCCCAAAGGGCGCGCGTTCGGCGCCCTCAGTGAACAGGAAGTCGTCATGACCGACCAGACCACCCCCCAGCCCAAGCCCGCCCACCGCGGTTTCGCCGCGATGGATAAGGCTCGCCAGCGCGAGATCGCCCGCAAGGGCGGCGCGAGCGTACCTGACGAAAAGCGCAGCTTTTCCCAGGATCGCGACCTGGCCGCCGCAGCCGGCCGCAAGGGCGGCGAGGCGTCCCATGGCGGCGGTCGCCGGCGTGCGACGCCAAACACCCAGCCGGTAGACCAGCGCTCCTGACTCTTCTGGAACGCTGAGTTTTCACTCGCTCCGAAGCTTTCGGAGCGAGTGATTTCCCATGTGCGCCAGGCTCGCATGCGTTTCGCCAGAGCCCTCCCCCTCGATGGGGGAGGGTTGGGTGGGGGTGTAGCCGCGATGTTGGGGTGAAGACCGCCTTTGGCTACGCGCCATATGCGTTTGCATCTTGATCGCCGGTGGACACACCCCCAACCCTGCCCTTCCCCCATCGAGGGGGAAGGGTTCATTCAGGGGCGACATTGATTCCACCCTTCAAAACCTCCGTGAAGAATGCCTAGGTCCAATCCTGCAGCAGGAAGACGCCGAATTCCGGCGCTGGGCTGATCCACTGCGCGCCCACGCGCCAACCGGCTCGGGCCGCCAGGGTGGTGAAGCTCTCGATCGTGTATTTGTGCGAATTTTCCGTGTGGATGGTCTCGCCGGCGCGCATGGCGAAGCGGTCGGCGCCGATCGAGAAGACCTGATCGACCAGGCTGACCAGATGCATTTCGATGCGGCTGGCCCTGGCGTTCCACACCGCCCGATGGCTGAACCGGTCCAGGTCGATATCGCCGTCCAGTTCGCGGTTGATCCGGGCCAGCAGGTTGAGGTTGAAGGCCGCCGTGACCCCCTTGGCGTCATCATAGGCCCGGACCAGGACGTCAGGATCCTTGACCAGATCCGCGCCGACGATGAACTGGGCGCCGGTTCCCAGCAGTTGCTTGGCCGCCCGCAAAAAGGCCACCGCCTCGTCCTGTTCGAAATTGCCGATGGTCGAACCGGGGAAGAAGCCCGTGCGCGGGCGATTACGCGCGGCGGCGGGCGCGTCCATCGGTTGGGTGAAATCGCCGACCAGGGGTTCGACCTCGACCGCGGGATAGAGATCGCGGATCGCTTCGGCGGCCGCGGCCAGGGCCTCGGGGCTGATGTCGACGGGGACATAGGCGCCGATCTGGGGGGCCGCGTCGAGCAGCAGGCGAGTCTTGAGGCTGGCGCCGCTGCCAAACTCGATCAGGGCGGCGTTGGGCGAGATGTGGCTGGCGATCTGGGCCGCCGCAGAGCCCAGCAAGGCCATCTCGGTCCGGGTCGGATAATACTCCGTCAACTGACAGATTTCCTCGAACAGGGCCGAGCCGCGTTCGTCATAGAAATATTTGCTGGATAAGGTCTTGGGACTCTTGGACAACCCGGCCACCACGTCGCGGCGGAATTCATCAGTACCCGGATTATAAATGACCGCGCCATCCTCCGCCAGGCGAACCCCGCTGAACATCCAGCGCTGATGGGGCTGGAAGAAGTTGCGGTAGGTGGCGCGCACATGGCCGGGCGGCGTGGCGCAGCATCCGCCGCGCAGCACCATCTGGTTGATCATGAACTTGCCATTATATTCGCCGACGGCGCCGGCGCTGGCGCGAAAGCCGGGATAGGCCAGATAGGCGCTGCCCGTCCATTGCCACAGATCGCCGAACATCTGCCGCAGGCCCGCCCCGGGCCCGGCCCCGCGCGGGGCCAGCCGGTCGGGGTCGAGGAACCCGCCCTCTCCCGACGCGTTGGCCCCCTGTGTGTTGGCCGCGCTGGCGTTTTCCCATTCCGCCTCGGTGGGCAGACGCTTGCCGCACCAGTGGGCATAGGCGTCGGCCTCGTAATAGCTCACGTGTGCGACCGGCAGATGGGGGTCGAGGCGCACCGCGCCGCCCAGGGTCATTTCGTACCAGTCGCCGGCCACGTCCTGGCGCCAGTTCAACGGATGGCTCCAGCCCTCGGCCTGGACCAGGGCCCAGCCGTCGGACAGCCAGAATTCCGCCCGCCGGTAGCCGCCGTCCTGCATGAAGCCCAGCCACTCGCCGTTGGTGACCAGGCGTTCGGCCAGGCCATAGGGCTGCAGCAGCGCCTGGTGACGCGGGGTTTCATTGTCAAAGGCGAAGGCCTCGCCGTCATGGCCGATGTCGACAATGCCGCCGGCGAAGGCCTGAAAGGCCATCGGGCCGGGATCGGCGGCGGGCGGTTGGGGCGTCAGGCGATAGACCGGATCGCCGGGCATCTGCGCGAACAGGTGCAGAACGTCCATCAGGATCAGTTCCTGATGCTGCTCCTCATGCGCCAGGCCGAGATCGACCAGGGCGGCGATGTCGGTCCGCTCGGCCAGGGGCCCCTGCAGCAGGGCGGTCATGGCGGCGTCCACATGGCGGCGATAGGCCCGCACCTCGCTGAGCGAAGGGCGGGTGACCAGGCCGCGGGTCGGCCGCGCGCGGCGGGCGCCGACAGCCTCGTAATAGGAGTTGAACAGGAAGCCGAAGCCCTCGTCGAACACCCGGTAATCGGGATCGAAGGCCTGCAGCAGGAAGGTTTCGAAGAACCAGGTGGTGTGGGCCTGATGCCATTTGACCGGGCTGGCGTCAGGCATGGACTGGACCACCTGATCCTCGGCCGACAGCGGCGTGGTCAGGGCCAGGGTGCGCGCGCGCACGGCGTGGTAGCGCGCGCTGAGCGCGGTCGCCGGGCGGGGCTGTTCGGATCGGAAGGCGGCGTCCGGGGCGCCGTCGGCGGGGCTCAAGCGCAGCCCCCTGGGCAGGGCGCCGCGGCATCGCACGATGGTGACATCTGATCCGCCATTTCGGAGTCTCCCCAGGTAGGACTTAAGCAACCGCTTGCACCCTAGTTGGGGTGGCGGACAGACCAAATCAAGAACAAAGCATCAACGCAAATCGCGCAGACCTGTTCCCGGACCGAGATGGAGAATTAACCTCCGCGGCGGCCAGACGAGCCGAGGCGGCGCGGCGGCCAGACGAGCCGAGGCGGCGAACACAAAAACGCCGCTCCGACGAGGTCGAAGCGGCGCTTGAGAGCACTCTGTCAGGCGGATCAGGCGCCGCCGGTGACCGCGGCCACTTCGGCCGCGAAATCTTCCTGCTTCTTCTCGACGCCTTCGCCCAGGGCCAGGCGCACGAAACCCTTGATCGACACCGGGGAGCCCAGGGTCTTGGCCGTTTCGGCGACCAGTTGCTCGACGGTCTGGTCGGGGTTCATGACGAAGGCCTGCTTCAAGAGCACGACTTCCTCGAAGAACTTGCGGATGCGGCCTTCGACCATCTTTTCGACCACGCCGGCCGGCTTGCCGGATTCCAGCGCCTGTTCGGTGAAGATGGCGCGTTCGCGGTTGACCGCATCGGCGTCCAGGTCGTCGGTGGACAGGGACAGGGGCGCGGTGGCCGCCACGTGCATGGCGATCTTGCCGCCCAGTTCCTGCAGCTTGGCCTGGTCCCCGGCGCCTTCGACCGCCACCAGCACGCCGATCCGGCCGAGATCCGGCGCGGTCTTGTTGTGCACATAGGCGGCGATGGCGCCCTGGGCGACCTCGAAACGGGCCGCACGGCGCAGCAGCATGTTCTCGCCGATGGTCGCGATCAGATTGGTGATGGTGTCGGACACCGCTTCGCCATCGCTGGTCTTGGCCGCCGAGATGGCCTCCACCGAGCCGTCGGTGTCGAGCGCGACCAGGGCCACCTTGCGGGCGGCCATCTGGAACAGCTCGTTGCGGGCGACGAAGTCGGTTTCGGCATTGAGTTCGATGACAGCCGCAGTCATGCCGGCGCCGCTGGAGCGCAGGGCGATGGCCACCAGGCCCTCGGCGGCGATGCGGTCAGCCTTCTTGGCCGCCTTGGACAGGCCCTTGGTGCGCAGCCAATCCATCGACACCTCGACGTCGCCGCCGTTCTCCTGCAAGGCGCGCTTGCAATCCATCATGCCCGCGCCGGACTTTTCGCGCAGCTCTTTCACCAGGCCGGCCGTGATCTCCGCCATGGAGGTTCTCCAGTTTTCAAATAGGATCGGACGGCTGAGCATTTAGCCCAGCCGCCAGGTTCAAGATAGGGTCGCCGCGGTGGAAAACCACCGTGGGCGGGCAGGTCAGCTCGCGGCCGGCTCTTCGGCCACGGCTTCGAGAGCCGCTTCCGTGCGGTCCTGCGCCTCGGGGGGAGCTTCGGTCTGAACCGCCTCCGCCTGGGCCGGGGCCGCGGGGGCCGGAGCCGCAGGGGCTGGGGCCGCGGGCTCGGCTTCCGCCACCATCTTCAGCACCGGCTCGCTCGGCTCTTCCGAAGCGCCCAGATCGACGCCCAGGGAGGCCTGGCCTTGGGCCAGACCGTCCAACACCGCGTCGGCGATCAGGTCGCAATAGAGCTGCAGCGCGCGCGCCGCATCGTCATTGCCCGGGATCGGATAGGTGATGCCGTTGGGATCGCAGTTGGTGTCGAGGATCGCCACCACCGGTATGTTCAGCTTGCGGGCTTCAAGGATGGCGATGCCTTCCTTGTTGGTGTCGATCACGAACATCAGGTCGGGGATGCCGCCCATGTCCTTGATGCCGCCCAAGGACAGTTCCAGCTTGTCGCGTTCGCGGGTCAGCTGCAGCAGTTCCTTCTTGGTGCGGCCTTCGCCCGAACCGTCCAGCACGGTTTCCAACTCGCGCAGACGCGCGATGGAGCCGGAAATGGTGCGCCAGTTGGTCAGGGTGCCGCCGAGCCAGCGGTGATTGACATAGTATTGGGCGCAGCGGCGCGCGGCGCCGGCGACCGGGTCGGACGCCTGCCGCTTGGTGCCGACGAACAGCACGCGGCCACCGGAGGCGGCGACTTCGCGCACCTTGACCAGGGCCTGGTGCAGCAGGGGGATGGTCTGCGACAGGTCGATGATGTGGATATTGGCGCGGCTGCCAAAGATGTACCGCTCCATCTTCGGGTTCCACCGGTGGGTTTGGTGGCCGAAGTGGGCGCCAGCTTCCAAGAGCTGACGCATAGAGAATTCAGGAAGCGCCATAG